>WNFC01002853.1_pt1 | contig 34447 bp, 41 predicted proteins | sample 5400541 | NCBI WGS metagenome assembly WNFC01 (sample SAMN13153342, study PRJNA577476) | soil metagenome | isolation source: 120 cm saprolite under Douglas fir tree site 2 hole 2 replicate 1 | place: USA:California | collected 2015-04-18
CTCCGGATCTTGACTTCCGGCGGAGCGTCTTTGCCGGTCATCGCAACATCTTTCCTAAGTCTCTAAGGCATCTGCTTCAATCACGAGCGGCCGGCACACGGGCGGTGAATGTCATTTCCCCTTCGCCTTCAGCTTAGACAGGCGACGTGGTTGAATCATTTCGCCTCCGTCTTCATGATAAATCGCGAGCGCCCAAGGGCAATTCGTTTCGCATGAGCGCGCGCCCTCACCGCGGAAGCGGTTCGCTCCAGATCTTCCGCGATGTCGGAGAGCGAGGCATTAGAGACGACGCGCTGCCGAAGTCGCTCATCTTCGTCTGCAGTCCATGCCTTCCGGTTGTTTATTCGTCTCGTTGCGATATCTCCGGTCATGCTCGTTTCCGGGCCCTCGACGCCGCAGGCGTGTCTTTCTTTGCTTCAGCCTTGGAAGCGCGCTTACCGCTGATTGGCAGCAGCATTTCCTTTTGTCCCGCTGCGGCCTTGCGTGGCTTCTTGTCCTTCGCTGGTTCAGCCCCGCGGTCGTTGGCGATGCTACGTTTCAGGGCATCCATCAGGTCGACTACGTTTTCGCCCTTTGGCCGCGCCTTCGCAGCAATGGGCTTGCCGCTATGCTTCTGATTGATCAATTCGGTCAGCGCAGCTTCGTAATGATCCTCAAATTTTTCGGGCTCGAATGTGGAGGTTTTCTGATTGACGATATGCTTGGCGAGATCGAGCATATCCTTCGTAACTGTTATTTGAATGTCGTCAAAATACTCGTCCTCCGATCGGACCTCATAGGGTAGCGGAGCAGGGTACCCATGAGGCCGTTCTTGAGCGGCTCTAACCCGATGATGTGTTCGCGGCTGGTAAGTACAAGCCGACCGATAGCGACCATGTCCATACTGCGGATGGTTTCACGGATGACGGCGAAAGCGTCGTGGCCAACCTTGCCATCCGGCACCAGGTAGTAAGGCCGGATCAGATAGCGCGGATCAATGTCGGCTTTCGGAACAAACTCGTCGATATCGATGGTGCGGTTTGAATCGAGAGCGATGTTTTCGAGTTCATCCTTTGTGACCTCGATGTAGCTGTCCGTGTCGACCTTGTAACCCTTCATAATATCTTCGGACGAAACTTCTTCGCCGGTATCTGCATCGACCTTGAGATACTTGATCCGGTGACCAGTGTTTCGGTTGATCTGATTGAAGCTGATTTTCTCAGAATCGGATGTTGCCGGGTAAAGAGCAACCGGGCAGGTAACAAGCGAAAGGCGCAAAAAGCCTTTCCAATTGGCGCGCGGGGCCATACGCAAACTCCATAATAACAGAACGCAGCAGAACGCGGATTCAAATAGAACCTGCCATATCTTGTTCCGAATGCATTAAGCGATTTCGACCCCATGCTGTTGTATGTCAGCCGGCTGCAGCCGCGCTAGTGCTAGCATAACCGGGAGACCCCCCGGCTCTGCCGGGGAGGCAGCAAAAGTTTGACATTTACGGCGGTCGCCCATCGCCGAAACTTCTGATCGTGAGCCACCACGCACACGAAAGGAAGTTTGACGTGGACGAGTACGAGAGCCTAAGCCACAGCAAGTGGGACTGCAAATATCATGTTGTGTTCATTCCCAAGTGCCGCAGGAAGACGCTTTACGGGGAGTTGAGGCGGCACCTCGGGGATGTATTTCGCAAGCTGGCACAGCAAAAGGAAAGCCGGATCGAAGAAGGTCATCTGATGCCGGATCACGTTCACATGATGATTTCGATTCCGCCAAAATACGCGGTTTCGCAGGTGGTCGGGTTCATCAAGGGTAAAAGTGCGATCCATTTGGCCCGTGTATACGGAGAGAAGAAACGCAATTTTGTAGGGCAGCACTTTTGGGCGAGAGGGTACTTCGTCTCGACCGTAGGTCGGGACGAAGCGGTGATACGGGAGTACATCAGAAACCAGGAGCAGGAGGACAGCCGCTTGGAGCAAATGAATTTGTGGCGTTAATCGGCCACCTTCAGGTGGCCAACAAATGTAGCATCGCGTCACTCGGGCATCCTACGCGGCCACCTGTAAGTGCTCATTGCGCCTAGCCCCACCGACCCAAACGAGTCCCTTCAGTACGATAGATGCCCTTGCGCTCGCACGGATGTTCATGCACAGCGCGGCCCAGCGGCTGTAGATCCACACGTTGTACGAAATCGGCGTGATCCAAAAATACCAGTTTGGATCATGGGTGCACCGAGCGATTTTGACTGTCAGCAGCTTCCCGCACGGCCACGCCCGTGTGCCATGCGACGGATGATAAATGTGCTGATCAAACGTGAGGCTCACGCGGTGACCTCGTTACTGTGGTCGCGCAAACCATCCCGGAAGCGGTTTTCCAAATCACGTTTTGTCCCATCGGTTTCTATCGTGATTGGAGGGCGCGTTTTCCAAAAAAGTCGAGGACTTTCAAAGAGCGCAGAGAATTTTAAGGCCCTTGCGTCTACCAGTTCCGCCACGTCCGCTTTGGTCGTCAGATCAGATACTTAGCGCGTTTCCTGGGGAAGTGGAATGAGCTTGGCCGGGAGGGCGCGCTCCTTCCATAGTGGAGCGCGTGAGGTAAGGCAAAGCCTCAATGCCGACACCTGCCGGTGGTTTACGCAACCTCAATGTTGTCCGCTTACGAAGGTCGCATGATCGCTTGCATTTCCTATTCCCGGCCGTTGCGGCGCGCAGCCTCGGCGCTGGCGCTGCTCGGGCTCGCCGTCGGGCTGAACGGCTGCGCCAACATGAGCGACAGCATGACCTCGGCTTTCGCCGATCCAGCCAAATACGATCTGTACGAGTGCAAGCAACTGGAGACCGAGCGCAAGACGCTTGCCACGCGGGCCGCGGAACTGCAGGGCCTGATGGCGAAGGCCGAAACTGGCGTCGGCGGTTCTGTGATCTCCGAGCTCGCCTATCGCAACGACTACATCGCGGTCCGCGGGCAAACCAAATTGGCCGAAGAAGTCTGGCAGCGTAACAAATGTCAGGTGTCTGCCTCGGTCGCCCCGGCGGCATCCGGCGCGGCACCTGCAACTGGCAAACGTGCGAAGCCGCCGATGCGGTCGGGCAGCGCGGTCCGCTAGACCCAAACAGACGACGGTCGCGCATTCTCGCGAGCCCGGCTCACACCCGCCAGTCGTAGATCCAGTCCTGTCGCGCCAGCACGCGCTTTGCGCCCATCGCCTTGATCGCGAGGTCGCGTGCGTAGGCCGCGGGGCCCGTGAGGTGATAGATGCGCCCCGATTGCCGCGCGGCGCGCTGTACCCGTGCGACGCGCGCGCGGCGCAGCCGCGCATAGTGTTTCAGCGCGGCCGGGATGCCGGCGGCGGTTTCTCCAACACCTTGGTTGAGACATTTTGCCAGCACCGCCGCGTCCTCGATCGCCATTCCCGCGCCTTGCGCCGCAAACGGCAGCATGGCGTGCGCGGCATCTCCCAGCAGCGCGATTGAGCCATCGGCCCATTCGCCGCCATCGGGCATCGTGAACAAAGCCCATTTCCGCCAGTCATCGACCGCGCCGATCATCATCCGGGCGGTTCCAGGCCACCTCGATGAGGCGAACGCGTTCTTGATCTCGCATGTCTCGCCGGGCGCGCTCCAGCCCGGCCTGTTCCAGGTTCCCGGCACCACCGCGACGACGTTGATCTGTCGCGCGCCGGATATCGGATAAGCCACAAGATGCGCCTCCGGTCCCATCCAGAGCTGGACCCGGCACGAGGCATATTCGCGCGGCAACTGCGAGGCGTCGATCGTTCCGCGCCAGGCAATCAGGCCGGAGAATTGCGGTTGCACTTGCGGAAACAGGTGATGCCGGACCGCGGACCAGATTCCATCGGCGCCGACCAGCGCCATCGCCACCACCTGCTGGCGCGTCGTGCCGCTGCGCTGGACCACGGTCAGTCCCTTGGCGTGGGGCACGACGTCTTCGAACTGGCAGCCGAGCCGCAATTCGATGTCGGGATGATCGTTGACCTCTGCTTGCAGCGCCGCTTGCAGGTCGGCGCGATGCATCACCCAATAGGGCGCGCCGGCGCGCAACGTGGCGGCTTCGCCGAGCGGCAGGCGGGCGATCTCGCCGCCGCCTTGCGCGCTCATGATGCTGATGGCGTGGGGCGTGACGGCGCGTGCGGCGAGCCGGGGTTGCAAGCCGAGGTCGATCAGCACGCGGCTAGCGTTGGGTGACAGCTGCAGGCCGGCGCCGGCTTCCTCGAGGCGCTCGGCTTTTTCGAGAACGACGACGCGAAAGCCTTGTCCCGCCAACGCAAGCGACGCCGTCAATCCCCCGATCCCGGCACCCGCGACGACGATCGTGCGTGAAGCGGCCACCCGGCCGGTCAGGCGACCTTGTCTTTCAGCACGCATTCGGGCGGCCGGGCTTCGCCGGCCTTGAGGTCGGCGGCGTAACGATACAGGGTCGAGCAATAGGGGCAGATGATCTCGTTGTCGTTGCCAAGATCGAGGAAAACATGCGGATGATCGAACGGCGGATTGGCGCCCACACACATGAACTCCTGCGAGCCGATCTCGATGACGGAAACGCCGGCATCGTTGTGGAAGTGCGGAACGACATGATCGGACATTGTATTCACCTTGGGTAGCAATGGAGGCGGACCCAATCAGCTACGTGCCGCAGGGTCGAAGTGCGGTGAACCATAGTGGCGGGTGTTGGTGATTCCCAGAGTCCCCGAGCGCTCATTTACTCATGCAAATTCGACACAATATTGTCGTCGAGAGAAAGCCCTTCTTTCGTCGGGGCGGTTGTGTCTTAAAAGCGGCACACCATCTTGAGGAAAGCGAAAACATCGGGGTTCCCGGCATGAATCGATGGCGGCTCGGATCGGCAGTGGCTGGCGTGGCGGTGTGCACGATCGCGTGCGCGTTGCTGTGGCCGCGTGCGCGCGACGCCGGCGCCATTCTGGCGGCGCAAGACGACCCGGCGGCACTTTCCGATGTTCAGCTTAATGCTGCCCTGCGGAATAATCAGGCCGTGATCGAGCAGAATATCGAGACGGCACTTGCCGCTGAAGACGCCGACCTCGCCAACAGCTTTGTCGATCTTGCCAGGGAAAAGAACATTCCCGTCAACGATGAGTTGTCGCGGCGGGTGGCTGCGGCCGTCGTCGAGGAAAATTCGTCATCGCATTTTGCAAAACGCTTCGCCACCGGGCTCGTCACCGGAAACGCCGACGATGTCGCGAGCCTGTCGGGCACGGTCGCCGGCGATCTGTTCGTGTTCGGCGACATCAGGGACGTGGTGCGTGAAGGCAAGCATATGGCGATGGGCGAGGACACCGATAGGCTGGTGCTGGGTCTCGCCGCTGCGGGCCTTGCGGTGACGGCTGCGACCTATGTCTCCGTCGGCGGCGTGGCGCCGGTGCGCGCCGGTCTCACGCTGGTCAAGGATGCCCGCAAGGTGGGCCGGCTGGGCAAGGGGCTCACGCAATGGGCCGGCCGCTCCGCGCGCGAGATGGTCGACGCGCCGATGCTGCAACATGCGGTCGCGTCCGGCTCGGTGATGCGGCCGGGGCAGACCATGTCAGCGATTAGAGCGGCGTTTCACGCCGAGAAGGCCGGCGGGCTGGTCCGCCTCGCCAAGGACGTCGGACGCGTCAGTGAGAAGGCGGGGATTCGCGCCGCGCAGGAAACGTTGAAAATCGCGGAGGGCCCGAAGGATGTCGCACGGGCGGCGCGGCTCGCGGAGTCCAAGGGCAGCCAGACCCGGGCCATCCTGAAGGTGCTCGGCCGCGGCGCATTGCTGCTGGCGGCCGGTGCGTTCGATCTCACGCTGTGGGTGTTCGGCGCGCTGCTGGCCCTGCTCGGCGTGCTGTCGTCGATCAAAGCCACCACCGAACGCCTGACCATGTCTTGGCTGCTTCGCAAGAAGGCACGGCGGCTAAGAAAGCAAATGGCGGCTGCGGCTTTGCCGTCTGAGCCTTCCCTGGCGGGCGCGGTTGCGCACGGCTAAGCTTGCGACCGCCATCGTCGATCCCTCTCCCAAAAATACGGATTAAACCGATGCCGAGTTTTCATAACGGCGCTGTTGAGATTGCCTACCTCGACGAAGGCGAGGGCGATCCTATCCTGCTGGTGCACGGTTTTGCGTCGACCAAGAATGTGAACTGGGTGTATCCGACCTGGGTTTCAGAACTGAAGAAGCACGGCCGCCGCGTCATCGCGCTCGACAATCGCGGCCATGGCGATTCCGCCAAGCTCTACGATGCCGAGCAGTATCATATCGGCACGATGGCCGGCGATGTCAGTGCGCTGATGGATCATCTGAACATCGAGCGCGCCGACATCATGGGCTATTCGCTTGGCGGGCGGATGACGGCCTGGCTGGCGCGAAGCCAGCCGCAGCGGCTCCGTTCGGCGATTTTCGGCGGCATCGGGATGGGTTTGATCGAGGGCGGCGGCCCCGGTGAAAGCGTCGCGGTCGCGCTGGAGGCGTCCTCGCTCGATGAAGTGACCGATCCGGTGGGGCGGACGTTCCGCGCCTTCGCGGACCAGACCCGCTCCGATCGCCGGGCGCTGGCGGCGTGCCTGCGCGGCTCGCGGCGGCTGATGACCAGGGAAGAGGCCGCCGGGATCACCGTGCCGGTGCTGATCGCGGTCGGCACGTCAGACGAAATCGCGGGCTCGGCGGACGCGCTTGGCAGGGTCATCCCGGGCGCGCAGGTGCTCGACATTCCCAACCGTGACCACATGCGGGCCGTCGGCGACAAGGTCTACAAAGAGGGTGTGCTGGAATTTTTGTCCCGTCGCCCGTAATCGCTGGCTTGATTTCCCGGAATTCCCGACCACTTTGAGCCGACGCTTTGGGCCAAGGTGGGTTTCGGCTGACGTGATTAAAGTGTGCGACTTCAACGTTTTAGCGCGCATTTGAAGCTAAAGCCGCGGTTCGCTTTTGACAAAGTCGCGCTAGGACAGCCGTCCGTCCGTCGTGCTATAATGCCCGGCGAAACAATCGAATTTGCGAGAGCAGCACATGGCAAAGCATCAGATCAATCCGCAGGGTGCGAAATTGGCGACGCTCGATCCGATCTGGGATCGCGTGCGCAACGAGGCGGAAGACATCGTTCGCCGCGAGCCCGAGCTGGCTTCTTTTATCTATTCCACCGTGCTGCATCACGAACGGCTGGAGGACTCAGTGGTGCATCGCATCGCCGAGCGTCTCGACCATTCGGCGCTGTCGGGCGACTTGATCCGCCAGGCCTTTGGCGAAGCCCTGCGCGACGAGCCCGATCTCGGCAATGCCTTCCGCGCCGACATGGTGGCGGTGTACGACCGCGATCCCGCGACCTCGCGTTTCATCGACCCGCTGCTCTACTTCAAGGGTTTCCACGCCCTCCAGACCCACCGTCTGGCGCACTGGCTCCATCAAAAAGGCCGCAAGGATTTTGCGTATTATCTGCAGAGCCGCTCCTCGGCGGTATTCCAGACCGACATCAATCCGGCAGCAATAATCGGCCGCGGTATCTTCCTCGATCACGCCACCGGGTTCGTGGTCGGTGAGACCGCTGTGATCGAAGACGACGTCTCGATCCTGCATGGGGTCACGCTTGGCGGCACCGGCAAGGAGAACGAGGATCGCCATCCGAAAATCCGCCACGGCGTATTGATCGGGGCCGGCGCGAAAATTCTCGGCAATATCGAGATCGGCCATTGCGCCCGTATCGCCGCCGGTTCCGTGGTGGTGAAGGCTGTGCCTCACAATGTGACCGTGGCAGGGGTTCCCGCCAAGATCGTCGGCGAGGCCGGCTGCGCCGAGCCATCCCGCACCATGGATCAGATGATCAACGCCATCGGGATTTGATTTTCCAGCGCGTATTCCGAAACTGTGGATAGCGGTTTTGCGATCAGAATACGCGCAAGGTATGAACTAACCGCTTGAATCGCGTTTGTGATTTGTGCAGATACGGCTAGCAGTTCGCTTCGTCTCGTCCTAAAAACTGCCGAAACCTAAATCGTATTGGAGATTGCCGTGGACGTTCAGGAAGTCAGGAAACTCGACGCCTATCTCAAGCGCCTGTTCGGCAATCAGAAGATTCGCGTGGTGCCGCGGCCGAAAAAGGACGATTCAGCCGAAGTTTATATCGGCGAGGAATTCGTCGGCGTGCTGTTCGTCGACGATGAAGACGACGATCGCTCATTCCAATTCCAGATGGCGATCCTCGAGGAGGATCTGGTCGAGCAGGGCTGAGTTTTTGTTTAGCCCGTCGCTCGCCACGTCATTGCGAGTAGCGTAAGCGACGAAGCAATCAGTCTGGTCTTGTTTTGCAGGCTTCTGGATTGCTTCGCTTCGCTCGCGATGACAGCAGACTAGGGATGACGTCTATCCCCCTGGCCCATGCAATTGCAGCGTCAAGCGGTCCATCGCATTGGCGACGTCGCGCCATTGCGCGAGCCAGCTGCGGGGAAAGCGAAACGTCAGATCGGCCCCGTCGATGCGGCGCTCGCTCAGGCACATGCCGGGGGTAGCAGCGTCGCGCGAGCAGCGCGCGCTGAGACCAGGCGTGTTGGCAAGGAACAGATCTTCATTGCCGTAAGGCGTGCCGTCCCGAAATGTGCGCATCGTCAATCCGTCCTGTCCGGGCATCGATGCCTGCTCCAGGTAGCGCGGATAGATGGTGCGCACGCGGGCATCCGGCGCCAGCGTGTCATGATGCGCCGATATCGACAGGAAGATCCGGTCGATCGGCTGGGCGGTTTCTTCCACGGTATCCGCGCTGACGCGCTTCGGAACATCAGGAGCCTCGAGCGAGGGAAAAGCGAAGCTGAGATCGATGCGTTCCTGCGGCCCGGAGTGGCGTTGAATTTTCATCCGGACGGCCGCCGTCGGCACATTAAAGAGCGTCGCGCCGATGCTGACCGGCAGTCGTGCCGGACTGCTTGAAGCATCCGGCCCCCAGGTCGGCCACAGCAAATAGGCGATCAGGGCAATCGCGCCAGCGGTAACCGCGCTCGCCAGCGCGATCGCAATGATGTGGCCGCGGGGATCCTGGCGCGAACTGCGCGCGATCTGCTGGGCGGTCGAAAGGAATGTCATGGGCGAAGCATCGTGAGGGACGTCCAAGGGCGAACTTCGGAATCGAAGCACCGGCGCCGAATCATCCCCGAATATGCCATGCGTTATCGAATTTCCGCACGATTTCGGGCAACGGATACCGCACGAGCCATGGGCAAGCCGCGGATCCCGTCACCACTGTTAACCTTTCCTTAAGGATAGTGTGGCGGCGGACCGCCAATTTTGCCAAGCAAGGCTAGTTCCAGTGTAGCGGAAGACCTTGCGATGTCGCCTGAAGCGTTGAATTCCCTGTTCTCCCTGTGCATCGGCTTTGCACTGGCCGGCGCGCTGGCCAGCGGATATCAGGCAATGGTGCAGCGGCCAGCGGGTTTTGGGCTGCTGCAGGCGGGGGTGGCGCCGATGACTTTCGCAGCCGTGCCGTTCCTGGTTTTTGCCGCGCCCTTCATCATCATGCGCAACACATTGCGCGGCGCGAAGATCGAGCGCCGTCGCTTCCAATTCGTCATGATAGCGACCATCCTGGCGGGGTTCTGGAGCCTGATGTCCGGCACGTTTTTCGTGATGACGCTGCGCGCCGCCGGAGTGCTGGCCTGAACGGTACGGCTATGCCAAGGTTCTCCGCGAACAGGAGATCAACGACGCATGGCGATCTACGAATTGGACGGGCAGGCGCCCGAACTTCCCAGTGACGGAAACTATTTTATCGCCGACACCGCCACGGTGATCGGCAAGGTCCGTTTGCTCAATTCAGCAAGCGTGTGGTTCGGCGCGGTGTTGCGCGGCGACAATGAGTGGATCGAGATCGGCGAAGGCTCCAATGTGCAGGACAACTCAACCTGCCACACCGATATGGGTTTCCCGCTGACGATCGGAAAAAACTGCACCGTCGGTCATGACGTCATCCTGCACGGCTGCACCATCGAGGATGGCGCGCTGGTCGGGATGGGCTCGATCGTCATGAACGGTGCACGGATCGGCCGCGGCAGCATCGTCGGCGCGGGATCGGTGATCACCGAAGGCAAACAATTTCCCGAACACTCCTTGATCATCGGTGCACCGGCGCGGGTGATCCGCACACTCGAGCCGGCGCAAGTCGCGGCGATGGGAAGTGCCGCGAAATTCTATGCCGTCAACGGGCCGCGATTCAAAAAAGGCCTGAAGAAGGTCGGCTGACGCTCAACCACGATCGGTCCCGGCGCCGCGACGCGGAGAGTACAGAATCCTACGACGCGCTCGATCGTCGATGCTGCACTGAAGATGGCGCGCGCCGAAATTCGATTAGGCCTGCCGGAATTGTCTCGGTCAAAATCGCCTTCAGGCGCATCGCCATAGGCTCCGCCGTGCATTGCGCCTTGCGCAGCACCGGAAGTGAGTGAGTTGCCTGGACCAAGCCATGACCACGATGATGACAGTACCCCAGATGACGCTGATGTTTCTTGGCACCGTCGTTTGCCTCGGGGCGGCATTGGTCTGGATGTTCTGGGAATTGCGGAAGCCGGCGCAACTTCCGCGCAGGCGCGACCGCTTCGAGCGAAGCTGACGAATGTCTGCTGCAAACGGCGCGTCCGGCTGAACGCGGCCTGCGTTCAAGTTCCTCCCGACTCGTTGGCTTCAACCTGGCCGGCAAATCTTTCGTGACCGGCGGCCCAGAGCGAATGTTCGTCGCTGCCGTCCCGATACGGATTGCCTTCAGCGGGAATGTTCCTTCGCGCGGCGCGCTGGCCTTCCTCGAATGGATCTGGATCGGTTGTCATGATTTCGGTTTCCTTGATGGGCTCGATCTTGCGTTCTTGGGTGCCGCCGTCTTCGGAAGCGACGCGCTCTTGCGCAGCGCGTCCTTCAGGTCGACGGGTATGCCGTGCTTTTTGAGCAGGTCGGCGAAGGCTTCATCCGCCAGTTCCTGGACGGTCGCCATTCGATCACGGGAAAGCTGCTTCAGCTTGTCGAAAGTGTCGTCATCGAAGGCGATTAATTTACGCACGACCGGCCCATTCCCCAGCGTCGCAACGGTGCTGGTTCAATGGCGAAAGACAGAAATCGTTCCAATGCGGAACCAGCGATACGCGCTGTCGTTAAATCTCAAACGGAGATTGCTGCAGCGCCGTCGGCTCGCCGCGATCTCACATGGGAGTGTCTTTGGACGCTGCAAGTCTAAAGAAGAATTTAGCGAGAGTTTTGCCGCGCGCTATCAACTTCCTCTGAAGCCGCAACTATCTCTTGCTCAATGGGTTGGCGGCTGGGAGCGATCAATCGTACGGAGTAAAATCATGTTGCGCAAAACGATCATAGCTTTATTGGCAGCCGCTTCGGTTGCCATTTTGGCGCCGACCGTCGCCTCGGCTCGCGGCGGCTTTGGTGGAGGGGGCGGTGGCCACGGTGGCGGTTTTGGTGGCGGCGGCGGCTTCCATGGTGGCGGAGGCGGCTTCCACGGCGGCGGAATGGGTGGCGGCGCCATCCGTAGCGGCGGGATGGGAGGCGGTTTAGGAGGTGGCGGCTTCCGCTCCGCGGCGGTTGGAACGGCTGGCGCAGCAGCGGTTCGCGGCAGCCCCATGACGGCTAATGCGTTCGCACCGGGCGGTTTCCAGGGCGGCAATTTCCACGGCGGCCGTTTCCATCATGGATTCCACCATGGTCGCGGATTTGGGATAGGCGCATTTGGCGTCGGGCTAGGCTACGGACCCTACGGATATTACGACGACTATTATGGTTATCCGGATTATGCCTATGACGACACCTACTACGACAATGGCGATTGCTACGTGGTGCAGCGGCGCGTGCATACGCCCTACGGCTGGCGTCTCCGTCCTGTCCAGGTCTGTAACTGAGTTTGTAACTGATCCCGCTGCCGCCCTTTGACGGCTGGAAGGAGCGCCGGTCCAGTCAAATAAAGTTTGAGACGGCGGGATAATTGCAGCGGCCTTGGTGTATTCTGCACCGAGGCCGCTTTCTTGCCACGCGCTGGTACGGCGTTTGCTTTGATTTATGGATGTTCGCCATGCTCACAGCTCCGGCCCTGACGTTGCTGTTTTTGGGCGTCGTCGTCGGCTTGGGCATCGCGTTTGTGTGGATGCTCTGGGAAATCGAGCAAATGTCCAAACCACGTCGCAACAGCGATCGGTTCGGATAGGCTGAGCGGCATTTTCTTGCCGCCTGAGAACGACAGCGCGAGGCCACGCGCTGTCGGTGACACCGCGCCTTAGCCCAGCACTTTGTATTTCTTGAGCCAGCCTTGCATCTGGCTCCATGCATCGTCGGCGGCTTCCTTGCGGTAGCTTGAACGATAGTCGGCGTGAAAGCCGTGCGGTGCGCCCGGATAGATCTTGAACTCGGCAGGTTTCTTCGCCTCCGCCAGCGCGGCCTTCAGCGCCTCGACCTGAGCCGCGGGAATGCCGGTATCAGCCTCACCGTAGAGGCCCAGCACCGGCGCCTTCATCTCAGGGGCAAGCTGGGTCGGGCTTTTCGGCCAAAGCGGGTTCGGCGGATCGACCGGCGGGCCATAAAACGCGACGCCCGCCTTGAGTGCGCCAGAGTGGGCGGAATATTCCCAGACCGTCCGTCCGCCGCGGCAGAATCCGATGATGCCGAGCCGGCCGGTGTCGCCGCCCTGCGATTTGGCCCAGGCAACGGTGCTGTCCAGATCGGACAGCAGTTCCGCATCCGGCTTGGAATTCACAAGCGGCAGCAGCTGCGGAATATCGGTAATCTTGGTGAGATCGCCTTTGCGGAAATAATAATCCGGCGCGACCGCGAATGCGCCGAGCTTGGCAAGGCGTCGTGTCACATCCCTGATGTATTCGTGCAGGCCGAAAATCTCCATCGCCAGCAGCACGACCGGCGGGTTGCTGACGCCATTCGGCCGCGCGAAATAGCCGGGCATATCGCCATCGGCCACTTTTATTTTTGCTTCACCTGCGGTGAGGCCGTCGGTGTCGGTCTTGATGACATCGGCGCGCACCGGCCCGGCGGCCAGTGTATAGCCGGCCGTCACGGCGGCGGTGGCGGTCATGAAGCCGCGGCGCGAAAACGGCGCGACTTTTGTCAGTCCGATGACATCGGACGTCTGCATGGGTTCGGCACTCATGATCAATTCCTCTGGCGCGTGTGGTGGTTCAGAAATTCCCCTTATCCGTGCGGCAAGTCCGTCCAGGAGAGCTTCCGGAGCAGAACCGCGCTGGAATCATGGATTTCCAGGGGTTTCTTGAAGCCAAATCTCACACAGAAAGTGGACGCCGCCGAACGTTAGGTGAGAGCCGCATTCAGCAAACAATTGCTGCGGAACGCAAATCACCAGCCTGCGAGGATGCGGCCGGTATCACGGCAGCTTGCTTGGGGGGAGGTCGGGGATACCGGCGGGCAAGAAAAGAACAAGGCCGTCGGCGCAGTATACCGCTAACGGCCTTGCCAGCCCCGGACATTAAAATCGGCTCACGCCGCCCGGTAGAGTGCATAGTGCCCCGGGATTTTGCGGCCATATGTGATCCATTTCACATTCGGAAAAAAAGTTGCGGCCCGCCCTTTGGCGGCGGGCTAGCCGCGCTCCGCTATGGCGCCGCCTCGTTCGCTCGGGCCGGACACCCGATCTCGGTGACAGCAGTCGCATGCGCCACGCGGTAACCCTGATCGGTTAGGTTAAGATCCAAAATGCGTTGATCTGTGTCCGGTTTGTGCTCAGCTGCCGCCATGATCGACGACGATGAAAATTTCCTGGTGGATGCCGGCGGCAATCGCGTCCTGATTGGCCTCACTTTGGAGGAGACGTTGGAATTCGATCGTCTCGAAAGGCACATCAACGAGACCGGTCCGTTTCCGCATATCTCGAAAGATGAGTGGCATCGCTCGGATGAAAAGCGCTGGCTTGAACTTTGGGACAAGCATCGGGCTGCCAAGGTAGCCTTCGCGCGAAGCACCAAGACGCGCCATTGAACTCCGCGATCCGCTTCATGGGTTCGCGCGACGATTTTCAGTAAAAGAATCGGTGCTAGCGCAGCACGGGCATCGGCGGCCGCGGCACCGGTGAAAGCTCTGGCTCGGCCTGCGGCTGGGCCGTGGCTTGCGGTGGTGGTTCAGGTTGCCGCGGCACGTAAGGTGCGGGGGCCTGTGGCAACACGGGAGCTGCGGCTTGCGGGGGCGGATATGACGGCGGCATCGGCCTGCGCACCGGCGCGGCGACCGACCGCGGCGGAAGCGCTGATATCCTGGGCCGCAGGTTCTGCTCGGAAGCCTTGGTCTGGGAAGCCTTGATCTGGGAAGCCTTGGCCAGGGAAGCCTTGGCCTCGTAAGCCTTGGCCTGGGAAGACTTGGCCATCTCGCGGGACATTTGTTCCTGGCTGGCCTTGAGCTGGTCGATCTCTTGCCTTGCGCTTGCGAGTTCGCGGGCCATCGACTCGAGCAACACCGCCGATTCGGGTGCGGCGGCGGCAGGTGCGACGCCTTCCGCGGCAGCCTGAGCCGGAGGTGCCGGTTGCGGAGGTGCTGCCTTCGCCGCGTTCGCTTGAACGGCAGGCGGGTTCGGTTGCTCGGGGAGTCCCGGGTTTTCCGGTGGCGGCGATGAAGTCGCGACGAGCTGCGGCGTCCACCTCGCGATCATCTGTTTGGCCGCATCGCCGTAGGCCTGCCAAACAACGCCGGCGACACCGATGCACACCGCCAATAGGAAGCCGACGAAGGCGCGTATCGCCCGCACGCCGAACGACGGCCGGAGGCCCTGATTGACGGCAGCTGGGCGAAACGTCGTATCGACCGGTGGAACCGCTGGGCCAGCGGAGAAGTCGGATCCCATATGGGTCTGCGGATCCAAAGGATCGGGCATGGCGTCGTGCGCCAGCTTGGACAACTCTTCGTCGATGCGCGCGACCAGAACGTCGTCGTGCGGATCGGCGTGCGGATCGGCCTGTTGTGGATTCTGCGTGGAGTGCATTGCCGCTCCTTATTTAATCCATGTCACCCGCAGCGGGCGGGATTTACGCTTAAGTCGACAAAGTTCTGCCCCACCCTTCAGCCCGGTTTGACCAAAGCAAGGCGGTACGATGGAGAGTATCGGGCCGCGGAACTTGCCGCTGATTTACGAGGCGGTATGGTGTCACCACGATTCGAAATAGCGTCCTGGATTCGTCAGAACCGACCACGTCATCGGGCCACATGAAATCCGTTGCCGGGTTCGAGACGTGCGGATAAATCGCCGTCGCTGCCGGCCGCTCTTTCACAAGGACTGCCGCTACTTCCATCTTAGCGGGATAGGCAGGGTCTACGCTGGCGGCAACCGTGACCGGCAGGAAGCTGAGGACTACTTCTGCCCGCCGCTTAAAATACCAAACTGAGAGACTGCCATTACAGATCCGTCTTGCCAGGCACGCCTTGCGGCGGTCTCGGCCGAGGAGCGGCAGATGCTCGCCGATTGGCTTTGTATTGGCGCAGAATGAGGCAGGCGAGCTGTGAGTTTTGTATTTCGCACGTCATAATTTTAAGCTTAAAATAATAGGCGCGGGTTGGGGGCATGATCCTTAGCGGGTGACGTCATGCGCGCTCGTAACCGAAGAGACCGCAGAGCCCGGAGAGGGCGCTACGTTCTGCGCGACCTGGCCGGCTTTGCCGATATTGAGCGTTTGCTCGCCGCCGACATCATTGGCGAGCGGCTCTCCCCTGATGTTGCCGATGATGATGCGTCCGCCGACGTCAGTGCGCCGTCGGGGGCTCCCCGGCCGCAGCCAGCAGGCGGTTTGCGAAGGCGGAGGTGAGCATCTGGCCGATTTGCTCCAGCATCGTCGATGCCAACGATCGCGCGGAGATAGCCGCCCGCGCGGGGCCCCGGTATTGGAAAAGTCCGGCGACTGCTTGACTTGCCATCGGAGTGCGGTTCGCAATTGGGTCCGTCGTCAAGATCCCAAGAACTTGAGGACAGCCACTGACACCGTATTTCTCCGGCTTTCTTTGGTGCCGACGAATCAGCCATGATGCTGACCGAATCACCTGTTCCCGAAAGGCGCGGCAACGATGCGCGACGGCCAACCAATGATCGCGAGCAAGCTTGAGCTGTCGCCCTGCGCCGTCAGCGTCCTCGGTCAGTTGTTCGTCGAGGGCCGTGATCGGCGCTGGTACTTGAAAGTGCGAACAGACGCGCGTCCTGAGGGCGCGGCGGTCAGCCACTCGGAATCAGGCGCCGCCGTCCGGTAGGATCGATCGGCGCCGGCCTCCAGCGTTTACAGCCGCCAAAAAAGTTGCGGCCAGCTCTTGGGGGAGAGCTGGCCGCGCGCGATCCGGTCTGGGACGGGGAGGGGTGGGGATGTGACCGGGTCGCGTGTCCTTTATTTCTCTGTTTCTTCGTTCAGTTACTGATCGCGGGCGCTGGCGGTGGCGACCGCCGGGCGGCCGTCGCCAAGCGAGACCCATACGTTGGGATCGCTCTGCGACTGACGCTTGACGAAGCGGTAGCCGGTCTCGGTCCAGGCCACGACGTTCTCATTCTGATTGTCGAGGACGAACTCGCCCTTGTCGGTTTTCACGGTCAGCACGGCGTGGCCTTCGCCCTTCTTGTCGCGCACCACCGTGATCAGCAGCGCCTCGCGCGGCCAGCCGGCGTCGATCAGCATCTTGCGCTTCAACAGCACGTAGTCCTCGCAATCGCCGTAGCCGTCCGTCGGCAACGACCATTTCTCGATCACGCCCCAATGATCCATGTCGGTCATCGGCTTGACGGTTTCGTTGACCCAGCGGTTGACCCGCAGCAGGTCTCGCCATGCCGTCTGCGACATCACGATATCGCGCGGCTGGGTGGCGCCGCCGCGGCATTCGCCGGGGTTGTCGGCACAGAATTCGACCCAGCCGATCGGCGAGCGGGCGGTATCGCCCAGGCTCGCATAAAGAGCTCGTTCCTCACCGGCACTCGCCGGCGGGCTGATTCCCAACAGGATGGCGACGACCGCCAACCCTTTCCCCTGTCCCCTGAATCCAAACATTGTGGCCCCCGTTTCTTGTTGGGACCACGTTTCGCACAAAGAATTTTCGCCACTGCTAAGTACGCCAAGTACAATTGAAGCGAATACAAGTAAAGCTTGGCGCTAGTTCGATCTATACTTGAGTCAAATTAGATTAAAATTTTAGACAACTGCAATTGATTCAAATTTTACATATTAACGCGGCAAGGCCCGTCAACCCTGCGGTTACGGCGGCGGAACCCTGCCGCGTTAACCAAGCCGGGCCGCCGCCAAAACTGTAAAGGAGGTATCCGGCAACGCGGATACCACCTCAGGACTCGGGGAACAGGGGGAAAAAGGAGGAATCGGAGAGGGCGGCGATTTACCGCGCGGTAACGCTGTCTTCGAGCGTCTCGGCCAGCTGCTCGTGAAGGAATTCGAGCGCGAAGCCTTCATCCAGGTTTCGCACCACCCGGCACTGGACCTTGCCGAGCGACACCAGGGATTTCAGCGGTGGCCGGTTTTCCGCGGCGATGGCGGCGCCGGACAGCGACATGTCGATCACCCGGCAGGTCATCTTGGTGCCGTCCTCGAGCGTGAGCAGGGCAATCGGGTTCCGGGGGATGATGCGGTCGTGGCGGCGGTCTTCCGGCAGATTGAGGATGTCGCGGTTGGCGAGCCAGGTCAGCTGGGCGGCGAGCTTGTCGCGCTTGCGTGCGGTGGCGCCTACGCTCATGGCGAAACCGTTGTCGATAATGCGGGTGATCTGGCCCTCGACCCGGCCGATATGGTCGAGATAGGCGATCACGCGGTCGCCGACATTGCCGATGCCGGGCGCCAGCAGGGCCAACCCGCCGGGGGACATATTGATGATCTGGCACGGAAATTCGCGGCGGTCCGGCAGCATATAGCGTCCCAGCAGATGAACCCTCACACGCTGAAAACGCCGTCGCTCTTCGGCGGCCGGAGGAATCGATTTTTTGTGCGCCAAAGCCATCTTCGCCACCCGACAACCGGCTGATCGGTGTCGCCTGACCCTACGGCCAGCAGGGTTAATGAGTGGTTAGCGGGGGTTGAATCAAGTGCCAATCACACCATCCTCGGCCTCGCTGCCGGAATGCGATTGAAGCACCAGAGAATGAGAGGGCACAGCAAGAGCAGCACCGCTCCGAAGTCGAACGCGGCGGCGGCGCTGCCGGTCCATTTGGCGCAGGCACCGGCGACGACCGGCCCTAACATCATGCAGGCATAATAGACGGTGAAGAATGCGCCCATACCAATGGCACGCGTCGCCGGCTGCAAGACGCGTGCGGGCAGACTCAGGATCGGCCCTGCCGCGAGGCCGCTGACCAATCCAAGTGCTGCAACGGTCGAGACCACCGCGCCGCTGCGTGGCAACGCGACCATCAGGATCGCGAACACGACGCAGCCGCCGACGAGAATGAATTGAGGACGTTTGGTTCGATCCGCCAGAAATCCGCCCAAAGGAACCGAGACCGCCGCAAGCCACAACACGATGCTGATGGTCGATCCCGCCGCCGCGATCGACCAGCCGCGCTCGACCAGCATCGAGGGACCGAAACTGAAGATCATTGCAAACCCGACATTGAAGAGGCCCCAGATCAAACCCGCCGCGATCACAGCGATCGCCGCGCTGCGGTCGAGCCGAACGGAGGTCGTAGTCGTGGTCACGGAATTCGCCGAAGGTTGATACACCGCGGCAAGTAGAACAAGCGCTGCCCCGATCAGCGCCGCCACCGCGAGATACACCGCGCTTACGCCATAGGCGGTGCCGACAGAAGGAAGCGTCAGCAACGCGATCGCGACGCCGGCCGGCCAAGAGTTGACGAAAATCGACATCGCGGTTGCGATCTCGCGGCCGACGAACCAGTCGGCCACCATTTTCGTCATCTGAACATTGAGAAGTACGCCGCCTGAGCCTGCGACCAGCCGTCCGGCGATCTGGACGGTCCAGGAATTGGACAGCGCCATCGCAAGGCAGCCGATCAGCATCAGCATCAGGGCGGCAAGCACCGTTCTCTTGTCGCCGAACCTTTGCCCGATGGCGGCGCCCGGCAAGGCCAGTGCGACGCCCGGCGTAAAATACAGGCCGATCAAAACCCCGATGTCGGCGAGTCCAACGCCGAAGTCGCGGCCGAGCAGAGGTGCTACGGCGGCGACGCTTTGAAACTGAAAGCCCATGGTGAGGCGAACCGCGAACAGGACGGCAAGAATAACCCAGCGATTGCGCAACACCCCACTCCCATTGCAGTCGGCGCGCTACTTGAGACGCCGCGATGCGCCTGTCGATCGCGGTGCAGGTTCGACGAGACCGCGCATTGGCATCGCCGCTGAGTTCACATAACCTTGCTGTCGCCCACGCAACTCAAATCAACAATCGCCGAAGGGCCGGAGGAAATTTCATGGAACAGATTCGGGTATGCACCTATGACGGTCCCGGCGCGCAGCCGGTCATTCGCACCGTGCCGTGGCCGAAAATTCCGAAAAAGGCGGCGCTGATCAAAGTCGGCGCCTGCGGTGTGTGCGGCACCGATCTGCATATTCTCAAAGGCCACTGGCCGAAGCCGCTGCCCTGGCCATTCACGCTGGGGCACGAGATCGGCGGCGTGCTGGTCGAGGTCGGTTCGGAATTCAGCGAAGACTTCATGAGCAAGAAACTCGGCGTGGGATCGAAGGTGATGATCCCGCCCTTGATGCCATGCGGCCATTGCTATTACTGCATTCATTATCCGGAAAGCGCCAACAAATGCCTGACGCCGGTGTATTACGGCCGCTACCTCGGCTTCGACAAGGCGCCGCATCTGTGGGGCGGCTGGGCCGAATATGTCTATGTCGATCTTGAGATGTTGCCGGGCACCAAGATCTACAAGCTGCCCGACGACATGTCGCTGCGGCTCGGCGCGCTGTCGGAGCCGCTGACTTCCTGCATTCGCGCCTTCAATCGCGCCACGCGCGCCGGCGGCTTCAAATGGGCCGACACCGTCGTGATCCAGGGCTCCGGCCCGATCGGAATTCTGGCGGTGGCCGCGGCGCAGGAGATGGGAGCAGGGCGTGTGATCTGCGTCGGCGCGCCGGAGACGCCGCGGCTTGCGCTGGCGCGCAAGTTCGGCGCGGAAGCCACCGTCGATATCGAAGAGGTCACGACGCCGGAAGCGCGCATCAAGAAAGTGCGCGACATCGTCGGCGGCTTCGGCGCCGATCTGGTGATGGATTGCTCGGGCCATCCAAGCGCCGGCCCCGAAGGCATCGAGATGCTGCGCGACGGCGGCACCTATGTCGAGATGGGCCAGTTCACCGATGCGGGTTCGATCGAGACGTCATGGCATCGCATCTGCACCAAGGACCTCAACGTGCTGGGCTCGTGGGGCTTTACCGGCAACGACCTGCCGCTCGGCGTCGACATGCTCTATCGCACCCGCAACAAATATCCCTGGCTCGAGATGCAGACGCTGTATCCGTTTTCCGAGGAGGGGATCGGCCGGGCGGTTGCGGACGCGATGGCGATGAAGACGGTGAAGTCGACCATCATGCCGTGGCCGGAACTGGCGGAATGATTTGGGGCGTGGAACGGCCGAGAAGACCGCCAATAACCGACGTTGTGAAGAAGCTCCGAAGAAAGGGAGACGATGCCAGTTTTGAAATTATGTTTTAGTCTGTTTTTGATCATGGGCTTGGCGGCCACGGCCGCGGCAGAAGGTGACTACCCATCCCGGCCAGTGCGGATCGTTGTCGGCTTCGGTCCGGGCTCCGCTGCCGACTTGACAGCCCGGGTGGTGGCGCAGCGGCTGTCCAGGACAATGGGGCAGCAGTTCGTCGTCGAGAACAAGCCCGGCGGCGGCAGCACGGTGGCGGCGGACCAGGTCGTGCGCGGCTCGAAAGACGGCTACACGCTGTTCATGGGGACGGTGGCGAATGTCATCAATGGTGTGATGCAGCCCAATCTGGCTTTCGATTTCTCCAGGGATCTCGCGCCGATCGTCTTCGCTACGTCGTCGCCGAATATTTTGGTGGCGCATCCCTCGATCGGCGTGAACAATGTGAAAGAGTTGATCGGCCTGCTGAAGGCCAAGCCCGAACAGGTGTTCTACGGTTCGTCCGGCGTCGGCACGTCGCCGCATCTTTCCGGCGAATTGTTCAACATGATGGCGGGCACGAAGATGGTGCATGTGCCGTATTCAGGAAGCGCGCAGGCGGTAACTGATCTACTCGCGGGCCGCACGCAAGTGATGTTTTCTCCGGCTTCAACCGTCCTGCAGTATGTGGAATCGGGGCAGCTTAAAGCGTTGGCGTCCTCGGAACGTACGCGCGCTTCGGCTGCTCCGGATCTTCCGACCGTGGCCGAGGCGGGCCTGCCCGGATTCGACACCAGCGTATGGTTTGGGTTCATGGGCCCCACGGGTTTATCGCGCGAGGTCATCGAAAAACTCTGTCGCGCGATCGACGAAGCGCTTGGGAATGACGAGGTGACAAAGCCGCTGCGCGCCGCGGGGCTCGATATCAAGGGCGGAACGCCGGAAGCGTTCGGCGCGTTTATCGCCAGCGAAACAACAAAGTGGAACGGCGTCGTCACGGCCGCGGGCCTTCGTAACTGATCTCGAATCTGAATCGGAAAATCTGACATGGCAAAGTTGCGCGCGGTCGAGTGCCGCGAATTCATCAAGGCGGCGATCGAGAAAGCGGATGAGATGGGGGTTCCGGTGTCCATTGCGGTGGTCGGCCCGGAAGGCAATTTGATCGCGCTCGAGCGCATGGATGATGCGGGTTTCGTGACGCCGGAGACGGCGTGGGCCAAGGCCTACACCGTCGCCGCATTTCGCTCAATGTCGCCGCGTTTTCCCGACGGGTTGGTGATTCAGCAGTGGTTCAAGGAACGCAATCCGCAACTGATGATCGCCATGGCTGTGATGACAAACGGCCGCGTTGCGGCGTCCGGTGGGGCGGCGCCTGTATTCAAGGACAACGAGATGGTTGGTTGCTATGGCATCAGCGGCGCGACGTCGGACCAGGATGAGTTGATTGGGCAATATGCGCGCGACAAAGCCGGATGGGCGCATCTGCCCGCTGACGACACCACCCACCCCGACGTCAAGAAACACATCAACGAGTTGTACGCAAAAGCCGGGATCAGGGACCGCGAGCTTTAGTTTTTCGTCGACCGCCTCATGGCGGAGAAGGGCGCTCCGACATTCCAGAGCCGACCCGCCACTCTGATTCAGGCAGCGGCAGAGCCGTATTCATTGTTTTCCCAGGCGAGTTTCTAGCGCAGCCCTTCATAGACCATGAAGCCGCGCGCGACCGCCAGTTTACGCAACGCGCGCGGAACGAATTTTTCCGGCTGGTGGCCGAGATAGCGCCACGATGTCAATCTGAAATCCTTGAGCTGGCTGTGTTCGCTTTCGAACGGCGCCAGCAATCCGGTCAGGCTCAGCGGCGTGTGCGCGCGGGCGTTGAACGGCAGCAGCAGCAATTCCAGATGCGCCAGCGAGCCATCTTGCGATGTCGCGGTGATGCCGGCGACAGCGGCCAGCATTTCCTCGGCCACCACGCTGATGATGTCGTCGATTTCGCGGCGCCCCTCGGGCGTAAACAGCGCGGAGAAGCTTTGATCCTTCAGATCGCGGCCGAGCAGGGCGCAGACCCGGGTTCCGGCGACCCGAAACGGATGGCCGGCGGCTGTATCGTAGGACAGCACGAAGATATCGCCGAGCAGCTCGCGCACCGCGCCTGGCTCGATCTCGCTGCGGTCCGGCGCACGGGCGCCGGCGCGCTTGTCGTCCCAATATGCGAAAAACTCGCGGCTTGACGGATGTTTCATGGCCTGACCTCGTCCCGCATCGGGCTCGGTGGGACATCTCTGTCCCGCTTTCGCCCACGCGCCTTCCCTTTGTTGTTTTGCAAGACGGGCTTTGCAGCGTCCATGCCGCGCAGGCGTTATCGGGCGATCGGCGGCGCCTTTGCGATGTTAAGGTTAAGTTAACTACGTGGTTGGCGACCGGCGCGGGGCTGCTACTGTCCGCGCACTCCATTGCTCGCTGGCGAGTTCGGCGCGGCGAGGTCAATACACGAGGCGGCGTCAAACAAGTTTGGTCGTCACGCGGGGAGGGGTGGGATGTCACCCCGGGCCTTTGCGCGAAAAAGATCAGCACGGACGAGGGAGGGCTTTCTCAGAGCCCTCCCTTTTTCTTATGTCGGGCCGTCAGGGCCGCGATGGCGTTGATGGCCCGGGTTACCCTCGAAGACGGAGATTGTTGCGGCGGGAGCAACGTCCGAAAAATGCCCGCTAACGGACAAGCCGGGGGCCATCATCAATCACAGAGGTCGCCGGGTATTTGAGCATCAGGTGTCCCGCATAACGGTTTCCCACTGTTGCTGACCGGTGACAGTCAAAGATGAGCCCGCACCGCCGAGCGGATGGCAGGCAACTGAGACCCGAGAAAATTCCGTGAGATAGGGTTGGTCGACAACAATGCTAAAATGACACAGGGGTCTAGAATTAGACACAATCCCCAAATTCAACCTTGGCGAGAAGACCGAATCATCCGAGGCTCTGAATTGCGTTCCGACCGTGGAACGCTCTTCCTCCCGAAACTTCGCCCGCCTCAGTCGGCGGGCTCTCTTTCTCAGAGCCTTCCCGTTTTCATTGGCCGGGCCGCTCGGCTACGGGCATGGCGCTGCCCTCTTCAGTGCCGATGCCGGAATCCCATGGATGTAATCTGACGGTCACATTCCCGGGACATATGTTGTGCCGGTCCGACGCGTGGAGTGGGTTTGATGACGTCCAACGAAACCGCGGCGGCGGTTCGGGCATTGCTGGTGTCTTATCGCGACGCGTTTGAGCGACTGGACGCTGCCGCCATTGCCGACCACTTTGCATACCCCAGCCATATCACTGGCGATGCCGACGAAGTCGCGCTGATCCAGCTTTCGAACAGCGGGGATTGCCTGGCGGCTGTCGAAAAGGTTCTGGCGATGCATCGCGAACTCGAAGCACCGTCCGGCTCTATTCATGATCTGTCGATCGTCGAGCTCTCGCCACGCCTGACGCAAGCTTCCCTGACGATGGAAGTGCATGGCCGCGCGGGTGAGGCGCTCTATGATTTTAACGCCGTCTACACGCTTGCGGAAACGCGCACCGGTTGGCGGATCGCGGCCATCGCGCACAATCAGATGCCGCGGCTGCTGGAATGCATAGCCCGGCGTCAATCCGGCACGTGAACGGCTGAGGCTGCGGCCGGTTGCCGACGACCGGCAAGAAACGCTGCAACCGCCGTCGCCTGGATCAGTGCGGCGGCAATAAACAGATACGGCGCGGCGGCGGCCACCATGACGCCGGCCTGCGGGGCAAACTCCCTGATCAACCCGAAGGCGGCCGGCGCGAACGCGTAGGTGCCTTGCGAAATGGCAACATTCAGGGAAACCACCCTGGACACATCCTCTTTTGCGAATTCGGCCTGAGCGATCAGAGGCGGCAGCGAGGTTGCGTTACCGATGCCGACCCCGAACAGGATGACTCCAAGCACCAGCAAAGGAATATGTGTGCCGCCCGCCATCCAAAACGCGATGGAGCCTGTGATCTGGACGGCGAAACTGCCGCAGGCCACCAGGCGGCGGTCGGCGCTGGCAGGCATCAACCAGCCGACCAGCGTGCGCCCCGCGATCGCGGCAATCGTCGCGGCGCTAATCGCGATGCCGGCCAATTGCGCGCCGACGGCGGGGATGAGCAGTGAAAACAGGTGCGCGAGCAGGCCGATCTGCGCGAACAGGCCAAGCGCCGTACCGGCTGCCAGCGTGATAAATCCCCGGTTCCGCCAGAGACTCGCGCCGGAGAGTGATCTTGCCGCAGCCGACGCACGGAAGACGGCGGCGATCGCGGGCTCATCGCCGTCGGGCGCCAGTCCCATCTGTTGTGGCGTTCTGGAGAAATAGACGTCGGTCAGGATCCAGACGCAGGCCGTCACGATGACGCCGACGACCGCTGCCGCGGCGGGGAAGCCCCATGTACCGATGGCAGCGACCCAGAGCGGCGAGAACACCACGCCGCCGATGCTCGCGCCGTTATAGGCCATCGCGAGCGCCGCGGGCCGCCTCCGAATGAACCACGGCGCCAGGATCGCGTTGATCGCCGCGGCGCCCATCGCAACCCAGCCGGCGCCGCTGAACAGCGCCGCCACAAAGAGCTGCCACGGCTCGGCCGCAACCGCCCACCCCGAAATGCCGACCGCCAGCGCGAGCACGCCAGCCTTCGTGACCGCCGGAAGCCCGTAGCGGAGATAAAGTCCCGGCAACCTCGCGACGACGAGCGCACCGAACAGAAAGTGGACGGTGACGGCTGCCGACACCAGCGGCAACGACCAGCCTCTGCTGTCACGAACCGCCTGAAGATAGATCGGCGGACCGTAGAACCCGAGGCCCCAGCCGAACACGGCCAGCACAAAGGCAGCGCCGACGATCCGCCATCCATAGAATTTTTCGGAGTACGTCAATGTCGCCATCGGTTGTTTGCCTTTTGCCGCCGGGCGGCTGCGCGGGATCATGCGGGCGCGCGCCACCTGAGTACCGGGGAGGCGCGCAAGGATGCTACGGCGAGGACCGAAGCATCGCCGGCAAGCGACGCCTTATGATCCGGCTCCACGGGAGAAATCGGCGCGATGGCGAGTACGGCAGCGTTTGCAGAAGTCGCGGCGATGGCGGGAGATCCCGCGCGCGCCGCGATGCTTCACGCCCTGATGGACGGCCGCGCCCTGACGGCGTCCGAACTGGCGCGAATAGCAGGGGTCGCGCCGCAGACCGCAAGCGGGCATCTGGCGCGCATGACGGAGACCGGCCTTCTTGCCGTCGCAAAGCAGGGACGGCATCGCTATCACCGGTTGGCGTCGACAGGTGTGGCCCACATGATCGAGGGGATCATGCGGGTGGCGTCCGAGCTGCAGCCGCCGCGCAAGCACCTTTCGGTTGGCCCGCGCGATACGGCGCTCCGCGATGCGCGGACGTGCTACGACCACCTTGCCGGTCGTCTTGGCGTTTCCCTGTCCGACGCACTGACCGCGGCGGGATATGCCGAGCTCTCGGCGGAGTCAGGCGTCATCACGGCGCGCGGCCTGGCATTTCTCGAGCGGGTCGGGATCGACGTTTCGGCCATGCGGGAGCGAAGCGGGGTGAAGTCGGGACGCCTGCTATGCCGTCCGTGTCTCGACTGGAGCGAGCGGCGCACGCATCTGGCGGGTGTCGTCGGCGCCGCACTTTGCGCCCATAGTTTTGCGGAGGGGTTTGTCCGCAGGATCGACGGCACCCGCGCGCTGCAGATCACGCCGAAAGGGCAGAGGGCTTATCGGGAGAAGTTCGGGGTTCGGTTTGAGTAGACCGCCTTCGGTCGTATCGGCCGAAGGCGGCTTTGTTTGGTGCGCGCGACAGCGCTCAGATAAATTGAAACTGAGACCGTTCACGCTTGGCGAGCTTCGGAATTGCCTCGCCGAGGATGAATTTCTTGAAATGCTCGGTCTGCTGGTGGGCGGCGAACGCCGTTTCCGCCGCGAATACTTCGTAGAAGAAGAACTCCTGCGGTTTCGATACGCTCTGATGGATCTGAAATTCCTTCACACCCTCTTCCTTCCGCGCCTCGGGAAGAAATTGCCGCAACAAAGCTGCAACGGAATCTTCTTCGCCGGGTTTGGTTTCCCAAAATGCGGTAATGACGAAACCTTGGTTGGAACTAGTCGAATTCATCGTCTCTCTCCGTCGAAGCTGACTTTACCTTCGCCTCACTTGTCGTCTCACTTGGCGATCGGGAGAGCATGACACGCCTCCTGGTCTGGATGCTCCGGTGCGCACCGAACCGACAGGGCCGTCCATGGGTCGCGGAAGCGATTTGGCGCTCGCGAGGCATTTCGGTCCTGAAAAATCCAGAAAGCGGTATCCTTGGGGACGCCTGCGGTGCTGGGGGGTGTTCAGGCGGCCTCCGGGGCGGTGTTTGCGCCCTTGCGCCGCAGCGCCAAGCCGCCTAATTGGGCGCAATCGCTCGCGTGAGCCGTCCGCTGTAGGTCTTGAGCCCTTGGAATCCCAGCCAGAATTGCCGCAGGAGGCCCCGCGCGAACCGATCCTGACGCTGCCTGGCGCCCTGACTGCTTATGTCCTGCTGCTTGCGGTCATTCACCTGCGCGTGCTGCTGCCGCCGGAGACCGAATACTGGACCATCGAAGTGTTCGGTTTCATCCCGAAGCGCTACGATTCGACGCTGCTGGCGATCGCGTTTCCCGGCGGCACCGGCGCCAAGGTCTGGACCTTTGTGACCTATTCGCTGCTGCACGCCAATCTCAGCCATATCGGATTCAACGTGCTGTGGCTGCTGCCGTTCGGCAGCGCGCTGGCGCGCCGTTTTGGGACGATCAGGTTCTTCACCTTCATGGCGGTGACGGCCGTGGCCGGCGCGCTGGCGCATCTCGTCACCCACGAGCATGCGGTGGCGCCGATGATCGGCGCTTCGGCGTCGGTGTCCGGCACGATGGCGGCCGCGATCCGCTTTGCTTTCGTGAAGGGCAGCTTCCTTTCATTCAGCCGCGGCGACGCCGACGCGGCCGCACGCGTGCCGGCGCTGTCGCTGATGCGGGCGCTGCGCAACACGCGCGTGCTGGGTTTTCTTGGCGTATGGTTCGGCGTCAACATCATCTTCGGCATCGGATCGATCGCGATTGGCGCGGACGGCGCCAGCGTCGCGTGGCAGGCGCATATCGGCGGGTTCTTCGCAGGCCTGGTGTTGTTTTCGCTGTTCGATCCGGTCCCGCGCGCCGCGCCCGATGCTGCAGATGCGTCGTCCTCCGATGCATCGGGACGCGGCTGATCGTCGCTTGCGGCGCAAGCCGATTTCATCCATCATGTCGGACTTAAGGCTTAAGCCCGTGAGCGTGCTTTAGATATCCGTGCTTGCCAAATGCGCCCTGAACGAAATCGGCGCTAACTGTTGATTGCAAACTCAAGGAAACAAAGACCGCGCTCGCGCTCAAGGGCGCGATCGGCTTCAAGGAGACGACCATGACGGTACGTACAATTCTCGATACCAAAGGCCATCAGATCGAGAGCATCGAGCCGAATGCGAAGCTCGCGGCTGCGATCAAGATTCTGTCGGAACGGAAGATCGGCGCCGTGCTGGTGATGAGCAACGGCCGCATCGAAGGCATCCTGTCGGAGCGCGATATCGTGCGCGTGCTCGGCGAACGGGGTGCTGCGGTGCTGGAGGAACCGGTCAGCGCTGTCATGACGTCCAAGGTCGTCAGTTGCAGGCAGGCCGACACCGTAGCCGGGATCATGGAAATGATGACCTTGGGAAAATTCAGGCACCTGCCGGTGGTCGAGGAAGGCAAGGTGGTCGGCCTGATTTCGATCGGCGACATCGTCAAATGGCGCGTCATGGAGTTCGAGGCCGAACAGGAAGCGTTGCGCGATTATATCAAGACCGCCTAAGCGCCGTCAGCCGCTCAGTCCTTCTTTTCAACCGAAGCGCTGGGCTGGCTGGCCGCAGCCGGTGCCAGAATGTGGATCGCCTCCTGGATGGAATCGATGGCGCGCTCGGCGGCGCGCGCGCCATGCGCGATCAGATCGCTGGCGCGGTGAAAATCGAACCAGCCGATTTGACCGACACGGGGCGAGATCAACAGGTCGGGCGGGTCGCCGGCAAGGCGCGCACGGGTGATGCGGTCCTGCATGATGTTGAAGGCATCGACCATGACGGTGGAGATGCCCGGCCGTCCGCTGCCGCCGAAAAACTCGCGCTTCACGGTGCGCTCGGCGGAAAACAACCGACTGAGGCCGCGTTTCGGCGGAGGCGGCTCGATCTCGGCTTCCGGCGCGAGGGAGACCGATGCCTCGGCCGACGGGCCGTGCGCGTAGATCGTCGTGCTGTGGGTAAAGATGTCGCTTGAGAGGTTGGCGGCGATGACGATTTCCGCGCCAAATGCACGCGCCGCCGATACCGGCACCGGGTTCACCAGTGCGCCATCGACCAGCCAGCGGTCACCCAGCAGCACCGGCGCGAATATCCCGGGCAGCGCATAGGAGGCGCGCATGGCATCGACGACGCGGCCATGGGTCAGCCAGATCTCATGGCCGGTGCGGACTTCGGTCGCCACGGTTGCAAATTTCACCGGCAGCTCCTCGATCAGGGTCTGGCCGATCGCTGCCTCGAGCTGAGCAGCCAGCTTGGCGCCGCCAATCAGGCCCGAGCCGTTGAGGCGGATATCGAGATAGCCAAGGATATTTCGCGGCTGCAGGCTGCGCGCCCATTCTTCAAGCGTATCCAGATGCCCCGAGGCATAGGCGCCGCCGACTACCGCGCCGATCGAGGTGCCGACCACGACATTGGGGACGATGCCGTGCGCGATCAGCGTCCGGACGATGCCGATATGGGCAAATCCACGGGCAGCGCCGCCACCCAGCGCGAGCCCAATCACCGGCCGCCGAATGCTGCCGAGGCCCACCTTGTCACGGCTATCCGGGCCGTTTTGGCCGCGCCCGATCAAAATATCCAGCACCAAAAATCTCCTGGGAGCACAAGATTATGCACTAAAGCCTGGTCCCGCCAGAATCTACCACAAGCATGGTTTATGCCGCAGTGCGATGGGCCTAACCACGGATTGTGACTGGACCGCGACCTCCGGATAACATCGGGGTGTTTTGCCGGTTCCGCGGTCGCCATCTGCGGCGCGCAGGCTTGAATTTGCCGCGTTTTCGGTGAAAAGCATGCGTCATGACATCAGGGCGTATCGGATTCGATCGATCCGTGGCGGGCGGACGCCTGATGCCAGCGCTTGCGCTGGCGGCCATGCTGATTGCAGCGATGGCAGGCCCGGCCGGCGCCCAGATGTTCACCGATCAACCGCCGCCGGTGCCGCCCGCGGCGGTTCCGGACCCGGGCGGCGCGATCAGCCTGGCCCCGCCGTCCGGCCCGGGATCTGGTCCCAATCTGCCCGTGCCGACGTTGACACAACCTTCGATCGTCCAACCGTCGATCGCCGCGGTGCCGCCGGTTGCAGCATCTCCAGTCGCACCGGCGCCCAACCAGGCCGTGCTGTCGCTGACTGCGCGTTACGGCAAGGACTTGCCGGTCATCAACAACGGGTTGGTGTGGCGAATTTTTACCGACCGGCCCGACGAGAACGGCACCTTCAAACTGATCCGCGAGGAACGCGGCGCGACGCCCAACATCGTGCTGCCGCCGGGCGGTTATGTCGTCCACGTCTCCTTCGGACTGGTCAGCGCGGTGCGGCCGGTGACCCTGAAGTCCGAAACCGACCGCGAATCCTTCCTGCTTCCGGCGGGCGGCCTGCGTATCGAAGGCCGCGTCGGCGCCACCAAGATTGCGCAGAACCAGATTTCGTTCGCGATCTACAAGGGCAGCCAGTTTGAAGTCGGCGAGCGCGCCGCGCTGGTGCCGAACGTCGCCGCCGGCGACGTCGCGCTGCTGCCGGAGGGGACCTACTACATCATCTCCAACTACGGCGACGCCAACTCCGTGGTGCGCTCGGATATTCGCGTTCAGGCCGGCAAGCTGACCGACGTGATCATCAGCCATCGCGCCGCCGTCATCACGCTGAAGCTCGTCGGCGACAAGGGCGGCGAGGCGTTGGCGAACACCGCGTGGTCGGTGATTACGCCGGGCGGTGACGTCATCAAGGAATCGATCGGGGCATTCCCCCGCGTCGTGCTGTCCGAAGGCGAATATCGCGCCATCGCCAAGAACGAGGGCAAGGTGTTCGAGCGCTCCTTCAACGTCGTCAACGGCGTCGATGGCGAAGTCGAGGTCATCGCGCGCTAGATATTTTGCACAAATGATAATCGTCGTTCCCCGATGTGCAATCGCACATCTGAGGGCGCGCCAACGGGTCCGCGCAAAGCGCCGCCCGATGACAGGCTCCGCGCGAGCCCGGAATCCATAACCACTGCGGGGAGTATGGATTCCGGGCCTGCGCCAAGCGGCGCATCCCCGATGTGCAATTGCACATCGGGGAATGACAAGTTGGATCTAAAACCGCGTCACGATATCCGAAAGCGCCGGGCGCGGGCGGTCTTCGCTCGGCTTCGATGGCGTGCCGATGTGAATGAAGCCCGCGAGTTTTTCGTCCGCCTTCAATCCCAATCCATCGAGCACGTCGCGATCGAACGCAAACCAGCCCGTCAGCCAGCACGCGCCGTAGCCGAGCGCGGTCGCCGCGGTGACGATGTTCATCGCACTCGCGCCGGCGGATAATTCCTGCTCCCAGGGCGGCACCTTCGGATGCGGTTTTGTGAAACTGACGACGCCGATCACCAGCGGCGCATCGGTGAGGCGGCGCTTTTCGACCTCGATATCGGCTGCGGGCGCGCCCGGATTCTTTTTGGCGAACACCTGCGCGATCACCTCACCGGCGCGGACGCGTGCGTCGCCCTCGAACACGATAAAACGCCACGGCGTCAGTTTGCCGTGATCGGGCACCCGCGCACCGATGGTGAGTATGGTTTCAAGCTCGGCGGGTGAGGGGCCGGGAGCGCCCATCTCGCGCGGCTTGATGGAACGGCGGATTTTCAGGAGTTCGATGGCGTCGGGCATTGGGACTCGTTCATGGAGAATGGGCCAGGATCGAAAAATATCATGCGGCGGCCAGGGCTACGAGGCCGCCACGAAAACTTAGACAAATTGTCAGGAAGCTTATTGCCCTTGGGCGGAATGCAGGCACAATCGCGTCGATCAGCGAGGCGTGATCTTGCCTACGTAATCGTAGATGACCTTAACGCCTTCAATCGTCTTCGGCAACGAACCCTGGTCCTTTGGGGCTCTCCGCAAATTCACCTTCAAGGCAGGGTCGGAACCCGAAATGCCGATGCCGACCCCCACCACGTCGACGCCTTTCAGCATCGATGTCCTGAAGCGAGCTTTGGCTCGGCGAACCGCTTCCAGTCGTTTCTCGTCCATGCGTCTAATCTAGGCCTTGTGCAGCTCAATTGCCAGTCGTTTGAGAACGGTGGCAATTGGATTGGCATAGGTCAGACCGCGATCATTCGGGCCTCCCCGTTCGCTGCCGGCGAACAGCAGCGCGCATCCGAGGTTTTCCTCATCCAGGATCAGTGAGCCGGAATCGCCACCAGCGCTGAAAGCGCTGTTTCCAACCGATTCGATCTCGATCTGGTTGTCGAACGACAAGGAACCCATGTTGTAGTCGATGACGACCTTGTCGACCTCGATCGCGCTAACCCGTCCATGGGTAACGCCGGTTGTGCGTCCGACCTTTTTGACGTCCGTTCCAGGCAGCAGCGGAGCGGTCCGGGTTCCCGCCAATTTTCCGATTCCCTTGTAGTTGGTCGGATCCAATTCGATCGATCTGGCAATCGGAGCGATCGCCGCATCTATCAGATTCGACCGTTTGGCTGTCAGTTCGATCCATTTCGAAAGTTTCGCGATCGTGTCGCGCGCAGCGGCGCCGCCGTCGAAGGCACCGGCTTGCAGGATGGCATCGCCGATCTTCGCAACGTTCTCGTTGGCCAGCACGTGATTGTTGCTAAGGATGACGTTACGGTTGGTCTTCTTTTCCCGGGCGATCGCGCCGATCGTTCCGGCGGTGATTTTGAAGTGGCCCACCGAACTGCCGGGGAGCAGCGGCCGCTGCCGCGTACGATACCAGGGCAGGGCATGTTTGGAGACCCGTCCAACGAAGCGGACGTCGACTTCATTTTTGGCGCGCTTGCGGATATCGTCGACCAGGGTTTGCGAACGTTCGAGCGAGTGCCGCTGCAGCCTCACGGCCACCCAGACATCGCCAGGCGCTGTTCCCTTGGCAAGGCCAAGCGCGACCAGCGGCTCAGCTTTCGTCACCTTGTTAAGTGAAAAAGTAGTGATGGAGAAGCCGCCGGCCCTGTGAATAGCAGAGACGGCGGGCGGTACCACTTGGCTCGCGATTTCCGTCTTCAACGCACGTGCGGATTCGATGTTCATATTCGCGCCCCCCGGTTCACGACAAGACGCAATATACACGCTGTGATTGAATAGTTCAAACGCTCAGCGGCTCCTTGCGCATCTCGCGCGAAAGCCGGTCGCTGCCGCCGCGTTCACGCGCGTCTTCGACGCGCTCGTAAGCGCGTTCACGCGCGTCTTCGACGCGCTATGGGGCGGTGTACCGCAAGGCCTGGACACAAAATCGCGAAAACAACCCCATGCAAAGTAGAATGGGCCCCCGGCTCGCAGCACTCGTGCCGCGCTGCGTCCGGAGCACGAGAAGAAAAATGGTCCGTCGTCACGGCCCCCACCTAAAGTCATCCCGCTCTAGGATTGACCTTGCTTGAGCGGCATCTTCGCCGCGCGCTCCAGAAGATCCTTGCCGAGATCTTCCAGGATCTGCCGCGTCGCCAGGAACAGGCTGTGGCCCTGTTCGGTCTCGATCGCCAAGGCCACCACGGTTGGCTGATTTGGATCCGGGATCAACTGGTAAGCCCGGATCGGATAGGCCGGCAGTTCCTGTTCGTCAGCCATCAGGCCTCGAGCCTCGCGCGCTTGACGTCGGGCGGCGTCGCTTCCTCGACCAGCGCGGCCAGCGCTTGATTGGTCGGCAGCACGGTCTGGCCTTCGCTTCCGAACCGCCGGATCGAAACCGAGTGCGTCTCGGCCTCCTTCTTGCCGACCACCAGCAGCGCCGGAATCTTCGCCAGCGAATGTTCGCGGACCTTGTAGTTGATCTTTTCGTTGCGCAGGTCGATCTCGACCCGCAGGCCGACGCGCCGCGCCGCCGCCGCGACCACCTTGGCGTATTCGTCGCCTTCCGAGGTGATGGTGGTGACGACGGCCTGGATCGGTGCCAGCCAGAGCGGAAAACTGCCGGCGTAGTGTTCGATCAGGATGCCGATGAAGCGTTCCATCGAACCGCAGATCGCACGGTGCACCATGACCGGCATCTTCTTCGAGCCGTCGGCATCGATGTAGAACGCGCCGAACCGCTCCGGCAGGTTGAAATCCACCTGCGTGGTGCCGCACTGCCAGTCACGGCCGATGCCATCGCGCAGCACGTATTCGAACTTCGGGCCGTAGAAGGTGCCTTCGCCCGGATTGACGCCGGTCTTGATGCGGTTGCCGGATTGCGCCGCGATCTTGTCGAGCAGCCCACGGAGCACGGCTTCGGCGTGGTCCCACATCGCATCGGTGCCGACGCGTTTGTCCGGCCGCGTCGCGAGCTTGATCACAATGTCGCTCTCGAAGCCGAAGTCGGCGTAAACCGAGAGGATGAGGTCATTGATCTTCAGGCACTCTTCCGCAAGCTGGTCCTCGGTGCAGAAGATGTGTGCGTCGTCCTGGGTGAAACCGCGCACGCGCATCAGCCCATGCATCGCGCCCGACGGCTCGTAGCGATGCACCACGCCGAATTCGGCCAGCCGCTGCGGCAGATCGCGGTAGCTCTTCAGGCCATGCTTGAAGATCTGCACATGGCCGGGGCAGTTCATCGGCTTGATGGCGAACCAGCGCTTGTCTTCGGCTTCGTCGC
>WNFC01003498.1_pt1 | contig 34429 bp, 30 predicted proteins | sample 5400541 | NCBI WGS metagenome assembly WNFC01 (sample SAMN13153342, study PRJNA577476) | soil metagenome | isolation source: 120 cm saprolite under Douglas fir tree site 2 hole 2 replicate 1 | place: USA:California | collected 2015-04-18
GCACCTGCCGGTCGCCTTGATCCTCACGGGGGCCGGCGTCGCCATGGTGCAGCTGGGACTGGCCGTCACCGACGCCATGTGTGCCGCGGTCACGGCCACCGCGGGGACCGACGCGTCGCAGGTCCTGGCCGCCACCGTGGGAGTGACCCGAGGTGTGCCGGGGTTGCCTCCCTTCGTCGCGCTCCTCCTCACGGTCGTCCTGGCGCTCGCCGCCCTCCTGCTGCTGCTGGAGCTGACGCTGCGTTCGGCCGCCATCAGCTTGGCCGTGCTCTTTCTCCCGCTCGCGCTCGCCGGAATGGTGTGGCCGGCGACTGCGCACTGGTGCAAGCGGCTCGTCGAGCTCGTCGTCGGCCTCATCCTCACCAAGTTCGTGATCGTCGCCGTGCTGAGCCTGGCCGGCGGCTCCCTGGCGTCCGGCAGCCACGAGGCGGGGTTCCGCGATCTCGTCACCGGCATCGTGCTGCTCGTCCTCGCTGTCGCCGCGCCCTACGTCATCCTGCGGATGGTCCCCCTGGCCGACGTGTCCTCCGGCGCCCACCTCGAGTCCGTGAGCAGGCGTGTTCGGTCGGTCCTGCCCGGCCCGGCGGCCTTGGCCAACCTGCCCGTGTCCGAAGCTCCCGTCGGCGAGGAGTCCTCTCCCGGTGTTCCGCTGGCGGAGAGCGACATCCCGTACGCGGCGGCGCACCTGCCCTCGGCCGGCCCGGCCGCCGCAGGCATGGCGGGTGGTGCCGCTATGGCCGCGACCGCGGGCGGTTCCGGCGCGGCTGGCCCGGCCGCGGGCGCGGCCATAGCGGATCTCCCCGCGGTTGGAACCGCTCCGCCCACCACCTCGCCGCCCACCACCTCGCCGCCCACCACCTCGCCGCCCACCACCTCGCCGCCCACCACCTCGCCGCCGGCAACCTCGCCTACGCCGCCCGCCCCGAAGCCCGACGAGCGTGGCTGATCCCGCCGGCTACCGGTTCCCCCGCCGGGACCAGCGCGGCGTGCTCGCCGGCCTTCGCGGCGGCCAGCTCGTCGCCCTGGCCAGCGGGCTGCTGGTGGCGGTGGCGATGCTGCGCGCCCTGCCTGCACCGGTCGGGTTCCTGGCTGCGGCCGGCGCCGCCGCGGCCGGCGCGGGGGTCGCCTTCATCCCGGTGGGGGGCGCCACCGTCGAGGCCTGGGTGCCCGCGGCCGTGGCGTGGGCCGGCCGGGTGGCGGGCCGTCGCACCACCCGGCTCGTCCCCGTGCCCCTCGTCCCGGCGCCCCTCGACCGGCGCGGTTGCGACGGCCGGCCGCTGCTGCCCGGATGCCAGCTTCTGCCCGCCCCCGCCGGTGCGGGCCACCACAGGGTCGGCATCCTTCAGGACCGGGAGCGAGGGACGGCGTCTGCCATCCTCGCCGTCGAGCCACTCGAGTTCCTGCTCCTCGCCCCCGCCGAACAAGACCGCGCCGCGGCCTCCTGGGCCGGCTCCCTCGCCGGCCTGGCGACCCTCGGCCGGCTGCGCCGGTTGCAGTGGGTGACCAGGTCCGAGCCCCACCCCGAGCCCGTGCCCTGCGCCGAGGGCCTGCGCCGCCAGCGCAGCTTCGTCGTGATATCCACCGACGCCCATGGCCGGGCATCCCAGCTGCCGGTCGACCTGCTGCCCGGTCTCCTCGGCGCGGCGGGGGACGCGCTGCGCACGGCCGGGCTCCGGGTGCTCGGCCCGGTCTCCGCCGACTCCGCCGGGCGACTCGTCGCCGAGCTCACCGGCGTCACCGCCGCCGGGCCCCCGTGGCCGCTGGGCGTGTCGGAGTCGTGGGACCACGTTCGGTGTGACGCTACGTGGCACGCCACCTACTGGGTGGCTGAGTGGCCCCGGATCGAGGTTCGCCCGGAGTTCCTGGCCGCGCTCGTCTGCGCCCCGGCGGGCCGTCGCACGGTTGCGGTCACGCTGGAGCCGATCGCCGCCCACCGAGCCGCTCGCCAGGCCGAGGCGGCCCGGACCGCCGAGGTGGCCGAGGCCGAACGCCGCCGTCGCCGGGGCATCCTCACGACGGCCACCCGCCGCCTCGAGCGGGAGGGAGTGGCTGGCCGGGATTGCCCGGGGGATGGGATAGCGCGTGCGCCCGCCTCCGGCTCATTCGGTGACGACGGCGCAGCTGGGGGCCGCGTTCCCGTTCATCGGCGGGATACCGGGGGGCTCCGGCCCGCTGCTGGGCGTCGACCGTTGGTCGCAGCCGTTTCGCTTCGATGTCTTCGCGCTGTACCGGCACGGCGCGCTGACCAACCCCAACGTCGCCGTTTTCGGCCAGCTCGGTAGGGGCAAGAGCAGCATGGTCAAATCGTGGGTGCGGCGCCTGGCGGCGGCCGGGTGCCGGGTCTGGGTCCTCGACCCCAAAGGCGAGTACCGCCGGCTGGCCCGCGCCCTAGGCGCCACGCACATCGAGCTTCGCCCCGGCGGCGGGATGCGCCTGAATCCCCTCCAGCATCCCGTCCATGGGCTCGACCAGGCCGCCTCGCTCTGCGCGGCGCTGGCCGAGACCGGGCTGGGCCGGCCGCTGCGTCCCGTGGAGCGAGCCGGTCTCGACGGCGCCCTGGCCACCGCTCACCCGTCCAGCCTGGTCGGGGTCGTGGGCGCTCTGCTGGAAGGCGGCGCCGAGGTCCGCCCGCCCGGCATGGGCCCGGAGGCGTGGGCGGCCGAGGGCCGGGAGATGGTGTTGGAGTTGCGGCGCATGGTGGCGGGGGACCTGGCCGGCATGTTCGACGGGCCGACCAACCAGGGCCTGGACCCCGGCCGGCGAGCCGTGGTGGTGGACCTGTCGGCTGTGTACGACACGCCGGCGCTCGCCCCGGTCATGGTCTGTGCCATGGCCTGGATGCGGTCCCAGCTCGCGGGCGGCGCGGGCGGCGAGACCCCGCCCACGTACCTCGTCCTGGACGAGGCGTGGGCCGTCTTGGCGCAGCTGGGGGCGGCCCGCTGGTTGCGGAGCAGCTGGAAGCTGGCCCGGTCGATGGGGCTGGCGAACGTGGCCGTGTTGCACCGCCTGTCCGACCTGTCGGCGTCGGGGCCGGCCGGCTCGGAGCAGACCCGGCTGGCCGAGGGGCTGCTGGCCGACACCGAGACGCGGGTGCTCTTCGGCCAGTCGCCCGACGAAGCTCGCGTGGCGGGCGAACGGCTGGGGCTCAGCCCGACCGAGGTCGCCGTGCTGCCCCGCCTGCCGCGCGGCATGGCCTTGTGGAGCGTGGCGGGCCGTTCCGCTGTCATCCGCCACGTGCTGGACGCCGAGGACTTGGCGATCGTCGACACCGACCACCGGATGGCGCCCGGTGCCGCGCCCTGATCGCATGGCCGCGCTGGTGGCGCCGACCGCCGCGGTCTCGGTCGTCGTCGATGCCTGGTTGACGGGGAAAGGGTGCGCCTGGCTGGCGACTGGTCGGTGGCCGGGACTCAGCCTGGGCGGCGGCCTGGCGTTCGCCTTCCGGCTCGTCGGCCGGCCGGGCGACCCGTCCGGCGATTGGCGGGCCGTCACCGGTGGGCGATGGGGCCCGAGCGCCGGGCCGTTCTACGCGCTGCTCGTGGCACTTCCCGCTGCGGGCGCAGCCCTGCTCACTGGTGCCATCTCGGCCGTGAGCCGCCGCCGCCCCGTACCTCGGCTCGGCCCGCCTCGTCCGGCCCGGCGTGGCAGCCTGGCCCGTCGCCGGCGCTGGGCCCCGGACCGGGCCGGCCGGTGGGCGACCGTCAGGGACCTGCGGCCCCTGGTGGTGCGCCGGGCAGCTCCCGGTCGGGTGGTCCTGGGCCGGCACGGCCGGGGGCTGGTGGCGGGTGAGGCCGGCCATTCGGTGCTGGTGGTCGGGCCCACCCAGACCTACAAGACGTCCGGTTTGGTCGTGCCCGCCCTCCTGGAGTGGGAGGGGCCCGTGCTCGCCGCCAGCGTCAAGTCCGACCTGGCCCGGGTGACCGCGGGGTGGCGGGAGCGGCGGGGGCGGGCCTGGGTGTTCGATCCGACGGCGACCACAGGTCTGCCCGCGGCCCGTTGGTCGCCCCTCGGCGAGGCGGCGAACTGGGCCGGTGCCCAGCGCATGGCGGCGTGGCTGTGCGAGAGCGGCCGGTCGGCGATGGAGGACGGCGACTTCTGGTACGCCACGGCCCAGAAGCTGCTCGCTCCTCTTCTCCTGGCCGCCTCGGTCGGTGCCCGCACCATGGCCGACGTCGTTCGCTGGGTCGACGAGCAGGAGGTGGCGGAGGTGGCCGGCATCCTCGACGAGGCGGGCGAGGAGGATGCCCTCCGCGCCGCCGAGGCCACATGGCGGCGGGAGCCCAGGCAGCGGGGCTCGGTGTTCACCACGGCCGAGACCGTGCTCGCCGCGTTTGCCGACCCCGCCGTGGCCCGGGCGACGGAGAGCTGCGACATCGCGCCGGACGCCGTGCTCGACGGGGGTTGGCACTCGCTCTACCTGTGCGCGCCGAGCCATGAGCAGGACCGGATGCGGCCGGTGTTCACGGCGCTGGTCCAGCAGATCGTGCGGCGGGCCTACGCCCTGTCGGCCAGCGGCGCTGCGCCCCTCGATCCCCCTCTGCTCGTCGTCATCGACGAAGCGGCCCACGTCGCGCCCCTCGCCGACCTGGACCGCACCGCCGCCACTGCTGCTGCCCACGGCATCCAGCTGGTCACCGTGTGGCAGGACCTGGCCCAGGTGGCGGCCCGCTACGGGGCCCGGGCGGCCACCGTGGTCAACAACCACCGCGCCCGCCTGGTGCTGTCCGGCGTGGCCGACGCGCCCACCCTCGAGCAGATCAGCCGCCTTGCCGGCGAAGCCGAGGTCCCGGCCTCGTCGGTGACGACCGCCCGCGACGGGGGCCGGTCCACCACCGCCTCGCACGAGCGACGCCCGCTGCTGGCTCCCGGCGCGCTGCGCCGGCTGCCGCCGGGTGACGCGGTGTTGCTCTACGGTCACCTGCCTCCGGCCCGGGTGCGGTTGCGGCCCTGGTTCCAGGACCCCGCCCTGGCCCGGCGGGGGCAGGCCGCTCGCTGATGCCGACCGGGCCCGGGCCCGCAGCCGCGCCCTGCCGGGCGGCGCATTGCTGGCCCCTCGCACCGGGGAGCATATGGTTGACCATCCCCACCGGGGGCGTAGGTCAGTGGAAGACCGGCAGACTTTTAATCTGCGCGTCGGGAGTTCGATCCTCCCCGCCCCTACCAAGAACGTCCAGGTCAGGAGGTAGTTTCGGGATTACGTTCGTTCAGCAGATAGCAAATCCCCAACAAATCCCCAACATCTGAACTACCTTTGCGGGATGGCCAGCATCCGGACCACGCCGGAGAGGACGTTCGAAGTTCTGTACCGCGACCCTGCGGGTCGGCAACGCTCGAAGACCTTCAAACGCAAGACCGACGCCACCCAGTTCTCTAGAACGGTGGAGGCCGACAAGTTCCGCGGCGAGTGGATGGACCCACGACTGGCCAAGGCTCCGTTCGCCGACTACGCCGCCGTCTGGTGGGAGTCGGTGCAACTCGCCCCCAAGACCCGCCAGCTCTACAAGAGCCAACTGAGGAATTGGGTGCTGCCGCGCTTTGGCACCGTGCCCGTCGCCGCGATCGATGCGCCGATCCTTCGGGGCTGGGCCAAGCAAATCACCGACGCGGGGCGCTCGGCGAGCCACCGGGCCGGTTGCATCAACGTCGTCCGGCTCGTGCTGGCGACGGCGGTCGAGAAGGGAGCGATAAAGGTCAACCCCGCCTACCGCCTGCGACTGCCGACGCCATCGCCGGCGGGTCAGATGCATTTCCTCTCGCCATCTGAGATCGAAGCACTGGCGCATGCGATGGATGATCCCTTCGATGCTCTGCTCGTGCGATTCGCGGCCTATACGGGCCTCAGGGCCGGCGAGATCTACGGCCTGCGCGTGCGGTCGCTGTCCAAAGGCCGGGTCGCCGTGCTCGACAGTCTGTCCGAGCTTCAAGGTGGCGAGCTCGTGCTCCGCGGAACGACGAAGACCGGGCGCAACCGCGTCGTGCCGATGCCTGCGGCCCTCGCCGAGGAGATGGCGGCTCTTGTCGCCGGACGCGCTCCGAAGGACCTCGTGTTCGCCGGACCCGATGGCCGGCCCCGATCCCACTCCAGCTACTACAAGAACCGGTTCAAGCCGGCCCTGGCGAAGGCAGGCCTCCCAAACGAGGTTCGCTTCCACGATCTCCGGCATACCTGCGCGGCGATGCTCATCGGTCTCGGCGCGCACCCGAAGGCCATCATGGAGCGTCTCGGTCACGCCTCGATCACGGTCACGCTCAACACCTACGGCCATCTGTTCCCCGAGCTGGAGGAGGCCCTCACCGATGGGTTGCAGGGGCTTTGGGACTCAGCCCTCCCGGTTCAGCCGCCCCCGCTCCGTGCCGTCGAGGCCGGCGGCGGCTCGTGACGCCCAGACTGGCCATGAGCTCGGCCCCCTTTCCCGAGTCCCGGTCCGCAACCGGTGCCGGCTCGCTGCGGTTGGCGGCCACGGCCGCGTCCAAATCGTCCGCCGTGAACCGGACGTACTTTCCGAGCTTGTAGTAACGAACGCGTCGTTCGAGGACCAGCCGGCGAACATAAGACGGCGCGACCCGGAGGTACGCGGACGCGGCGTCGACATCTAGCCAGACCGTCATGGTTCGACCGCGGCGACCGCCCGATGTCCCGCTCGCACGTCCGGATCCATGGCCCGAGGTGACCGTGACCTTGACGGCGTTCTTGACAGGGCGGTCCTCAGGGTCAATTGACCTTGACCAGCACCTTGACGGCGATGATCGGATTGCTCTGACCCACCGAGATGTCAACTGCTTCGTCGACACCGTGGGGGAGGGCGGGTCAAGGCCCGGCGAAGCTGGTCTCGTCGGAACGCCAACGGCGTCCTCGACGCGCCCCGTGTCGACGCTGGCAAAACGACAAGGGTTCGAGCCCGCCCCTTGGCGGGGCTCGTGCCTTGCTCGGCTCATTGGTCCACCATTGACGTGCGAGCCCCGATCAAGGTTGGTCTGGCTTCTCGGTGGCGTCCGGGGGACGGCCAGGTTCGCTTGCCGGTGAACGGCCAGCGTGAGTACCGCCGCCCCCGACGCGCCGGGACCCCGTGACCGCCTTCAAGGACATGCCCGGCAGAGGGCCGAACAATGAGCAAGCGGCGACAGGGCCCCGACACCGACCAGTCAAGCAGCGACAGACGATCAGCCAAGGAGGAGGCAAACAAGTGTTTGTAGGATGGGACTGGGCGAGCGCCACTCACGACGTGACGGTGATCGACGACGCCGGGGCGATCGTGGCCCACTGGCCGGTGATCCACGACGAGGCCGGCATCGACCGGATCATCGCCCGCTTGGGCGAGCTGGGCGGAGCAGCGGAGATGCCGGTGGCGATCGAGACCACCAGCGGCCTGGTCGTAGATCGGCTGCTCGCCGCCGGGAACCCGGTGGTGCCGATCCACCCCAACGCGTTCAACGCGGCGCGTCCCCGTTGGGGTGCCAGCCGGGCCAAGTCGGATCCCGGCGACAGCTACAAGCTGGCCGACTACCTGCGCACCGACGGGCACCGCCTGCGCCGGCTGCAGCCCCTCGACCAGCAGACCGCCGAGCTCCAGGCCCTGTGCCGGATGCGTGACGACCACGTCGAGGCCAAGGTGGCCGCCACCAACCAGCTCGCTGCTCTCCTCGCCCGGCACTGGCCTGGCGCCACCACGGTCTTCGGTCGGCTCGACTCGGAGATCGCTCTGGCGTTCCTCGATGACTACCCGACGCCGTCCTCTGCTGGCCGCTTGGGCGAAGCCCGCATGAAGATGTTCTGCCGCCGTCACAGTTACTGCGGGCGGCGCAGCGCCGCCCAGCTGCTCGAACGACTCCGGGCCGCCCCCGCCCCGACCGGGCCGATCAGCGACGAGGTCCTCACGGAGCTCGTCCGCGCCCAGGTACGCCTCATCCGTACTCTGCTCAGGGTGATCGCCGATCTGGACCGAGCCCTGGGCGCCGCCCTGCTCGAGCACGCCAAGGCCCAGCTGTTGGCGCCTATGCCCCGTATCGGCGAGATCAACCTGGCCCAGATCGTCGCCGAGGTCGGCCCTATCCTCACCCGTGCCATCGACGTCGAGCACGCCTGCGCAGAGGTCGGCGCCAGCCCGGTCACGAAAGAGTCCGGCAAGGGCCGAGCGGTCAACTTCCGCTAGGCCGCCAACGCGAGGGCCCGCAAGGCGATTACCTGCTTCGCCGACAACAGCCGACACACCAGCCCCTGGGCCGCACAGCTCTACGCCGATGCACGCCGACGAGGCAAGCGGCATCCCCACGCCATACGCATCCTCACTCGTGCCTGGATGCGGGTCATCTGGGCCTGCTGGCACACCGACACCCCGTACGACCCTGCCCGCCATGGCGCCGAAAGGAGGCTCGCCCAACATCAACCCGAGAAAATCCTCGGCCTAGGGGTTGACTCAGGGAACTCATTGGTCGTCCTCGACGCAGACCTTGACGCGGGGCTGGACGCGGCACCCCGTGCAATGGTGTGGCACCCGCATAGCGCTTGTCGGTCGACGACGTGAAAGGCGCCGCTAGGCCTGAGGGGCAACCGGTCGCCGGCTCTCTGCTGACGGCGCGGCGGCTGGATCCTGGAGGTCGTTTGCGGGCAGGGCGCGGCCGCCACCACGGCTGACTGCTTCCCTGAGGCAGCGACCCTCGCCGGCTTGTCCCGGCGGCAACCGCAGCGAGCGCCAGCGAGCGTAGGGCGGCAGCACAACCGTGACCGGCCGACGGCTCGTAGCGTGGCGCTCAGAGAGGTGCCAGGTTGCCGTCGGGAGGCGTTGCCATAACCGTACTGTTTTCGGTACGATTGTGACACAAGGGAGGCCCGATGGCCCTGGCAGACACCTACCGGCGAACGCTGTACGACCGGGCGCTGGACCAGTACGGCTACGTCACGACCCGCGACGCCATCGACCTTGGCGTGCCCGGCGTCGAGCTTCGCAAGATCGCCCAACGGGGCGGCGTCGCCCACCTCGCCTACGGCCTGTACCGGCTCGACGACGTACCGAGAACCGGCCGGGACCAATTCATGGAGGCCGTGCTGCGCGTCGGGCCGCAGGCCTACCTGACCCACGACGCCGTGCTGGCCCTCCACGATTTGGGCCTCGTCAACCCCCGCCGCATCCGAGTCGGGACGCCCAGGCGGGCACGCCCACGGCTGCCGGAGTACGTCGAGGTCATCCAGCGGCGGCTCGACCCGCAGGAGCTGACCGTCTACGAGGGCATTGCCTCGGCGACCGTCGCTCGGGCGCTTCTGGACTGCCGAGACCTGGCCATGGGAGAACGACTCGTCGACGCCGCTCGCCAAGCTGCTCGCCGCGGCCTGCTCCGCAAGAGCGAAGCTGACCGTGTGCTGACCGAGCTCGGAGTCGCGGCGTGAAGCCAAGTCGTACGGACCCGCCGTCGAACCTACGGTCGCTGCAGACCCGGATCGACAACCTGGCGCGGGAACAGAACCGTCCGATGCGACGCATCCAGCGCGCCGTGGCCAACACCGTCGTCGGCCAGATGCTGCCGCCGGGCGTGGTCAAGGGCGGAACGGCGATGAAGCTGCGCGTCGGAGAGGCGGCCAGCCGCTTCACTCCCGACGTGGACACCTCCCGCGCCGCGAACGTCACCCTCGATGACTATCTCGAGGAGTTGTCGGATCGGCTCGCAGTCGGATGGGCCGGCTTCACGGGCACGGTCGAGGAGCTGGACACCCCACAGCCGCAGGGCGTGCCCGAGGAGTATGTGATGCGGCCCTTTGCCATCCGGCTCGCCTACCGGGACCGGCACTGGCTGACGGTGCCGTTCGAGCTCGGCCACGACGAGATCGGCAGCACCACCCACGCCGAGCTGCGCCTCGCGGCCGACATCGTCGAGCTGTTCCGCCGCCTCGGTCTCGAAGCACCGGGCCCGATCCCGGTTATGGCGCTCGACCACCAGGTCGCGCAGAAGCTTCACGCCTGCACGTCGATCAATGCCAAGACGGGCGGCAACGAGCGCGCCCACGACCTGGTCGATCTGCAGATCCTCGACCAGGAGGAGGCCATCGACATGTCCGCCGTCGCTGCTACTGCCGAAAGGCTGTTCGCGGCCCGCCACGGTCAACCGTGGCCGCCGACCGTGGTGGCCTACGAGCGGTGGGACACGATCTACGCCGAGGCGGCCGACGGACTCGACGTGATCGACGACGTCACCGGGGCGGTGGTCTGGGCGAACGACTTCATCGCTCGCACCGTTCAGTGATCTACGTCTTGTTGGCATTGGCGCTGGCCCGCCACCACGGCTGACAGCCTTCTGCTGGACGCGACCCTGGCGAGTTTGTCCCGGCGGCAACCGGAGCGAGCGCCAGCGAGCGCAGGGCGCCAGCACACCCGTGACCGGTCGACGGCTCGTCCGGCCGCTGAGCTGGGGTTGTTTGCCCGTCCAGGTGGCTGTCAAGGTTGCCGTCAAGGTCAATGGGGATGCGGCAAGGTCCTTGGCAAGGTGGTTGTCAACCTGGCCGTCAAGGTCGGTTCCGCATGCTGCGTTCGTTCATCCGAGCGTGGAGGTGGCGACTTGTCACACGCCGGCGTCCCGGAGCTTGACCCCGGGCCATGGTGGAAATGGTCATCCTGAGCCATGTGGCGGGCAGCCGACGGGTCAGCCGCGAATGACGCGTTCGGACGATTGGCAATTCTCCCAGCCGGCTGCATAATCGACCTCGACAGAGTCGACAGATTTGTCGACATGGCGACAATCGTGCAGCACAGAATTACTGAAAAGGCGCAAGCGGCGCGTGATGACGGAGCGCGGACGAGGTACGCAGTTCAGTAGAGCGTTCCTAGCGCCGTCAGGTTGGATCGCGCCAGGTCGTCGTTTTCGCATTTGCACAGAGACCAACTCCATTTCACAAGTGCTTTCAGAATAATTTTAGGCTCTTGCGAGCAGCGAATCTCGGGGAGGGGCATCTTTATGTTTCGACGCCTGGGAAGTGTTGTGGCGAGCTTGTCGATTGTCGTCGGCATGGTGACAGCAGTCGTTGATCTAGGTGTGCCTCCTGCCGCGGCTGGTGGTTTGGGCACTCTGCTCCGAACCTTGAACCCGACTCCGAGCGGTAATGGTCGTGCGGTTGCCTTCGATCCGACGAGCCGCCATCTTTTCTACACCAACTACATAACGGGCATCAATGCCGCCATCAATGTCATAGACACGTCGGGCAACACGGTTGCGACACTCACGCCGACACTTAACGGACAACCTGTCTCTTACGCGTATGGAGCCCTGTCGTGGGATCCGGTGGGTGGTGTGCTGTGGGGTGGCCGTTATGACGGTAGCGGTGCGGTCGACAAGATCGATCCTGCTACCGGTGTCGTCACGGCGGTTTTCGGTTTCGCGTTTCCCAATGGAGGTAACTGCTTCTCCCAATCCCCTGGCTATATCGACGGGTTGGCGTTCGATCCTACCGATGGCACACTCTGGCTGAGCGATGATGGCGGCACCACCATTTACCATGTCAACGCGAGGGGGAGCACTGTGGCAAGCTTCCCGGTGCCTGCCGGGGTGTGCAACACTGGCATAGCGGTCAGTGGTCAGTATCTCTGGCTTGGGTCAGTTCAAAATCAGGTTGAAGTTGCCAGGGTATCAAAGTTTGCTCCCTCGACGATTATCTCTAGCTTTACCACGAATGGCAACTCACCAGAAGGGATAGCACTAGACAATGTGACCTTCCCTGGAACCTGTGTGATGTGGGCCAATTATGCTGGAGGTGCTACAACAATTCAGGCGTGGTCACTTGAATCGGATGTTTGTCAAGGTGTTGGTGTTGTCCCCGAAGGCTCGCTGCTCGGCGCAGACCTACAGGGCGGTGGAAGCCTCTCGGAGCCAAGTTGCAATTGCACTGCCGGAGATCCTGTTCAGCTAGCGACGGGCGACTACGTCGAGAAGGTCACCGATCTCACTGTGTCCGGGTCGGGCCTGCCTTTGCAGTTCCGTCGAACCTACGACTCGCTGGCTGCCCAGCAGGGCCGCGGGTCGTCGTACCCAGGAAGCGCGAGCCCGGACGTGGGATTCGGTTGGTTCGACAACCTCGACATGACCGTTTCCTATTACGCCGGCACGCAACTGGCGACGGTAACGGAGGAGAACGGCGCGCAGCTCACATTCCAGTACTACGGGGTCGGGGCCCCGAACGATCCGCCATGGTGTCCCTCGGACGCCTCGGTGGCGTTGTTCTGCCCGACGGCCCCGAGGATGCTCGCGCAGCTCGTTCAGAACGGCGACGGGAGCTGGACTTTCACCAGGCGAACGGCCAGTCCGCTCACGTTCAACTTCAACTCGGCCGGGACGCTCACGGGCATGTCAGACGCGCAAGGCGACACCGTTACCTCCGGGAGCTATACGGGTGCAAGCTGCCCGAGCGGCGATACCTGCACGGCATGGAGCGAGCCCACCGCGGCCGACTCCCTGGTTGTCGCTGCGGCCACCGTGAGCGGCGCGCCCCGGGTGGCGAAGGTGTTCGAGTTGAGCTCTGGGATCACGGCGACGTTCAACCCGTGTCCAAGCACGGTGGCGGCCTGGGGCTACAACTATCTCGGCCAGCTTGGCAACAATCAGTCCGGCACGTTCGCGGTGAAGGTCAGCGGTCTCAGCGGGGTGACTGCCGTCGCCGGCGGCCGTTATCATAGCCTGGCCCTGAAGTCGGACGGCACGGTGTGGGCCTGGGGCTACAACGGCAGCGGTGAGCTGGGCAACAACTCCACCACCAACAGCTCGGTGCCGGTGCAGGTCAGCGGCCTCAGCGGGGTCACTGCCGTCGCCGCCGGCACCTATCTCAGCCTGGCCCTGAAGTCGGACGGCACGGTGTGGGCCTGGGGTGAAAATCTGTACGGTCAGCTGGGCAACAACTCTACCACCAACAGCTCGGTGCCGGTGCAGGTCAGCGGTCTCAGCGGGGTGACGGTCATCGCGGCCGGCGGCAGCCACAGCCTGGCCCTCAAGTCGGACGGCACGGTGTGGGCATGGGGCCACAACGGCAACGGTGAGCTGGGCAACAACTCCACCACCAACAGCTCGGTGCCGGTGCAGGTCAGCGGTCTCAACGGGGTGACGGCCATCGCGGGCGGTGGCTATCACAGCCTGGCTCTCAAGACGGACGGCACCGTGTGGGCCTGGGGCTACAACGCCGACGGTGAGCTGGGCAACAACTCCACCACCAGCAGCTCGGTGCCCGTGCAGATCAGCGGGCTCACGGGGGTAACAGCCGTCGCCGGTGGCTCCTTTCACAGCCTGGCCCTCAAGTCGGACGGCACGGTGTGGGCCTGGGGCAATAACGCCGACGGTGAGCTGGGCAACAACTCCACCACCAACAGCTCAGTGCCGGTGCAGGTCAGCGGTCTCAGCGGGGCGACGGCCATTGCCGGCGGCTACCTTCACAGCCTGGCCCTGAAGTGGGACGGCACGGTGTGGGCGTGGGGATACAACGCCGACGGTGAGCTGGGCAACAACTCCACTACCAACAGCTCGGTGCCGGTGCAGGTCAGCGGTCTGAGCGCAGTGACGGCCATTGCCGCCGGCTCCGAGCACAGCCTGGCCCTCAAATCGGACACGACGGTGTGGGCGTGGGGCGCCAAGGTGACTGCCGTCGCCGGCGGCGGCAGCCACAGCCTGGCCCTCAAGTCGGACGGAACGGTGTGGGCCTGGGGCTATAACTACTACGGTCAGCTGGGTAACAACTCCACCACCAACAGCTCGGTGCCCGTGCAGGTGAGCGGTCTCAGCGCAGTGACGGCCATCGCCGCCGGCGGAGGCCACAGCCTGGCCCTCAAGTCGGACAGCACCGTGTGGGCGTGGGGCTACAACGACTACGGTCAGCTGGGCAACAACTCCACCACCAACAGCTCGATGCCCGTGCAGGTGATCGGTCTCAGCGGAGTGACGGCCATCGTCGGCAGCGAGTGGTTTCACAGCCTGGCCCTCAAGTCGGATGGCACAGCGTGGGGCTGGGGCTACAACTATTACGGTCAGCTGGGCAACAACTCCACCGCCAACAGCTCGGTGCCGGTGCAGGTCAGCGGTCTCAGCGGGGTGACTGCCATCGCCGCCGGAGGCTATCACAGCCTGGCCGTCCAGCAATACGGCATGGAAACGTGCAGCGCGACCGACCCTGGCAACCTCACTGCCAGCTACACCTACTCGGGTTCCAACCAGCTCCTGACCATGACGCCCCCGTCGGGCGCTGTCGTGACGAACACCTACAGCGGCAACCAGGTCTCGTCGCAGTGCATCACGCCGGGAACGGGCCTTCCCGAGCTGATGACCTTCTCGTACGCAGCTGACTCAACGCAGATCAACGGATCGGACACGACGATCACGACCTATCCGATGGGAGCGGGAGGAGGATGTTCGGTTTCAGGTGCCCCGCCGACTGACACGGCCGTGTACAAGTTCTCGAACGACGTGCTGGCCGAGGAGGATAAGGCGGGAGCACCCAAAGTGAAATACCAGATAGATCCGACGACTCTGCTGCCCACCACCGAGACCGATGGTGACTCAAACAGCTCCAGCGTGCAGTTCAACAACTACCGCACGAGCGGGTCCCAGTTCACCTCCGCCGATCCGACCCTCCAAACCGACAGTGTGGGCAACGCTTCCCAACTCGTCTCGACCGCCCACAACCTGGTGTGGTGCAAGGTCGACTCGGCCGACTTCCTCCGCGGCGTCCGTTGCCCCTCTACCGAGCCCGCGCCACCCGGCCCGGGGGCAAGCTATCCGTACCCTGGTGTGGCCCTGAGCTGGTTCGACGCGTCCGACCACCAGACCGCCAGCACCGACGCGCTCGGCAACACCACGACCTACGCCTACACCAGCGGTGTCACCGGCGTCCCCAACGGGCTGCGCTATTGCAGCGTCGACCCCGTCGACTACCAGAAGAGCGTCACATGCCCCGCCTACGGCGCGGCGCATGTGACCGGGACACAAACCGAGACCTTCGACCCATCCGGGCACATGCTGAGCTCAACCGACCGCGTCGGGAGCGTCAGCAGTAGCTGCTACTACTACCAGACCACCACGTGCGCGGCCTCGGCGCCCTCGGGCGGCAGTGGGGGCAACCCTCAGCTGCTGTACTCATCGACGGACCCTGACGGCACGGTCACCACTTACACCTACGACCAGGCCGGTCACGTGTTGACCAGCGTTCAAGCATTCCGGTCCTACACGGCGCGCACCGTGAACGCCTACACGGCCGCCGGCCAGCACTACTGCACCATCGCGCCGCTGGCGTACTCCCAGGGCCACACCGCCTGCCCCACCCCGCCACCGTCCGCAGCCCCCGCAGCTGGCACCAACCCCTGGCCGGGCGCGGCGATCACGATCTTCGACCAGAGCTCCCGCCCCCTGTTCCAGGTCAGCCCCCTCGGCGGCGTGACCGCCCTCGCCTACGACGGGACCGGCGCCGAGTACTGCACGGTGACGCCGATCGCCTATGCCGCCGGGACGACCTGCCCGGCCAGCCCGCCGTCCAGCCCGCCCACCCCGTCGAGTGACCCATACCTGGGCGCCACCATCAACAGCTATGACAACACGGGCCGCCTCGCCCAGGAGACGAGTCCCCTCGGCGGCATCACGCTGTACAGCTACGACGGGGCGGACAACACCACCCAGGAGATTGTCGAGTCCAACAACTCGACCAGCGCGCCCAACGTCACCACCGTCTACGGCTATGACGCCGACAACCGGGTCACCTCCACCACGGTGAACCCCACGGGGTCGCCCGTGGCCAAGACGCTGAAGAGCTACGACCCCAACGGCAACGTGTACTGCCAGGTCGCGGCGAATGCCATGGCCGCCGGGGCGAGCGCCTATCAGTGCCCGGCGTGGCAACCGGGCTGGATCGCCGCCCCGCCGAGCCCCTCGTCGCTGTACTCGACCACACCCAGCTCCACACAGGCCAACAACGTGTCGACGACCTTCCACGACGGCGACGGCCGCCTTGCGCAAAGCACCGACGCGGATGTGGCCACCACCATCGAGGCATATGACCCCAACGGGCAGGCCACCTGCAAGTCCGACTCGGTCAATGTGGCCCCGTGGCTGTCGGCCCACGCCTCCGGCACCTACCCCTACATGTGCCCCAGCCCCCCTCTGACGACGCCGCCGGCGCAGGGCTCGAACCCGGGCTACACGACCACCATCTACGACGTCGCCGGCCGCACCCAGTCCAGCACCGACCAGGCCGGGGACACCACCAGCTACCAGTACGATCCTGCCGGGCACCCGAGCCAGGTGAGCGACCCCCGCGGCAAGCTCACCACGTCGTGTTACTACTGGCAGAGCGGGTCGGGGCAGTGCGCGGCGTCGGCGCCAACCGGCGGGGGCTCGGGCGACGACTTGTGGTCCCAGACGACCCCGGCCACCACGGCCGACCCCGTCGGTGAGACCACCACGCACTCCTTCTATCCCGGCGGCAACGCCAACGCCATCACCACGCCGGCCGGCACCACGACCGACAACTACGACGGCGCCGGCGATCTCACCAGCGTCGTGTACTCCAACACGGCGGCCGGCTACAGCGCCCCGGGCAACCAGGCCTACACCTACAACCCCGACGGGTCCCGCAAGACGATGACCGACGCCACCGGGACCACCACCTACACCCCCAACGCCATTGGTGACGTCACCAGCACGCAGTTCAGCGCGGCGACGGGCAGCGGGCTCACCTCCAGCACCGTGTCCTACACCTACTTCTCGACCGGCGCGCTGGCCTCGGTCGTCTACCCCAACTACGGCACGCATTCCAACCCGACGACCAACTACGCCTACGACGCTCTCGGCAACATGGCCTCTGAGACTGACTGGCTTGGCAACACCATTGGCTTCGCCCATGACGGCGATGGCAACCTCACGGCCCAGAACAACGCCGTGAGCACCTCGAATCCAACCGGGACGAGCAACACGGCCTTCAGCTACGACAACGCCGACCTCCACAAGCAAGCATTGTCGACCATGACCCAGACCTGCTCGGGGTCCGCCGAGACCCTCACCCAATCATTCTCGGGCGCATCGGGGTCCAGGAACGCCAACGGCCAGGTCACCCAGGACTCTGAGTCCTATGCCAACTCCTGCTCGGGCCAGGGCTCCTACCAGCGCAACTACAGCTACGACATCGCCGGCCGGGTCGTCTACCAGGGCTCGAGCCCCCAGGGCGCAAGCGCCAACAACATCGGCTACGACCCCGCCGGGGACCCAACCACCATCGCCAGCCACGACGCCAAGGCGAACCTCGACACCTACACCCAGAGCTTTGACAACGCCGGGGAAGCTCAGAGCCAGCAGCCGATAGCGGGAAGCCAGGGGGTCACCACGACCTATGGCTACGACAGCCTCGGCGACCGCAGTACCGCCACCACCGGGTCATCCACCGTCTCCTACGCCAACGACCAGGCCGGCCATCTCAGCCGCTTCTCCTTCTCCCCGACCAGCGTCGCCGCGGGCGACTACCACAGCGTCGGGCTGGAGCAAGACGGCAGCGTCTGGGCCTGGGGCTACAACGCCTACGGCCAGCTCGGCACGGGCTCGACCACCAACAGCTCTGTGCCGGTGCAGGTGGCCGGTCTGGCCAGGGTGACAGCCGTCGCGGCGGGGGCCGAGCACAGCATGGCCCTCAACCCTGATGCCACGGTGCGGGCGTGGGGCCAGAACAGCGCCGGCCAGCTCGGCAACAACTCCACGGCCAACAGCTCGGTCCCCGTCGCGGTCACCAACCTCATCGGCGTGAGCGCCATCGCAGCGGGCGGCGACCACAGCCTGGCGCTCAAGTCGGACGGCACCGTGTGGGCATGGGGCAACAACGCCAACGGCCAGCTCGGCAACAACTCGACGACCAGCAGCTCCGTGCCCGTACAGGTCAGCAGCCTCAGCGGGGTGACGGCCATCGCCGGGGGGTACAACTACAGCCTGGCGCGGAAATCCGACGGCACCGTGTGGGCCTGGGGCGGCGGTGCCTATGGCCAGCTGGGGAACCACTCAACCAAGGACAGCAAAGTCCCCGTGCAGGTCAGCAACCTGACCGGGGTCACCGCCATTGCCGCGGGTGGCTACCACGGCCTGGCCCTCAGGTCGGACGGCACGGTGTGGTCCTGGGGCAACAACGTCGACGGCCAGCTCGGGAACAACTCGACCAAGAACAGCTCCCTGCCCGTGCAGGTGACCAACCTCGCCGGCGTCACGGCCATCGCCGGCGGCGGCAACCACAGCGTGGCCCTGAAGTCCGACCGCACCGTGTGGACCTGGGGCTACAACGTCGACGGCCAGCTCGGCAACAACTCGAGCACCAACAGTCTCGTGCCCGTCCAGGCGAGCGGTCTCAGCGGGGCGACGGCCATCGCCGGGGGCGGCTACCACAGCATCGCCGTCAAGTCGGACGGCACCACCTGGACGTGGGGCTACAACAACAACGGCCAGCTCGGCAACGGCTCCACCACGACCGCCTTGGTGCCGGTGCAGTCCCAGCTGTCGAGCTCGAGCTCCTACCTCTACAACGGCGACGGGCTGGAGGCCGGCAAGACCTCCGCCGGCACCACCGCCACCCTGCTGTGGGGCGACCTCGGCTCCGACAGACTGCCCCTGCTGTTGTCCGACGGCACCAACGACTACATCTACGGGCCCACCGGCACCCCCGTCGAGCAGGTCAATGTCACCTCCACGCCACCGGCGAGCAACCCGAGCTTCATGACCTACACGCCCTCGGACTCCTCGTGGCTGACCACCAACGCGGCCGGCAACCAGACGGGCTTCTACCGCTACGACGCCTTTGGGAACCTCGCCCTCGGGACTCCCACGTCGCCGTTCGGCTATGCCGGGCAGTACCAGGACGCCACCCCTCTCGGTACCGGGTTCTCGAACATGCGGGCCCGCTGGTACGACCCACAGAGCGGCCAGTTCGCCTCCAGGGATCCCGCGTTCAGCCAGACCAACCAGGCGTATGCCTATGCTGGAGACGACCCAATAAGCGGCTTCGACCCTACTGGGCTGTGCGGCGGGTTCTTCAGCGTGGTGTGCTCTGCCGTGACCAGTGTGGAACATGGTGTCAGCGACGTCGGAGGCGCTGTCGAGCAAGGTTTGAGTGACGTGGGCCCAGCCGTCGAGGCCGGGGCGGAGGACCTATTCCCGCTTCTTGAGGTCCCTCCGCCTTCGCCGCCGAAGCGACCAACCGTTAACAACCGGAGTACCGGTGGGGAGTATCTATATCACTACACAACCGAAGCCGGCATGAAAGGGATCCTTAGCACGGGCGTCATCCTAGCCTCAAAGGGGCAAGGCAGGCGAGCAATACATGGCCCGGGAGTGTATATGACGGATTTGGATTCGTCGAGCGCGGCCCAGGGCGACCCGTACGACATGAGCATTGCGTTGTACAGCACAGCCTATGTGACGCAGAAGGTGAGATACTTTGTCGAGATCGATGTTGCCGGACTCCCTGTTGTCAATACAGGACCCGTTTACCCGAATCCCGTATACCAAGGATTCTCGAACTACTACTATCCTGGCTCTATGGACGTCACTGGGCGGATCGTAAACTGGGGAAAGGTAAATTATCAGTACGATTGGCCGGCCGGAGTGAAGTACAACACGGAATCCATCGATACCCAGTACTGTAATCCCGATGAGGGAGCGTCGTTAGCTTGATTAGCTATTGGCTAGACCCCACATCGTCACTCTCCACATCTGAGGACACTTTGGCTGCCTTGGCGGCACGAGGCTTCGATATGTGGATAGATCATCAACAAGATATGTGGGTTATAATGGAGAAGGGCCGACCGAAATATCTATACTCCAGTAAACAGGAGGCTTTAGTCGGAATCGATGGGCTCACCGGAATCTCGTTAGATCACGTTAAGCACTACGATGACATCTGGTTCGTGCGGGTCGGAGACCAGTTCGTTTTTTCGTCTGAGACGGCGAGAGACGCTCAACCCTTCTTGCAAGGGATGCTCGTGATGTCACTAATGAGTCACCCGGATGGCTAGTGCGGTTTCCAGTTTATGGATTAGGTTAGGTTCTCGTGCATCAATAGTCCGCGCGACATGGGCGAACTGAGCTAGGCTCGTGGTGTGCGGGCGTTCGTCGTGACCGATGACGAGTTGGCGACGATGTTTACGAGGGTGATGCCGCACCTGAACGAGCGGCAACGTCGGGTCATGGCGGGCTCGACTGCTCGGGCACTGGGCCGGGGTGGGATCGCGGCGGTGGCCGAGGCGACGGGGATGAGCCGCTCCACTGTGCAGGGCGCGGTGGGCGAGGTCGATGCAGGGGTGAAGCCCAGCGAACGAGTCCGGCTCCCCGGCGCGGGTCGCAAGCCGCTCGTTGACACCGACCCTGGCCTGTTGGTCGCGCTCGACGACTTGGTCGAGCCCACGGCGAGGGGCGACCCGATGTCGCCGCTGCGCTGGACAGCCAAGAGCGTGCGCACCCTGGCCGACGAGCTGACCCGTCAGGGCCATCCGGTGTCGGCGTCGAAGCTGGGCCAGCTGTTGCGGGAGATGGGCTATTCGTTGCAGGCGCCGGTCAAGGAGAACGAGGGCGCCCAGCACCCGGACCGCGACGCGCAGTTCCGTCACATCAACGACGAGGCCAAGGCCCACCTCGATGCCGCCCAGCCGGTCATCAGCGTCGACTCGAAAATCCCCAACAAATCCCCAACATCGCGCCGAGTACTGGGGGGTTACACGGAGCAACTGTGAGCAAGAAAATATGCTCTGACCGGCCCGTTTGTGCGAACGGCGGCCCTCGGCAAAACGGTCAATTTAGACTTTTAATCTGCGCGTCGGGAGTTCGATCCTCCCCGCCCCTACGAATCGGGCCGGTCATATCGGTACACGCTTGCCCGGTCCGCTCAACCGACGGGTGCGACATGACCGCAAGACCGGAGGGGTCAGAGCACGGGCAGGATCACCTCGCCAAAGCCCCTCCGGTACAATCCCCGGAGCAACGACGTCGGGGTGTTTCGTAGGCGGGCGACGCCCAGGCCGACCTCGACGGCCAGATCCTCAGCGCCGGCGGGGTACGGCCATGACTCCCGGTCAATGCTTCGGGCAAGATCATCGAGGTGGACCACCTGCTCGACCACGCGAGTCACGAGGTAGTCGCCCACACGCATGACTGCGCCCCCGGCGACTTCGATGAGTCGGGTCGTGTCGAGAGACCGGAGTCGTGGCTCCAGGACCGCGAGACGGTCATCGAGTTGTCGTATGAGATCCTGTTGCCCGACGGCTGCGACCGCGGCGCCCCGGTCCCGGATGGCCTGGTGTCGCTCAGGCGTTGCCTTGTCCACGAACGACGCGAAGTACTCGGTCGCGGTCTCGAGGTCGACGGGCCGCCCGGGGTCGCCGGTGTCGAGATAGTCGGCCACCACCCACACCCCACCCCGAGCGAGGTGCCCGGCGACGCCGCCCACGAGCTGATCCTCGAGTACCGATTGACGATCCCAGGCATTCCCGACGGCGGGGTCGGCGACGGCCGCGGCCACGACATGGGCACCGTCCAAGAACATCCTGACGAGGTCATGCTCCGACACACAGTCCAGTCTTTCATCGTACGGTTCAAAGATCGATGAGCTCTCGCGCCCGTGCCAGTCTTACGGGCGGCCCTCAAGACAGGAGAACGACGATGGGCAAGCTGGTGGTGACGGAGTTCGTCTCGGTGGACGGTGTCTTCGAGGATCCCGGCGGGTCCGAGGACTACGAGCACGGCGGCTGGACCTTCGAGTACGACCGCGGCGACGATGGCAACAAGTTCAAGCTCGACGAGCTGATGGAGGCCGAGGTGCACCTCCTCGGCCGAGTTACCTACGAGGGGTTCGCCGCAGCGTGGCCGTCTCGCCAGGGTGAGTTCGCCGACAGGCTCAACAACGACAGGAAGGTCGTGGTCTCGACCACCCTCACCGATCCCGACTGGCACAACACGACGGTGATCGCCGACGACGTCCCTGGGCAGATCGCCAAGCTCAAGGCCGACACCGACGGCGTGATCCTCGTGGCAGGCAGCGGCACGCTGGTGGGCACGCTGCTCGCGCACGACCTGGTGGACGAGATCCGGCTGATGGTCTTCCCGACGATCCTGGGGCGGGGCAAGCGCCTGTTCCCCGACGGGATCGACCGGCGCAAGCTCCGTCTCGTCGAGGCCAGGGCGATCGGACCCGACGGTGTGCAGCTCCACACGTACCGGCGGGCGTAGCCCGCCGAGCGGGCCTACGTTGCGGCCGAGACGATCGGCTGGTTGAGCTTCGTGCCGCCCATGGACCCTTCGAACATGGCGTGGCCGAAACTGAAGACGCCACCGTCGGCCGCGACCAGCCAGTAGCCGGGCGTCGTCGGGTCGTTGACCAACGCCACGACCGGTGCGTTGAGTGTCAGGGCGCCGGTCGAGCCGAAGAACTGGGCGTCGCCGAACACGAACACGCCACCGTCCGACGCCACAAGCAGATACCCCGCGCCGGACGGCGAGCGCTGGATCCCGACGATCGACTTGTTGAGCTTGATGTTTCCGGTCGACCCGAAGTAGCCAGCGTCGCCGTAGGCGAACACGCCACCATCCGCACCGACGAGCCAAAAGCCTTTGCCTGTGGCGCTCGCGGTGATGCCGACGATCGGCTTGCTGAGTCCGGCGATGGGCTCCGCCGTGATCTTGGCCGCATCTCCGAGCGCGGTGACCGTTCCGTCGGCCTGCGCGACCCAGTAGCCCGCGACGGTGCCCGAAGGAGCCAGGCCGACGACCGGATCGGTCGACGCCGCGGTCGCGGACCCCTCGTTCTTGGCGTTGCCAAAGGCGAAGACCTGGCCGCTCCGCGTCACCATCCAGTAGCCCGCGTCGTCGAACGATGGGGCCGCGGCCACGACGGGAGCCCCGAGCGTCTGCCCCGCGGCCGACCCGAGGTACGGATTGCCGCCGAAGCTGAAGACCCCGCCGTCGGCGGCGAACATCCAATAGGCCGACGTACCCGCGCCGGCCGGCGGCGTGCCCTCGGGTAGTGACATCAGCACAAGGGCGGCCGAGCTATATAGCACGACTGCGACGCGGACCAAGGCGCGACGAATCTTCATGGCTGTTCTCTCCCCACTCGGCACTGCCGGCCCGAGAGTTCGCTCCGTTCTCTGCCCGCACGCGGACCGGCCCAAACCCCGAGCGAACCGCGGTCGCTCGCCGGGGGTGGGTCGGGCCTCGGCTGGCCCCGGTGCCGGTGGCGGCTGCCCTGCGCCGGCTGACAGCGAGGTCGAGCGTCCACGAACGCGTTGGCGACAACGCACCCAAGCCCAGGGCTCAGATATCTACAAGCTCTCCAGCAGTTCGGCGACGTCGTCAGGCGACGGCATCGCCGCGATGGAGTCGCTGACGCGGCCGGCAACGTCGCCGAACGACGGGTCGGCGATGAGACGACAAACTGCGTCGCGCACGCCATCGGCGAACGCTTCGCCCGGGCCCAACGATAGGCCGGCGCCGGCGGCTGAGACCGCAGCAGCGTTCAGGAACTGATCAGCGCCCTGGGGCAGGCAGAGCTGGGGAAGGCCAATCGCCAGGGTGGCCAGGACCGTTCCCGACCCGGCGTGGGAGACGACGACGTCGCAGTGAGGCAGCACGGCCGTCTGGGGTACGTATTGCTCGACGCGCACCTGCGCTGGGTGCGGCCCGAGCGCGGCGGGGTCGGCATCGGGACCGACGGTGGCAAGCACCCGGATGTCGAGCTCGCCGAGCGCCGCAATGATCACCTTGATCGGCTCCGGGTCGTTGAACACCGTCCCCATCGTGACGTAGACGAGCGGCGCTTGGGAGTTGACCTCCGGCAAAGGCAGCGACGAGGTCTCGAGCGCTCCGTCATAGGCGACGGGACGCATCCTTTGAAGATGCTCGACGTAGTGCGGTTGCCCCGGACCGAGCTCTGGCGGGTACACGTCGAGGTAGAGATGGTCGTAGGAACCTCCGTATGGGCGCGGCTCGAGCTTTCGCGCCTGCCAGAGCGCAGCGACCTCTGCCGCGGCGGCCGCTACTCGCCGTTCAGGAAGGAACGGCCCGAAGCCTTTCGTAACGCTCGGCACGCCGAGCTCCGCTGCGACGATGTGGCCTGCGAACTCGGCCGCATCGGCCACCACGAGATCTGGTCGCCAATCGAGCGCCAGCGGCACCAAGTCGGCGAGGATCGCCGGCGCCGCGCTCGCCCCGAACAGCTTTCCGAACATGACGTCCGGAACATCGTGCGGCGGGAGCGCCTTGAGCTCGGGATAGCGGCGCCACACGTCAGCCGGACGGGTGAGACCTGCAGGACCCGTGGCGACTGCTCGAATCCCGGCGCGCTCGACGTGGCCGACTCCGTCGGCAGGAGTCGCCCACAGCACGTCATGCCCCCGGGCGAGATGGGCGCGCGCCAAGGGCACCATCGAGTGAACGTGGCCGAGACCCGCCGGCGAGGTGAACAACACCCGCATTGCCATGCTCCTACTGGGTGGAGCTCCGACGACCTCGCGTCTTGATGACGACTGCGGTCACGGCGCCCAACAAAAGCACCACGATCGGCAACAACAGCGGGCCGATTCCTGCCACCAGCATGAAGAGTCCGACGATGGCTACCGCTACCGCGGGCCAGAACCACTTCTCCATGACAGTCCCCCTCACTCGGCCTGACAGCGCTTCGCCGCGGCCTCGTCCCAGGGTAGGCCGCGGCGGCGCCCCATGCACCGATGCCTGGGACAGCTGCCCGCCAGCCCGCCATCCATCTTGGCCGAAACCGACCCACAACCCAGGAGAAACGATCATGAGCGAAGCAACCCTGCTCAGGGCCGGCGCCCGGCCAGTGCTTCGATTCGAGCGCCATCTGCCCAGACCGATCGACACGGTATGGCGAGCGGTCACCGATCCGATCGAGATGCGTTCTTGGTTCCCGACCCGAATTGACATCGAGGAATGGAAGGTCGGTGCGGGACTGACTCACCATTTCGACCAGCACGACATGGACCCGCTGCCGGGCACGGTCGTCGCATGGGATCCTCCCCGTCGGGTGAGCTTCACCTGGGGGAGCGACACGATCAGCTTCGAGCTGACCGCCGCGCCCGACGGCGGAACGATTTTCGTCCTCACCGAGGAGCTCAGCGCCAACATCGCGGCGCGCAACGCAGCCGGATGGGAGAGCTGTCTGGACCGGCTCCAGCACGGCGTGGAGACCGAATCCTGGAAGCCGCGGTTCGCACACTACGTAGCCACCTTTGAACCGATCCTCGGTCATCAAGACGGGCCGCCGGGACGCTCCCAATCCGAGGACTGACCGCGGCGGCGTGGAATTTCGTAGACGCGATCTACGGTCCCAACATCCGGGATCAAGCATCCGAGGGTGGGACGCTCCAGCTCTGTTCCTGGGCCCACCGCTCGGCTGCCGCGACGATCAGATCGCACACCGGGTCCTTGATGGCGTAGTAGGCGTCGATGTCTTCGGGATGACGAGCAGCAAGCTCCGTCTTGATGCTGGAGTAGATCGCGCTCGCGGTCGGCTCCGTTCTCAGGTAGTCGCGGAACACCAGCGGGTAGCGCTGGTTGGGTCTTCCCGCCACGCGGATGTGGACGTAGACCCGACGTTCTCCGCGACCCTGCGTTGCCAACGTCTTGGCCCAGTCCCCGGGCCGATCTACCGCACCGACGGGTAGGTGGTCCCGGGTCGGGGCGCCTTCTCGTATCGGGAAGCCGGCTTCCTCGAACGCTGCCCGCATCTCGTGGTCGAGGTCGAGGCTCTCGACGCTGACCTGCACATCGATGACGTCCTTGGCCGCCAATCCGGGCACCGATGTCGATCCGATGTGGTGGATGGCCAGGGCCCGCTCCCCGAGGCAACGCCGCAGGGCGGCGCCCGCCGGCGCAAACTCTCCTGGCCACTCCGGGCGATAGGGCACGATCACGATGGACGCCATGGTCCATTGTCATCCAGACATCGACGAAGCGGTGCTCGCTGAGCCACAGCCATCACCAAAGGCACCGCCTGTTGTGGTGGAGGCGGCCCGAGCCTGGTCCGCTCCAGGCCCCGCTTCGGTTGGCCGATACAGGGCAGTGATGATCTCGCAGCAACCTGCCCAGGTGACGAGCCGGCTACCCGACGCGCAGTGGTTCTCGGACCCGAGCGGCCGCTTCCAGCACCGGTACTGGGACGGTCGCCAATAGACCGCAATGGTGGCGACCCAGGGCCACCAATTCCTCGACCAACCATGGACCGTCAGGGTGGCTGATCCTCACCGCCGACATCGCCCCCACGTAGCATTGGCCCCGATGGACGCCCACCCCATACTTGACCAGGTCGAGGCGGAGCTGGCCGGGGTCGAGCACGCCATCCGCCGCCTCGACGACGGCACGTACGGGACCTGCGAGGTGTGTGACCGGCCCATCGCCGATGACCGGCTGGAGGCCCGGCCGACGGCCCGCACCTGCCGCGATCATGTCAGTCCTGGTCCTCACCCCCCTTGGCGATGAGGAAACCCCGGGCCCGCTCCGCCAACGGGTAGCGGGCCACGAGCGCCCAGAAGTCGGGCCCGTGGCCGCCGACCCGGAGGTGGGCGAGCTCGTGGACGACCACGTAGTCCAGCACCCACCGCGGGAAGCTGCCGACGCGGGTCGAGATCCGGATGGACCCGTCGGCCGGCGTGCACGACCCCCATCGGAACTGCTGGTTGTCGACCCATCGTATGGACGCCGGTCGGGGAAAGCCGTGCCGGGTGCCGAGGGCCTCGGCGCGGGCAGGCAGGTCCACGGCGTCGGCCAGGGCCTTGCGCTCCATGCGCCGCACCATCTCCGTGACCCACCTTTCCTCCTCGGCCTTGGTCATGGTCGCCGGGATGGAGACCCGCACGCGATCCCCGATCTGGCGGGCTTGCACCGTGCGCCGGCGCTTGGTGCTGCGAACGACCTCGAAGTCCATGGCGGCAACCGTAGCGACGGTCTGTTCAGGTCTGGTGGCTCCTTCAGGCACTAGCCTCGACTGGCCACGAGGAGGATCGAGCGGTTGGCTCAGTTGCGCCTATTTGCAGCCGCCCGGGAGGCCGCGGGCACCGGCCGCGACACCGTGGACGGGGAGACGGTGGGCGAGGTGCTGGCTGCGGCCCGGTTGCGGTACGGGGCGAGGTTCGGCGAGGTCCTGGAGGCCAGCCGGGTGTGGCTCAACGGCGAGCCGGCGCATCCGTCGTCCCCGGTCGGAGCGGGTGACGAGGTGGCCGTCCTGCCCCCGGTGTCGGGTGGCGCGACGGCCCAGAAGCACACCCGGAAGGGCGCTCACAAGGACGTCCCGAGGGGCGCCCATAGGCCGCGGCGGCGGGCTGCGAGGAAGCTGGGCCTGGCCCCGCCCCTCGATGACGGCGCTCCGTACGGGCGTCTCGGCCTGGCGTGGTTCGCCATCACAGTCCCTGTGCTCGTTGCCGGCCCGCGGTGGCTGGCGGCCTGGCTGGCGCTGCACGCCGCCGTGGCGGGCGCGCAGATGGCCATGTCGTGGCGGCGGGCCGGGCCGCGGGTGGTGGCGCCCGCGGCCGCGTTGGGGGCGGTGATCGCCACCGCCGGGTTCGTGGCGGGCACCGCCGTGGGCATCGCTGGACTGGTCGGCGGTGCGCTGTTGTCCGCCGCGGCAGCCGGCCTGGTGCGAGCGGGGCGGGGCCGGTCGCCGGCCCGGGGGCCGGCGGTGGTCTGCGCGCTCGTTCCCGGCCTGGCCGCGGGCTCGCTCCTCGCGGCCCGCACCTCCGGAGCGGCGGCCGGGCTGGCGCTGCTCCTGGTGGTCTGCACGTGGGACGGCGCCAACTACATAATGGGGACGGAGGCCCGGTGGCGCTGGACCGGGCCCGCCGCCGCCGCCCTGGCGGTGGGGGTTGTGACGCTCGCCGCCGCGGCCGCCGGCTCGCCGCCTGTCACCGGCGCCACGGCGTGGGTGCTGGGCGGCGCAGCGGTGTTGCTGACCCCCATCGGCCCGAGGCTGGCGACGCTGGCGTGCGGGGACCGCACGGCCAACCTGTCGGCGCTGCGGCGGCTCGACGGCCTGCTGCTCACCGGCCCGGCGTGGTGGGTGTTGGTCCATGTCCTCCCAGGGCGCTGACCAATGTGGCGCGATGGCGGGGTGGTGCCGGTCCGGGTCAGTCCTTCTTGGTCTCCCAGAAGATGCGGTCGATCTCGGCGATCTGGTCCAGCAGCCCCTGGGCGATCGCCACGTCTTGGGTCTTCTTGGCCTCGCCCGCGGCCTTGGTCGCCTTCCAGAACAGGTCGTGAAGCTGGGGGTACCGGTCCACGTGACCGGGCTTGAAGTAGTCGGTCCACAGGACCCACAAGTGGTGCTTCACCAGCTCGGCCCTCTCCTCCTTGACCAGCACGGCCCGGACCCGGAAGTCAGCGTCGTCGGACTCGGCGTACTTCTCCATGCACGCCTTGACCGCCTCGGCCTCGAGCCGCGCCTGCGCGGGGTCGTAGATGCCGCAGGGCAGGTCGCAGTGAGCGGAGGCCGGGAGGGGCGCGGAGATGCGGTCGGCGACGGCCAAGAGGCGGGGGACGATGCGCATGCGTGACTCCTTGCGTGGGGGGCGTCGGGCTGGTGGTCACCCTACCGGCGGGTCGTGGGCGCGCCTCATGTGGCTGGCCTCGGTCGGCGCCGGTATCGGGGCGCTGGCCTGGGGCCGAGTTCGCCGGGTGGAGGTCCGCGGCGACAGCATGCGGCCCACCCTCCTGCCCGGCGACCGCCTGGCCGTGGTCCGCGGCCTGCCGGTGAGGGCGGGCGACGTGGTGGCCCTGGCCGACCCCCGTCGACCCGACCGGATCATGGTCAAGCGGGCCGAGGCCGAGACGCCCGGCGGTTGGTTCGTCGTGGGCGACGAGCCGGGCGCGAGCACCGACAGCCGCCATTTCGGCCCGGTCCCGGCGGGCCTGGTCATCGGCCGGGCGGTCTACCGGTACGCGCCCGACGGACGGGTCGGCCGGCTCCGCAGAGGGGCCGGCCGGCCACCGCCGACCGGGTAACATCGGCGTTGTCATGGCGATCGCCCGCATCGAGGAGCTGCTCAACCCGGCGTTCGTGGCCGACCTGGGCGGGCTGTCCCTGTCCGATGTCCGGGCTCGCCGAGACCAGTGCCAGGTGGCCGCCGACACCCTGTCGTACCTGCGCCGCCTGGTGCAGGGCCGACTCGACATCGTGCACGCCGACCTAGAGCGCCGGGCCGGTGGGGAGCAGGGCGACCTCGCCGACCTCGTCGACAGCCTGCCCGAGATCCTGTCCGACGGCATCCGCGGCGCCGGCCTGGGACGGCTCCCCACCTCCTTCTCGCCGGCCGACGCGGACGGCTGGATCAGCGAGGAGCTCGACGCCCTCGCCGACGCCGACCGCCTGGGCCGGCTCCCGGAGCTCGACGAGCCGGCCGTCCGCGAGTTGGCCAACCACCTGTACGAGCTCGAGCGCAAGGTCTCCGACCAGCGCCACCGTCTCTTCGACGCGGCCAACGCCCTCCAGGAGGAGATCGTGCGCCGGTACAAGAGCGGCGAGGCGAACGTCGACACCCTGCTCCGGTGACCGGCCCCGAGGATCCTGCGGGGCCGAACGGCCGCCGGGCGGCCGGCGGCCCCCCGTCGCCCGCGTGGCCCGGCCTGCCGGCCTTGCCGGTCGTGCGGGAGCTTCCCGACCGCTGGCGCGAGCTGGGTGAGTTCATCCGCGAGCAGCGGGGCGTGTCCCGGCTGTCCCTGCGCCGGCTGTCGGAGCTGGCCGGGATCTCCAACCCCTACCTGAGCCAGATCGAGCGCGGGCTTCGCAAGCCCTCGGCCGAGATCCTCCAGCAGATCGCCCGGGGCCTCCGCATCTCGGCCGAGACGCTCTACATCCGGGCGGGCATCCTCGAGGAGCGGGACGAGGGCGAGGACCTCGTGGGCGCCATCCTGCGGGACCGCACCCTCACCGAGGACCAGAAGCAGGCGCTCATAAAGGTGTACCAGTCCTTCCGCCACGAGAACGAGGACCGTCCGGTCTCGCCGAGGATCGACGACGCCGCGGGGGGCACCGCCGGGAGATAAATGCGACCAGTCGGGTAGGGTTTCCCCACGATGCGGCGTCTGGCGGTCCTCTCCATGCACACCTCGCCCCTCGCCCAGCCGGGGACGGGGGACGGCGGCGGCATGAACGTCTACGTCCGCGAGCTCTCGGCCGGCCTGGCCCGGGCCGGCGTGGCGTGCGACGTGTACACCCGGGCGGAGAGCGCCGAGGCCGCCGCCATCGTCGCCGTGGAGCCGGGGCTCCGGGTCCACCACATCCCGGCCGGCGCGCTCGGGCCCGTGCCGAAGCAGTCTCTGCCGGGGCTGGTCGACGAGTTCGCCGACGGAGTCCTGGCCCGCATGGCGGCGCAGCGATCCTGGGGCGAGGACCCGGCCGAGGTGGCGGTCATCGGCTGCTCCGACGCCATCCTGGCCAGCTGCGATGTGGAGGCCCTCCAGATCGCCGAGCTGTACCACGCCGATCCCGATCGCATCGAGCTGGTCCCGCCGGGGGTGGACCACGCCTTCTTCGCGCCGGGGAACCGGGCCCAGGCGCGGCGTGCCCTCGGCCTGCCGGCCGAGAGGCGGATGCTGCTCTTCGTGGGTCGCATCCAACCGTTGAAGGGGCTCGACGTGGCGATCGGCGCGCTGGCCGCCCTTTCTGACCATCTCGACGCCTTCCTCGTGGTCGTGGGCGGTCCGAGCGGGCCGCAGGGCGAGCACGAGGTGGCCCGGATGCATGCCCTGGCCCGGGACCGCGGCGTGGCCGGCCGGGTCCGGTTCCTGCCGCCTCAGCGCCACGAGCTGCTGTCCACCTTCTACCGGGCGGCCGACGTGGCCCTCGTGCCCAGCCGCTCGGAGTCCTTCGGCTTGGTCGCCCTGGAGGCGTCGGCATGCGGCACGCCTGTGGTCGCCACCGCGGTCGGCGGGCTGCGGACCCTGGTCGAGGACGGTGCGACGGGCTTCCTGGTCGAGGACCGCGACCCGTTCGTGTTTGCCAAGGCCGTCGCCGCGGTGCTCGGGGACCGGGATCTTGCTGGTCGCGGTCGACCACGACGCCGAGGCCTGCCGGTGGTACCTGCGGATGCGCGGCGAGGACAAGGAGTTCATCACCGTCTGGTTGACCCTGGCCGAGCGCACCCTCCGCTTCGAGACTTACTTCATGCCGGCGCCGGAGGAGAACGTCGAGGCCCTCTGGGAGTACCTGCTACGGGTCAACGCCCGGCTCTTCGCCATGCGCTTCGCCCTGGGGGACGAGGATGCCGTCTACCTGCTCGGCCAGCTCCCCGTCTCCGCGGTGGACGAGCCCGAGCTGGACCGCATCCTGGGTGCCAGCTGGGCCTACTGCGAGCAGTACTTCCGGCCGGCCATGTCGATCGGGTACGCCTCCAGGTACCGGCCGCGTCGGTAGCTGGGGAGATTAGGTGGTCTCAGACCACCTCATTTCCCCAGTAACACGAAACTACATGAAAGATGGCTTGTGCCGGCCCGCACGGGACCGGTATGGTCGGCCTCGCCGGGCCCGAGGGGCAGAAGGGCATCAGTCGTTCGGGGAAGTGCGACTGGCGTCCGGAGGTTCCTCGGGCCCGCACCACCTCCCCGAGCCCCACCGCTTGAGGTTGCGCCCGCATCAGGCCAGTCGTTACCGTCTGCGCCAACCTTCCACCAGCAGTGCGACGGCTCTCCCGCGTCGTTCGACTCGCCATGCCGAAGACCCCCCGGACCCCGTTGGCCGCGCTCGCGCGGCGCTGCGTGGCGGCGCGAAACCCCGCGACGGCCGCGTTGACCATGGCAGCCCTGGCGACCGCCATGAGCCTGTTCACCGCGGCGCCGGCCGGCGCCGCGTCGCATACATCCTACCCTTCCCTGGAGCAGCAGCTTCAGACGGCCCAGGCCAAGCGGTCCCAGGCCGCGGCCCGGCTCAACGCCCTCAAGGCGACCGACGCCCAGCTGGCGGACGCCGTCACGACCCTGGACCGCCAGGTCAAGGTCCAGGCGGCCAGCGTCGACAGCGCCCGGGTGGCGCTGAAGGCGGCCCTGGACGCGGCCGACGCCGCCGATGCCCGGGTGGCGTCGACCCAGGCCCAGATCGGCGGGCTCCGTGACGCGGTGGTGGGCCGGGCGGTGGCGGCCTACACCGATTCGACCTCCTCGCTGAGCGAGCTGCTCATCTCCAAGGACCTCAACGCGGCCAGCCAGCGCAGCGCCTTCCTGGACGAGATCAACGGGCGCAACCAGGACGCCCTGGACTCCCTCCGGGCCGCCCTCCAGGACCTCTCGGGGGAGCAGGGCGCGGCGGCCAAGGCCCGGCAGTTGGCCTCCAAACGGCGCCATGACGCCGAGAGCTATCTCGCCAGCCTGGCCGAGCAGATGTCGGCCAAGAGCCGGCTGTCGGCTGCGTTGGGCGCCCGCATCGCCGCCCAGCAGCAGGAGTCCGACGCCATGGCGGCCCAGGAGTCCTCGATCGAGAGCCTCATCCAGGGCCAGCAGAACGCCGTCTTCGCGGCGTCCCGCGGCCCGGGCGGGGTGGCCAACGGCCGGGTATCGGGCAGCGGGCTGATCTGGCCGTGCAGCGGGCCCATCACCTCGCCGTTCGGCATGCGCTGGGGCCGGATGCACCAGGGCGTGGACATCGGCTGCGGTGAGGGGACGCCGATCCATGCCGCCAAGGCCGGGGTGGTCATCTTCTCCGGCCAGATGTCGGGCTACGGCAACGTGATCATCATCGACCACGGGGGTGGCTTCTCGACCCTGTACGCCCACGAGTCCAGGCTCAGCGCCAGCCAGGGCGAGCAGGTCGGCCAGGGTCAGGTCATCGGGTTCGTGGGCGCCACCGGAGACGCCACCGGGCCCCACCTGCACTTCGAGACGCGGGTCAACGGCACGCCCCAGAACCCGATGCAGTACCTGCCCTGAGGAAGAACCCGAGGAAGAAGGAGATGACCGCTCGGCTCGTGGTCGTGGGCGGCGGCAAGATGGGCCAGGCCCTCGTGCGGGGCCTGTTGGGCGCGGGCTGGGCGACCGCCGCCGACCTCGCCGTCGTCGAGGTGGACGCCGGCGCCCGGGAGCGCCTCGAAGGCGAGTTCCCCGGTGTCGCCGTCAGCGCCGGCCCCGTCCCCGCCGAGGGCGCGGTGGTGGCCACCAAGCCCGCAGACGTGGCCGGGGCGTGCCGCGACCTGGCCGGCACGGCCACGCCGCGGGTGCTGTCGATCGCCGCGGGCGTTCCGCTGGCCCGGCTCGAGGAGTGGCTCGGCCCGGATGTCCCGGTGGTGCGGGCCATGCCCAACATGCCCGCCCTCATCGGGGCGGGGGCGGCCGCCATCGCCGCCGGCCAGGGTGCGACCGACGACGACCTGGCGTGGGCCGAGTCCATCCTCAGCGCGGTCGGGACCGTCGTGCGCGTCCCCGAGCGCCTGCTCGACGCGGTGACCGGCCTCTCCGGCTCGGGTCCGGGCTACGTCTTCCTGGTGGCCGAGGCCTTGATCGAGGGCGGCCTGCTCGCCGGCCTGCCTCGCGACGTGAGCCGGGCGCTCGCCCTCCAGACGCTGCTCGGCGCGGCCCGCCTGCTGGTCGAGTCGGGCGAGTCTCCCGAGGCGCTCCGGGCCGCGGTCACCTCCCCGGGCGGCACGACCGCGGCCGGTCTCCGTGCCCTGGAGGCGGCCGGGGCCCGGGCCGCCTTCCTCGAGGCGGTGAGCGCCGCCACCGAGCGCTCCCGTCAGCTCGGGCAGGGCTGAGCGCCGCCGGGCACCGGGCCGAGCGGGGCAGGGAACCCCTCCATGCCCACGGCCCCCATTTCCCCCACTTCCCCCAGCAAGCACTGTGGCGTAGAGTCGTGGAGGCGGAGAGGGGTGATTTCACTGACTACCCAGGCACAGCCCAACAGGCCGAGGTTCCTCACGGTTGGGGAGGTTGCCGACCTGCTACGCGTCTCCAACATGACCGTGTACCGGCTGATCAACGCCGGTGAGCTGCCCGCGGTGCGGGTCGGCAAGTCCTATCGCCTCCGGGAGGACGACATCGACAAGTACCTCGCCGACGGGTACACCGAGGCCGGCTGACCCTGCGCCCGCGCTTCGACACCGTTTCGTTCCTGTCGGATTACGGGCTGGAGGATGAGTTCGTCGGGGTGGTGAAATCGGTCATCCGCGGCCTGTCACCGCACGTTGCCGTGATCGACGTGGCCCACGGCGTCCCCGCCCACGACATCCGGGCCGGGAGCCTGGCGCTCGTCCGGGCCGTGCAGTACCTGGTGCCGGGCGTGGTGCTGGCGGTCGTGGACCCCGGCGTGGGAACCAACCGGCGGGCCGTGGCGGTGGAGGTAGGGGAGGGGGAGGCGGTGTTCGTGGGGCCGGACAACGGGCTGCTGGCCCCCGCCGTCTCCATGGTGGGCGGCGCGTCGCGGGCGGTGGCGCTTACCGACCCGACCTACCACCAGCCCGCACCCGGGCCG
>WNFC01001529.1_pt1 | contig 34422 bp, 32 predicted proteins | sample 5400541 | NCBI WGS metagenome assembly WNFC01 (sample SAMN13153342, study PRJNA577476) | soil metagenome | isolation source: 120 cm saprolite under Douglas fir tree site 2 hole 2 replicate 1 | place: USA:California | collected 2015-04-18
GCTCTATCATAATCCGGCTTGCACCCATTCGCGCGGCGCACTGGCGCTTTTGACCGAACGCGGCGTCGCGTTTGACACCATCGAATACCTCAAAACGCCGCCCACGCGTGAAGCACTCGAAGGGATTATCGCCATACTCGAAGGGCCGGTAACGGACATGGTACGCAAGGATAAGCGTTTCGAGGAGCTTAAGTTGAATCCGGCCGATTATACGACCCGAGAGACGGTAATTCCGCTGCTGCTCGAGCATCCGGAACTGATGCAACGCCCGATCGTGATTCGCGGCGGCCGCGCCATCATCGCGCGTCCGGCTAACCTGCTGGAAAATTTATTTGCCAAAAGCTGATGCGGGGGAATCGACCGGCGGTAATGGCGAACCCGTCCTCACGCGCTCTTCTGGACGCGTCCGCTTCTGAGACAGCGGGTGCAAACCAGCATACGCCTGACGCCGCCGGCGGTAGCGGCACGGACTTTCTGCAGGTTAGGGTTCCATCGCCGCTTGGTCTTATTGTTGGCATGACTGACGTTGTTGCCCACCGAAGGGTGCTTGCCGCAAATCGTACAATGTCTCATCGAGGGAAAGCTTTCCTTGTTACGCAGCGCCACGGGCGCATCGCAGCCCGGCTAACTTGTCCAAGTTAGCCGGGCTTGGGCTGATATGAAAGAGGGGCCGCCAATGCGTATGAGCATCAGGGGCGGCCGGTCGAACGAAGCCTCGAGGTGCGCAAGCTCCGGCTTGAGTTAAGATCGATGAGATCGCAAAGTCAGGACCTGATGCCCCCGCGGATCATACATATCCTGCCCGAGCAGATCGCCAGCCAGATCGCCGCGGGCGAGGTGGTCGAGCGGCCGGCCTCAGCCGTCAAAGAATTAGTCGAAAATTCCCTCGATGCCGGCGCGCATTCGATCTCGGTTGAAATTGAACGGGGCGGGACCGGCTTGATCGTGGTCGCCGACGACGGCTGCGGGATGAGCCGCGAGGATGCGCTGCTGTCGCTGCGACGCCATGCGACGTCCAAGGTGCGCGCAGTCGCCGATCTCACCGCTATCCGGACCTTTGGCTTTCGCGGCGAGGCGCTGGCTTCAATCGCCAGTGTCGCCGAGTTACGGATGCAGACCCGGCGGCCAGACGACGATTGCGGCGTCGAACTTCTGGTCAACGGCGGTGAAGTCGAGCAGACTCGCGACTGCGCACTGGCGCCCGGCACCCGAATCGAGGTGCGTAGCCTCTTCTTCAATACTCCCGCGCGGCTCAAGTTCATGAAAACGCTCGCGACCGAGCAGGCCGCAGCCGCCGAGGTTTTGCAACGGCTGGCACTGGCGAATCGGCGGGCGGCGTTCCGGTTCGCCGCCGACGGGCGCACGATCTTTGAATTGCCACGGGTGGCTTCGTTGCTTGAGCGTCTGCGCCATCTTTATGGCCTGAAGCTGGCCGAGCGGATGCTGCCGTTCGACTATCGCAGCGGCGCCATTCGGGTCCACGGCCTGACTTCGATAAGCCAGGAGTCGCTGGCGGCGCCACGCCTCATTTTCACCTACGTCAATAACCGCCCGGTGCGCGACCGCATGCTGCTTCGTGCGATCGCGCGCGCTTACGAGACGTTGCTGCCGCGTGGACGCCATCCGGCAGTGGCGTTGTTCGTCGAATTGCCGCCGGAAGAGGTCGACGTCAACGTTCATCCGATGAAGACCGAGGTGCGTTTTCGCCGTGGCGGCCTGATTTTCGAGCTGGTCTTCTCCACACTGCGGGAACGTCTCAAAGATCAGACGACCGATGGGCCCGCGGCGGACGTAATTGTGCCGGTGCGCGCGCAGCCTGCACCCCCTCCCCCGTTTCTTGACACTGGGGGACCAGGCGCAGCGGAGCCAGGCCGAGCTCACCGGGCGGAACGAAGTGAAGCCGAGCAAACGACTCTACGAGGTGCGGATACAAGTAGCGAGCCGGCGACGTGCGTACAAAATGAGGGAGGGGGTGCAGTTCTCGACCGCCCGCTTCGACTAGTTGCCGACAAGATAGCCAACCGCGAGAGCCAGGTTCCCCTCGCACTCGGTTTTGCCCGCCCCAATCAAGCTTCACCGGATGCCAATGCTGCTCAGGGCGGCCGGCCGGTACCGCGCTATTCGAGCCTGCGCGTGGTCGGCCAGTTATTTGCCGGCTTTATCGCCCTGGAAGGCGATGACGGACTTATCCTGGTGGATCAGCACGCGGCCCATGAGCGGGTAACGTTCGAACGGCTGCGGGCCGAACTCCGCGCTGGAGGCATCCGCGTGCAGCCGATGCTGGCGCCGATACCGTTGGAGCTTAATCCTGCGCGCGCGGCGCAGACCATGGCGGCGTTGCCGGAGTTGCGCGCGATGGGTTTTGAGGTCGAGCCGTTCGGGCCGGCCGCCCTGCTGCTCCAGGGCGCACCCGCGGTCTTTACTCCGGGCGACAGTCTCAGACTGCTCTCCGATATGCTCGAAAGCATGGGCGAGAACGGTTTTCGGCTGCACGGCGAGGGGGCGATGGAAGAATGGCTGAAGACCCTGGCCTGCCATGGTTCGCTGCGGGTTGGCCGCGTGCTCGACGTGCGCGAAATCTCGTCCCTGCTCGAGCAGCTCGACCGTACCGAGTTCAAGACCAACTGCCCGCACGGCCGTCCGGTGCACGTCGAGTTTCGCCGCCCGCAACTCGAGCGGATGTTCCGGCGATGACGCCGGCCAGTTGCGAATGAATCGACGCAATGGCGAACATTCAATCCCTCCCGCTGACCAGGGGGAGGCTGGGAGTGGGTCGTCTGACGACGCACGCTGTCATCAAGACGCATCGACTTTCAGAAAAGGCGCAGCACGACCGGACCAAGCCTTTAATCCTCAGAGGCACAAACACGATTCGATAAATACCAGTGCGGCCCGGGTGCGCGCCGGATTAATCGTCGGACCGACCGCCGCCGGTAAGAGCTCTATCGCGCTCCGGATTGCAGAGCGGCTGGGCGCTGAAATCGTCAATGCCGACTCCCGTCAGATTTACCGCGGGATGGATATCGGTACGGCCAAACCCGGCCTCGATGAACGTCGCCGCGTGCCGCATCATCTGATTGATATCCGCGGCCCCGACGAGCCGCTCGACGTGGCTGAATTCGCCGCGCTGGCGCGTGCCGCAATTATGGAAGTCGCCGGACGCGGGCGCCCGGTTCTGGTGGTGGGCGGCAGTGGGCTTTATTTGCGTGCGATTCGCGGCGGCATCTTCGCCGCTCCACCAGCCTCATCCGAGATCCGCGCCCGCTTGGCCGGTCTTGCAGGCCGGCACGGAGTTGGCCACCTGTTCGCACGCCTGTGCGAAATCGACACCGAAGCAGCGGCCTGGATAATGCCGAATGATCTCAAGCGCATCGTCCGAGCGCTCGAAGTCTACGAACAAACCGGGGTGCCAATCAGCGAACATCAGCGCCGCCATCTTTTTAACGAGCGCCCCTTTGAGACCCTGACCATCGGGCTGACGCTGCCGCGCGAGCGCCTGTACAGGACTATCGAGCGGCGTTTTGACGCGATGGTCGAGGCGGGATTGGTCGACGAAGTACGGATGCTGCTGGCGAACGGCTATGAGCCTAAGTTGCCGATGGCTGCAACCTGCGCACAAGGGGATGACCGGCTGAAGTCTGTGCCGCTGCCACTATCTACGATCGGTTACCGCGAAATTGCCGGATTTTTGTGCGGCGAGATAAGCCTGGCGGAGGCAATCGTGCGCGCCAAACGCGCCAGCCGCCGCCTGGCAAAACGCCAACTTACCTGGTTTCGCGCCGATCCGGAAATCGTCTGGCTCGACGCCGCTTATGAGGCCGATGAGGCGTTGACGCTGTTTCAAAATTTTTTCTCTAACCCGGATACAGGCATTCACACTACGAGCCTGGACACACTCAGCAAATGAGGCAGTCCGGTTTACGGGCGGCGATCTTCACCGGGCCGCCAGGGCATGGGCCAAGACAGGTGATGCACTGCTTGAGTACAAGGTTTCGGCGGTCATCGATTTCTACGGGCAAAGGACTCCTCGACCGCCGCACGTAATCACCGAACCGGGTTGGCAAACTTTGCCATCGCGGGTATCCTTGGTTGCGGCGCCAGGAGAGTGCGGCTATGCCAACCCGCAACATCAGCCTTACCAACGAGCAGGACGCGTTCGTCGAAAGCGTGGTCAAAGCAGGTGACTACCAGAATGCGAGCGAAGCGATCCGTGACGCGCTGCGCGTCCTTCAGCAGAAGCGGCGAGAAGATGCGCTTAAGTTGAGGGCTTTGCGCATGCAGATCAAAGCAGGCCTCGACGGGCTCGATCGGGGTGATTTCACCGAGGTCGCCGATGCGGATCTCAATGACTATCTTGAAGGATTAACCGCAAGGTCCGGCAAAGGCGAGCCCTGATCCGATGGCGCGCTTCCGGCTCTCCCGGTTGGCGCAGGCGGACCTTGCACGTATCCTTGCCATCAGTGCAGAACGGTGGGGGATCGAAGGCCGGCGGCGTTATGCGGCGATGCTCGCGGCGGCCATGCGGAAAGTGGCCGCCGATCCAGAAGGTCCGACAACCCGAGCGCGCGCTGAACTTGCGCCCAGGCTCCGTTGCCTTCATCTCCAACACACGCGCGCCGACGACACTAAAGCGAAGGTAAGGAGACCGCTGCACATTGTCTACTACCGTGAGATCGCGCCGGAATTGATCGAAATCGTCCGTGTGCTCCACTAACGCATGGACCCCAGCCGCCACCTACGCGAGACCTCTCAAGACAGGGACTGAACTCAGAGAGGTGTCAAGTAAGAGAAAATTTGCGCGCCATCCCAGGGCGGCTGTCGTCTTTGTGAGAGGGCCGGTACTGGCAAGGAGCGGGGTGACGGGCGGGAAACTAGCGTGATTATCCGTCAAATCATCGGCGGCGGGAGGCTGGAACTCCCTCTGCCGAAGCTGGTCTACACCCAGCTTCTCATCCAGGCAAATTCCGCCGATTGCAAATCGCGGCTGCTCCGGCTTATCCCCGAGCACGCCGGCTTCCAGACCATCGTATTCGATAATATCAACAAATGAGGCAGTCCGGTTTACGGGAACCACCGCAGTTGCGAGCGGAGCTTACCCCCATCGAGCGCGTGCGGCTTGCCCGCGACCCTAACCGTCCACAGACGTTGGACTACATTGAGGCGCTGGTGCGGGATTTTTTCGAAGTTCATGGCGACCGCCGCTATGCCGACGATGAGGCGATTATCGCGGGCCTCGGCTATTTAGGCCGGACGCCGGTCGCGATTGCCGGCCATCAGCGCGGCCATTCAACCGCTGAGCGGCTACGGCGTAATTTCGGCCGCGCGCATCCCGAAGGTTACCGCAAGGTGGCGCGCCTGTTCGAGCTCGCCGACCGTTTCGGCCTGCCAATACTCACCTTTATCGATACCCAGGGGGCCGAGCCCGGGATCGGCGCCGAGGAACGCGGCCAGGCGGAGGCGATTGCCGCCAACCTCGCGCTGATGGCGCGCATGACGGTGCCGATTATCGCATGTGTCATTGGCGAAGGCGGCTCGGGCGGGGCATTGGCGCTCGGGGTGGCGAATCGAGTGCTGATGCAGGAGAATGCATGTTACGCGGTTATCACGCCGGAAGGATGCGCCGCCATCCTATGGCGCGAGGCCGGCCAGGAAAAAGTGGTGGAGGCCGCCGCCGCGCTTAAGTTATCGGCGCCGGACCTGATGCGGCTCAAGGTGATTGACGAAATTGTGCCCGAACCTCCTGGCGGCGCTCATCGCGATCCCGCCACCGCAATCAAACGGATGGGCGCCGCCATTTCACGCCATCTTTCCCAGCTCTCACGGATGAAGCCGGCCGGCCTGCGCCGTGACCGTGAGCGCAAGTTCGCCGCGATGGGCAACGCATTCCTGGTGCGCTGACGGCGGCGAGGAGAAGCAACGTGTTTTGTGGATTCGCCGATGCTCCGGCAGCGCTTATTCGTCTGATTGGAGCGGCTCGACGCCGATGGGTCCGCAGCGCGGGCAAAGGGCACTCCGGAGGGCTTCCGGCGGGTGACATTGTCACCCGTTCAATTAAGTCTCCGATTCTGGCGATATGGTCTGAGCGATGCGCCGCACGCAAGTGGCGCAAGGTTTTCGGCCCCGGGATGGTTCCTTGCAGGCAAGTATTTCCAGCCTCTCATGGTCGCAAAACCCGGGCGATTAACGCAGATGGACGCAGATCGACGCAGATCAACGGAGTTAGCCGAGATCTTTTAGCCGGTCTCCGTTATCTGCGACGAATAGGACGCGACGAAGAACCTCATCAAAAGGAGTCAGCATCCGCCTGCAGCGGATTGAAATGTGGCGGCGAATCGGCTAGCGATTTCACCCGCGATGGCTCGTGCGTTATCAAAACCGCTCGCATCGGAAAGCGAGTCGCTCGCCGATCTGCGCAAACGGATCGACCAGATTAACCTCCAACTGGTTGACCTGCTCTCGGAGCGCGCGCAGGTCGCGCAGGCGATTGGCCGCTTGAAGCAAGCCGACGGCAGCCCGATCGTGCAGCCGTCGCGCGAACGCGAAGTGCTCGAACGGGTGGTGGCGCATAATCACGGACCGCTCAGCGTGGAGCATCTACGGCGGATCTTCGTTGAGATAATCTCGGCCTGCACGGCGCTGGAGCAACCTGTGCGAGTCGCCTATCTCGGTCCCGAACATACGTACAGCCACGAGGCTGCGCGGACCCGTTTCGGCGCGAGCGCCCGCTTTGAGCCGCAGGCGTCCATCGCCGGGGTGTTCCAGGCAGTTGAAAACGGGCGCACCGATTTGGGTGTAGTGCCGGTCGAGAACACCTCGGAGGGCTCGGTCGGTCTCACGCTTGACTTGCTGATCGATACCCCATGCGCGATCATTGCCGAAATTCTGTCGCCGATCCGTCACGCCATAATGTCGCGTGAGGGCGATCCAGCCAGGATCCAACGTATCCTGTCGCATCAGCAATCGCTCGGGCAATGCCGCAATTATCTGGCCGCCCGCTATCCGCATTGCGAACTCGAAGCGGTTGCCTCGAACGCCTTCGCCGCCAAACGCGCGGCGGAAGACAACTCTACCGCCGCAATCTGCTCGGTCGCCGCCGCCGAGGCCTACGGACTCGTGGTAATCGAGTCCAATATCCAGGACACCGCCCAGAACACGACCCGCTTCCTGGTGCTGGGAGGCTCCGATGTGGGACAGGCTTCAGCCTGTCATCCCCAGACCCGCGGGCTAAAGCCAGTGGCCACTTCTGTTGCTGACAAGACCAGCCTGGTGTTCGCGGTGCCGGAGCGGGCTGGCGCATTGCATGGGGCGCTCAGTTTGTTTGCGCGCGAGAAGATCAACCTGACCATGATCCAGTCGCGTCCGCAACGCGAACGCCCGTGGGCTTATACTTTTTTTGTCGACTTGCAGGGCGCGCGCGAGGATCCCCGGGTCAAGCGTGCGCTGCGCGCGCTTGACCGGCAAGCGCTTTTTTTGAAAGTGCTAGGATCGTATCCTGAAGGGAGATAGGCGGAAGTCCCAACGGCCTCGCCGCACAATCTACTATCTTGCTAAAAGTCGAAGACTTGGTCCTGCCACCGGTTGCCGCGCTTCACCCCTATGAGCCGGGCAAGCCGATTGAGGAACTGCAACGCGAAGACGGCGCCGGCGACGTGATCAAGCTGGCGTCGAACGAAAATCCGCTCGGCCCCTCACCGATGGCGATCGCAGCCGTGCGCGCGGTGCTCCAAGAAGTTAACCGTTATCCGGACGGCGGCTGCTGGGCGCTGACGAGAAAGATCGCCGCGCGCCATCAGGTCGGCACGGAGCGGATTTTTGTCGCCTCCGGCTCGGTCGAAGTTCTCAACCTGCTGGCATTTTTATTTTTGCGGCCGGGACTCAACGCGATTTTTTCCGAGCATGCCTTCGCTATCTACGCGCTCGCCACTGCGGCGGCGGGCGGCGAAGGGCGGGCGATTCCGATGAGGCCGGGGTATAATTTCGACCTCGACGCGATCGCTGCGGCGATCGACGGCAACACACGCCTGGTGTTTCTCGACAATCCCAATAATCCCACCGGCACAATTTTTCGCAAAGCGGCCTGGGAGAGATTCCTCACCAAGGTGCCGGAGCAGGCCGTGATCGTGGCCGACGAGGCGTATTTCGAGTTCGTGCGCGATCCCGATTATCCCGACTCGCTTGACTACCATGACGGCCGCCGCCTAATCGTGACGCTCAGGACCTTCTCGAAGATCTTCGGGCTCGCCGGCTTGCGGGTCGGTTACGCCGTTGCGCGCCCGGATATCGTCACTTTACTGCACAAGGTGCGCCAACCGTTCAACGTCACTTCGCTGGCTCAGGCCGCGGCCCTCGCCGGGCTCGACGATGCCGCACACGTCAGCCAGACCCTGGAGGTAAACGCCGCCGGACTCGCGTACCTGGAGCGCGAATTCAAGCGGTTGGGAATTGATTTCGTGCCCAGCCACGCGAATTTTATACTCGCTGAGGTGGGCGACGGCTTGAAGGTCTTCGGCGATTTGCTCAAGCGGGGCGTGATCGTGCGTCCAATGGGCGGCTATGGACTGCCCAGGCATCTGCGCATAAGCGTCGGCCTCGAGCATGAAAATCGCCGCCTGGTCGCTGAACTCGAACAGGTCCTCGCGCAAATGCCGCCGCAGGCGATTACCAAGTGCGCGCCCAAGGCGGATACCGATTAGATGGCGATCCTCTTTCGTCAATTGACGATTTGCGGCGTCGGGCTCATCGGCGGCTCTCTGGCCCTCACCGCCCGCAAGCATCGGCTGGTCGAGCGTATCGTCGGACTCGGCCGCACCCAGGCTAATCTCGACGTCGCGCTGGCCCGCGGGCTCATCGATAGTGCTACCCGGGATCCGGCGGAGGCTGCGCATGGCGCCGAACTGGTGATGTTGGCGACGCCGGTGTTGACGTTTCCGGCAACCCTCGCCGCGATGGTTCCGTATTTGCCGCCGAACGCCGTAGTGACTGATGTCGGCAGCGTCAAAAGCTGGGTCGTGCAGCAGCTCGAGCCGATGCTCGAACCCGCGATGAGTTTTGTCGGGGTGCATCCGGTCGCCGGCAAGGAGATAACCGGCGCCGCGGCGGCGGAAGAGAGCTTGTTTGCGAATCGCCGCGTGATCGTAACGCCGTCAGCCCGTAGCAGTATCGAGGCGCTCGAAAAAATCGACACGCTGTGGCGCGCGACCGGGGCGCGAATCGAACGGATGGCGCCGGCCGTGCATGATGCGATCCTCGCGCGCGCCAGCCATCTGCCGCAAGTGGTGGCGAGCGCGCTCGCCTGTGCGTTGGCCGACGAAGTGGTGGAGGGGCAATGGGCCGCAGGCTTCGGTGCGGGCGGACTGCGCGATACCACCCGTATCGCGGCATCATCGCCCGAGATGTGGCGGGACATCTGCCTCAGCAACAGCGAAGCGATTATCAGCGCGCTCAGGCTCTATCGAGAGTGGTTCGACCGCTTCGCGCGCGCGGTAGCGGCGAGCGACGAGCAGGCGTTGAATGAACTGTTCGCGCGCGGCCGCCGGATGCGCGAGCGGATAGACTGAAACTTGGGCTCACGGAAGAGATTTCACACAGCGCCTCGTAGCGGCGGCTCTCGAGCCGCCCGCGTCCTGGTGCGCGCATTTGCATCTGCCGCGGGCGGCTCAAGAGCCGTCCCTATAAAGAATCGCTCTCTTGGTGGTTTGGTATGACGACGCGGACTCGGCCGGTGGTCGCAATTGACGGGCCGGTCGGCGCGGGGAAGTCGACAGTGGCCCGCGCGCTCGCCCGTGCCTTAGGCTTTAACTACCTGAATACCGGCGCGATGTATCGTGCAGTAGCGGTCGCCGCGCGTTGTAATAATATTGCGGCGGACGACTGCACCGCCGACACCCGTCTAGAACAACTCCTTGATACCATCACGATCAATTTCGAAGGCGAGTGCGTATTGCTCGGCGGACGCGATGTCACCGCAGAGATTTCGCAACCTGCCATCGGCGACCTGGCGTCGCGGCTCTCGACTCGCCCGGTGGTGCGGGCTCATCTGCGCAAGTTGCAGCGCGCGGCGGGTGAGAAAGGTGGCGTGGTGATAGAGGGACGCGATATTGGCACGGCGATATTCCCGGACGCCGAATTCAAATTTTTTCTGACCGCCGGCCTCAAGCTTCGTGCGGGGCGCCGCTTCGCCGAATTGACGGCTCAGAGTGTCGCCACCACCAAAGCTGAAGTGCTGGCGCAGTTGGAGGAACGCGATCGGCGTGATCAGCAGCGCGAGTTGGCGCCGCTGCGCCAGGCCGACGACGCGATCGTAATCGATTCCAGCGAGCTTGGCGTTGAGCAGGTAGTGCGCGCGATGCTGGCGCACGTTGCGCGATAGCAGGGTGCGGAACGCCTTTTTCCGCACCCTGCTTGGCACAACGAAGTGGAGCCGGTGAGCCGAAGCCCTGAGCTTGCCGAAGGGAAACGAGTCTGCGAGGTGCGTTTTTCACTAGGCGCAACGAAGTGAAGCCGAGCAAACGAGTCTGCGAGGTGCGTTTTTAAAGAGGAGAATTTGCAACGCGCATCTGAAAAGAACGGTGGCGGCGCCCATCTAAAAAGTCCGCCTGGATTGCGGGACTTGAAACGCGGCTAGTACCCTTGTATGGAAATGCAGTAGCGCCCAAGCCCGCAGAAGGTTCCACTAAATGGAGAAACAGTTGTCTGAAAGAACGAACGGAGGAACGAATGATTTCGAGTCGCTGATGGAACAGAGCCTGCACGCCCCCCGGCCCGGCGATGTGCTGACCGGCACGGTTCTTCTGATCACCCGCGATAACGTAATCATCGACATAAATTACAAGTGCGAAGGCCAAGTGCCGCTCGCCGAATTCCTCGACCATGAAGGCAAGGTCATGGTCAAGGAAGGCGACGAGGTTGATGTTTATTTCGAAGGTACTGAGACCGAAAACGGCACCGTCATGCTCTCGCACGCCAAGGCCGAGAAGTTCAAAATCTGGCGGGAGCTTGAACGCGCCTTTCAAAATGAGACCCCGGTGGAAGGGGTGATCCTCGGCAAGGTGAAGGGCGGTCTGCAGGTCGATATCGGCGTGCCGGCCTTTCTGCCGGGCTCGCACGTGGACTTGCGCCCGGCGCGCAATCTCGACCGCTACGTCGGTCAGCGCGGCCGTTTCCAGATTCTCAAGTTCAACCGCGCCCGTGGTAATGTCGTGGTCTCACGCCGCGCCGTGATCGAACGCGAGCGCGCCTCGCTCAAGGAACAGACGCTCAAGGTGTTGGAGGAAGGCGTGATTCTCGAAGGCACCGTCAAAAATATCACCGACTACGGCGCTTTCGTTGATCTCGGCGGAATCGACGGCCTGTTGCATATCACCGATATGGCCTGGGGACGCTTGCAACGTCCCTCAGAGGTGGTAAGGGTCGGCGACAAGGTCAAAGTGGTGGTGCTCAAGTATGACCCTGCGCGCGAACGCGTGTCGCTCGGGATGAAGCAGATCATGCCCGATCCGTGGAGCAAAGCGGCCGAGAGCTATCCGGTCGGCGCGCGCTTTCGCGGCAAAGTCGTGAGCGTGACCGACTACGGTGCCTTCGTCGAACTTGAAAAAGGCGTCGAGGGGCTGATCCATGTGTCTGAGATGACCTGGAGTAAACGCGCGGTGCATCCCTCGAAAGTCGTCAATGTCGGCGACTATGTCGAGGTGCAGGTGCTCGGGGTCGACGAAGCCAATCGCCGCATCTCGCTCGGGCTCAAGCAGACCGAACCGAATCCCTGGCAGGCGCTGGCGGAGCGCCATCCGCTCGGCAGTCGCGTAAGCGGCAAAGTGAAGTCGCTGACCGACTTCGGCGTCTTCGTCGAAATCGAACCAGGCATCGATGGCCTGGTCCATATCTCCGATTTGTCGTGGACCAAAAAAGTGCGGCATCCTTCGGAACTCTATCAGAAGGGCGACGAAGTCGAGGCGGTAGTGCTTGGAATCGAGGTCGAACAGGAGCGCGTGAGCCTCGGCATCAAACAGGTCACGCCCGACCCTTGGGACACGGTGGCGCAGCGTTATCCGCTTAACACCAGGATTAATGGCACGGTGAGTTCGGTCGCGGATTTTGGCGTGTTCGTCGAAATCGAGGAAGGTATCGAAGGACTCATCCATATCTCGCAGCTTTCCAACGAACGCGTCGATAAGCCGTCTTCGCTGTACAAGGTTGGCGACCAGGTCGAAGCCTTGATAGTACAGGTCGACACCCGCGAGCGGCGTATCGGACTGTCGATCAAAGCCTTGCGCCAGCATGAAGAGCGCGAGGAGATGCAGGCCTATCTGCGGCGTGACCCTGAAGGTGCGCGGTTCTCGCTGGAGGACATCCTCAACGAAGAACTCAGGCTCGATCGCGAAGAGGGTGGGCGGAGCCGCAGCGGACGCGGCCGCTAGCCTTTAAGCACAGGGCGTGTTGCTCGCCGAATCAGATGACCAAGCGCGGTATTATCGACGAACTGCTGGTCCGCCACCCGGGGATTTCGTCTCGCGACTCAGAAACCCTGGTCAGCGCTATGTTTGACTCGATCACCCGGGGACTCGCCGGCGGCCAGCGTATCGAGTTGCGTGGCTTCGGCAGCTTCGGCGTCAAACTGCGGCGGGCGCGCCAGGGACGCAATCCCAAGACCGGGGCACCGGTTAGCGTGGCGGCCAAGCGGATTCCCTTCTTCCGTGCCGGCAAGGAACTCCGAGTCAAAGTGAATGGCCCGGCACCGGGCGAGAGTGAATCGCCGGCCTGAGCCGGTGCGGGCGGGTGATCGGCGCCTATGGGCACCATGGCGCTCGGCCTACCTTGCCCGCGCGGCGAACACGCCGCAACGATGCATCTTCTGCCTGCGGCGGTTGGGACCGGCGGCGATGAGCCGGCGGCTGGTACTGTATGCCGGACCGCACGCATTGGTGATGTTGAACCGCTACCCGTACAACAATGGTCATCTAATGGTGGCGCCGCGCCGCCATCTCGCGTCACCCGAGCTGCTCAGCCGCGAAGAGCGCTCGATTTTAGGCGACCTGGTTGCGTTTGCGGTCGAGCGCTTGCGCGCGGTGATGCACCCGGCAGCGTTTAATGTTGGCGCCAATCTCGGCCGGGCGGCGGGCGCCGGATTTGCCGACCATATGCACTGGCATGTAGTGCCGCGATGGGAAGGCGACACCAATTTCATGCCAGTCATTGCTTCCACTCGCGTGCTCTCGCAGCATCTGGAAGAAAGCTACGCGCTGCTTGCGCCGCATTTCAAAGCGATCGAGACTGCTTTATCCTGAACTCAGCGGAAAAGGTCGCTTGCGGATCGTCTATGAATCAGGACTTGATTGGGCTTCAAACGCTCGGTGAACTGCGGCACACCGGCTATCAGACTTTGCCGGTGCGGCTGGAGATGCGGCAGAACCTGCTGGTCCGGCTGCGCGCGAAGGAAAGGGTGATGCCCGGGATCATCGGTTACGATGAAACGGTGCTGCCCGAAATCGAAAATGGAGTTCTAGCCGGCCATCATATGATTCTGTTGGGCGAGCGCGGCCAGGCCAAGTCGCGGATTATCCGGGCGCTCACCGGTCTGCTCGACGAGCATATTCCCGCGGTCGCCGGGTGCGAAATCAACGACGATCCCTATAATCCAATTTGCCGGCGATGCCGCCGGCTGGTGGCCGAGCAGGCCGACGCCACCCCGATCGCGTGGATCGGCCGCGACCATCGCTATGCCGAGAAACTCGCCACCCCCGACGTTTCGGTGGCCGATCTGATCGGCGAGATCGATCCGATCAAGGTCGCCGAGGGCCGTTATCTCGCCGATGAAGAGACTATTCACTACGGCCTTATTCCACGCATCAACCGCGGCATCTTCGCTATCAATGAACTGCCCGATTTGACCGAGAAAGTGCAGGTCGGATTATTCAACCTGATGGAGGAAAAGGACGTTCAAATCAAAGGCTATAAGATCCGGCTGCCGGTCGACGTGGTGTTTTTTGCCAGCGCCAACCCCGAGGACTATACCTCGCGCGGCCGCATTATCACGCCGCTTAAAGATCGCTTCGACGTCCAGATCCGAACCCATTACCCGCGCACGCTCGAAGATGAAATTGCGATCATGGACCAGGAATGCAGCTATCCGGTAAACTCCGCCCTGCCTCTTAGAGTCCCGCAGTTCCTGAAGGACATCCTCGCCCAGATAACCTTCGAGGCGCGCGGCTCCAACGAGATCAACCAGAGCTCCGGCGTATCGGTGCGGGTGACTATCAATAATCTTGAGTCAGTGATGTCGAACGCCGAAAAACGGGCGGTGGTCAATGGCGAGAACGAGATCGTACCGCGTCTCTCCGATCTCCATTCCGCCTATGCCTCCACCGCCGGCAAGCTCGAACTGGAGTACGTCGGCGAAGATAAAAAGGAAGAGGATCTGATCGAACGGCTGGTCAATCGCGCAGTGCTCAAGATTTTCGACCATCACATCAAAATCGATGACCTCAAGCGCGTGATCGCCTATTTCGAAGAAGGATGGGGTGTCGAAGTCTCCGATCGCTCGCCCGCTGCCGAGTACATGGATGCGCTGCGGGAGGTGCCGGGCCTGCGCGAGGCGGTCAACCAACTGGGCGCATTCGAAAGCCCCGGCTTGATGGCGGCGGCCAGCGAATTGATTTTCGAAGGCCTGCACCTGCATCAGAAACTCAACAAGGAGCGTCACGGCGGCCGCTTCGCTTATCATGCCTGAGCCTCGCGCTGAAAGCGCCGACGCAGCTCACCCCAGGGCAACGCCCTGGGTCTTGAGGTCCAAATATGACAGCGCCCGGAAGGGGCGCAGGAAGTCTCGAGTCCGCCTCGCGTCAGCAAGGCCGATCCAAACTGATGAACCACAGGGATGAGGTTCCATCGTTGCTGGCATCCGCCCTTTCAGGGCGGATTGAACTTGACCGCGGCAGACCCAGGGCGGTGCCTTGGGCTGAAATCCTTCGCGCGGTTGGCGCGGTGCCGAATCAGGCAGCTCCAGTGTGCAGGCTGTTAGCGGACTCGAATTAAATCCAGCGGATCTACGACTCGGGACACTGCGGTGAAATAAAACAAATGGTTACTGCGCGCTATACCCAGTGGGACGGCACTCAGAAGCTCAGGCTCGACGCCGATAAGGTGTTCGAAAAACTCGCCGAATACCTGTCCTTTACCGACGATATCCGCCAGGCGATGGATTGGATGATGCGCCAGGGGATGGAGTTCGACGGGGTTAAGGTAATGGGTCTGGAGGAATTCCTCGAGCATTTGCGCCAGGAGATGCGCCAGCGTTACCGCGATTTCAACTTGCGCAACGCGCTGTCCGAAATGGAAAAGCGGCTTGAGGATATTCTTAACCGCGAGCGCCAACGGCTTCAGTCCCTGCGCAGCGAAAAAACCGGGATGGAGGAGAAGGAGCGCCAGCTCCAGCGGATGCCGCGGCGGCTGTCAGAGGCACTGCGCAAACTGGAAAGTTACGAGTTCGAAGAGCAGGGCGCCAAGGCCGATTACGAACAACTGCTGGCAGAATACGAGAATATCCGCGACCTCGAAAATTTCCGCGACCGCTACAACCATATGTTTCACGGTCCCAAGAGCCTTGACTATCAGGAAGCGCTCGAGCTGATGCGCGAGATGGAGCGGATGCGCCAGCTTGAGCAGGACCTGATGCACGGCAACTTCGACAACATCTCGATGGAGGACCTCAAAGAGCTGCTCGGCCAACAGGCCCATCAGGATTTCCAAAGTCTGCGCCAGGTGATGCTGTTGCTGCAGCGCTCAGGTTATATGATCCAGAAGGGCGACCATGCGCAGTTGTCGCCCAAGGGCGTGCGCCGTATCGGCCAGTTGGCACTGCGCGATATCTACCAGGGGCTCCTCAAGGATCGTCCCGGCAGCCATCTCACCGATTATCGAGGGATCACCGAGATGCGGCCGGACGAGGTCAAGCCCTATGCGTTCGGCGAGCCGCTCAACCTCAACCTGGTCGGTACCCTCAAACATTCACTGGCGCGCAAGCCCGGCGTGCCGCTCGAGCTGTCGCCCGGCGATTTCGAAATTTACGAAAATGACTACGGCAGCTCCTCGTCGACCGTGCTGTGTCTCGATATGTCGTGGTCGATGAGCTGGGAGGGACGGTTCGCGGCAGCGAAAAAGGTCGCGATGGCCCTGGAGACGCTGATCCGGTCGAAATTCCCGCGCGATTTCTTCTCCATCGTGGGGTTCTTCACCCGCGCAGTCGAGCTCAAGCTCAAGGATCTGCCCGAGGCCTCCTGGAACATGGGAGATCCGTTCACCAATCTCCAGGACGGGCTGCGGCTCGCCTCGGATCTGTTGAGCCGTCATCCGTCACGCAACCAGCACATCATCGTGATTACTGATGGTCAACCGACCGCTTACTTCCTGAATAAGCGCCTCTATTGCGAATGGCCGCTGTCATTCGGCGGCATCAGCATGCGGGCGGCGCAGGAGACGCTGAAAGAAGTCGAGCGCGTAACCCGCAAGGGCATCACGGTCAACACCTTCATGCTCGACGATTCGCCGAGCCTGCGCGCGTTCGTCGAAAAGATGACCCAGATAAACCGCGGCCGCGCGCTCTACACCCGCCCCGACCATCTGGGCGAATACATGCTGGTCGATTACCTGGCCAAAAAGCGTAAGAAGGCGTGATCATCCCGGGCGGCCCTGCTCGGCGCGCGATCTGCGCGAGTTAGAAGCGGACCCCCGGAGCAGAGCTACCCACTGCCGAGTTGATTGCCAGGTAATGGTCAAGGTTGAGGCTCATCCTCGAAATACCACCGCTTGATCCTGTCCTTGTCGAACTCCCCAGGCATCCTGACCGCTGGATTGTCACGATTAGCCTTTGAGCCTTGTTCATGATTTCGGGTACTGGTTTCAGTTGAAAGTTTAATCGGCCTGACTCGCGCAATCATCAAGACAACTGCGATAGTCGTCTCTCGCGCTCTGGATACAGGTCGAAAGATCCCCGAGCCCAAGCATATCTCGACTTCGTTTATCGAACGATCAAATTTGACGTTGAGCATGGGAAATCGCCGGTTCACACGGCTAACAAACGGATTCTCGAAGAAGTTGGAGAACCACCGGCATCACATTGCCCTGCATTTGATCTATTACAATTTTGCACGGCAACATCAGACGTTGAGAGTCAGCCCCGCGATGGAAGCGGGAGTTACTGGTCATCTCTGGACGGTCGAAGAGATTACGGGACTCGCGGATTGAAACTTGACCACTACCGATTGCCAAGGTCACGCTTTGTTCCGCATCCACCTATCCAGTTGTAGCTACTAGCAGGGTGCGGAAAAACCTATTTGATCATGAAGAGTCTTTCCGCACCCTGCGATAAAGTTGGCTTCCTTCCTTTAGTTCTCCCCCTCTGGGGGAGATTACAGAGAGGGAAGCAGGGTGCGGAAGGCCTTTTTTCCGCACCCGGCTAGGCCCGGTTGTGACACGCTCGGCGAGTAGATGACGCCGATGCCAGTGACAATGTCAGGCGACACTATTATTGTCGCTCGCGTGCGGCCATAAGGCGTCGCTTTGTTCCGAGCGGTTCGCGCCATATGCTGAGTGAGCGAGGCCATCAGATGACAACGAGGATTCGCGCGCAAGTTCAGGGTGGACATCTCGTTCCTCTGGAAGAGGTCAAGCTTCCCGAGGGAACCGAGGTAGAGATAACGATAGCAAAAGGCGGCAAAAGAGGCGCTCGCGCTTTTCAGCGTTCCGCAGGGTCGTGGGAAGGGCTCGTGGATGCGGACAAGCTCATCCGCGAGATTTATCGAGATCGCCTGCTCGCCAGAAGCGGCAGACTCCGGCTATAACGACGCGCTACTTGGTCGACACTGACTGGGCGATCCACTGGCTGCGCGGCCAGCCCAAGGTGACCGAGCGTCTTGCTTCACTTCAACCAGAAGGCCTCGGCCTAGCCGTGATCTCCCTGGCGGAGCTCTACGAAGGCGTTTATGGCTCAACCAACCCCAAGCAGGCAGAGAGCGGGCTCAGGAATTATTTGACCGGGGTAGAGGTCCTCCTGGTGGACGAGGCCACCTCCCAGATTTTTGGCAGGGAGCGTGGCCGTTTACGTGCGGCGCGTCGTATCATCAGCGACTTTGATCTGGTGATCGCCGCGACCGCGCTGCAACGCAACCTCACACTCCTCACTAATAACCGGCGACACTTCGAACCCATCGAAGGATTGCAATTCGAGTCTGCCTAAGCCGCCGCACGAGCCGGGCTGACCGATCAGGATGGCGAGTATGGCTGCGGGCGAGTGCACTCGAGCTGCCTTCAGATTGGAGTCTACTGGGTGTTCTGATGGCGGTTGCAACTGGTGGGTCTTGCGACGCTGAGCTTCCATCTCACGCCGCGGCGGGGGCACCCCGCTCGCGCCCCAGCTGTTCTTCGCTGCTTTTGCAGCTCTCCCTCACCCTGGATTCTGCGCCAGTATCGGCTCCGGCGCTGCGGCCTCCACACCACTCTATCTTCAACTGCCGGTGATCACGATTTTCAGACGCGCGTTCAGCTTTAGTAACGTGCGGCCGCGTCGATGCCGATGGCGTCCTCGGCACCGTGCGGCATTGTCCAGGCGACGCCGATTTGCCGCATCACGATGCGGCCGGATTCAGGCCCGGCGGCGGCGATTAGGCGCCGCATCGGCTCGTCCATTGGTTCTTTCGACAGGCGGAAGGTTCCCCAATGGAGTGGGACCAGGTAATAAGCGCCGGTTTGGACGAACATCCTCCAAACCTGTTCCGGATCGGCATGGTTCCAGATCCAGGGGTCGTAGGCGCCGATCGAAAACGCGGCGATAGCGGGCGGATTCTTATGCAACGGCGCGAATATATCCGTCATCGCGCTGTCACACGCGAGCAGCATGCGGCGGCCGTTCTTTTCCAGCACATAGCTGTTGAAGCCATATGCGCGTCCCCATGGCCATCGCTTGCCCCAATGATTCGCGCCCATCGCGGTCACCGTCAGGCCGTTCACGGTTGTCCGCTCGCCCCATCGCAGCTCGCGCACATCGGAATATCCGAGCGGCCTGATGAGACTCGCGCATCCAGCGCAGGCGACGACAACGGCGCTCTTCGGCAGCGCCTTGAGCGAGTTGAGATCGAGGTGATCCATATGTGCATGCGTCACCAGGATCACGTCGAGCTGCTGAAGTTGCGCGGGCTTGAGCGGCGCCGGTGCTTGACGATGCGGTCCGATGGTAGCGAGCGGACCAATAGCGACTCCCACCCGTTCAAACAAAGAGGGGTCGCTTATCACGCGCACACCGAAGAAATTTATCAACAAGGTCGCGTGACCGAGGTTGGCGATTGTCAGCGCATCACGGGGCCAGCGCGCAGGTTCGAGCGCCGCGGTACGATTCTCGGCGGAACGCTTGAGAGCGGCTGGAGAAACACCGCTGCGCGCCGCCGCAACGATGTTATGTTGCGCTAGTAACTGCATCAGCACACCTGCGAGCATCGCCATGGCGCTCCACTCCGGACGGCAGCGAAAAGTCGCCCTCAACCGCCGTTTCACCCCGCCACGACGACCGGACCTGGAAAACATGGCAACTGATTAACTAAAGTATACTGGTACGCGCGCCCGTTCCATTGAAAAGTTCCGAGGCCGGCGCCGAAATCAGCAGTAAGCGAAACCAACTGGTCTCGCTCGATCGAGGTACGCGGTTCGGCTGGAGCATAGGCGAGGTAATTTCGTTTGCCGCCTGTCAAGGCTTGTTGCAGGGGCGGTACGAAGCTCATCGTGTGCAGATTCGCCAGCGGGCGCCATCCGGCAGCATCGCTCTGCTCACCGGCCACCGCCTGCCATTGGGGTGCATCAGCCGAGCCGCCAAGCTGCAATTCACGCCATGCAGTGGGATTATTATCGGCTACCTGGAACTCGATTGTGCCGGGGACTTCAAGTTCGAGTTCGTCGCAACGTTCCTCTCCTTCCGCCCCGTCCATGTTGCTGCGCCCGTGCGAGCTCCCCTCCGCAGCATAGCCGGCAGCGTCAATCGCTCCGACGCCCGCCATTTCACTCGCCTCCAGCGCTAGCGGGGCAAGCCCGAGGGCGGGCACGAAGCAACCGGTACCGGCCAAAACCGCGAGAAGCGCTGCGGCCCACAAAATCCCCCCCAGTGGCAGGTATGAGATGAGCAACGCATGGCGTTCAATGGTCATGGCTTGCGCGCCATCACCATCGAGGAACTAAACGGCGGGCTCGGCAACGTTTCCAGGCGCATGCCGGTAAACCCCGCGCCGCGCATCCACCCGGCGACCTCTTCGAAACTGTAGTCGCGTCCGCGGGTGGTCAAGAGCAGATAGAGTGAGAATAGGGCCCCCGCCGCGGGCGCGGTCAACTCCACGTCCATAATGTGATCCTTGATCACCAGCAGACCCTTTGGTGCCAGCGCGCGAAAGCATTTGGCAACTAACGCCGCATTGGCCGCTTCGTCTTCGCTATGAATGATGTTCGACATGAAAATTACGTCCAGCGGACCGGGAATCTCGGCACGGTTGTAATCCAGCTCGTGCAACGCAAGGCGTTCCCGTAGGGGCCCGCTACGTGCATCCACGATCTGCCGCGCGATCTGAAGTGTTGGCGGGAGATCGAGCAGGATACCGCGCAGATGGGGCCAGCGGCGCAGAAACTCCATCAGGTAGGTGCCGGGGCCCCCGCCGAGGTCGGCGACGGTGCGAGCCGAAGACAGGTCGAGCTTCTGTGCCGTCCACACCGCGTCACCGCGTGCACGCACCAGGCTGTCCATTGCGCGGATAAAGCGGCCGGTATCGTCAGGATGCGACTGGTACATGTCGGGTGCGCGGGCAGGCTGGCCGTTACGGACCGCTTCGTCGAGTTTGCCCCAGGTGCTCCATAGGGCTTCGTCAAACAGGATCATGCTGCCCAGATATTCCGGTGAGTCTTCGAGCAGGAGCCGGCGCGCTGCTTCGGTGAGACCGTAATGCCCAGCGCTTTTGCGAAGCAGCCCCAGCGCAACAAGAGCATTGGCCAGTAGCATCGTTGCCCGCCGCTCGCAATGAATCGCGGCAGCGAGAGCGTCAGAATCGCGTTCGTCCGGATGGAGAGCCTCGAACAGCCCCAGTTTCAGACCGGTCTGAATTGCACGGGCTTCGGCGTGGCCGCCGGCCAGTCCCATCAGCCGGGTGAAGTCAATTTTCTCGTCGGCCATTTGAGTGAAACTCAAGCCAACATGCTACGCGACAGGAAAACGCCTCAACACCGCAGTCAATCGCCATAACACCAGCCCTGTTCCAAGCGCTGCGCAATTCGGTCGGCGCAGTCCCGAAAGTGGATTTGTTCCGGTCGGCCCAAAATTCTCAATGGATGATGCCTAAACCTGCTCTAGCTCTGAGGACGAGACAAGAGGGAGGGAACGGACAGAAATTATCTGTCAACAAGCCGGCCGGTCGTCATGTGCCTGCTTTGTTACGCGCTAGAGAACTCGAGAGCCGCTCAGGCGCCAAAAGATGCGCGCGGTCGGAACGGCTCCACCAACGGGGTTGTGCCGCCTGGCCCTTTCCAAAATGACTAGCGGATGAAATCCTGGGTGACGTAATAGTTCCCATCGTCCGCGCGAGCTATGCCGACCGCGCTCAGGCGAAACCATGGCGAGAGCAGGGTGGCGCGATGGGCTCGGCTCAGCAGCCAGGCTTGCAACACGCGCTCGGGCAGCGCGTCCGCATCCGCCGCATCGCCGCGGTAGACGTTCTCACCCAGTTCGTCGTAATTGATGCCGGCGGCGCGGGCACGATCGGCCGGGGTGTCGCCTGCTGGACTATCATGGCCGAGGTAGCCCCGCCCTGCCATGTCGCGGCTGTGAGTGCGAGCTGCCTCCATCAGGCGTGGCGCGAACTGCAGTGGCGTAACCCCGGCCTGCACCCTGCTATCATTGACCAGTTTAAGCAACTGAAATTCCCTGGCGGAAAGTGGCGATTGGATCGACGAGTTTTGAGTCCGGACGCCATGCAAGCCGTCGATGCGCGCCGTCATCGCGCCGATGACGCCCAAAGCGACCACCACGGTTCCGACCCGCGCCGCCCGCCGCCGCTGCCGCCGGGGCGGTGGCAGCGGAATTACCTTGGCTGTCCGCCGGACACTGCGATCAGTGCCGACACCGCCTGCCGATGACACTTTCATAAACCGTCCCGCAGTATTCGATGCCAACCGAACCAGGTCCAATAGCGCATCACGGCACCAGCACCAGTTTGCCGACCGATTGCCGGGACTCCATAAAGCGATGCGCCGCGGGAGCCTGTTCCAACGGGAAGGTCCGGCCAATCACCATCTTTAATTTCCCTTCCTTCATCAAGTTAAAGCAGGCCTCTGTCCCCTGCTGCATCAGTTGATGTTGGGACGACGCGGTGAAAAGCACGAAGCCGCTGACTTTTAGCGCTTTGGGGAAGAGGCGATTAACGTCGAGTTTATCTGGCGGCCCGCCCGCTCGTCCATAAAGAATGATATGACCGAATGGCGCAGCGCATTCGAGCCCCTTCTCGAAGGTCGGTTTGCCAACCGCGTCGAGATTGAGGTCGACCCCTTTGCCGTCAGTCAAACGCATTACCTCCTTGGCAAAATCCTGTGTCTCGTAGTTGATTACTTCGTCGGCGCCGTATTGTTTCGCGATTGGGATTTTCGCATCGCTCGACACGGTCCCGATTACACGTGCACCCGCCGCTTTGGCTATCTGGATCGCAACCAAGCCGACCCCGCCGGCCGCAGAATGAACCAGTACGGTCTGGCCGGGCGTGAGATGATGACTGACGTGCATCATGAACCATGCCGTGAGGGTCTGGATTGGAAAGGCCACTCCCTCCTCGAAGCTGACGAAATCGGGTAAGGGGATAGTCTGGTTCTCGTAGAATAGCGAGTATTCGGCATACGTCTTGAGGCCGATCCCGACCACCCTCATCCCCGGCTTGAGTCCCTTGACCTCCGGGCCGACCTCGTCGACTACGCCGGCACCCTCCATCCCCGGGGTATCAGGCAGTTTGGGCCGCACCAGGTAAGTGCCCTGGCGGAAGAAATTGTCGGCGAAATTGATCCCGACCGCATGATTGCGCACACGCACCATTTTTGGCCGCAACTCGGGCTTGGGAATATCGACAATTTTCATGACATCCGGGCCACCGACTTCTGAAAACTGAATCGCTTTCACCGCTGCTAACCTCCGTACATGGGACCGGCTTACAGGCTGTCGACCACAGCCCCAAAAGGCTGCGGCGCTGACTATATTTCGCTTGATTATCTCATCGGCGCAAGTTCTGCGCGGCCATCTCGGGGCCAACGAAATCGTTTCGGCCCGCGGAACCCGGTACAATCATCACGCGATGCTCGAATTTGTGATCTTCGATGCTGACGGTGTGCTGTTCGATTCGACTGAATCCAACACCGCCTACTACAACGCAATTTTCGCGTGCGTGGGTGAACCGCCGATGAGCCCAGTGGAAGAGAAGGCGGGCGTCTTTATGTCCGCGCCGCAGGTGTTCCAGCTCAGGAGCGCCGGCGACCCGGAGCGCATCGCGCGAATGCGCGAGGCCGCCCGGACGATGGATGCAACGCCGTTCTTTCATCTTTTGCGGCCTTTCCCGGGACTTCGGGCCTTTCTGCTGCAAATCAAACTGCGCTACCGAATTGGGCTCGCTACCAACCGCTCCGCGACAATTCCGGCGATAATCGATTATCTTGGACTGACGGGCGTCTTCGATGCAGTCGCCAGCGTGCGCGACCAGGTCAAACCCAAACCCGCACCGGATATTCTGGAGCTGTGCCTGAAAAGGGCCGGGGTCGCTCCACCTCATGCGGTCTACGTAGGTGACAGTGAGACCGATCGCATCGCATCAGAAGCGGCGCGGCTTAATTTTATCGGCGTCGGCGAGCGGGTCGAACATTCAAACTTGATTGCGCGCCTGGACCAACTGCCGGCGGCGCTGGAACGGCTTTTTGGTACGCAGCCGCAACGCTCGTGAAACGGCTATACGAGAGCGGCTGACGTGTCTGGCAGGTTATTCTTTTTTTGCGACGCGCGTGCGCGGAGGCAACCAAGGCTCGGTATGATGTTTACCGTAATGTACTCGGATGATGTGCTCGGGTGGGCCCAAACCGACGATCGGTCAATCCGTATTGCACCCTCCGTATCGGAGCCTGGTTGCCAGCCTGGATATCCGCTTAAGAAGCTCTTCAACGCCGTTCATTGCCGAAGGCTATACTGCCGGTCACCGCGTCGGAGCAATTGTCGGATCTTCGGACTCGTGCCGGAGGTGCCGCTGTCGGGCAGCCGAAGGATCGGCGTCGAGCCCCTCCAGGGTTCTCGTCCTCCCTGTCGTATGTCGCTCACCTGCTCAACAAGACCGAGATCGAAAGCATGCTGGCGGGGAATGCGCGGCCCTGACTTGTGAATTTCGCATCTTCGGTCGGCATAATGAAATGAACTAGCAGAAAACGTCTAACGTCGCGAAGATATCTCGGGCAATTGGATGCGGGGCTGGTTATTCTTTTTTGCGGGGCGGGCTTGTCCGCGATGAACGGGCTTTGGCCTCGGTCACACGTGGTTCGGGCTCGGCCAGGATGCGATCGATCTTCATGCTAAGATTCACCAGTTGACCGTTGAGATGATCGAGCCGCGCCTTGAGTTCACGAACATCGCGCTTGGACGGGATATTGACGAAATCCAAAATAGTCTCGACGTTACGGTCGAAGCTTTGCTTGTTGGCCAAAAACCGCTCGCCTGCACGGCCTAGCCGCCGCCGCCAGGCTTCATTGGCCATCAGCTCATTGAGGAAGCTGGAAACGCCCTCTTCGCTCATCTGGCGCAGTCGTTCCAACAGACTTTCGGCCTCACCGCGTGCCATGGGAATAGACTATAGCCAGACGGGGCAGGGCGAGAAAGGCGCGCTCGTGACATTGAGGCTGGTTGGAAGACGATGAACACCATCGCTGCCATCCTCGGCATCACCTCCGGTTTCGCTCTGCTTGGTTATCACGAACCGCCAGCCCGCTTGATTGCTACCTCTCTGGCTGTTGATGCTTCGCTCGCGCCGTTGACAGCGATAATTGCGGCGCGCCGAACCCGTTCGCCGGCATTCTGGATGATAGCTGGGTTCGCCTTCGGCATGTGGGCGCTGGCTTACGTGCTGCTGATCCGCCGCCGCAATGACCGGGACTATCCACCCGAGTCGGATGCAGCCTGAGAATGCCGCGTGAGCCATCCCAGCAGGGGCGCGAAGACTTGGTGCTCGGCGAGGATGCCGCAGATCACGTCCAGATGACCCCAATTGCGCAGAATCCTGACGGTAATGTCCCGGCTGCCGGTCGACGCGGCCGATTTTGCGACCCCCTGCGCCCAATCCGGTGCGATATTGGTGCTGCTGAAGGCGATTACCGGAATTTTAGAATTCCTCAAAGACTTCATCATTAAAGGTGTGAAGGAATCCTCGTAGTCCTGCACGTTGGGCCAATAACGATCATACCGGATCAGCACACGCGCCAGCACCGATGGATCTGCCAAACCCGCGTATGGATTCGCCAGGCCGCCCTTGCCGCCGAAACCAACGGAATCGTAGACGACATGATTGAGATTATCTGCCGCCGTTTTGAACCGTGGCAGCGCGGCGGGCCCACCCGGATGCTTAATCACCAGCTGCATCAGCGCCTGCCGCTTATCCCACGTAAGATGTTTGCCGCTCACATCGTCGGCATAGATGCCAGTTGGAGGCGAGCCGCTCCGGCCGTGGCTGATGGCGCCGTCGAATATGACGAGCCCGTTGACGTTTTCCGGATGTGCGCCGGCGTAAAGATAGGCGAACAGGACGCCGCGGCTAAAACCAGCAAGGAAAATCTGGTGCCGCTTGGAGGTCGCCATTACGAAACGCGCCGCTGCGGAGATATCGGCCTCGAACATCTCGTTGGTCCAGGTCTGAAGCTCTGTCAGACCGGCTGATGAGGTGGATGGCGGCACGAAATGGGTGCGGTAATCGAGCGCCCAAAAGTCCACGCCATGTGATGCCATATAGAGCGGCAGCGAGTAACCAGGATTGTCGATCGCGATCTCGCCGTTCATGTTGGTGCCGGGCAGATAGAGCATTACGATCGCCGGATGAGGGGGCGGCACCGGTCCCAAAGTAATTCGATGCAGGCCGATACGGTCGAAAGAAGAAGGGCCACGCTGCTCCTGAAATACGAATTCATAAACGCCATGTGCGGCAGCGAAGGTTCTCGCGCTTCCGGTGGCGACGAAAGCGTTTGATCGAGTTACTGTCTGGGCGTTGGCGCTGAACGTTAAGCTCGCCGCAAGGGTTACGAACGCCAGGACAAGAGACATCGAAAAGCCGGCCTCTCGAATTCGTATAGTCACGCTCGTATTCAACTCGCTGCTGCGCCGGCAATCCAGCACGACGACCCCCTTCAGCGGCCGGTCTGCCCCAGGACGTTGACCGCCCTCGTTTGCCGTGCGAAACAGGATGGCAGCTTTAGACGATTACCGAGGAACTTCAAAAACGGAGTCCATAATGGCCCACAAAATCGAGTTTGGACTGTTTTCGCCGCTGGCCGGCTTGCCATGGAAGGCTGTGAGTGACCGCGCTGCCAAAATCGAAAGGCTCGGCTATCATTCGATTTGGCTGACTGACCATTTCTGGAACCGTGGCGTGCCGGAAGCCGACGTGCTCGAATGCACTTCGACGATGAGCGCGCTGAGCGTGGCCACTGAAAAACTCCGGATCGGCTCACTGGTGCTGTGTAATTCGTTTCGCAACCCCGGCCTGCTGGCGAAGGTGTTGGCAACCGTTGACAATCTGAGTAACGGACGAGTTGAGATTGGTCTCGGCGCGGGCTGGATGGAGGATGAGTACCGCGCTTATGGCTACGAATTTCCGCCCACTGGGGCGCGGCTACGGCAACTCGACGAGGGCGTCCAGATTCTCAAGTTGCTGATGACCGAAAAACGAGCCACCTTTGAAGGCCGCTACTACAAGCTGACCGACGCGTACTCCAATCCCAAACCCATCCAGAAACCGCATCCGCCTGTTACAATCGGCGGCAGCGGCGAAAAGCTGATGCTGCGGATCGTCGCCAAACATGCAGACCGCTGGAACTGCCCGGCCGGTTACCGGAATTTCGAACACAAATTCGACGTGCTCAAACAACACTGCGAAGCGGTCGGCCGCGATATCAACCAGATTAATATCTCCGAGCAGCTCCTGGTCTGTGTCGGCGCCAACGAATCCGAGGTCGAGGAGAAATGGAAGATAGCGCAACGCCTGCCGTTCTGGCGCACCGGTATCAAAGGCACCCCGCTGCAGATTATCGAGCATCTGCGCGAGCGCGTGCGCAAGGGGATTACTTTCTTCACGATCATCTTCGGTGACATGAATTCGAATCAAAGTATCGATCTGTTTGCGCACGAGGTAATGCCAGCATTTGCCTAACTTCATTAGACCGGTAGTGGCGCCATGAAAAGGCTGGCAAATGGCGGTTTATTTTCGGCACTCGCCTTCCTGTGGCTGAGCGCGTGCGCACCGGTGCGCTTCAACACCGAACTGAGCACGGCCGACAGCCTCACGCCCGGTGATCCGGTAACCAACCTGGGCGCGACGATTGGCTCGGTCGCCAGTGTCAGTCCGCTATCCAACGGCAATTCCGGCGTCGCTTTCGACGTCGATCATTCCGATGCGAGGCTTGTATTGCAGGATTCGATCATGGTCCTGCGTAACGACAACGGCGCCAGCCTTGAACTGCTGAATACCAATCCAATCAGCCTGCGGGCGCCCGCCGGGGCGACTATCGAGGGGGCGGCAAACGAGCAGGAGGCAAATCTGCTGGTCGCATCGCGAATGCCCGGCTTTAACGCGGGATTAGCCACGATGGCGGGCGCGATGGGCGCCGTAGCCGGAATGCCGCCAGGTGCCGCGACTGCGCCGGCGGCCAATGCTCTGCAGCAGCAGCTCAATGCGATGCAGAACTGGTACGCGGCAAACGGCGCCCGCAACACGGCCGCAGCCGCTCAACAAATGCAACAAATCAATCAATCGGCGGCTGCGCTCGAACGGCAGCTAATCAATCAGGGACGCAGCGCTCAGGCGCAGCAGCTCCGCGATCAGATCGATCAGCTCGCCCGCACGCTCGCCGGTTCGCCGCCGCCGGCTTCGCCACCCAACACGCTCGTAACCCCGCCGGTACACTAGCAGGGTGCGGAAGGCCTTTTTCCGCAGCCTGCTAGAAAAGAAGAGGCGTAGAGCAAGAAGCGAAAGGCGAGGCGCAGCAAACGCAGCCTCGACGAGAAGAGAGGTGGCTCGGTTTGCCAAACCTCCCTCGTTTGCGTGTATAAGGGAGAAGCCGCGGCTGACTGGCAGGTCGCCATTCCGAATCGTTTTGCCGCGCGACCGCAAGCGACCCGCGAGTATGCTGCACAGCGGAAAATAGGAGGAAAGAAAATGCCGCTATATCTCGACGAGATCTATTTCAATGTCACCAACAAAGAATCGCTCAAGCAGATGCACGATCTGATCACTGGTGCGATGAAGAACGGCTTTCCACAAGGGGTGACGCTCAAAGCCGGTCCATGGGTGTCGAACGAGGAAGCCAAAGTTGTGCTGATCCTCGATATCCAGGATCACTCACTGACCTTTGGCGCCTTCAGCGGTGCACTCGCGCGCGGAATCGCATCCCGGCGCCGTCTGACTCCGATCGTCTTTGGCGCCTTCAGCGGTGCACTCGCGCGCGGAATCGCATCCCGGCGCCGTCTGACTCCGATCGTTGACTGGCCGACCGTGGAAAAGACTGTAAAGGAACTCTAGCAGGCTGCGGAAAAAGCCTTCGCAGCCTGCTTCCCCCTCTGTAGTCTCCCCCGCAAGCGGGAGAGAACTAAAGGAAGGAAGCCAGTTTTATCGCAGGGTGCGGAAAGATTTTTCATAAGTAAATAGGTTTTTCCGCACCCTGCTAGTAGACAGCGCGCATCGACGGAACCCTCTCCCGTCAGTCACCCTCACCTCACCTCTCCCGCAACAAAACGGGAGAGGGACAGACAGAGCGGGCGAGGGGCGGGAACGCGACGGTGCCCCGATTCTCCACAGGAGGGCGGCGATATGCCTTACGATCTGTTGATTAAAGATGCACAAATCTGCGATGGAACCGGCGCGCCAATCTATTCGGGGTCACTGGCCGTCGAGGATGGCAAAATCGCTGCGCTCGGCGATATTTCGGGCATCGCGCGCCGGGAACTCAACGCCGGCGGCTCGGTTTTAGCTCCCGGCTTTATCGATATTCATACCCACTACGACGCTCAGGTTTCATGGGGCGCCGGTGCGTGCGCACGAACGGTCGACGATGGCGTGGGACCTCGTCAATGTCGAAGCCCTGCCCCATGAAGTTCTGATGAACGGGGTGTCCTGGGAATGGGAAAGTTTTCCCGAGTATATGCGCTCGGTGGAACGGCGCGGCGTCGCTCTCAACACGAGTTTTCTGGTGCCGCTCTCCGCACTTCGTTTCTATGTGCTCGGCGACGAGGCCGCACAACGCGCGGCGACGGCTGAAGAGACGGCGGAGATGGCGTCGCTCTTCCGCGACGCGATGCTCGCCGGCGCATACGGCTTTTCGCTGAGCCTCGCACCGCAACATATCGGCTTTCAGGGACGGCCATTAGCGAGCCGAATGGTGAGCCGCGAGGAACTGGCTGCGCTCTGCCGTGTAATGCGTGAGCTCGATCGCGGGGTGATTGAAATACTGCCGAGCCGCGGCGCGAATGCGACCCCATCAGATAACGGCTTCGAGCTGTTGGTCCTTCTCGCCCAGCAAAGCAATCGGCCGGTGACTTTTCTGGCGATTCTTGATTTACCCGGAACCTCCTTCAAAGCACATGAGGATACCATCGAGCGGCTGAAACCACTGCTCGCGCGTGGGCTCAAGATTCTGCCGCAGGTAACGCCGCGGCCAATTCAGCAATACTACACATTGCGCGAGCCTTTCATATTTGCGGCGCTCGACTCGTGGAAGGGTGTGTTTAATCGCACTGCCGAGGAACAGGCACGGCTCTTCCGCTCGGCCGACTTCCGCCAGAGCTTCAAAAACGAACTCAAGGAGCGCGTCCATAAAGCCGTGTTCCGCGGCCGATGGGACCGCGTCCACGTGGTGAAGGCTGCGCAGGAGGAGAACAAGCGCTTCCTCAACCGCAGTATTGCGGAGGTCGCCGAGGTGCTCCATAAGGATCCCGAGGACGCGATCCTGGACCTCGCGCTCAGCGAAAATCTCGAGCTGGGCATTACGCTTTCCGTCATCAACGTCAATAAAGACGTGGTGCGCCAAATCCTGCAGCTACCCAACACGCTGGTCGGCCTGTCGGACGCGGGGGCTCACGTCGCGCAGCATTGTGACGCCGGACTGCCGTCGTATCTGCTCTCGGAATGGGTACGGGAACGCAATACGCTCAGCCTCGCAGAAGGCGTGCGCCGGCTGACTTCCGAACCGGCAGACTTCCTGAGCTTGAGCGGCAAGGGACGTCTGAAACCGGGCAATGACGCCGACCTGGTGGTGTTTGACCCCGGGCGGATTCGGCCACTGCCTCCCGAGTGGTGCAATGATTTGCCGGGCGGACAACCGCGCCTAATCGAACGTTCCGAGGGAATCGAATACACGATCGTCAACGGCCACATGCTCTTCGCGGGCGATGAATACCAGGGCGGAATGCCGGGCCGAGTGCTTCGCAGCGGAACAGGGTTCGCGCCCGTTCGATAGGGTTGAGGTCTCCCCGATGTGCAGCCAGCTACTGGTGCCGGCGACTTAATCCCTCCCCCTGACCAGGGAAGAGGAGAGCCTGCCCTGAGGAGCGCGAGCGACGAATGGGTCAGGAGGGGGTTGGTGTGCAGTTCAAGCGCCTAGCTCGACTGAGGCAAGATCGTTCGCGCCGTCTCCGAGAAAGCGCGACAACGGAGCGCGGCGCATGCTAGGTCGGTGAAAAGAATGAACGGTGCGGAAAGCCTGATCAGGACGGCGCTGGGCGCCGGAGTCGAAGTCTGTTTCGCCAATCCCGGCACGACTGAGATGGCACTAGTGGCGGCCTTGGATGCAGTCGAAGGGATGCGCGCGGTGCTCGGCCTTTTCGAAGGCGTATGCACCGGTGCAGCCGACGGCTATGCGCGGATGGCGGACAAACCCGCGCTGACGCTGACCCATCTGGGGCCCGGCTTCGCCAACGGGATTGCAAATCTGCACAACGCGCGGCGCGCACGTTCGCCGATAGTCAATGTGGTCGGCGATCAGGCGACGTGGCATCTGGCTGCTGACGCACCGCTTACCTCGGATATCGTGTCGCTGGCCCGCCCGGTCTCAGCCTGGGTGCGCGAGGTCAAATCGGCCGCCTCCGTTGCTGCTGACACGGCGGAGGCGATTGCCGCATCGGGACGGGCGCCGGGCCACGTTTCCACCCTGATCGTGCCGTCGGATTGCCTATGGAGTCCGGCGAGCGGGACGGCAAACCCGCTCCCGGTGCCGGCGCCGTTGCGCGTCACCGATGATATGATTCGGCGCTCAGCCGCAACCCTGCAAAAGCATCGCACTAAGGCCGTGATGTTTCTCGGTGCCCAGGCGATGCGCGCTCGCGGGCTGGCTGCTGCCGGCCGAATCGCAGGCAAGACCGGATGCCGACTGGTGTGTGAAACCTTCCCTTCGCGTATCGAGCGTGGAGCAGGGAGGCCGGCGGTGGAAAAGCTGCCATACTTCCCGGAGCAGGCGCTCGAATTGCTATCGAAATATGAGGCGCTCGTCCTCGCAGGCGCTCTACCCCCGGTCGCCTTCTTCGGTTATCCGAACCTGCCAAGTTCTTTGATTCCGGAGGGCTGTAGCAGCGCGACCTTGGCAACCCCCGAGCAGGACACAATCGCAGCGCTCGAAGCTTTGGCCGATGAAGTCGGCGCGCCGGCGGAGGCGGTCTCAAACGGTAAGTTAAATCGCCCGCCGCGCCCGGCCGGCAAACTGGACTCGGCGACGGTTGGTGCTGCGATCGCTGCGCTGATGCCCGAAAATTGCATCCTAATGGACGAAGCAGCGACCACTGGACTGCCCTTTTTTGCGGCTTCCACGGGTGCCCCGCCGCATACTTATCTGGCTCTTACCGGCGGCGCTATCGGGCAAGGCCTGCCATGCGCGACGGGTGCGGCAATCGCTTGCCCGGAGCGCAAGGTAATCGCGTTTCAGGCTGATGGCAGCGGTATGTACACCGTGCAGGCGCTGTGGACGCAGGCGCGCGAGGGGCTCAACGTAACCACGCTCGTGTGCAATAACCGCCGCTACCGGATCCTTCAAGTTGAGTTGGCCCGCGCTGGCGTGACGGAACCGGGGCGTAAAGCGCGTTCGCTGACCAGCCTCGCCAATCCGGAAATCGAATGGGTCAGGATTGCGGCGGGAATGGGCATTCCCGCAGTGCGCGTTGAAACCGCCGAAGCTTTATGCACGCAATTGGAGCGCGCATTGGCCGAGCCCGGCCCGAATCTAATCGAAATGTTGATCTGATTAGTGGAATGTGCGTTCTCCAGGTCCATTAGCATGTTCCGATGGAGTGAAAACCAATGGCTGGTTGTCTCGACGGTATCAGGGTAGTTGACCTGGGGCGCTATCAGGCGGGCCCACGCTGTTCGTTGATCCTGGGGGATTTGGGCGCGGAGGTCATCAAAGTCGAAGCAGCGCCCGACGGTGACGAGTCGCGCCGGCTGGGGATGGTGTACTGGTCGCAATACAACCGCGGCAAGAAAAGCATCACGCTCAATCTGCGCAGTGAGCAGGGCAAAACGATTCTGAGGGAACTCGTGCCCAAGTCCGATATGGTGCTGCAGAATTTCAGCCCGGGCGTGATGGATGAGATGGGCTTTGGTTACGAGACCCTTAAGGAGCTCAATCCGGGGATTATCCTGATCAACGTCTCCGGCTTCGGCCAGTATGGCCCTTATCGTGACCGGCGCGCATTCGATCCAATCGGCCAGGCGATGGGCGGTGTGATGTTCGACACCGGCTCCGAGGATGAACCGCCAGTGCGCTGCGGACCGCCGATAATAGATCGGATTACCGCGCTGCACGCGACCATCGGTGCGCTCGCCGCGTTGCATCGCCGCGATATGACCGGGATTGGACAGGCGCTCGACGTGTGTCTACTCGATTCCGCCTTTACGCTGACGGAAATTCCGATTGCGCAATATCTGACTACCGGCCGCGAACCACAGCGCAACGGCAATCGCTCCGGGGCATTGTCGCCCGCGAATACCTATCGTGCCAGAGACGGATGGATTTATATCATCGCGGTGCAGCAGAGAATGTGGGAGCGATTCTGCCGCGCAACCGGACGTGAGGAGTTGGCCAACGATCCGCGTGCCTCAAGCGTGCAGTCCCGCGCCTCGAACACTGACTGGGTTGACGATCAGGTCGCATCGTGGGTCAAGGACCGGACTGTAGCAGAGGTCGTCGAGCGATTGGCGCCAGCCGGCGTCCCCGTCGCACCGGTGCAAACCATCGCGCAAGCGGCCCATGACCCCCATTTATGGGAACGACAGATGTTAGTGGAGACCGACGATCGAAAAGGCGGCAAGACCTATGTCGCCGGCCTCACCGTAAAATTCTCCGACACACCCGGCGCAGTCGGCCGCATTCCGACCCCAGGCGAGCACAACGAGGAAATCTATTGCGGACTGTTGGGCCATAATCGGCCGGAACTTGAGAGCTGGAGAGCCGAGGGTGTGATTTGAACAAACTTCATGAGAAACACCATTTAGTTCTATCCCTCTCAAAATGTCAGATAAATTTTCTTTGAAAGCGTGTCCCAGATCTGCCCTGCTGTTTTGCGGGAGAGGGTTAGGGTGAGGGTTCCGGTTCCGGGTGCTCGCGGATTCAGTTGAGTCCTTGGACGACAACGGCTCCGTGCATGTTTGGTCAGAAGAACCGCGGTCTATGCCGAAGCAATTGCAGTTCCCGAAATACGAAGAGATCGAGGAAGCATTGTTCCAAGAGCTGCGGCGCCGAGGTGGATCTGCATCACCATCGGATCACGATGGCCGCGATCGCACCGTCTATGAAGCGGTTTCAACCGCAAGGACGGCGGTGGTGAGCGCTTGCGGATTGGTTCCGACTATCCCAGGAAGCTCGCGACGCTGTCATCTATGAAAAGGGAGTTCCACGGAGCAAGTGGGACAACATGGTGCGCTGGGCCGCTCGAAAGCTCAAGGATCATGCAAAGCTCCTCCGGGGGCTTCACGGGATTTGAAAGATCAAGGAGGCGGCCCGCTGATTCTATTCTGGAGTTCAAGCTTTTGGGAGCCGCTCGGATGGATAGCGCAGTCTTTGGGGCCAGGCGCTCAACAACCTCGAGACGAAGGGGAACGAGCGGCCTGACACTGGATCATAGTGCAACAGATGACTTGCCTCGTTGCC
>WNFC01004777.1_pt1 | contig 34421 bp, 34 predicted proteins | sample 5400541 | NCBI WGS metagenome assembly WNFC01 (sample SAMN13153342, study PRJNA577476) | soil metagenome | isolation source: 120 cm saprolite under Douglas fir tree site 2 hole 2 replicate 1 | place: USA:California | collected 2015-04-18
CCGATGCCCAGGAACCGAAGGGCGCGGTCGACGCTCACGTGGCGTCGGGCGCCGACCAGGACCCGGATGGGCGGGGATCCGCTCAGGCCCAGCTCTTCGACGTCCCAGCCCACTGCGTGCAAGATATGGTGTCGTGCCGCGGCCAGGCAGGTGATGTGGGCCATCTGGCACCCGGTGACGAAGGCGAACGACGCGCCCTCTGGCAGCCCGAGCAACTGCCGGAGCCAGGCCCCTGTCACCTCTTCGACGACGGATGCGGCCGGGCCGCACGCGTAGAAGCCGGGACACTGGTCCCAGACGGAGGTGAGCCAGTCGGCCGCGACGGCAGCGGGGAGGCCTCCGCCGATCACGAACCCGAAATAGCGGCCCGAGGGTATCGCGACCAGTCCCGGTTCGGCCGCACGAGCCAGGTCCTCCACGACCACCAGCGGATCGACGGGGCTGCGGGGGAGCGGGCCACCGAGCCTCGAACGCAGCTCATCGACGGTTGCCGACGCGGCCACCGGCCGTCGGTCCAGCGACTGGAGCCAGTCGGCCGCGATCTCCGCCGTGCGGATCAACAGGTCGCCTGACATCGCGGCCGGAGGGCGGGACTCGCCCCTGACATTCATCTCCACCGGTGACTTCCTCCGAGACTCCGTGGCGGTTCTCACGAGGACCCTAGGCGGAGCCAGAGCTCCGGTCTTGTACGAGATTGCTACGAGATTGCTCCGGCTAGCCTGGTCCCGTGACGATAGCCTCCGGCCCTTCATCGAACCGGCAGGAGGCCGGTGGCGCCCGGATGTGGCGGGCAGAAGACCTCGGCGGCTTGGAGCTTTTCCGGGCCACCATCAGCGAGTTCACCTTCCACCCGCACGCGCACGAGGAATTCTTCATCGCCCTCACGGAGACAGGCCTGGCCACGCCCACCTACCGGGGGGACAGGCACGTGATCGGCCCCGGCGACCTGATCGTGCTCAACCCGGAGGAGGCCCACGCCGGCGGTCCCCCGGCGGAGGGTTCCTGGACGTACCGGGCCCTCTACCGCCGCTTCCACCGGCTCTCGGAGCTACCCGGATCGAGCCTGCTCGAACGGGAGGCGTATCTCGCCGCGACCCTCGTCTTGCTGGTCAGCCGCTACGCGGCACCCCGGCAGGCACCCAGATCGCCCGGCCGGGAACGTAGGGCGATCCGCCTCAGCCGGGAGTACCTGGAGGAGCATGCCGAGGAGAACGTGACTCTGCAAGCCCTGGCCCGGTTCGCCGGCCTCAGCGCCTTCCACCTCTGCCGTGTCTTCCGGGACTCCGTGGGAATGCCTCCCCATTCTTACCAAACGCAAGTTCGGGTGCGCCGGGCCAAGTCGCTCCTGAGAGCAGGCCTGCCGATCACCCAGGTCGCCGCGGAGGCGGGCTTCTACGACCAGGCGCACCTCACCCGGCACTTCAAGCGCATCGTCGGCCTGACCCCCGGCCGGTACGTTAAGGAACCGGGGCGCCGTTAGCTGGACCGTTATCGTCCGCTGTCCGGGCTGCTTTCGGCTGGGCTGGTGGCGGGTGGCCGGCCGCGGGGCCGCATCGGTCGCGCGCGGCCGGGCAGGCGGCCTGCTTCGGCGAGGGCGCGGCGGAGCAGGAACTCGATCTGGGCGTTGGTGCTGCGCAGTTCGTCGCCGGCCCATCGGGCCAGGGCGTCGTGGACGGCGGGGTCGAGCCGCAGCAGGACACTTTTGCGTTCGGTCATTGTGGTTCCGTGGCTGCCGCCGTCACTGGTAGAGGGAGCCGGTGTTGATGACGGGCTGGGTGGCTTGTTCGCTGCACAGGACCACGAGCAGGTTGGAGACCATGGTGGCCTTGCGTTCCTCGTCCAGTTCGACGACGCCTTCTGCCTCGAGCCGTTGCAGGGCCAGCTGGACCATGCCGACCGCGCCTTCCACGATCTTCTGCCGCGCGCCGACCACGGCGCTGGCCTGCTGCTGGCGCAGCATGGCCTGGGCGATCTCGGCGGCGTACGACAGCCGGGTGAGGCGGGATTCGATGATGTGCACGCCGGCCGGCGCGACCCGCGCGGCGAGTTCGGCGGACAGCTTGCGGGTGATTTCTTCGGCGTTGTCGCGCAGCGACAGCGCGCCGCTGCCCCGGTTGTCGTAGGGGTAGCTGGAGGCGATGTGCCGCACGGCGGTCTCGGTCTGGATGGTGACGAACTCCGTGAAGTCATCGACGGAGTACAGGGCGCTGGCGGTGTCCTGGACTTGCCAGACGACCACGGCGGCGATCTCGATCGGGTTGCCGTCGGCGTCGTTGACCTTGGCCTGCGCTGATTCCTGGTTGCGGATCCGGGTGGAGACCGCGATGCGGCGGGTAAACGGGTTCACCCACTGCAAGCCCGAGTCGCGGATGGTGCCGCGGTACCTGCCGAACAGCTGGACGACGCGTGCCCGCCCGGGGACGACCGGGGTGAGGCCGCCCAGCGCGAGGGCGCTGGCGATAAAGATCAGGACGGACAGCAGGACCAGCGCCGTGCCGGCGCCGCGGCGCTGGTGACTGGCCAGCACGAGGAGCGCCACCCCGGCCAGCAGCCCGGCGATGCCCAGCACCAGCATGCGCAGGCCGGGCAAGAACCGGGCCTCGCGCTCGGTCACCCGCCGGGCAGGCAGTTCCGGGCCTGCAGGCGTGTCCTGGGTGGCCATTTCCGGGCCTGCGGCCGTTGTGTCCTGGGTGGCCATCTGGTGCCTCCTCCGGTTGACGTACCTGATAACACATGTTTAGCATACTGATATCTATTTTTTTTGGCAAGGGGCCGCGCCGCGGTGTGCATGGCATGCACCGCGGCGTCGGCCCGGCCCGGGACGAGGCGAGACATGTGAACAGCAACGACGGAGCACCCGGACTGACCGGCATAGGCCGGCGGCACGGTGACGAGGCTGGGCGGCAGGCCTCAGCCGACCCGCCGGCGATCGAGGTCAGGCACCTGACCAAGGACTTCGGCGGCCGGACCGCCGTCGCGGACGTGTCGTTCAGCGTCGCCCGCGGCGAGGTGTTCGGGTTCCTCGGCCCCAACGGTGCCGGGAAGACGACGACCGTGCGGACGCTCGGCACTCTCGTTGCACCGACTTCGGGGTCGGCAACAGTCGCCGGGATCCCGCTCACGCCCGAGAACGGAGTGGAGATCCGCCGGCGGATCTCGATCATGCCCGAGTCGCCCGGCCTGTATCTACGGCTGAGCGTGACCGAGAACCTCGCGTGCTTCGCCGACCTCTACGAGGCGCTTGATCCGGGCGACCGCATTGACCGCGCCCTGCGCGCCGTCAACCTGGCCGACCGGGCCAACGATGCCTGCGGCACCCTGTCCAAAGGCCTGCGCCAGCGGGTCGCCCTGGCCCGGGCGCTGCTCAGCGACCCGCAGGTGCTGTTCCTCGACGAGCCGACCTCCGGCCTGGATCCGGCCGCCGCCCGGGACGTCCACGAGCTGATCGACGCGCTGCGCCGCCGCGGTGTGACGATCTTCCTCACGACGCATCGCCTCGAGGAGGCCGAACGCCTCTGCGACCGCGTCGCGATCATGAACACGACGCTGCGCACGATCGGCCGGCCCGACGAGCTGCGCGACCAGCTGTTCGCCAGGACGCTCACGGTCCAGACCCTCGCCCCGCTCCCCGACCCGGGCCGCGTCTTCGCCGGCCTCCCCGCCGTCGACGGCTGGCATCAGGACGGCCCCGCCGTCTACGTCCTCGCCGTGTCGGACTCGACAGCCGCCGCACCAGCCGTCACCCGGGCTCTGGTGGCGGCCGGCGCCGACGTGCTGTCAATCAGCGAGTCACACCACTCGCTCGAGGATGTCTACCTCGAGCTGATCGACCAGGACCAGGAGGCGAGCCGCAGATGAACATAAGCAAGAGGCGTGTCCGGGCCATCTTCCTCAAGGAGCTCCGCGAGTACCGGCGCAACGGCTTCATCATTGCGACGATGGCGATCCTCCCGCTGATCTTCCTCATCCAGCCGCTGATCGAGGTCTTCGCCCTGCCCGCGTCGGCGTCCGGAGCGCTCAGGCATGAGGATCCTCTGCTGTACCTGCTCGGTATCCCGGCGCTCGTACCGGCCTGTGTCGCCGCCTACTCGGTCGTCGGCGAGCGCCAGCAGGGCACGCTCGAGCCCGTGCTCACGACTCCGGTTCGCCGCGAGGAGTTCCTGCTGGGCAAGGCCCTGGCGGCCCTCGTCCCTTCTCTTGTCATCGCGTACGCGGTCTACGCCTTTTTCCTCGCCTGCGTCGGGCTGTTCGCACAGCCGGGCGTGGCCTCAGCGCTCGTGCGAGGCCCGGACATACTCGCCCAGCTGCTTTTCACCCCGCTCCTGGCCGGCTGGTCGATCTGGATCGGCATCGCGATCTCCGCCCGATCGCGCGACGTCCGCGTCGCCCAGCAGCTCGGCCTGCTGGCCAGCCTCCCGTCGGTCGCGGTGACCTCGCTCATCGCGTTGAACGTGATCCACGCCTCGCCCGGCGTGGCCCTCGGCGGCGCGGTGGCTCTGCTGGTCCTCAACAGCCTCGGCTGGCGGATCACCTCGGCCGCGTTCGACCGCGAACGGCTCATTACCGGTACCCGCTGATGAGATGCGATCACCTCGACCCCGGGGCCTTGGTGCTCTTGAGGGGTCTGGCGAAACGCCGGCGACATAGGCGAATGCTGGGGGTAATGTCCCGTCCGTGACATTGACCTTGGGTGACGCATTCAACCGGCGTAAGAAGCTCGCGGCTGACCTGCAGAACTGGATCAACAGGCTGGGTCTGGCGGGCACCGAGCGGCGGTCCTACCGGACCGCGACGCTTGACGGCGACGATGCGTACCAGGTGACCGACTTCGGGGTGGCCCGTCGTGAGCAGTGGGACGCGATCGACCGGATCGGCGAGTTCGCCCAGCGGGTCAAGCAGGCGATCAACCAGGCCAACAAGACAGAGTTGGCCGAGCTAGACTGACCGAAAGCGGGGCCGGCCCACCGAAGTGTCGGTTCGTAGCAGGTTGCCGGTAAGAGGTTTCTGGTCTATCCGCCTACCACTCACCTAGCAGGTGTTTCTGTCGTACTGCGCATCGCGTACTGCGTCATTTGTCAAAGGTCTTGAGTAAGCGGTAACACCATAAGAGGGCTACCACACGCCCTGGCTCGGGTCGGCCCCGCCCGTGGATGGCCGGAGAGCGCCGGGGCTGAGGGTCAGGATGCGCAGGTCAGTTCGGCGTTGCGCAGCTCGACCCGGCCGCGACCGGTGAGGGTGAGGCCGAATCGGATCATGATGGCGCCCTCGGGGACTTGCGCGGTGACCTGATGCCCGGCCCAGTCGTGGCTGCCTGTGACGGTGGCACTGTGATGGTATTCGATGGCTCGGGTGGGTTCTTCGACATGGACCCGGACATAAAGCCGAGCCTCGTGGGCGACGTCCTTCGCCCGGAGGTCGCCGGTGAAGACGAGCGTCCGGCCGCGGTAGTCGCGGGCGAGGATCTCCTGGCCGAGATGGGCGTACCCATAGGGTTCAGGCACGGCGGAGAAAAGGATCGCGGATTGGTCTTCGACAGCGCAGGAATAGTCTTGCCAATGCGACCCGCTGACGTCGCGCAGGAAGTTGCCGCGTAGCCTCCATCCATCCAAGCCGTCGGTGAATGCGAGGTTGCGTGCCTGGCGCCGTGGCAGGCCACGCTCGCGCTCGGCGGCCGCGGGCTCACGGGCGATGAACGGTCCGAGCAGGTCGTCGCCCCCGACCGGGACCGCTAGCCGGTCCATTACCGGGTCGGCCACCCGGACCGGAGCGCCCGCGGCGGCGGCGAGGGCGAGGCCGTCGGCCAGGCGCGCCGTGACGTGCCGAGTCCCGGTGGGAGTGCCGAGCTCAATCCGCGCCGCGGCGACCTCGGGGCCCAGCTCATCGATATCCACGGCGGTCACGGTGACGCCGGCCGCACGCAGCAGCCGGTCGGTCAGTTCCTCTGGGACCACGGCCATACCGGTGTATCCGGCCGGCCGGTCCAGGAGCACCCGAACCGATTGGCCGTCAAATGCGCGCAGCCAGATCGGCAGCGCCCGGCCGCCCGCGTCGTCGGCGAGCACGACAAGGACGCGCTCCGTGTAAAACATGTCGTCCCCCAGCATTCCGGGACGGGCCTCGGCGTGCGCGATGCGAACGGGGGTCATGATGCTCCTCCGGTAGGCGGCCGGGATGAGATCGGGGCGGTGCGCAGAGATGTAATCGCGCAGCCGGCGGCGGGCCTTGTGCAGGCTGCTCTTAGCCGCTCCGGGCGAGTCGCTGATCTGCCCGGCGGGCAGATCAGCGTAGTAGAACATCGCGACCGCCCGCCGCTGCCCGACCGGAAGCTCCGCGACCGCCTGGCGCAGCACCTCGGAGCGATCGAGGTCATCGGCCGAGGGCAGGCCGTCCGCCGAGTGCGAATGGAGTTGCTCAGGCCAGTCGGCCAGCAGCGTCGGCGAGGCCCGGCGCGCCATCGCCCGGTGGACGTTGACCACGATGCCGCCCAGCCAGGCACCGAACCGGTCCGGGTCCCGCAGCCGGTCCAGCGCCACGAATGCCTGGAGAAACGACTCCTGCACGATGTCATCCACATCATCTGAACGTGAGCACAGCCGTGCTGCGCGGGCGCGTGCGAGCGGCCGGTATCGCTCGACGAGCAGCCGGAACGCCGCCGCGTCGCCGTCGCGAGCCAGCCCGACCAGATCGCCGTCTGAGACGTCCACACTTGTTAGTGTCCGGCAACAGCTTCCGGGTTACCCGCCCGCGAGCACGCCCAGCACCCACCCAATGCCATGTAGAAGAGCATGATCGCTGCTGAGAGTACTGGAGCGGCTACGTCTCCTGACCCGCCTGCCCGGTTACGGGCTGTGTTACCTGTGGGCTACGTGCCTTATACCGTTGGCTGCTTTAGCCCGGCCGTGTCCGCGATTGACGGCGTGAGACGCCCGATAGCTGGGCCGGGACAGCGACCGGGGGGCGTTCCGGGATTCTCCTTTCCTTGATCGCAGGGACGGTTGATGCTGGTCAGGGCGCTTGCGGCATGCGCTGATAGGGGCACAGGCGGTCACGATGGCACCTGGCCCGGAGGCAGTTCTGCGGGATTTGCAGGTTCTGCCGCCGCCGGCGCGGGCGATGCCTGCTCGTCATGGGGGGTCGCTTGAGGCCCGGATCGCGCTGAAGGCCGAGTCGTCGGCGCGGTGGATGAAGATGTGGCCCCTGAGCGTGCCGTCTTCCTCGATGGCTGCCCAGCCACGCCCGCTGGCCGGATCACAGTCGTCCTGCCCGTCCCAGGTGAACTCCACGCAAGCGCGGCCGTCCCGGTGTCCGTGCCGGCAGTCCATCCATCCCTCAACTGCGATGAACCGGAACTGGCCCGTCCCGTCCTTGCCGAACTCGATGAAAGCCGGGCCCAGCAGCTCGACCGACTCCTGGTCCCAGAACTCCATCCCGGATATGCGCCACGTCCCGGCGATGCGCATCCTCGTCACCTGCGCCTTTGTCATCAGCTGCGGCCCCGCCGCTTCTGCCATTGCCGGTAGGTGCCAAGGGCTTCCCCGGCCGATCGTCCCCACAGGGCCTTCATCCCGGCAGGCGCGCCGCTCAGACCACACTGGCGGGCAGCATGAACGGTATCGCCGCCGCATGACGACAGTGCCCGCTCCCACTGCCCGCGCTCGAACTCAGCGAGGCAACGCGAAAGGCTTTTGTCGAACAGGAACGCGCGTTCGCCCCGGCGCCGGCGTAGCTCCCGCTGCCCAGCTGAGCGGCTCTGGCTCGGGCCCTTCCCCATCGGCCCTCCCAGGCGCTGCTAGTCACGGCCGCGGACTGCACGCAGGTATTCAAGCACCGCCAGGCGGCAATATGTGCGGGATAGCCCGGGCGACATCGCGCGGGCGAGCGCCGGCAGGGGTTACGATCGGCCGCGACGGAACCTCCGTCCTGCTGGACTGCGCGGCGGCCGCCACCGGGACCAGCCATGGGCGACGAAGAATGGCAGCGCAAAGGCGCGACGCTCAGCGGCAAGACGGCTCGCGAGGAGTTCGGGCTGACCCAGGATGAGATCACCGAGGCGATCCGCGCGGGCCAGCTCCACTACCGCCTCAGCTCGGCGCACGGGAACCCATGGCTGCGGCTCCTCCGGCGCGAGGTCGAGGGTCTTGCCGGGACCAGGTTCGGCGACCGGGGCCTGAGGGAACGGCAGGCCAGGGCTGAACTGGCACGCGTCAGCCGCGACCTGAAGCGGCTCCGGGCTGAGCTGGCCGCGCTGGAAGAGCGGCGCTCCAAGCTCATCTCCGACCTCGGGGAGTGACGGCTCGCCCGGCCGCCGCCGCGGTCTCACGATCCGTGACTCCGCCTGCCGCCGCGGCTGCGCAGATCGGCCCGGACTTGCCTCGCCCCAGTCCAGATCCGCTGCGGCCCTTCGGTGGCGGCGAGGCGAGCGTCCGCCAGTTCCGGCTACGGAGTGTATTTGCTGGCGGGGTGCGGGCTGTGGCTGCGCAGGTTGCGGGGCGTCCGGGGGAAGCGGCGGGGCAGGTTGCCGCGACACGCGCCCGGCGGATGTGGATATGGGGGGAGGCTCCCAGTAGAAGAGGAGGTGTCTAGCAACCTTTTCGCCAAGGAGCCTCCGCATGCCGTTTTACCCTGCTGCGCCGTCCGGTGTCACGTCTTCTGCCGGGGGCACCGTTTCCGGGCTGCCGGGCGAGGCGCAGATGGTCGCGGTCCGGGTGGCGGACCTGGCCTCGCCGGCGGGGCAGGGGCTGGGGAAGGACGGCCGTTCGGCGCTGGTCGCGACCGGCGCGGGCAAGATCCGCACCGGGGACCTGGTGGTGTTCTGCAAGCCGGTCGCGGTCGCGGTGGCGGTGGTGCGCCGCGACGGGCGGGTGCAGGCCGCCGGGCATCCGGCTGACCATGCCCGGCTGGGCCTGGCTGAAGAACGGCTGGACGCGCTGGCCGGCAGACCGGACACGATCGGGAGATCGCGCAGGCTGTCACCCTGAAGGGCAAGGTGAAGGGTAAGGCGCGGCGGGCGATGACGCCCGGCCTGGCAATCCGGTTTGTCCTGCTGATGACCCTGATGGGGACAGCGGACTATGCCGAGGTTATGGCCGGACTGCTCGGGGACCTGGCGGGCGTGCCGTGGCAGCGGCCCTATGCGCTGCCGACCGCGACGGTAGCCTCCACCTGGCGGGAGGCGATCGGGCCCGGTCCGCTGGAACGGCTGCGGGACATGCTGCTGGCCGCCATCGGCACCGAGCATCAGGCCTGTGATTACCGGGCGGTCACCGTAGGGGACCTGGACGCGCACTCGATCGATGGGTCACTGACCCGGGTGCCGGATACCCCGGCGAACCGGGAGGCGTTCGGGTCAGCCGGCACCGCGGATGATTCCTCGCCCTACCCCCAGTTAAGGGAGCTGCGGCTGACTAACGCCTCCACCCGCGCTGCCCTGGCGGTGACCTGGGGCCCGTCCGGCGCCGCGGCCAGCGGCGGACGGGACAAAGGAGAGGCGGAGCAGAAACTGCTGGACAAGGCCCTGGAAAACTACTCCCGCCTGTTCACGCCACGCCAGTTGTGGATCATGGACAGGAATTTCCCGGGAGCCCTCCGCATCCAGCGGATGCTCGCGACTGGCACCCATGTGCTGATCCGCGTCAAGAGCGACATCCCGCTACGACGGGCCGGCAGGTTCGCACCCGACGGCTCCTATCTGGCGGAGATGTCCGGCGGCGGCGTCACGCTGACCGTCCGCGTGATCGAATACACGGTCAGCGTCGCCGAGCGCGACGCCCCCGAGATGTTCTGCCTGATCAGCGACCTCACCGACCACGCCGCCTACCCTGCGGGCATCCTCGCCGCCGCTTACCACTGGCGCTGGATCGGGTCAGAAACAGCATTGAAAGAAGCGAAGTCCACGATCAGCGGCGCCGGGCCGTCCACCGGCGCGATGCTCCGCTCCGCATCCCCCGCCCTGATCACGCAGGAGCACGCCGCCTGGGTGATCGCCGTGGAGCTGGCCCGCGCCACCGCCCGCGCCGCCGCGGGCGTCGCTTTCCCCGCCCGCAAGGGACCGCGTGCCGGCCAGCCGCCGCACCCCCGCGAGATCTCATTCGCCGCAGCCCGGCGTGCTGTCATCACCTCCGTCCGCTATGGCGCTGCCACCGCCAGCCTCCACGTCCAGCTGGCCGAAGCGAACCGCGACGGCGTCCTGGCCGTCCTGGCCCGCCGCCGCGTCCAAGTAGACCGCAACCGCCACCGCGACCGGAAAACCAAAGCCCGCCCGGGCTTCCCGGCCAGCGGCCCGCGCCTGGTCACGCGGACAGCTCCCGCCCAGATCGCAGTCTGCGGCCCGCTCGCCAGCTGACCACCGCCGTCCCGTCCCCGACCCCGCAAGCACCGCCCGCCGCCGGACCGTGGACCCGGCCGCCCGCCCGGAGCGACAGCCGGGCCACAAGCACGCCCGGCCGCAGCCGTCACTCTCCGCTCAACACCCCGCCCACCGCCCACGCCCACCGCCGTCACGATCAGAACACTGAACTACACGGCATTGAGCACCCACCCGGTGCTGTACAAGGCAGCCGTTGCCATTCGGCCAGCTGGTTGTTGTCACCAATCAATGGTCGGCGAGGTCAAGGGCGGCTATATAGCCGAACGTCATCGCTGGGCCAATGGTCGCGCCCGCGCCGGCGTAGCTGTGGCCCATCACGGCCGCGCTCGTGTTGCCGGCCGCGTAGAGGCCGGCGATCGGGGTGCCGTCCTCCCGCAGCACCCGCGCCCGCGCGTCGGTGCGCAATCCGCCCTTGGTGCCGAGATCGCCGGGCACGATCTTCACCGCGTAGTACGGCGCCTGCCGCAGCGGCGCGAGGTTCGGGTTGGGCCGCTGGCGCGGGTCGCCGTAGTAGCGGTCGTAGGCCGAGTCGCCGCGGCCGAAGTCCTCGTCCTGGCCGGCGTCCGCGAACTCGTTGAACCTGACGAGCGTCTTAGCCAGGGCCGCCGGGTCCAAGCCGACCTGCCCGGCCAGCTCCGCGACGGTGGGCGCACGATAGACCGCTCCCGCCTGGTACCAGCGGCGGGGCAGCGGCTTGCGCGGCAGCAGGCCGGCGAAGACATAACTGTTGCGGTAGCGCTGGTCGATGATCAGCCAGGCGGGGATATGCGGGTTGCCCTCCGTGTGACCGTCGTACATTGCGTGCACGGCGTCGACGTACGGGGCGGACTCGTTCACGAAGCGCTGGCCCGCGCCGTTGACCAGGATGCAGCCGGGCAGGCTGCGCTCGGCGAGGCAGAAGTACGGCCCGCCGGACAGCGTTATCGACGGGCCCCACCAGGCGTCGTCCATGAGATCGAGCGCTGCGCCGGCGGCCTGGCCCGCGGCTATCGCGTCGCCGGTGTTGCCGGCTGAGCCGGTAGTCCACTCGGTGCCGATCGGCTGGCGCTGGTAGCGCCGCCGCATCTGCTCGTTACGCTCGAAGCCGCCCGCGGCCAGCACGACGCCGCGGCTCGCCCGGATCAGCGCGGGCTGCCCGTCTCGGGTCACCTGGACTCCCGTGACCTGGCCATCCTCCACGTGCAGGCCGGTCATGGGGGTGCCCAGCCATACCGGTACCTCCTTCGCCATCAGGCCTGCCCGCAGGCCGGCCGCCAAGGCCTGGCCCATGCTGAGGGTGCGCTCCCGGAGCAGGCGCGTGCGCGCCAGCCGGGCGAGGACCTTCGCAGAGGCGAGCATGGCCCGGGGGTGCCGGGGGCCGAGGCTGAGCCACCGGTAGTCGGCCTGGGTGATGGTCATGCCGTTGGGCGCCGGGAGGTAGGGAGGATTGAGGTGGGCCAGCTCGGTCCCGAGCATCCGCCCGTCGAGCGGCACCGGCTCGATGCTGCGCCCCTGGGCCAGGCCGCCGGGAGCCTCCGGGTAGTAGTCGGCGTAGTTCGGCACCCAGGTGAAGTTGACGGGGGCGGCGGCGCGCACGAGGGCGAGCATGGCCGGGCCGTGCTCGAGCAGCGCTCGCTGCCGCTCCGCCGGGACGCAGTCGCCCGCCACGTGTGCCAGGTAAGCGCGGGCCTGCTCCGGCGTGTCCCGGACGCCGGCCTTGCGCAGTACCTCGTTGCCGGGCGCCCAGATGCCGCCGCCAGAGCGGGCGGTGGAGCCGCCGAACCAGTCCGTCTTCTCCAGCACCACGGCACGCAGGCCGTGGTGCGCGGCAGCCAGCGCGGCGGTCATCCCGGCGGCGCCACTGCCCACCACGACGATGTCGAACTGTGCTTCGTCGAACTGGGCCCGGTCCGTTGTCATGGCACCTCCGGCCCTCCATACTAGAACACGTTACAGTTCTGGCCGAGCGGCGATCCGGGGGGTCCCCTTACAGACCACTAGGTTCCGCCCGATGGAGGCGCCGGTGCCGCAGATCTGGGATATCCAGGCCGACGTGGTCGTCGTGGGCTTCGGGGCCGCCGGTGCCTGTGCTGCCCTGGAGGCCGCAGGCGCCGGCTCCGACGTGGTTGTGCTTGACCGGTTCCAGGGTGGCGGCGCGACGGCGCTGTCCGGCGGCGTGGTCTACGCCGGCGGCGGTACGCCCCAGCAGCGCGAAGCGGGCGTCAGCGATTCGCCGGAGGCGATGTTCGACTACCTGAGCTTGGAGGTCGGCGACGCCGCGTCGCCGAGCACGCTGCTGGAGTTCTGCCAGGGCAGTCCGGCGATGCTGGCCTGGCTTGAGCGCCACGGCGTGCCATTCGAGGGCAGCCTGTGCCCGGACAAGACCTCCTACCCCACCAACCGGCACTACCTGTACTACTCCGGCAGCGAGCTGTCCGCTCGCGACGTCGCGCCGCCGGCGCCGCGTGGGCACCGGGCCCGCGGCCGCGGCACATCGGGCGGCCTGCTGTTCGCCCGGCTGGCCGAGGCCGTGCGCGGGTCCGGCACCCACGTGCTGGAACAGACCAGCGCGAGGCGGCTGGTCACTGATTCGGCGGGCCGGGTGGTCGGGGTTGAGTGCCGGACGCTCCGCGGCGCGCCGGGCTGGGCGCGAGCCGCGCACCGGGTCCTGCACCGCTGGTCGGCCAAGCCCTACTTGTACGCGCCCAAGCTCGGCCGCGCCCTGCACCGGCCGGTGGCCTGGCTGGAGCGCCGGTACGGCCGCCCGCTACTGGTGGCGGCCCGCCGCGGCGTGGTGCTGGCCGCAGGCGGGTTCGTGGCCAACCGGCAGATGATGCGCGAGCACGCGCCGGCCTACCGCGGCGGCCTGCCGCTGGGGACTCCCGGCGACGATGGCAGCGGGATCCGGCTCGGCACCGAGGCCGGCGGCGCGACCGCGTTCCTGGACCGGGTCTCGGTCTGGCGTTTCCTCAGCCCGCCCGCGGCCCTGCTGAGCGGGGTGCTGGTGGATCGCGCCGGGCTCCGGGTGTGCGACGAGTCCCGCTACGGGGCGGCGATCGGCGAGGCGATCGTGACCAGGCATCACGGACAGGCCTGGCTGCTCGTCGACCAGGCGACCGTGGCCGCGGCCCGCCGCCAGTTGCGCGGCACGACACTGTGGTTCCAGCGGCTGCAAGCGTGGTACCTGCTGACCGCGGGCCGGGTCAGCGCGCCCACGGTCGCCGGGCTCGCGGCGCGGGCTGGCATCGACGCGGGCGGCCTCGCCGCCACCCTCGACGCCTACAACTCCGCTGCCGCGGCCGGGCTCGCCGACCCAGCCGGCCAGCCCGCCGACCCGGCCGGCAAGCCCGCCGACCTGGTCCGGGCGCAGGACCGGCCGCCCTACTCGCTCATCGACCTCTCGGTACGGCCCCGGCTGGCCTACCCGGCGCCGATGCTCACCCTCGGCGGGCTGGTGGTCGCGGAGGAGACCGGCCAGGTCCGCCGGGCCGACGGAACCACGGTGCCCGGGCTGTACGCCGCGGGCCGCAGCGCGGTCGGGCTATGCTCGCACTCCTACGTCAGCGGGCTCTCGCTGGCCGATTGCGTCTTCTCCGGGCGGCGCGCCGGGCGGCACGCCGCTGCCGCCATCGATGCCTGGCAGCGGGAGGCAGTGAGCGAGCCGGAGGGACGCCCCAAGGCGCCCCGGAGGCGAGCGGGAGACACAGCATGAGAGTGCTCGCGCAGCAGGAACTGTCCGCGATCGCTGACCGCCTGCGCGCGGCCGAGCGTGACCGCGCGCCCATCGCGCCGCTGACCGAGTCCCATCCGGGGCTGGAGCCGACCGATGCGTACGCGATCCAGCTCCGCAACATCCGGCGCCGGACCGCGCCGGTCGTCGGCCACAAGGTCGGCCTCACCTCCGCCGCGATGCAGCAGATGATGGGCGTCGGCGAGCCGGACTACGGTCACCTGCTGGCCGATATGCACCTGGCCGAGGATGTGCCGGCCGACGCCGGCCGCTACTGCTTCCCCCGGGTCGAGATCGAGGTCGCCTTCATCCTCGGTGCGGACCTGCCGGGGGAGGACTGCGGCGAGGCTGACGTGCTCGCCGCGACCGAGGCGCTCGCGCCTGCGATCGAGCTGATCGACAGCCGGATCCTCGACTGGCGGATCGGCCTTCCGGACACGATCGCCGACAACGCCTCCTCGGCCGGCTTCGTCCTCGGGCAGGCCCGGGTCAGCCCGGCCGACGTCGACGTGCGAGGCATCGACGCCACGCTCCGGCGGGGCGGCGCGGTCGTCGCCCGGGGACGCTCCGATGCGGTCCTGGGCAACCCGGCAACGGCGGTCGCCTGGCTGGCCCGCGCCGTGGCCCGGTTCGGCGTGCGGCTGAAGGCAGGACACATCATCCTGCCAGGGGCATGCGACCGCGCGGTCGACGCGCACCCCGGCGATCAGTTCCTGGCCGAGTTCACCGGGCTCGGCACCGTCTCCCTGCGCTTCGCGAACTAGGGCGACGGGTGAGCGTCCCGGCCACGGGGTCCGGGAGCGCGGTCAGTAGGTAATGCTGACCGCCTCCGTCAGCGGCACGGCCTGGCAGGCCAGGATGTACCCCTCGGCGACGTCCTCCGCTTCGAGCACCTCGTTGTGGGCCATCTCGACCTCCCCGCCGGTGAGCTGGCAGGCGCACGCCCCGCAGATTCCCTCGCGGCAGGAGAACGGCGGGTCGAGGCCCTCATCGATGAGAACATCGAGCATGCGGGTCCCGGCCGGCCACGGCAGCAGCCGGGTCTCGCCATCCAGGGTGACCTGAAGGGTCGCGGCCACGCCCCCGCTCGCCTCGGTGGCCTCGAAGGGGTTCTCCGCCAGCGACAGGAACCGTTCGACGTGGACGCGCTGCGTGGGCACGCCCAGCTGGCTGAGGCCCTGCCGGACGACTGCCAGGTAGGGATCAGGCCCGCAGACGAACACGTCATGATCGGCGTACGGCCGGGCCAGGGCCGCCATCGCAGCGGCGGTGGGCGGCCCCTGCAGCGAATCGAGCCAGTGCACCACGAGCAGCCGGTGCTCAGCGGCAGCCGTCAGCCGGCGCAGCTCGGAGCCGAAGATGACCGAACGCTCGTCACGGTTGGCGTAGACCAGCATGATCCGGCCGTGCCCCTGCTCCAGGGCCGACTTGAGGATGGAGATGACGGGGGTGATCCCGCTGCCCCCCGCGAACAGCAGAAAGAGTTCGAGGCGTACCCGTCGGTCATCCGCTTGACGGTGATCGTTGGCCGGTCGCCGGTGTGCGGCGAACTCGACAGCGAGTAACACCGGGCCACCGAGCCGTCGCGGTCATGCGGGACGCGCACGGTGAGGAACTGGCCGGGGCGGTAGGCGAAGGCGCCGGCCAGTTCCGGCGGGATGGCCAGCACGAGCGAGCACGCGTCGTCGGTCTCGCTGATCACCTCGGCCACCTGAACCTGGTAATAGGCGCGCGGCACGGTCATGGCGTGCTCAAGGCGGCGACACCTCAAGACGTCCCTGGGCCGCCGCGCGGTCGATGCTGCCGCGCAGCCTGGCACAGGTGTCGATGAGGGCGGTCTGCTCGCCAGCGGCGACCCGCGCGCTGAACTCGGCACAGGCCCGCACGGACGCCGCGCTCCACTGCACGCTGGTGTGCTGGAGGCTGAACTTGGCGACCAGGACCGCCACGCCGCAGTGGTCGCACTCGACCCGCCCGAATCGTGCGTCCCGCTCGTCGGGCGTGCTCGCCAGGTGCCGCTCGTTGGGCGTGCTCGCCAGGTGCTGCCCGTTGGGCGTGCTCGCCTGGTGCTGCCGGTCGGCCATGGTCAGCGGGCCTCGGCCTGCCGCCCGGCGAGGTTCTCCGCCACCTCCGCCTCCCATTCGGCTACCGCGCGGGTGGTATCGACCTCGAACTCGTAGCGGGCCACCATGTCGGGCGCGACGTCCTCGACATCGAGGTAGAACTGCTCGTACCAGCGACGTAGCTGGTAGACCGGGCCGTCCTCGGCGCACAGCAGCGGGTTGTCCACGCGGCTCTTGTGGGTCCAGATCTCCACGTCTTGCCGGAAACCCAGGCCGATGAAGTCGGCGAACTTGGCCGCGACTTTGGCGGCGCGCGCATCGGAAAGACCAGGAGGACGCTTAACGATCACACCCCACTGCAGCATGAATGAATCCGGGGTGACCGGATAGTGGCAGTTGATCAGGACGCTCTCCATGGTCGTGCCGTGGTAGTCGTGCCACAGCTGGTTGATCATGTACGACGGCCCGAAGTACGAGGCCTCAGAGCGCAGCGCGGTGTCCGTTCCTGATGCGTAGTTCGAGCCGGTCTCGATATCCGGCCGCGCCCGGGTGGTCAGGTACTGCGTGGCGATGTGCCCTTCGAGCACGTTCTTGAAGTACGTCGGGAAGGCGAAGTGGATGTAGAAGAAATGCGCCATGTCCACGACGTTGTCGATCACCTCGCGGCAGTTCGCCCCGTCGACCAGGATCGAGTCCCAGGTCCACTGGCTCCACTCGGCAGAGTACGCGCCCTCGATCCGGGGGATGGTTACGTCCTCAGGCGGCGGATTTCGCTGCGAGTCGTGCCACACGAACAAGTGCCCGTTCTGCTCCAGCGTGATCCAGGATCGCGTCCGGGCCGCGGGCGGAACGCGCCGGGCATAGGGGATCCGCGCGCACCGACCATCCGCGCCCCAGCGCCAGTCGTGGAAAGGGCAGGCGATCGCGTCGCCCTTGACCGTGCCGCGGCTGAGATCGCCGCCCATGTGCCGGCAGTATGCGTCGAGCACGTGCAGGTGCCCGCCCGAGTCCGCGAAGACCACGAGCTTGGTGCCGAATATCTGCACCGCGTGCGGGCCGGAGTCACGGAACGCCTCGGCGAGCCCCAGGCAGTGCCAGCCGCGCGCGAACCTGGCCGGCGGCGCGCCGCGGTCGATGGCCCGGACGCCGTCCCGGTCATTCATTGGGACCCTCCATGTCGCTCGTGTAGCTGAAACAGGTTGCGCCTGTTTCGTTCCGCGCCTTTGCTCTCCGACCTGCGCTGGCCTTACTAACAGAGTAGAACATGTTCTAGTCTGGTGGCGATGGCCAACCCGTGATGCGATCGGAGGACGTCAGGTGAGCGAGCGGAGGGGCGCGGCGTCGCCTGGACTGAGGAGCGAGGAACGAGCGACGAGGGAAGGCGGCGCAGTGAAGGGGGAATGGGGAGGCGGGCGGGGCCCCGAAGGCGAGCGGGAGACACAGTGAGCGAGAACCCCGTGCGTCCGGTGGATACTGAGCAGGCGGTAGTCGACGCGGTACGCGATCTGCTGCCGGTGCTCCGCGAGCGGGCGCAGGAAACCGAGGACGCCCGGGTGGTGCCCGCCGAGTCGGTCAAGGCGCTGGCGGAGACCGGGTTCTTCCGGCTGCTCCAGCCGGCCAGGTTCGGCGGGTACGAGGCCGACCCGATCACGTTCCTGACCGCCGTCCGGCTGATCGCCAGCGCTTGCGGGTCGACTGGGTGGGTTGCCTCGGTCATCGGCGTGCATGCCTGGCAGTTGGCGCTGTTCCCGCTCCAGGCGCAGGAGGATGTCTGGGGCGCCGACTCGAGCACCAGGATGTCATCGTCCTACGCGCCGGCCGGCCGGCCCGTGGCGACCGAAGGCGGGCACCGGCTCAGCGGGCGGTGGAGCTTCTCGTCCGGATGCGACCATGCCAGCTGGGTGCTGCTGGGCGGGATCGTGCCCGATGAGGACGGCAATCCCGCCGATTTCCGCACCTTCCTGCTGCCCGTCGGCGACTACGTGATCGACGACGTGTGGGACACCGTCGGGCTGCGCGGCACCGGCAGCAACGACATCGTCGTTTCCGATGCCTTCGTGCCCGAGTACCGGTCGCTCAGCTTCAACGACGTCTTTCGCTGCGCCTGCCCCGGTCAGGAGGCCAATCCGGCCCCGCTGTACCGGCTGCCGTACGGCTCGCTGTTCTCCTACGCGATCACGACGCCGATCATCGGGATGGCGACGGGCGCCTACGAGGCGCATGTGGCCTACCAGCAGGACCGGGTGCGGGCCTCTTACGTCGGCCAGAAGGCGGCCGAGGACCCGCATGCGCAGGTACGGGTGGCCGAGGCCGCCGCCGAGCTGGACACGGCGTGGCTGGCCCTGGAGCGCAACATGGCGGAGCTGATGGAGCTCGCCCGCGTGGGCACGAAGATTCCGGTCCCGTTGCGGCTGCGGGTGCGGCGCGATCAGGTGCGAGGCACCGGCCATGCCATCACCGCGGTGGACCGGCTGTTCGAGAACTCCGGCGGGCGGGCGCTGAAGCTGGGTACCCCGATCCAGCGGTTCTGGCGCGACGCGCACGCCGGCCGGGTGCACGCGATCAACGACCCGGAGCGCGCGTTGTCGATGTTCGGCCGGGGCGAGTTCGGCCTGCGGATACAGCCCGACGGCATGCTATGACGGGAGCAGGCCGATGACTGCCCCGCCGACGGAGTTCGCCTCGACGAGCCGCTTCGTGGAGGCGCGGGGGATGCGGCTGCACTACCACGAGGCCGGCCCCGCCGACGGCAGCGAGGTCGGCCCAGCCGGAGGAAATGGCGCCGGCCCAGCCGTGGGCGCTCCGGTGGTGCTGCTGCACGGCGGCGGGCCCGGCGCGTCAGCGTGGAGCAATTTCGGACCCAACCTCCCGGTCTTCGCCGAACGCTTCCGCACGCTCATGATCGACCAGCCGGGATTCGGGAAGTCCGCGCGGCCCCCGGTGACCGGCAACTACTTTACCTTCGCCGCCGACGCACTGGCTGGCCTGCTCACTGCGCTCGGCATCGAGCGGGTGCACCTGATCGGTAATTCGCTCGGCGGCGGCACAGCGGTCCGCTTCGCGCTGCGCTACCCCGAGCGCGCGGGCCGGCTGGTGCTGATGGGGCCCGGCGGGCTGAGCCTCAACGTCTTCGCCCCAGATCCGACCGAGGGCGTCAAGAGGCTGATGGAATTCGGCGCACCGCCCGGCCCCAGCAAGGAGAAGCTCGCCGCCTTCCTGCGGACGCTGGTCCATGACCAGCGGCTGGTGACCGACGAGATGGTGGACGAGCGGTTCGCCGCCGCCAGCGACCCTGAGGCGCTGGCCGCGATGGCCTCGCTCGGCGCCTCCTTCTTCGACCCGGCCAGCGCCGAGGAAGGGCTGCTGTGGCGGGAAGCCCACCGGCTGCGCCAGGAGGTGCTGCTGATCTGGGGGCGGGAGGACCGGGTGAACCCACTCGACGGCGCGCTGGTGGCGCTCAAGCTCATCCGGCGGGCCCAGCTGCATGTGTTCGGCCGCTGCGGGCACTGGGCGCAGCTGGAGAAGTTCGACGAGTTCAACCGGCTGGCGATCAGCTTCCTGGAGGCGGATGCACGATGAGACACCAAGTGACGCCGCAGCCGCCGGGCCGAACGCCGCAAAGTGCTGGCCTGCGCGCCTCCGGCACGACGCACCCCCGGGGGCCGTTGCGGTGTCCCGGCGGCGAGGACCCGCCTCCCGCGGCGCTATTTTGCGCGCCTCCGGCACGACCATGGGAGGCCCCCCAGGGCCGGCCGCCCGCGAGGGAGGCAGATAAATGATCCGGTCGCTGGGGTACCTGCGCATCGAGTCCGCCGACATCGGGGCGTGGCGCGAGTTTGGCGTCCGGGTGCTCGGCATGGTCGAGGGCCGCGGGCCCGACGCCGACGCCCTGTACCTGCGGATGGATGACTTCCCAGCCCGGCTGGTGATCACGCCGGGGGAGCGGGAACGGCTGCTCGCCTCCGGCTGGGAGGTGCCGGGCGATCGCGACCTCGCCGCAGTGGCGCGGGCGCTTGAGGAGGCCGGCGTCGCGGTCAAGGCCGGCACCGAGGCCGAACTCGCCGACCGCCGGGTGACGCAGTTGCTGCGCTTCGACGACCCGGCCGGAAACGCCCTTGAGGTGTTCTGCGGTGCCGCGCTCGAACATCGCGTAGCCGTGAGTCCGTACGGGAATCGTTTCGTCACAGGTCTTCTTGGGCTTGGCCATGTCGTGCTGCCCATATCCGACGACGAGTCCGTGCTGCGTTTTTACACCGAGGTCCTGGGCTTCCGGCTGCGCGACTCGATGCGCATGGCGCCAGAGCTGTTCGGCCGGCCAGCCGGGCCCCCGCTCTGGATGCGGTTCCTCGGCTGCAACCCACGGCACCATTCGCTGGCGCTGGCCCCGTTTCCGGCGCCGGCCGGGATCGTGCACCTGATGACCGAGGTCGGCTCGCTGGACGACGTCGGCCGGGCGATGGACCGGTGCGCCCGGCGTGGCGCACCGGTCAGCGCCACCCTCGGCCGCCACGCCAACGACCTGATGGTGTCGTTCTACGTACGGACGCCAGGCGGGTTCGACATCGAGTACGGCACCGACGGCAGGCTCGTCGACGACGCGACCTGGGTGAGCCGGGAGACCACCGCGATCAGCCTGTGGGGGCACAGCTTCGGCCCGGCAGGCGGGCACTGAGGCCGCATGGCAGACACCGCGGCAGCGACACGATGACGGCGATGCCTGGGCTCAGGCCGGTGAGCTTCGAGCCAGAATCGGCCCGGTTCCGCCAGGTGCTCGGCCACTTCTGCACCGGTGTCACCGTCATCGCGACCCTCGATGAGGGCGGGCCGGCCGGCTTCGCCTGCCAGTCGTTCGCGGCTGTATCCCTTGACCCGCCGCTGGTGCTGTTCTGCCCGAGCCGGTTGTCGGCCACCTGGCCGCGTATCGCGGCGGCCGGGCACTTCTGCGCCAGCGTGCTGGCCGACGAGCAGCGCGAGCTGGCCAGGATCTTCGGTGCCAGCGGGGCGGGCAAGTTCGCCGGCGTGCGCTGGTCGCCGTCGCGATCCGGGGCGCCCGTCCTGGACGGCGCGCTCACCTGGGCGGGATGCACGGTCGAGACCGTGCACGAGGCCGGGGACCACTACGTGGTGCTAGGCCGCGTCACCGAGCTTGGCGAATGCCGCGCCGGGCCGCCGCTGCTCTTCTACCGCGGCCGGTTCGCCGCGACGGCCGCACGGCCGTCGGACGGCCCGCCCGAGGTCGTGGACACCCTCCTCGGCTGGCCGCGGCACACCGACTGGATGTGAGGACCGTCCCGGGCAGAAAACGGGCGTGACGGGCAGAACTGGCGTACAGCTGCCCGCGCCTGTTGCCAACCGTCCTTGCATCTGCTAATCTTTTTTGGCATGTGCAAGGAAGCCTTCGATGGCTGCAGCCGAGTTCTGAAGGCGCCGCAGGTCACGGAAGGACAGCACCTGATGCTGGATAACCGCACATCCATCGACTGTCCCGCAGCTCACCACCCGTGCTCGTCTGCGCAGCAGCAGCAGCACCAGCCGCCGGTAGCTGACCGGGCTGACCGCAGCATCCGCGCGGGTGGCCAGATCGCGGGTTGCCAGATGGAGTCCACTGGCGGCTTTCTCTCACGTTTCGGCGACGCGATCGATGACCGGGTAGCCGACATGCTCGGCGCAGCGGAATGCTCTGGTGCGCCTATGCGCCATGGCAGCCGGCGCCGCTCCGGACCTACTCGACCTCCTTGAGGATCTTCTGCAATGACTCGTTCTGCTCCCGCAGGTAATCGAGTTGCGCGCTGACGTCTCCGAGCTTGAGGTCGGTGTGCTCCTGCGCGGTGATGGCCATATCGGCCAGTCGCCGGTACTCGTCGGCCAGCTGTCGGTATTGCTCACCGCTGGCCAGCTCGATCTGTGCTCTCTTCTTGGTGGTGAGATACCGGGACCACGCGACTATCCCGACCCCAATCACGGGGAAAACGAAAAGCAAGACCAATGACTTGCCATTAGCATGCGTCATGACGAGCCCGGTTACTAGCAGAGCTAGCGCAATCAGGCCGGTCGCGCACATGATCGCCGTTTCGGTTACCGTCCTGGGCTTCATCGCACGCCCGCCTCCAGATCGCTTTCCGTGCCCAGTGACCGCGCCGCGATCATGATCGTCTTTGGCGTCAGGTGCAGCGCGAAGGGCGTCACCTCGTAGAACTTCATCGCCTTGCCGTCCTCTGAGACCTCGATGTGGGCCGAGACGAGCCCGGCCGCCTCCAGTTTCCGCAGGTGGACCTGCAGCAGGGCCCGGCTGATGCCCAGGTCGCGGGCCAGTCGGCTGACGTAGTTGCGCTCCTCCGCCAGGGCGCTCACCACCCGCAGCCGATGCGGGTTGGCGAGCGTTGCCAGCACTTGCAGCAGTTCGTCTCCGGTAAGGTTCGTGACTTCCATAGACACCCTTCTTGGCACCTGCAAAGAAAAAGTAGCAGGTTGAGGCTCAAAGCGTCAACGTGCTGTTCGCGGGACCAGTCATCAGGTCAGCGGTCGATCAGGTCAGCGGTCGATCAGGGCCGCCGCGATCCTGGCCACGTGCTCGGCTGGCTGGCCGAAGAGCTGGGCAGCACCGTGGGCCCGCTTGAGGTAGCGATGGGCGTCGTGCTCCCAGGTGATGCCGATGGCGCCATGCAACTGGATCATCTCGCCCGCCACCCGGGCCAGCACCTCCGAGCAGTAGACCTTGGCCGCGGCCGCGCGCAGTCCGAGGTCCGGGGCCTCGTCGGCGGCCGCCGAGGCCGCGGCGTAGGAGAGCGAACGTGCCGACTCGACCAGGACATGCAGGTCGGCCATCCGGTGCTGGAGCGCCTGGAAGCTGCCGATGATCCGGCCGAACTGGACTCGGACCTTGGTGTAGGCGACGGTCAGCTGAAGAGCGTGCTGCGCCGCGCCCACCTGCTCGGCACTCAGCGCGATGCACGCGATGTCCCGCGCTTGCGCCAGGGCCGCGCAGTCGCCGGTGCGCTGGCCGGCCGCGTCGGCCAGGCGCACGACGGCCAGCCGGCGGGTCGAGTCCATCGTGGTGACGGCTTCGCGGGTGACGCCGTTATGCCGCGGGTCCACGTCGAAGAGCCCCATCCCGTCTCGTGTCCGGGCGGCGACAAGCAGCACGTCGGCGACGTCGCCGTCGAGCACGTAGTGCGCCTCGCCGTTGAGCACCCAGCCGCCCGCCTCTGTGCCCGCCCCGGCGCCCGACGGGGGGTCTGCGATCGCTGTCGCGTGGCACGCGACCTCGCCGGGATCCCAGTGCCCGGCCGGGCCGGTCCAGGCCAGGGCGGCGATCGCGGTGCCATCGGCGATAGCTGGCAGCAGGCGCTGGCAGGCGGCGGTATCACCGGAGGCCAGCAGGGCCTGGGTGGCCAGGACGGAGCCGAGCATGGGCGACGGGGTGAGTGTACGTCCGAGTTGTTCGAGCACGATGTGGGTCTCGAACGGGCCGGCCCCAGCGCCGCCGTAACGCTCGGGCACTGCGAGTCCCGCGACGCCGATCTCGCCGCACAGCCGTTTCCACAGCGTCCGGTCGTAGCCCGGGGGCGACTCCGGCTCGGGGCCTGACGCGGGGCCGGCGCCCGCGAGATGGCGGGCCAGGAGGGCGCGGACGGCATCGCGCAGGGCCCGCTGCTCCTCGGTCAACTCCACGGCGTTCCTCCCTCCCCGGTGAGGGCGGCCATGACCAGGGCGCGGTGCTCGGCCTGAGTGCCCCACGCCGGGACCAGCGCGCGGACCTTGGTCAGCCACAGGCCGAGGTCGTGTTCCTGGGTGTAGCCGATCGCGCCGTGCACCTGCAGGGCGGCCCGGGCCGTCAGGTAGGCGGCGTCGGCGCAGGCGACCTTCGCGGCCGAGACGTCCCTGCTCGCCGTCGGCGAGCCGTCCGCGAGCGCGATGGCCGCGGCGTCGAGCAGCGGCCGGGCGAACTCGAGCCGGATCGCCACGTCGGCCAGGTGATGCTTGACGGCCTGGAACGCCCCGATCGGCCGGCCGAACTGCACGCGCTGCCGGGCGTGCCGCACGCTGGCCTCCAGCATGGCGCGGCCTGCGCCGAGTAGCTGCGCCGCGCTGGCCAGGGCGCCGAAATCGAGCGCGTGCGCGGCCGCGGCCGCCACGGCCGGGCCGCGCGCCAGCATCTGCCCGCCGCAGACCTCGAACAGCCACCGGGTCCCGTCCACCGACTGGTGCCGGGCGCCCGGCACGCCGCCCAGGTACACGGCGTCGGCCTCGACCAGCAGGACCAGGCCAGCGGCGTCGGCGTCCACCGCGTACGGCAGCCGCGGCGGCATGGCCAGCGTGGCGATCAGCTCTCCGGCGGCCAGGCCACGGAGCCACCCTGCGCACGGGTGCTCATCGCGGGGGGGCTCATCGGACAGCGCAGCGAGCAGTTGCGGGACAGCGGCGACAGACTCGGCCACCGGCCCCGGCACCGCATGATGCCCGAGTTCCTCGCAGGCGACCACGACGTCCGAGGGGGTCGCGCCGAACCCGCCGCAATGCTCCGGCACCGCGAGCGCGGTGACGCCCAGCCCGGCGAGCGTGCGCCACAGCGCGAGACCCGGCCCATGGTCACCTGCGGCCCATCGCCGCGCGGCCCGGAGCGCGCCGTCGCCGCCAGGCTCACTGTCGGCGCCGGGCACGTCGGCGTCGGTGAGCATCTCGTGCAGCGCAGCCGCGAACTGCTCCTGCTCGGCCGAGCGGGCGAGCCTCATCTGGGCGAGCCTTATCTGGGCAGCATCATTGGGCAGCCTCATCTGGGCCGCCTCATCTGGGCCGCCTCATTTGGGCAGTCCGAGGAGCCGCTCGGCGATCAGCGTGCGCTGTATCTCGTTCGTGCCGGCGTAGATCGGGCCGGCCAGGCAGAACAGGTAGTCTCCCAGCCAGCGCCCGTCCGGGGCCGACTGCCCGCGCAACTCGGCGTGCGGCCCGAGCAGGTCCATCGCCGTCTCGTGCAGGGCGACGTCAAGCTCGGACCAGAAGACCTTGCCCAGGCTGGACTCCGCGCCTAGCGCGCCGCCCGCGCCGAGCCGGGCGGCGGTCGCGAAGGTGTGCAGCAGGTAGGCCCGCGCGCCGATCCACGCGTCGACCACCCGGTCCCGCAGCGCGGTGTCGGCCGGATCGCCGGCCCGCTGCCACAGCTCGACGAGGCGCGCGGCCGCTGCGCTGAACCTCCCCGGGCTGCGCAGGGACAGCCCTCGCTCGTGGCTGGCGGTGCTCATCGCGATTCGCCAGCCGTCGCCGGGCGCACCGACGACGTCGGCGTCGGGCACGAACACGTCGTCGAGGAAGATCTCAGCGAACCCGGCCTCGCCGCCAAGTTGGCGGATGGGGCGCACGGTCACGCCCTCGGCGTGCAGGTCGAACAGCAGGTAGGTCAGGCCGCGGTGCCGCTCCGCGGCGGGATCGCTGCGAAAGAGGCCGAACGCCCGGTCGGCGAGAGCCGCGCGCGAGCTCCACGTCTTCGCCCCCGACAGCAGCCAGCCCCCGTCCGCGCGGACGGCGCTGGCCCGGATCGCGGCCAGGTCGCTGCCCGCCTCGGGCTCCGACCAGGCCTGCGCCCAGACGTCGTCCGCCGTGGCCATCCGGGGCAGCAGCCGGTCCCGCTGCTCGGCCGTGCCGTGCGCGAACAGGGTGGGGGCGAGCAGAAACAGCCCGTTCTGGCCGACCCGGACCGGCGCGCCGGCGGTGTGGTACTCCTCCTCGAAGACCAGCCACTCCAGCAGCGACGCGCCGCGCCCGCCGTACTCGGCGGGCCAGGACACCACCGCCAGCCGTGCCGCCGCGAGCTCGCGCTCCCACTCGCGGTGCCGGGCGAAGCCCTCGGCGGTGTCCACCGACGGCAGCGGCTCGGCCGGCACGTGCGCGGCCAGCCAGTCCCGCACCTCGGCCCGGAACGCGGCGATGTCGATGTTCACTCGCCGGCCTTCTTCATCGCGCGGGCGTCCATCCCGGCCAGCGAGTCGGCCGACACCTCGGCGTTGTGCGCGTGCGCTACATGATGCAGCCCGAAGACCGAGTCCATCCCCGGCCGCATTCCCATCAGGTCCTCGCACTGGTTCACTGCCCGCTTGGCCAGAGCCAGGCCAAACGGCGGCATAGCGGCAATACGATCCGCCAGCGCGAATGTCACATCGGCCAACTCGGCGCGCGGCACGACCCGGTTCACCATGCCCAGCTGGTAGGCGCGCTGAGCGTCGAAGCGGTCGCCGGTGAACAACGCCTCCTTGGCAAAACGGGGTCCCAACATCCACGGATGGGCGAAGTACTCCACGCCCGGTATCCCCATCCGCACCACCGGGTCGGCGAAAAAGGCGTCCTGCGCGGCGACGATCAGATCGCACACCCAGGCGAGCATGAGACCGCCGGCGATGCAGGCGCCCTGAACCATCGCGATGGCAGGCTTGGGGATCTCCCGCCAGCGCCGGCACATGCCGAGGTAGACCTCCATCTCGCGGGCGTACCGGGCATCGGCGCCCGCCTTGCCCACGTGGTCCCACCACAGCACCGCCTGGCGGTCGAAGGATTGATCGACGTCCCGGCCGGGAGTGCCGATGTCATGGCCCGCGCAGAAGTGGTCACCGGCGCCGGCCAGCACGATCACCGCGACCTGTTCGGTGTTGACGGCGCGGGCGAAGGCCGCGTCCAGGGCATAGGTCATGGCGGAGTTCTGTGCGTTGCGACCAGTGCGACGGACCCGCGCTGCTCGTAGCGGACGGGCTCGTCAAGCACGGGCTCGTCGGGCCTGGGCGGCGCGGTCCCTGGCTCGGCTGCGGGCCTGTCCGGCGCGGGCCGCTCGGGTGCGCCCGGCTCGCCCGCCGTGGTGTCGCTGGTCATCCAGACTCCTCCCGGAGCAGTCGCTTGAGCACCTTGCCGGACGGGTTGCGCGGCAGGCTGGCCCGGAACTCCAGCTGATGGGGCACCTTGTAATTGGCCAGCCGCCCCCGGCAGAAGGCCAGCACATCGGCCACGTCCAGGGCATAGTCAGGGTGGGTGACCAGGTAGGCCTTGCCGACCTCGCCGAGCCTGGGGTCGGGGACCCCGATGACGGCTGACTCGGCGACCCCGTCGAGCCGGGCGAGCACCTGCTCGACCTCGGCCGGGTAGACGTTGAAGCCGCCGCAGATGTACATGTCCTTGAGCCGGTCGGTGATGGTCAGGTACCCCCGGGAGTCCAGGCGCCCGACATCGCCGGTGTGCATCCAGCCGTCGGCGTCAATGCAGGCCTGGGTGGCCGCGGGGTCGTCGAGATAGCCGAGCATCAGGTTCGGCCCGCGCAGCAGGATCTCGCCTGGCTCGCCCGGTGCGGTGTCGGCGGGCGTGGTGTCGGCGGGCGCGGGCTCGCCTGGTGCGGTGTCGGCGGGCGTGGTGTCGGCGGCCGTGGGCTCGGGGTCGGCGGGCGCGGGCTCGGCGGGCGCGGGGTCGGGAGGCGCCATGTCGGCGGGCGCGAGGTCGGCGGCTTGGCTGGGTTCGCGCCCGTCGTCCGGGCGGGCGATGCGTACCTCGAAGCCGGCCGCTGCCCGGCCCGACGTGTGGGCGACGGTCTGCGGATCGTCACCCGGGCGGCACATCGTCGCCACAACGGCCTCGGTCAGCCCGTAGGCGGTGAGCACCGTGTCGAAGCTCAGCTCGCGGCGCATCCGCTCGACCAGGGCGACCGGCACGGTCGCCGCGCCGGTGACCGCGAGCCGCAGGCTGGACAGGTCGCACGAGGCGCGGTCCGGGCGATCGAGGATGGCCTGGTAGATCGTGGGCGCACCAGGCAGCACGGTGATCTGCTCGGACTCGATCAGCCGCATAGTCTGCCCGGCGTCGAACACCAGTTGCGGCACCAGGGTGGCGCCGCTGACCAGACAGGCTAGGATGCCCGCCTTGAAGCCGAAGCTGTGGAAGAACGGGTTCACCACAAGATAGCGGTCGGCGCTGGTCAGGCGGGCGCACTCGGCCCAGGCCCGGGCGACCGCCAGCGACTGGCGTTGCGCGCTCATCGCGCCCTTGCTCCGCCCGGTGGTACCGGACGTGAACAGGATGTCGCTGACGTGCTCAGGCTGCACCATCGCGGCGCGCGCGTCGGCCAGCGCGGCCGGAACCTCCGTCGCCCGCTCCTGGAACTCGGCCCAGTCGATGGCCCCGTCGATGCACCCGGCGACCGGGCCAGCCTCCGGATCGGCCTCGACGGGGACCAGCACAATCAAGCTGAGCTGATCGAGGCATTGACTGGCGGGCTTTGCGTTCTGTCGGATGGTGGTTTTTTCTTCCTCGGCCGCGGCGCGCAGCGCGGCGAGCCGGTCGGCGCCGAGAAACCGGCCGGCGACGATCAGGGCGCGTGCACCGCTGCGGCTGACCACGTCGAGCGCCTCGGGGCCGGTGAACCGGGTGTTGACCGGGACCAGCGTCGCGCCGGCATAGAGCGCGCCGAGTGCGGCGAGCACCCAGTGATGGGTGTTCGGGGACCAGATCGCCACCCGGTCACCCGGTGCTACACCTCCGGCGATGAACGCGCTGGCCACCCCCGTGACCTGCTCATGCAGTTCGCGGTAACTCAGTCGCGGGCCGCCGGGCTCGGCCAGGGCGGTGGCGTCGCCGAAGTCCCTCGCCGCGCTCGCCACGGCCGCCGGGATGGTGAGCTCCACCGAACTCCTCCGACAAAGCAAGTGCTTGGTAGGCTGAGCCTACGCGCGGCGGCAGTCGCTGGCCAGGCAGGCGCCCGCGGGCCCGCCCTCCCCCCGGCGGGCCCGCGGGTCAGCCGCAGGGAGGCACGGGTGCAGCTGAGCCCGCAGGACGACGAGTTCCGTGGTCGTGTGCGGCAGTGGCTGGCGGAGAACCTCACGGGCCGCTTCGCCGAACTGCGGGGAGCGGGCGGACCTGGCCGCGAGCATGAGGCGCACGCCGAGCGGCTGGCCTGGAACGGGCATCTCGCGGCGGCCGGCTGGACCTGCCTGGGCTGGCCAGCCGAGTTTGGCGGCCGTGGCGCCACGCTGGCGCAGCAGGTCATCTTCCACGAGGAGTACGCCCGAAGCGGCGCGCCGGCGCGGGTCGGCTATATGGGTGAGGAACTGCTCGGGCCCACTCTGATCGCGTTCGGCACGCCGGAGCAGCAACGGCGGTTCCTGCCCGCGATCGCGGCCGTGCGGGAGCTCTGGTGCCAGGGCTACTCAGAACCGGACGCCGGATCGGACCTGGCGGCCGTGGCCACCTCGGCCACCCTCGACGGCGGGCAGTGGGTGGTGACCGGGCAGAAGGTATGGACGTCACTGGCCCACGTGGCCGACTGGTGCTTCGTCCTGGCTCGCACGCAGGCCGGGTCGCGGCGCGGCGCGGGCCTGTCCTACCTGCTGGTTCCCATGCGCCAGCCGGCGGTGACGGTCCGCCCGATCCGCCAGCTGACCGGCACCTCCGAGTTCAACGAGGTGTTCTTCGACGGCGCCCGCACCGAACGCGACCTCGTCGTCGGCGAGGTCGGCGACGGCTGGCGGATCGCCCGGGCCACGCTCGCCTTCGAGCGGGGCGTGGCCACGCTCGGCCAGCAGGTCGGGTTCCGGCGCGAGCTCGACGGCCTGGTGGACCTGGCCCGGCGCAGCGCGGCGGGAACCGATCCCGTGCTCCGCGACAAGCTCGCCAGGGCGTGGATTGGCCTCGAGGTCATGCACGCGCACGCCCTGGCCACGATGGCCGACCCGGCCGCCGACGGAACGGGCGCCGAGGCATCGGTGATGAAGCTGCTCTGGTCACGCTGGCACCAGGGACTCGGCGAGCTGGCCATGGAAGTGCTGGGGGCATCCTCGATGGAGGCCCGGGGGACGCCCTATGACCTCGACGACTGGCAGCGGCTGTTCCTGTTCAGCCGGGCCGACACGATCTACGGCGGGTCCGACGAGATCCAGCGCAACATCATCGCCGAGCGGGCGCTCGGCCTGCCCCGCCAGGCCAGGCCGTGATCCCGCCAGACTCCGCCGCCGTTCCGCCAGGCTCCGCTGCGGTTCCGCCAGATTCTGCTGCGGTCCCCCCGGCCGGGCGTGCTGCGGTTCTGCCGGGGTCCGCTGCGGTTCCGCCGGGCTCCGCTGCGGTCCCCCGGGCCGGGCGTGACCTGCTGGCGGGCAAGGTGGTGGTGATCACCGCAGCCGCTGGTACCGGCATCGGCTCGGCGGCCGCGCGGCGGTGCCTGGAGGAGGGCGCCTTCGTGGTCATCAGCGATAGCCACGCGCGCCGGCTCACCGCGACCAGGGACGAGCTGGCCGAAGCGCATGGGGAGCGCGTGTGGTCTCTGGCCTGCGACGTCACCGACGAGGGAGAGGTTGAGGCGCTGATAGCCGGGACGGTCCGCCAGTTCGGGCGCATCGACGTCCTCGTCAACAACGCGGGGCTCGGCGGCACTAGTTCGGTGCTGGAGATGACCGACGAGCAGTGGATGCGGGTGCTGGATGTCACGCTCACAGGCACGTTCCGCGCCACACGGGCCGCGCTGCGCCAGATGGTCGCCCAAGGCCATGGCGGAGCCGTCGTCAACAATGCGTCGGTGCTTGGCTGGCGCGCGCAACCGGGCCAGGCGCACTATGCGGCCGCCAAGGCAGGGGTCATGGCGTTTACTCGGTGCGCGGCCCTGGATGTGGCCGGCCACGGCATCCGGGTCAACGCGGTCGCACCGAGCCTGGCCACCCATCCGTTCCTGGCCAAGGTGACCAGCGAGGAACTGCTGACCGAACTAGCGAGCCGGGAGGCGTTCGGCCGTGCGGCCCACCCGTGGGAGGTAGCCAACGTCATGGTCTTCCTCGCCAGCGACTACGCCTCGTACCTGACGGGCGAGGTGGTGTCGGTCAGCAGCCAGCATCCCTGACGAAGCGGAGTAACGCCGAACGCCAGGATGCGGTGGGCCGCGGACTGGTCAAGACTTACTGTGCTGCCTTTCTCCCAGCACCTTGCGCAGGTAGGCGGCCGACTCCTCGTATCCAAGCGCAAGGTAGAACGGTGCCGCCCTCCGGGTCGCGAGCGCGACTAGCACGCAGCCCTGCCCGGCCGCCCACTACTCGAACGCGCTCATCAGGGCGCGGCCGACGCCGCGCCGCGATGTTCTCGGCGGACCAGGATCTCCTCGACCCAGGCCACAGGCCCGTTTGCGTAGAAGGTGAGGTGCCGGAAGCCGAGAAGGTAACCCAGGCCATGACCCCCCTCGGCTGCAAGGAGCAGGCAGGCATGCTCTGCAGCGAGCAAGGCCGGGTAGCTCAGATCGAACTTTGTCCGGGAAAACGCGAACGACTGTGCCAGCTCGCCGGCCAGGTCACCTACCGTGCTGGGGTCGACCCGGCTGGCGGGCCTGATCCGGACCTGTGAACTGTGCACGGTCACATGATCTCCCGCGTCGGCCGGTGAAGCCGATCGGTTCGGAGCGATGATCGACGGGCGCTCGATACCGTTCCATTTGTGATCCAGGACGACGGAACCCAGGCAGAGGCGGCGAGCGAGGCGTCCCGAGCCGATCGGAGGGACGGTTCCCGCCGAGTAACCCTGCGCCCGCTGGGCCGCCGTGATCAGAGCGAATTCCTTGAACTGGCCGCCGCCAGCATCGACCTGCACCACCCGTGGATGTCCCTGCCGGCCACTCCGCAGGAGTTTCAGGCTTACCTGACGCGATACGAGCAGCCCACCGACGCGTCACTGCTGATCTGCGTGCGTGACACCGGAGCCATCGCCGGCGTGGTCAACATAAACAGCATCATCCGCGGACGCTTCCAGTGCGGCTCTCTCGCCTATGCAGCCTTCGCCCCCACGGCGGGCCAGGGCTACATGTCCGAAGGCCTCGGCCTCGTGCTGCGCTATGCCTTTGAGCAGTTGCGACTCCACCGGCTGGAAGCCCAGATCCAGCCCGGCAACCATGCCTCCGTGAGGCTGGTCCAGCAACTCGGCTTCCGCAACGAGGGCTACTCGCCCGACCTGTTGTTCATCGACGGCGCGTGGCGAGATCACGAACGATGGGCCATCACCAGCAGCATGATCGGCATCGTCCCGGCGGACCCGCATCCCACCCTGCCCGAACGCTGAGACGCCGTAACGGCGGTGTGCGCTGATCCGGGCCGAGGTCTTCTCCACGACTCGGAGGTTCAGGCTATGGTGCTGGGCCAGGGCCAGGGCCAGGGCCAGGGCCAGGGCCAGGGCCAGGGCCAGGGCCAGGGCCAGGGCCAGGGCCAGGGCCGGGACTCGGGCCGGCGCGAGGTGCTGGACCGGGATCAGGCTTCGGGTAGGGCCCGGGGCCGGTGGTGGAGCAGCCGTGGGCCACGGCATACCCGGCGCGGTCGGTCAACGTGATACACCACTGATTGCCGGGATAGGCGGCGAGCCGGGCGGCGAGAGCGCGGGAGTCGTCGGAGTCGATCGTCCCGAATCCGGGGATCTGGCCGGGGGACTGAGACCAGCCCAGCCACGTCTCCAGCGGCATCGTGAGGTTCACTGACCCACGCAGGGAACGCGGTCCTCGGCCGGGCGCAGTTATGCCAGCGGTCCCCGGTCCTGCCGTGCCATCACCAGCTGTGCCGGTGCCCGGAGTCCCAGGGGCACCGGTGGTGCTCGTGCCCGGAGGGCCGGCGTCCGAAGGGCCGGCGGCGCCGGGAGTTCCCGGGGCGCCGGTGGTGCCCGTGCCAGGGGACCCGAGGCTGTCTTGGCCGGTGGTGAACAGGGTCTCGGCGGGCTGGCCGGACAGGAGGTGCAGATAGGCAAGAGCGCGGAGCTGGTCCATGGTGCCGGGTGTTCCCGCGTTCTTCATGTCCATCGCCAGGGCGGTCAGGTTCTTGTCCGCGGCCAGCACCTCCGCCGGGCGCAGATCCCGCCCGGCCAGGGAGGCGGTCCCGGAGGGTTCGTTGTACACCTCCACCCGCGCGTCCTTCAGCGCCTGTTCCTTCCGCCGTCTCGCCGCCGCCGGGTCCACAGCGATCACCGCGCGTCGCAATACCGGCCGCAGCTCCCCAGTGGTCAGGCCTGGCGCATCCCCGATGACCGACGCTTCCACGGCGGCGGCGTGCTCGTCGTCCAGGCCGCTCAGCTCATCAGCGATCAGGGCGGCGCGGCGTTCGTCGATCCGTCCCGCAGCCAGGGCGGCCCGGGTCAGCGGCAGTCTGTCCAGGGCTAGGGCCAAGCCGAGAACGCGCCCGGCACTGTACCCAGTCAACGTCAACGCGAGGGCGACCTCATCGACGACATGCTCCAACATCCGCCCGTCCCCGGTCGCCCGCCCCTCAGCTTCCCGCCGGGCCGCCAGTTCCGACGTAGCCGAGAGCAGTCCGGCGGCCGCCCAGGCACCCAGCCGCTGCCACGCGCTCAGCACCCCGATCAGCTCATCATCGTCCAGCCTGCCCAGGCCGCCCTGCGATGCCCGGTCAGCGAGTCCCGCAAGCACCGGGCCCGGGGGCATGACGTCCGCCACGCCCCCCTGCACGAACCCCGCTCCCGTCGCCACAAGGCCGGCCGCGGTGTCACCGCCATCGGCGTGGTCGGCGGCGGGGGTGGCAGCAGCAGTGCCGCTGGTGTTGGCGTGGTCGCCGTCGTTACTGTCGGCCTGGTCGTTACTGACAGCGCGGCGGTGGGCCTTGCCGCCGACGCGGCCATCTGCGAGGCGGCGAGCGTCCCCCTCCGGGGGGGTGGCAGCAGCCGGGGTGCCGGGCACGGGGGCGGGCAGGTCCTCCGGCCATGGCTTCTCATCGGGCTCGGCGTCGCCGAAGTATTCCAGGTATTCCAGCGCGTCCCAGTCGGGTTCGTCCTCGGCGGGGAACGCGGCCATCTCCCAGGCTAGGGCCTGATCCTGATCCTCCTGGGGGTCTGCTGGCACCTGGTCACCTCCCGCCGCCGCCGGAGTGAAAGTCTTCGAACATGCTATCGCATTATCGAGCGCGACACGCCAATCTAAGATAGAAAACCTGATCGATTCCGTATCGTACGCAGGCCGGTATCGATCTGCGGGTTGAAGGCATCGGCGGTCTTGGCGGACACATCGTTCCTACCGGGCTTCGCTTGTTTGCTGTCTGACGATTGCTGTCTGACGATCTACCCGATCATCCGCCATCCCTTGCGGCCAGAGACGACGCCTCAATTACACGGCCTTGTTCTTTAGAGGCCGGGTCACCCGGCTTCTTTAGCTTGACTCTGTCTTGTGAACACGAACGTGGGAGGGGGCCTGGTGGTGGTTGGCGGGTCCGCTGACCGCGGTGCTGTACGAGTGATGGAGGTTGGCTGGCCCTCCGGTATCGCCTTGCAGGAGGAGGTATCAAACCAGCGTGCGCTG
>WNFC01000674.1_pt1 | contig 34403 bp, 42 predicted proteins | sample 5400541 | NCBI WGS metagenome assembly WNFC01 (sample SAMN13153342, study PRJNA577476) | soil metagenome | isolation source: 120 cm saprolite under Douglas fir tree site 2 hole 2 replicate 1 | place: USA:California | collected 2015-04-18
GGCCCCGCCACGTCGGTGTAGTAGTTGTCACAGAGCGTGAACTGCTGCGCGTAGCTCCAGTAGTGCGGGATGTCGCTCTGCTTGAAAGCGACGCGTGGCGCGGTCTTGTCGCGCGTCAGCCACGCCGCATGACGGTGATTGGGATCCTTCGGCGGCGGGTTGGGGCTCGCCTGCAGGGCTACGCCGTTGCCGCCGGGGAACTGGCCGAAGTAGTTGTCGAAGCCGTGGTTCTCCTTGACGATGATGACGACGTGCTTGATCGGGCTCGGTGGGTTGGCAGCCATGCCCTCAACTTAATACGACGTGCTCTGGCGCGCAGGTCTGGCGAAGCGGGCCGGCACGAAGGCCGTGGCCGCGCTGAGCACGCAGACCACCGTGATCGAGATGAACGCGTACGTCGGGCTCACCGTGAACAACGCGCCGCCCGCCAGCGCGCCCGCGATCTGCACTGCGGTCTGGACTGTCTGGAAGACGGCCTGCGTCCGGGCAAACTGTCCTGGCTCGGCCAGGCGGCTGACCTCGGCCATCGTGCTGGGCACGCCTGAGATCGTGAACATGCCTTCGACCAGGCCCAGGCCGACGAGCCAGGGCACCGACGCGATGAACGGGTACAGGCCGGCGAAGAACGCGGTGCAGAACAGCGCGACGACGATGAAGCGTCGAGCTCCGAATCGATCGCCAAGCGACCCCGCGTATCCGCTGAGCAGCATCGCCGGCAGAGCGAACGCGCCGAACGAAAGACCCACCGCGAAAGTCGTCGCGCCGCGGTAGGTCAGGTAAAGCGACCAGATCGTGTCGAACGCCCCGATCATGTACGAGGTCCCGGCCCCGAGCAGGATGAGCGGAAGCAGCAGCCGGGCGATGTGCAGCGCACGCGCGGGGATCTCCACCGCCGGCTGCGCGCGGACATTCGGCAGGGTGGCCAGCGCCACCACGCTGAGCGCCGAGAGCGCGGCCGCGACTCCGAACACGACACTCAGGTTGATGAGCGCGATGAACCCGCCGATCGCGGGCCCGATGAGCATCCCGGCCATGTTGGTCGACTGCATGTAGCCAAAAGCGCGTCCGCGGCCGGCTGCGGCGGTCGTCTCGGCGAGAAGACCATTGGCGGCGGGGAAGTAAGCGCCCTGCGCCGCGCCGTGCAGCAGGCGGACGACGATGAACGCCCACAGCGGAAGCGGCAGCAGGTAGGCGAGAAACAGCGCCGCCGTGGAAAGCATCGCGGCGATCAGCACCGACCTCGTGCCGAAGCGGTCGGCGGCCCAACCGGCCGGATAGCGGATCACCCCGTTGGCGAGGAGGCCCGCGGCGAAGACGACGCCGACGAGCGCGGCGGAACCGCCCTTGCGGCCGAGAAAGATCGGGAGCAGAGGCAGGAAGAACCACATCCCGACCGCGTTCAGGAAATTGATCGCGTACAGCGTCCACAGCGTGCGCCGGCTCTCCATCGTCATCAGGAATACTGGCAGGGCGTTGATGAGCCACCGGATGCAAGACGCGCACTGGGAGGTGATCCCGCCTTCGGGCCATGCCGCCCACACGCACATGGCGCTGGACGAGGTCTTGCTCGACCAGGTGATCAGCGGCAGGCGGCCCCCGACGATGCGACTGTGGCGCTGGATCGAGAGCGCGCTCGTCATCGGCTCGCACCAGTCGGTGCTCAACGAGGTCGATCAGCGTGCCGCGAAAGAGCTCGGCTTCGTCATCACGCGGCGGATGAGCGGCGGCGGCACCATGCTGTGCGAGCCGGACCGCACGATCACCTACTCGATGTACGTGCCTGAGTCGATGGTCGCGGGGGTCAGCTTCCGAAAGTCCTACGCCCTGCTCGACGATTGGGTGGTCGAGCGATTCAAAGAGCTGGGCGTGCCTGCTTCATATCGCGAGATCAACGACATCATCTCGCCCCGGGGCAAGATCGGCGGCGCGGCGCAGGCGAGGCGGCGGGGCTTTGTCCTGCATCACACGACCATCGCGCACGCGATGGACGTCGAGCTGCTGCCGCGGGTCATCAGGGTCGGCCGCGAGCGGATCGCGGAGAAGGGCGTCCGCAGCGCGGAGAAGGCGGTGTCGCCGCTCTCGTGGTTCACCGCGCTGTCGTGCGACGAGGTGGAGCGTGACCTGTGCTCTTACTTCGAGCGCGCATTTCGCGCCCGCTCCGTCGACCTCAGCGATGAAGAGCTGAGCCGGGCACAGCGGTTGGTGGAGTCGAAGTACTCCACCGACGAGTGGATCAACCGCCTGCCGTAGCGGTCCTCCATTCCTCGATGAGGTCGGCGCTCTGCCCGACATGCTCGCGGTAGTGGTCGCGCAGCCAGCCCAGGATGTCCTCGGGACAGGTCGGATACGGATCCTGGCCCTCGCCATAGACGACCGGCGCCTTGCGCGTCCAGTCGGCAACAGCCAACCGATCGATCGCCGCGCTCACCGCGTCGTGCAAGCGCGCCATCTCGTCCAGCGACTTGCGGCGCTCGGCGGCGCTGAGGCCGCGCCGGGCCCCCTCGCGCGCCTTCGGCTCGTCCCCGGGGGGATCCTGGGGGCCGAGCTCCCCAAACCGGGCCGCGACGATTCCGTCGAGCACGCGACGGTAGTGCAGGAGCACCCAGTTGACGTGGACCTGTAGCCCGCCGAGCGCGTAGTCGTCCCCCGGCTTCAGGTAGGTCAGCGCGCCGTCAGGCACGCGGGCGAACGCGTCCTCCCACTCCTTGCGGGCCGTGTCGAAGTCGGCGAGCGCCGCCTCCCGCTCCATGCGCCGCGAACCTTAGCTGAAGTAGTTGTGCTGCTGTAGGTAGGCCTTGGTGACGACGTCCGGGTCCATGTGCTGCAGCTCGACCTGGGAGTTCAGGGTGATCAGGTCGATCGTGGTCAGGCCGGCGCTCACGGCGTTGAGCACCTTCTTGGCCTCAGCGGTGGCAACCGCGGTCCGGATGATCGGGACCACGTTGTCGGCGTTTTCGAGGTGCTTGTCGTCCTGAAGCACGACCAGCCCGAGGCTCTGGAGGTCGGCGTCGCTGCTGAAGACAAGGCCCACCTGGATGTCGTTGTTTTTGAGCGCGGCCCTGGTCAACGGCCCATCAGTGTCGAGCGCCTTGAAGCTCTTGAAATGAATGTTGTACACGCGTTGCAGTCCCGGCTGGCAGAACGGTCTCTGCGGGCATTCCGGTCCGGCGCCAAGCACGAGCTGGCCACCGACCGGAGTGACGTCGGAGAGCGTCCGCAGGTTGTACTTGTCGGAAGTCGCCTTGGTCACAGCGAACGCGTTCTGGTCGACGGCGGCTGACGGCGTCAGTGCCTGCAGGCCGAGAGGCTGCAGATGGCTGTTGAGCTTGGCGGTGGTCGCGGTGACATCGCCACTCGCTTCGCCGGCGGCGCTGTTGTAGTACTCCAGGTCGGTCGCGGCGTACCCGATGTAGAGGTCGACCTGCTTGGACTTGATCGCAGGCCCGACGACCTCGCGCGAGCCAAGGTTCAGCTTGAAGTTGACCGTATAGCCGTCGTGCTGCAGGGCCTGGCCGTAGAGCTCAGCCAGCACGCTGCCCTCGGAGAACTTGAAACCCGCGATCGTGATCGTCCCTTTGGCGGGCGCGCTAGGACTGCTGCCCCCACATGCGACGGCCACGGTCGACGCCGCGAGCAGCACGCCTAACAACCACCCAAACCTGGGTATGCGGTACATCAACAGTTCCTCCTTGACGCGGACGGTCTCCGGATCGAACCCCGTGTGAGTACAGATTCTTCCACCAACGGGGTCAGGCCGCTTTGAACGCCTGGGTGCGGCCCGCCGTCGGCGCCCTCAGGAGTCTGATGCCTCGAGGCACGAGAAGGCGCTCGACGCCGGCCAGGCTGAGCTCCGTGGCGAGCGCGAGCAGCGCGACAAGGATCGCGCCCGCGACCAGCTTCGTGTAGTCGTAACCGTCCAGGCCGTCGATTATGTAGCGGCCGAAGCCTCCTCCCGCAATCAACGCCGCCAGCGTGGCCGTGGCCACGACCTGCACGGCGGAGGTGCGGATGCCCGCCATCAACAGAGGTACCGCGAGGGGCAGCTCGACCCTCAAGACCTGGGCCAGCTCCCTGTACCCCATCCCACGAGCCGCGTCCTTCACATCCGGGTCCACCTCACGCATCGCGACGTAGCTGTTGGTGACCATCGGCGGAATGGCCAGCGCGGTCAGGGAAATGATGATGGGCAGGTCACCGAGCCCGAACACCTGGAAGGCAAGGACGAGGAGGGCGAAGGACGGCACCGCCCGTCCAACGTTCGAGACGTTGATGGCGAGATTGCCAAATCGCCCGTAATGCCCCAGCACGATGCCGACCGGCAGAGCGATCACGGCCCCGATGAGAACTGATTCCGCGGAGAGCTGGACGTGCTGGACGAGGCGGGTGGGGATTCCGTCGGGGCCCGACCAGTGGGCGGGGTCGGCGAACCACTGCAGGACGCGACCGAGGATGGACATCTACGTGCTCCGCGTCCAGGGAAGGGCGAATCGCTGCGTCCCCGCCAACGCCAGATCGGCGACCAGCGCCAAGACGATAGAGAGAAGCGTGGCCACGACCAGGGGGGTGTGAAAGCTCTCGACAAGGCCCTGGAGGATGAGCTGGCCGAGGCCGCCGAGTCCGATCACCGCCGTGATGGTGACCAGCCCGATCGTTGTGACTGTCGCTATGCGGACGCCGGCGAAGATGGCTGGGAGCGCAAGCGGCAGCTCGACTCGCAAGAGGCGCGCGAGCGGGCGGTACCCCATTCCATCGGCCGCGTCGAGGACGTCCTTGGGCACCGCCTCCAGGCCCACGACGACGTTGCGCGTGAGGATCAGCACTGCGTAACCGACGAGGCCGATCTCGGCGGTCAGCGTGCTCAGGCCGGTATAGGGAATCAGGATTGCAAAGAGCGCGATCGACGGAATCGTGTAGAAGATGCCGAACAGCGTCAGAACGGGGTTGCGCAGGACCCGCCATCGATGCGCGACGATCCCCATCGGGAGTGAGATGACGAGCCCCACCCCGATCGCGATGAGAGTCAGCGTGATGTGCTGCAGGAGGGCTTCGGCGAACACCCCGACATGAGTGGAGAGCCAGTCCCAGTTGACCCAGGGGTCCACGTAGTCGAGGAATAGCCTGTCCTGCATTGCACTACGGTAAATGAGCCGTGATCCGCCTGGAGAACGTGAGCAAGCACTTCGCGGGGGGATCGAACGCGGTGCGCGACCTCAGCCTGGACATCCCCGACGGCCAGACATGCGTGCTGATCGGGCCGTCGGGGTGCGGCAAGACGACCACGCTGCGCATGATCAACCGGCTGACCGACCCGGACAGCGGACGCATCCTGGTCGACGGCGTCGACACGCGTGGCGTCGACCCGGCGGCGCTCCGATTGAAGATGGGCTACGTCATCCAGCAGACCGGCCTCTTCCCCCACATGACGGTCGGCGAGAACGTCGGCACCGTGCCTCGACTGTGGAGGTGGGACAAGAGCCGCATCCACCAGCGGACCGAAGAGCTTCTGGACCTTGTCGGCCTGCCGCCCGCCGAGTATCGCGACCGCTACCCGCACCAGCTGTCGGGCGGGCAGCGGCAGCGGGTCGGGTTCGCTCGCGCGCTGGCGGCCGATCCTCCCGTCCTTCTGATGGATGAACCGTTCGGCGCGGTCGACCGCATCACGCGCGAGCGTCTGCAGCAGGAGTTCATCCGCATCCAGCGCTCGGTGCGCAAGACGGTTGTCTTCGTCACGCACGACATCGACGAGGCCGTGATGGTCGCGGACCGCATCTGCCTGATGAAGATGCAGGCGGAGATCGCGCAGTACGACACGCCCGAACGCATCCTCGCGCGCCCGGCGAGCGATTACGTCTCCGAGTTCCTCGGCCGCGAACGCCTGCTCCGGCGCATGCTGGTCGTGCCGATCGACCCGCAGACGCTGGATCGGTCCGCCAGCGGGCCGCGCCCCGGGGAGCCGCGCGTCGCCCTGACCACCACGCTGACCGACGCCTTCGCGGCAGCGCTGGCGAGCCCGACCGAGAAGGCCTCGGTCTTTGACGGCGACCGCTACGTCGGAGCCTTCACCGCCACGTCACTTCTCGAGTCGCTGCGGCGCGCGAGCGCCGAAGGAGGAGCCCAGGTTGCCGCAGGAATTTGACGTCGTGTGCCTTGGCGGTGGGGTCGCCGGCGAGGCGATCGCGGGAGGACTCGAGGGCAGCGGGCTGTCGCTCGCGGTCGTCGAACGGGAGCTCGTCGGAGGCGAGTGTCCTTACTGGGGCTGCGTGCCGTCGAAAACGCTGCTCCGCTCGGGCGAGACGCTGGAAGAGGCGGGTCGCGCCCGCACCCTTGCGGCGTCGCGCGTCGAGTGGGACGTCGACTTTCCGAAGGTCTCCAAACGGGTGCTGTGGATGGCGCGTGACCTCGACGACACGCGACCCGCGGCGGCGCTCGAGGCGACCGGGGCCAAGCTGGTGCGCGGCGCCGGCCAGATGATCGACCTGCGCACCATCGAGGTGGGAGGCGATCAGCTGGTGGCGCGCAAGGCGGTCGTCATCGCCAACGGCGGCACGGCGGCCATCCCTCCCATCGAAGGGCTGGACAAGGTCGACTACTGGACCAACCGCCAGGCTGCGATACCGCGCGAGCTGCCCGCAAGGCTGGTGGTGCTGGGCGGCGGCGCGGTCGGAGTCGAGCTGGCCCAGGCTTTCGCGCGCCTGGGCTCGAAGGTGACGGTCGTCGAGGCCGGGCCCCGGTTCCTCGTCCTCGAAGAGCCGGAGGCCGGCGCCGCCCTGCTGCCGCACCTGAAGGCGGACGGCATCGAGGTCCTCGTCGGCGACCCCTGCATCGCCGCCGAGAAGCAGGCGTCTGACGTGATCCTGCACCTGAAGTCGGGCGCCGTCGTGTCGGGCGACCGCCTCCTGGTGGCCACGGGCAGGCGCCCGAACTTCGAAGCCTGGAAGGCTAGCGGCCTGACCCAGACCGAGCGCGGCTGGCTCAAGGTCGACCCGCTGACGCTCGAGGCCCGCGACGGCATCTACGGCGCCGGCGACATCACAGGCATCGGGGGCTTCACCCACCTCGCCTACTACCACGGCCAGATCGTGGCGCGCCGCCTGCGCGGCGAGGACGCTCGGGCCGATCACACGGCGGTGCCGCGCGTCACCTTCACCGACCCCGAGGTCGCATCAATCGGCCTGTCCGAGCAGATCGCGCGCGACCATGGGCTGGACGTCGTGGTGACCACGATCGACCCGGCCGAGACGGCTCGTGGGTACATCCACGACTTTCACGGCGGGACGCTGAAGCTCGTCGCCGATCGGACCCGCGGCGTGCTGGTGGGGGCGACCCTGGTCACGCCGCGCGCGGGCGAGATCCTGGGCGAGCTGGTGCTGGCGGTGAAGCTGGGGACTCCGCTGCGCGCCCTGGCCGACGTGATCCACCCGTTCCCGGCGTTCAACCGCGTCCTCGGCGCCGCCTTCGCCACGCTGGCCGCCAAGGTGTCCTGAGGCCCCCGCGCGTTGTAGGAGTGCGCGTCTAAGTTTTGTAAAGGGGGCGTATTTGTAATGGTCATCAGTGTCAACGGAACGCCGATCACGCTCGACCTGGACTCGATCCTGGTCTGGGCCCTGGTCGGGCTCGTGGCGGGCTTTTTGGCGAGCCACGTGGCGCTCGGCCACGGCCTCGGGCTCCTCTGGGACATCGTCGTCGGCATCGTCGGAGCGTTGTTCGGCGGCATCGTGCTCGCCGGCTTCCTCCACTTCAACATCGCGGTGGCAGGCCACCCGATCATCAGCGCAATGATCATGGCCTTCATCGGAGCCGCGATCCTCTTGATCATCGTCCGGCTGTTCGCGGGTCGGGGTTACCGGCGCCGCGCGTACTGAGCCGTCGCCAGACGCCTGGGGGCAGTGCGCTCCCAGGCGTTCTTCACCAGGCGCTCGCCCAGCTGGGGCGCGAGCCCGGCGAGCCTCACGGTGACCCAGCCGAAACGGCCGGTGTAGGCGCTGACGGAGAACGTCTTGGGGTCCATCGCGACGAGCCCCGCCTGGTCGTCGAGCGTCGCCTTGACCGAGACCGATCGACCTTCCGGCGAGCCCATGGCGAAGATGCGGCCGCGGACGCGAAACGTGGCCTCGCCCCACGTCTCGACCTGTTCCGCCTCGGGCAGCGAGAGGCAGATCCGCCGGAACTGTTCGTACTTCAAGCTCGGACGACCTCGAACGTGAGCCGCGCGCGAAAGCGCGCCAGGGCGGCGAGCACCGGCGCGCCGAGGGCAATCACCATCGCCGCGTTGCCGACCGCGCGAAACGTGTCGTAGGCAAAGGACGTGAGCGCGTAGAAGCGCGCGTAGTGGAGCAGGGCAGCGTTCGGCGCGAGACCGGGCGACCATCCCAGGCTCGGGTTGCCGCGGAAAGCCGGGATCCACACGGTCACGTCCATCAGCATGCCGAATACGTAGCCCATGAAAGCGCCCACCGCGGCCAGCACGAGGACGTCGCGGAGGCCCACCGACGGGCTGCGCCAGTGACCCGCGATCCCTGCGGCCACCCCCACCCAGCCCGCCGCGAAGACCTGGTACGGCACCCAGGGTCCGACGCCGCCGCCGATGAGCGCCGAGACGAGGATCGACATCGCGCCGACCAGGAAGCCGAAGGAGGTGCCGAAGGCATATCCCGCGCACAGGACCAGAAAGAAGATCGGGTTGAAACCGCCGATCCCGACGATCACCGCGAGACGGAGCGCCGAGTCGATGGCCGCGATCGCGGCGAGCAGGGCGATGGCGCGCGAGTCGAGCTGTCGAGTGCCGGCCTCGACCAGGAGCAGGGCCGCGACAGCCGCGACCATCAGGGTCCAGGCGGGCGTGTCGGCGGGGAGCCCGCTGCCGGCAAACGGCCACGCAAAAAGGGCGACCCCGACCAGGGAGACCAGTCCGACCGGCAACGCCCTGGTCATGCCCGCACCGCGCCCGGCTCGCTCACCGCGCCACCGCCGACCGTCGCGACGCGGTCCGCGAGCGCGTCCCGCAGGTCCGCGTCGTGCGTGGCGAGAACGACGGCCGAGCCGGCATCCCGCAGCGCGGCGACCAGCGTCATCAGCGCCGCGCGGGCGGCCGCGTCCATGCCGCGGGTCGGCTCGTCGAGGAGCACCAGGTCGGGATGCCCGGGAAGCACCGCGGCCAGGGCAGCGCGCTGGCGCTCACCGGTCGAGAGGTCGCGCGGGTAGCGCCCGGCGACCGCCGTCAGGCCAAGCGCGGCCAGGATCTGCTCCGGGCCCTGCACCTCTCCGGACCGCTCGAGCGTGAACAGGACCTCGGAGCGGACGGTTGGCCTGTGGAGGAGCGCAGTCGGGTTCTGCGGCAGGTAGCCGATGCGCCCTGGCCTGCGCTCGACCTGGCCCGCCAGCGGCGCCAGCGAGCCGGCGATCGTGCGGAGCAGCGTTGTCTTGCCCCCGCCGTTGGGACCACTGAGGGCGACGACCTCCCCGCGGCGGCCGGCGAGGTCGACGCCTTCCAGCACGGCGCGGCCCGCAAACCCGGCGGTGACCCCGCGGAGGGACCAGGCCTCTGCCCCAGGCGCGGACGATCTCCCCGCGAGATGCGCGATGCCGGGCGGCTGCCACGCGTCGGGTCGATGCAGCTCGACTCTGCCTCCGTCGACGACCACCACCTGGTCCGCAACCCGCCTCATCTGCTCGAGGCGATGCTCGGAGATCACCACCGCACGGCCGGCCTCCGCCAGACGCGAAACCGCCGAGAGCACGAGCGAAGCACCTTCGGGATCGAGCTGCGACGTGGGCTCATCGAGGACCACCAACCGCGGCTGCATCGCAAGCACCGAGGCCAGTGCCACGCGCTGGCGCTCGCCGCCGCTCAACGTCCTGATGCGCCGGTTTGCCAGATGGTCGGCGCCGGCGTCTGCCAGGGCTTCATCGACGCGTGAGCGCATCGCGTGGCTCGGCATGCCCATGTTTTCGAGGCCGAACGCGACCTCACGCTCGACCGTGTCGTACACCGCCTGCAGCTCTGGGTCCTGGAAGACGAAACCGACGGTGCGTGCGAGAACGCGGGTGGGCGTGGCGACGATGTCGTGGCCCGCGACCTCGGCCGAACCCTTGATCCGGCCCCCGTGGAAGTGCGGCACGAGGCCGTTCAGGACGCGCAGCAGCGTGGACTTGCCGCCGCCCGACGGTCCCGCGACCAGCGTCACGCCGTCGCTCAGCGTGAGGCGCACGTCATCCAGCGCCGGGGCGGCCGCGCCCGGGTACCAGTACGTGAGTCGTTCTAGACGCGCCGTCGCCAAGCCATCACCGGCGTGAACAGAAGCAGGCAGGCGACGACGGCGGGCAGGTCGATCGCCGGCGCAACCAGCGATGGATAGGCGTACCAGTCCGCCGCCCCACCGGCGGCATGCGCCGCGACGAAGGCCACGACCGCGAGGCCGGACGCGGCGACGACCAGCCAGTCGGAGCGACCGAGCCTGGGCCGCGCGAAGGAGGTCCGCGGGGCGGAGGAGAAGCCGCGGGCCTCCATCGACTCGGCCAGCTGGATCGAAGACTCGGCGCTGGTGAGCACGACTGGGACGACCACCTCGGCCCAGGAGCGAGGTCCCCGCGGCTTCCATCCGCGGAAGCGCTGCGCCTCGCTCACCTCGGCGAACGAGCCGACGATCGAAGGCACGAGGTTGAGCGACGCGGCGATCGCGGTGCCCGTTCGCGACAGCGCGTTGGGCAGCGCGTCCATCACGTCATGTGGCTCGAGCATCAGGGAGAACGGCGCCGCGGCGAAGATCGCCGCGGCGATGGTGAGTGCGTTCGAGACGCCGAAAGCGAGCGCCTCCAGCGTGTACGGACCTCCGAGCGCGGGGATCGCCTCGGGCAGTGCGAAGAGGACGGTGCGGCCGAGATGCGCGGAGACAAAGTTGAGGAGCACGTCGACGATCACGATCGCGGCCGCACCCAGCAAGAGACGACGCAGCCGGGCGAGGCCCACGGCGGCGACGAGCACGGTGAACGCCGCCGCCAGGACAAGCGCCCTGTACGCCGGGTTGGTCGTGAACAGCGCGACGAAGATGCATGCGCCGGACCAGGCTGCCACGGCCCTCCCGTTCAAAGATGCCTATCCCTTGGGCAGCGGCGGCGGTGCCGGCGATTGGTCGGACGTGTAGAGCCAGCCGAGCGCCTCTTTGTCGTGGAGCGTGATCTGCGTGTATCCGGTCTGCGCTTCGGCCCAGGCGCCGCCCGTGTCGACGAACAAGAGCCAGTTCGGTCCTGTGTCGGCGAAGCACTTGCTGAACTGGGTGGGCTCGCTGTCGACCTGGCACACCGCCTTGCCGAAGCTGAAGGTCTGGGTCTGATACTCGACGCCCGACTGGTCCATCAGGGTCTGGCCGTCGATGGTGTCGCCTGTGAATCCGACACATCTCTGAAACTCGTGTCCGGCCGCCATGTGCTGGACGACGACGTATGCGTGGTGCGGCGCGGACGCGTTCACGCAGGAACTGGTCGGGGCCGACGTGTTCGCCGAAGGCGAACCGCCGCACGCGCTGACGCCGCCGAGCATCAGGGCCAGTGTCGCGCTGGCCCACATCAAGTGCTTTCGCACAGTGCTACCTCCAGGCGGTCGACCTTTTCCGAACGCGCCGCTGAAAGCCGACCGCCAGGAGCTTCCGTGCCGTTGCGCGCGGACGGGTTCGCCGTTTCGGGCGCTCAGGTCTCCTGGCTCGCGGATCGCCGCCCCTGTCCGCCTTCCCGAGGTGGTTCTACCTCAGTGGCTTGTTTCGGACGGAGGCTCCTCGCTCACAGTTGCGCGACAGCTCCGGTTTTGCACCGGATTCCCTTGGTGCCCTGCGAGAAATGTTAGCTCCCGACATGTCGAGGCATGGGCGGGGGCGCGGGGTTCGCATCCACCGCACTCACGTAACGCCAACCGAGAGCCTGTCCGTCGCGCAGGGTGACATCGGTGTATCCGCCGTTCGCGCTCGACCAGCCTGAGCCCGAAGCGATGAAGAGCGCCCAGTAAGGCTTGTTCTGCGGAAAGCACTGGCTGAACTGCGCCGGCTCCTGGTCGACCTGGCAGACGACCTTGCCGGAGCCGACAGGCTCGGCCTGGTACTCGATGCCGGAGCGATCCATCGCGGTCTGACCGTCGATGGACGAAGCCGCAAATCCAACGCATCGCTCCATCCACGCCCCGGACAGGTGCTGGACGACGACATACGCGTGATGCGGCGCGCCCGCGTCAGCGCATTGGACCGTCGCCGCGCCTGCGGTATTGGAAGGCGGCGCACCGCACGCCGCCAGCAATAGCACGACTGTTCCGCAGAAAACCAGTTGACTGCGCATCCCCGAGCCCTACGGAAGAGGACGGTCGGAGGGCTCAAAAGCTTGCGGTCAGGCTGAGGTAGCCCTCCTGTCGGGTGACCGGCATCGCGAAGTCGAAGACGTCGGCCTGCAGGGACAGCTCGAGGTCGCTCGGCGGAAAGCCCGGCCACGTCCCGGCGGCGACCTGCCGGTATCGGTCGGTCTCGCGCAGCGGCCGGAGAAGGCGCTCGAGGTCCGGCGTCTGGCCGCGGACGATCGCCTCCATGTAGGCGGCGCATGCATGGTCCTCGGGGTGGTCCGCTGAGGCGATGAGGGTCAGGGTCTCGGGATTCCTTAACAGGCAGGCTTGCACTGTCGCCCGCGCCACCACCAGACTCGCGGCGAACATGTCATCGCTTGCGACCGCGGCCGCGGCCTGGGTGCCCGCGCTGGAACGCTGGATCAGGACTCGACCGTCGAGGTCGAGCTCGCGGATCTTTGCCGGCGAGTTGCTGATCGGGATCCCCTCCACGGGCAGGCCCTCCTCTTCGGCACAGATCACCGAGCCTGGAGTGGTCGCCGCAAGCGCACGCGCCTCGGCGACCGTCTTGACGAGGCGGCACTCGCGCGCCCCGCCGTGCAGCGCGTACGCGCTGACCGTGAACGCGCGCAGCACGTCGATGACGACTGTTGTGCCGCGCGCCTGGCGCGCACCCTCGACCCCCGTCGCGTTGACGATGCGGGGCGGCATCATAGGCGTCGGTGACAGGCTCCAACGCAGGCGAGGTACCGCGAGCGTTCGGCTTCGAGCAGATCGCGGACTGCGGCTCGATGCGCGTGGTGGGGTTGCGCCTCGAGCCCGGCCAGATGGTGCCCGAGCACCGCAACGCGATCCCGCTCGCGCTCATCGTCACCGGCGGCAGCCTTCACTTCGACGACGGCACGCACTCGGGCGAGGTCCGCGTGGGCGAGATGCTGTTGATCAACCCGGGTGAACGGCACACGTACCGCGCCGACGTCGCCACGTCCGCCTACCTGGTGTTCGCCGGACTGCCGGGCGTGCGCAGCCGCACGTGGACTCTGCGGCGCAAGACATAGCTCCGCGGATCACGACGCGTTCCACAGGGCGATGACCCGACCGCGGTCGGCGTCGCGAAGGATGCTGAGCGTGGCCACGTCGAGCTGCAGACCCGCGGCGACTTTGATGTCGGCCCTGATCCAGGCCACCGCGATCGCTCGCATGATGTGCCCGTGGGCGAAGACGAGGACCCGACCCTCGTCCTGTCGCGTCGCCAACGCGATGAACTCGTTGGCCCGCGCGTAGATCTGGGCCGGCGTCTCGCCACCAGGGCAACCGTCGCTGTAGAGGTCCCAGCCCAGATCGGAATCGTGGATCTGGCGCGTGGTCAGCCCTTCGTAGGTGCCGTAGTCGACCTCTCTCAGCAGGGAGGTGAGCTGCGGGTCGGGAAAACCCGCGAGCTCCGCTGTCCGCCGCGCCCGCTGGAGCGGGCTCGAGTAGATGGCGTCGAAATGAATGCCGGCGAGTCTGCCGCCGAGGTCTCGCGCGTTCTCTTCGCCGCGAGAGGTGAGGGGCAGGTCTGTGGTGCCGGTGTGCCGTCCCGAGAGGCTCCACGCCGTCTCGCCGTGCCGGGCGAGATAGATGTCCGGCGTCAGGCCGGCTTGCCCATCATCTCGGGCCGGCCCGAGCGAAGCGAACGGCTGGCGCTTTCGATCACGGCTCCGGCGCGGACTCGCTGACCGGGCCGCACGCAGACGAGGCCGACCGCCGCCTCACCCCCCTGGGGCTTGAGCGCGTCGTTGACCGCCACGAGGACGCGGTTCGCGGCGTGTGCGGTGCCGGCCACGTCGGTGTCGGGGAGGATGGCGAGCAGCTGCGGCGGCGTGCGCCCGAGGACACCGGGGGTGTCGACGTCACGCACCGTGCCCGCCAGCGCGGCGGCCATCGTCTTCAGCGCTTCGTCCGGAGGAAGCGAGCCGTTGGCCTCGATGAGGAGGACGCCGAGGTTGCGCTGGTAGCGGTGGGCTCGCGCCAGCTCGTCTTCGAGGACCGGGCGCACGAATCGATCGTTGAAGAGTCCCGTCGTCCGATCGACGATGTGGAGGGGTTCGGCCTGCGGATCGTCGGCTCTCACGCCGCAGGAGGGGCAGAACACGGCGCCGTGGGGCAGGGGCGAACCACATGCCTGGCAGGTCTGGGCCTCGGGCCGCCGGCGGAGAAAATCGCCAATCGGCATTCGGTAAAGCCTATCAGTCGTGTTCGACATGCCTTTTTGGAACCTCTTAACAGCCTGGGTTGCGCGTGACTTTCCCGAATCCTAAGCTCGAGCGCGGTGTGCTGGCGGGGGAGGGACGGCACGGTGGAGGAAGGGAGGGCCCGAGGTGACGAGTTCGGAAAACGGCTTGGCTCAGCCCACCGCCGCTGCGGACGTCGTCAACCAGGTCTCAGCCCAGTCCGCGACCGAGGCCAGGACCGGTTCGAGCGCGCGACCGCGCGACGTCAATCTATAGCTCACGCGCACAGGCGGTCCCGGGTCGACGAGCCTCTCGACGATGCCCTCTGTCTCGAGCTCGCGAAGGCGCTCCGTCAGGACGCGGTCGCTTATCCCCGGAATGCCCGCGAGCAGTTGATTGAACCGAGCAGGTGCGGGGATGAGTGCTTTTACAACCGCCCCGGTCCAGCGCTTTCCGATCAGCTCGATTGCGCGCTGAAAGGCCGCGCTGTAGTCGAGGCCCCCTCCGACCATGGGGAGAGATTCTATGCGCTATCGCAAGTCTCCGAAAGGACCCGACAGGTGTTTTCCACAAGAAAATTTTTTCAAGCACGAGCCTCCCTCGGCATGACATCGTGTGAGGACCTTGGAAATGTTCAGGCGGCCACGCTTATGAGCTTGCTGTGGAGCTGACGGATAGGGTCGTCGTCGTCACCGGAGCCGCGCGCGGCATCGGTCGCGCCCTCGCCCGGCGCTTCGCTTCCGAGCGCGCGGCGACCGTGATCGTCGTCGACATCGACGGTGAGGGCGCCAGGGTGCTGGCCGACGAAATCGGCGGCACATCGGCTCAGTGCGACGTTTCCCATGAGGCTGATATCGCGCGACTGATCCATCAGGTTGAGGCCTCGCACGGCCGCATCGACCTCTTCTGTTCGAACGCGGGCATCGCGGTCGGCGGCGGTCCTGAAGCACCAGACAGCGACTGGCAGCGCATCTGGGAGGTCAACGTGATGTCCCACGTTTTCGTTGCGCGCCACGCGCTGCCTGGAATGCTCGCGCGCAAAGAGGGCTACATCGTGGGCACCGTCTCCGCGGCGGGACTGCTGAACCATTTCTTCGCCGCGCCATATGGCGTGACGAAGGCCGCCGCGCTTTCTTTCTTCGAATGGCTCGCGATCGTCCACGGCGACGAAGGCATCCGCATCTCGTGCCTCTGTCCACAAGGCGTGAAGACGGAAATGCTGGCCGAGGAGCGCCGCCAGCTCAACATCGATTTCCTGACCGCGGGCGCGCTCGAGCCCGAGGCTGTCGCCGACGCCGTCGTCAGCGGAATCGCGGACGAGCGATTCCTGATCCTGCCCCATCCAGAGGTCGCCGACTACTTCAAGCGCAAAGCGGACGATTACGACCGCTGGCTCCGCGGCATGCGCCGGCTGCGCCACAACCTCCTCTCGACCGCGCGCTGAGTGCGCTGGATCTCCCTCGGCGCCGGCGCGGCACTGGTCGCCCTGGCCTTCGCCGCAGCGACTCGGGTGTCGGACACGCGCGAGGGCCTGATCGCCGAGGTGATCACGCTGCTCGGCGGCCTCGCGGGCGTCGCCCTGTTGATCTACGGGTTCACCGCAGGGCGGGTATCACACGCCCCCACCCGGACCGCTTCGCGGTCCGACCTCCCCGGCGAGCTGGGAGGTAAAAACCGCCAGCCGCGTTCGACCCGGGACATCATCTTCGGCGCGGGTGGCATCGTGCTCGCGTTGGTCTTGCTCGGCGGTCTCGGGTTCAGCGGCGGCGGACTGTGGCTCGGCCTCGGGTTCGCTCTCCTGCTGCCGATGATCGCGGGCAGCGTCTACCTCTGTGTTCGGTTTCTCCGGGCTACTCCGTGAGAGCCAGGATCTCGCCGACCAGGTAGAGCGACCCGCAGACCAGGACATTTCCTTCAGGACCCGCGAGTCCCCTCGCGAGCTCGACCGCTGCGCTCGCCGGACGCTCGACGAATGCGCCCGCACCATAGATTCGGGCCAGCTCGTCGGGCGAGATGGAGTGTCCGTGCGCGCTCGCAGGCTCCGTGAAGACGGCCGCGTCCGGCCGCAATGTCCGCAGCGCATTCAGGAGCAGGACGGGGTCTCGCTCACTCAGCATCGCGAACACGGCGACCAGCTTCTCCGAGCCGATCAATTCGCGCAGCGCCGTGCCTGCCTTGATCATCGCGGCCGGGTTGTGTCCGCCGTCGAGGATCACGCGGGGATTTTCCGCGATCACCTGGAGACGGCCGGGCCAGCGCGTCGCGGCCAGTCCTTCGCGGACGGCGCGGTCGTCGACCGTGTCGATCAGGTGCGCCGCCGCGACGGCGAGCGCCGCATTGGCCGGCTGGTAGTCGCCCACCAGCGGGAGCTGCATGTCGCGGTGCTCGAAGCCGGGGCCGGCGACGCTCATGACATGACCGCTCCAGCCCTCGGACTTCGAGTCGAGCTCTATCTCCTTTCCAAGGCGCCACACCGGCGCGGCCATGCGCGCCGCCTGGGCCTCGACAATCTCGAGCGCCTCGCCGGTGCATGCGGTCACCACGCGATCGCCGGCTTTGATGATCGCCGCCTTCTCGCGCGCGATCGCGGCGATCGTGTCGCCCAGGTACTTCTGGTGATCGAGGTCGACGTTGGTGATCACCGCGACGCCGAGGTCCAGCGCGTTGGTTGCGTCCAGCCTGCCACCCAGCCCGACCTCACACACCAACCGGTCGATGCGCGGGGCGAGGTAGGCGATCGCCATCACGGTCAGCATCTCGAACTCGGTCGCGGGTCCCATCTCCGCAGCGATCGCATCGAGCGTCGGCATGAGGCTCTCGAGCGTGGCCACGAAGTCTTGCTCGCTGATCGGGCTTCCGTTGAGCTCGATCCTTTCGGTGTAGGTGACGAGGTGCGGCTTCGGCATGAAGCCGACGTCGCGGCCGGCGGCGCGAAGGATCGATGTCAGGCAGGCGCCGGTCGAACCCTTGCCGTTGGTGCCTGCGATCAGCGCGCCGCTGAGCCGCCGGTCGGGTGCCCCGATGTGGTCGAGCAGCGCCCGTGTCCGCTCGATGCCGAGCTTCATCGCGAAGCGGCCCTGCCTGGAGATGAAGTCGAGGGCTTCCTGGTAGATCACGCGGGTCGTGCGCTCAGTCGGGTACGGCCTCGATCGCGTAGAAGTCGGAGTCCATGGTGATCGGGCGCGTCATCCGCAGCCCGGCAGCGGCCAGGAGCGCGGCGTATTCCTCGGTGGTCCGCTCGCGCCCACCGAGCGCGACCATCATGTGCAGGTCGCTCATCACCGGGCCGAGGGCGGAGGCCGGCGAGTCGATCCGATCGGGCAGGTATCGCTCGATCAGGACGAGCCTCGCGGAAGGGCTCATCGCGCGGCGGCACGTGGCGAGGATTGCCGCGGCGCGCTCGTCGTCCCAGTCGTGGACGATCGATTTGAGCAGGTACAGGTCGCCTGACCGAGGGATCGACTCGAAAAAACTCCCCTCGACATATGTCACGCGACCATCAAGCCCCGCAGCGCTCATGCGCTCGCGCGCGCCCGCCAGCCCGGCTGCCACATCGAACAGCACGCCCTTCATCGAAGGGTGCGCGGTCAGGATCGCCGCGAGCAGAGCTCCGTTGCCGCCCGCGACGTCGACCGCCGTGTGGACCTCTGCGAAGTCGTAATGCTTGATGAAGTCACGGGCGACCCGCGTGGTGGTTTCGACCATGCCCGCGTTGAAGAGGGCCGCCTCTTCCGGATCGCCGGCCATCTTCTGCCAGCGATTCACGCCGTACACGTGCTCGAACGCCGGCTCACCCGTTTTCAGCGTGTACATCAGGTCGCCCCACACGCGGTAACCCTCGTCGCTGATCATCAGCGTGATGTTGCGGAGGCCGGGCCGGTCGGCGCGGAACGTGTCGGAGACGGGCGTGGCCGCATAGCGCCCGTCTGCGTCTTGCGTGAAGAAGCCCCACGTGACCAGGCCGCGCAGCATTCGTCGCAGCGCGCCGGCGTGTGTCTCCGTCAGCGCGGCGAGCTCGTCCGCGTCCGCATGGCCCGCCGCGACCAGGTCCGGCAGCTCGAGGCGGCATGCCGCGACGACGAGCTGAAAGCCGCGGAAGCCGTTGAACAGGCGGATCGCTTCCGCCGGCGGCTGATCATCCACGGCGCCGTACCTCCGCTTCATACGTGTTCTTGATCAGCATCGCCCGGGTCATCGGCCCGACGCCGCCGGGATTCGGAGTCAACCACCCCGCGACCTCTTCGACGCCAGGGCCCAGGTCGCCAACCTGCCGCCCGCCATCCCAGTTGGTGCTGACGTCGACGACCGCAGAGCCCGGTTTCACCATCTCCTTGCTGATCAGGTTGGCCCGTCCCGCCGCGGCGACCAGGATGTCGGCCGTGCGCGTGTGACCGGCCAGGTCTTTCGTGCGCGTGTGGCAGATGGTCACGGTCGCGTTGCGCTTGAGGAGGAGCAGAGCGGCCGGCTTGCCGACCAGGTTGCTCCGGCCGACGACCACGGCGTTGGCCCCCTCGATGACGACGCCCGACCGTTCGAGCAGAAGCACGATGCCCGCCGGGGTGCACGGTTCCAGACCGCCCGGCAGGCCCAGGGCCACGAGGCCGGCGTTGATCGGATGGAACCCGTCGACGTCCTTCGCGGGGTCCAGCTCGAAGATGACCCGGCGCATGTCGACCTGTTTGGGCGCGGGCTGCTGGATGAGGATTCCGCTGACCTGTTCATCGCGGTTCAGGCGCTGGACCAGCGCCAGCAGCTCTTCCGTGGTGGTGCTGGAGGGCAGCCTGTGGTCCTCCGACTCGATGCCGACGTTGCGGGCGTTGCGCTGCTTCAGCTCGACGTACTTCGCCGACGCCGGGTCGTCACCGACGAGGACCGTCGCGAGCCGCGGCCGTGTTCCGCCGCGAGCCAGGCGTTCGCTGACCGCCCTCGCGACCTCTTCATATATCTGCCTGGCGACGGCCTTGCCGTCGAGCACGCGCGCCGTCAATCGATTCCCAGCTCGCGGCGGGCGGCCTCATCGACCATCCGCATCACCTCGCGGAGGTCCCGTTTGGTCTCGCGCGAGATCCGCCGGCAATCTTCGTACTCGGGCGCGACGTCGATCGCGCGACCATCGAGCTCTTTGACCTTCACGCGAGCGGAGCCAAGCGGCGTGGTGACCTCGATCATCCTGCGGGCGGCGATGACCCGGTCCACCGACCTCAATCGAAGGCCGAGCGTCGTGCTGTGCCGGAGCAGGTGATCGCTGAGGCTTGCGACCAGCTCCGGCGGGGCCATCACCGTGAGCAGGTGACCCGGACGCCCCTTCTTCATCAGTGCAGGGACGATGACGACGTCGAGCGCTCCCGCCGCCATCAGGTCCTCGCACAGCGCGGCGACCAGGTTTGGTGCCATGTCGTCGATGTTGGTCTCGATCACCGTGACCGCGTTGTGGGCCGCCACTTCATCGCCGATCCACACGGCAAGCGCATTGCCGGGCGACGGGTGGCCGCCGATGCCATAGCCGACCCGACGCAACGACATCGCGGGGCGCTCGAACGTTGCGGCTGCGGCCAGGATCGCAGCGCCCGTCGGCGTGACCAGCTCGCGGGTTTCGTCGCTGGGCTGGAGCACCGCGCCGGTGCCCTCGAGGACGCGGAGGCTGGCCGGCGGGGGGAGCGGCATGTCGCCTTTGAGTCCACGAGGCGCGGGGAGTGGCGACGAGTAGACGCGCGTGACCTCGAGCGCGTGCAGCAGCCAGAACGCGCCGACTATGTCCACCAGCGTGTCCGCGCCGCCGAGCTCGTGCAGATGCGCGTCCTCTTCCGCCACGCCATGGATCTGCGACTCGGCCCGCGCCAGCCGGTTGATCGCCTCCAGGGCCGGCGGCTTCACGGGATCGGGCAGGTCCGCCTCTTCCACCACGCGGCGGAGGGCCGGCACCGTGCGCTCGACCCGGTCGGTGACCCCGACCAGCACGCGTGTGCCGCCCGTGTGGCCGCGCGCCTCGTGGCGGACCTCGACCGTCACCTCGTCACTCAACCGCAAGGCTTCGACCACGGCGTCGAGCAGGGCGCGGTCGGCCCCGCAGTCGACAAGCGCGCCGAGCGTCATGTCGCCCGAGATGCCCGAGAAGCAATCGAAATAGGCGATGGTCACGCGCGCGTCCTCTTGATGCTGACCGCGGCGGCATCGATCGGCTGCATGCTCGCCGGACGCTTGGCGACTCGCACGGACACCGCCTCGACGCGGGGAAGCTCCAGCACGCGCTGGGCGATCGCGGCGGCAAGCGATTCCAGCAGCCTCATGGGTTCGCCCTCGATGACCGCCTTCGCCGCCGCCCGGGCCTGCGTGTAGTCGACGGTGTCCACCAGCCGGTCGGTCCGTCCGGCCTCGCCGAGGTCGGCCTCGATCTCGAGGTCGACCTTGAACTCCTGCGGCTGGGCGCGCTCGGCCGGGCGCACCCCGTGGCGGCCCTGGAAGGACATTCCGCGAAGCTCGATCCGATCCACGCAACCAATTGTCGGAAATACACTGATCCACTGTGATTCACGACTCCGTCCACGTCCGAACGGCGACCGCGGCGGATCTCGAGGCGATCAACGACATCTATAACCATTACGTCGCCGAGACCCACGTCACGTTCGACGTCGAGCCTGTGTCGATCGAGGACAGGCGCGAGTGGTTCGGCCACTACGCCGAGAGCGGGCGCCACCGTCTGATCGTCGCACTGGACGGAGACAACGTTGCGGGCTTCGCCTCGAGCAGCCGCTTCCGGCCGAAGCCGGGCTACCTGACCTCAGTCGAGACGAGCGTTTACCTTGCCGCGGACCTGGTCGGCAAGGGCATCGGCTCCAGGCTGTATGGAGAGCTGTTCAAGGCCATCGACGGCGAGGACGTCCACCGCGCGTACGCGGGCATCGCGCTGCCCAACCCGGCTTCGATCGCCCTCCACGAGAAGTTCGGCTTCAAGCGCGTCGCCCATTTCACGGAGCAGGGACGCAAGTTCGGCCGCTACTGGGACGTGGCGTGGTTCGAAAAACCGCTCGAGGGCGCGGGCGACGTAGAGAGCCTCTAGCCTCCGCTGGGGCGCGGCGATACGCCTGCGCCTCCCGGCACCGCGACGCTGCCGCCGCCGATCTGGATCGTCGTGGCCTTGATGCTGCCGTCCGCCTGGCGCGTCCCGACGATGGTGACCGTCATGTCGTCCTTGAGGTCGGAGATCGAGCCCGCGAGCGTCCGGGAGACCTGGACCGTGTTGCCGAACACCACCTTGATGTCGCACGCGGTCGATGTGATCGTCAGCGAGCTGGAGGTCAGGTCGGTCACCGTCCCCCGCGCGACCGCGTTGCCGCCGGGTGACGGCGATGGCGCGCCGGGGCTGGGGCAGGTTGCCGCGAGTCCGCCGCGCGTCCCGCCGCCGCCGTTGAACCCGCCACCGAAGTTGCCGGTTCGCGAAGCCTGGCTCTGGTTGGTCGTGCTGGCGCTCACGTTGTTCTGGCCCAGCTTGTATCCACCGTAAAACCCGCCCAGGATCCCGACCACCAGCAGCAGGACGACCACGTATGGCTTCAAAGTTCCACTCCTTTATTCGTACCTGAGCGCGTCGATGGGGTGCAGCCGCGCCGCACGGTTGGCGGGATAGATGCCGAAGAAGAGGCCGATCGCCACCGACACGCAGAAGGCGAGCACCACCGAGGGCGGCGACACAACGGGCGTTGGAAAGCTCGAGCCGGCGATGACCGGGATGTTGGGCGCCTCTTTCGCCAGCAGCGCCCCGACGGCGATGCCGAGCGCGCCGCCGAGTCCGCTGAGCACCATGGCTTCGATCAGGAACTGCATCAGGATGTCGCGCCGGCGCGCGCCGATCGCCTTGCGGATGCCGATCTCTCGGGTCCGCTCGGTGACCGTGACCAGCATGATGTTCATGATTCCGATGCCGCCGACGACGAGCGAGATGCCGGCGATGGCGCCGAGCACGAGGGTGAGCGCGGTCGCGATCGACGTCGCCTGGTTGAGGATGTCCTGCTGGCTCTGGAGCTGAAAGTCGGCCAGCGTCGGGTCGGAGATCCGGTGCCGCTGCAAGAGGATGGTCGTGATCTCGGTCTCCGCCTGGGTCACGGTCCCGGCCGACGACGCCGAGGCGACGATCTGGCTGATCACCTTGCCCCGCGCGCCTGTGAGGTAGGCCCACACGGTGGTGATCGGCGCCACCACGACGTTGTCCTGCGAGCCGAGGCCGCTGCCACCCTTCTGGGCGAAGACGCCGACGACCCGGAAGCTCTGGCGGTTGATCTTGATCGTCTGGCCGATCGGGTCGGTCGCGCCGAAGAGGTTGTCGACCACCGTCTGGCCGATCACCACGACGCGTCGGCGCGCGTTGACGTCGTCGTCGGTGAAGAACGACCCCTCCGCAACCTGGTAGTCGCGCACCTGCGGGAACGCCGGCGTCGTGCCGGTTGTCGGCGCGAAGTAGTTCTGGTTGCCGAAGGTGATCTGGCCGCCGCTCTGCGCGATCGGGATCGCCGCCACCACGTCCGGGTCCTGCTGGCGGCTGTTGATCGCGTCGACGTCGGCCTGCGTAAGCGATTGCGCCGTGCCGAAGCCCTGCGAGACGCCTCCCGACCCTTTTGCGTTCGAGGGGTAGACGTAGATGACGTTGGCGCCCAGGGACTGGACCTGGTTGTTGATCTGCACGCTCGCGCCGTTGCCGACCGCGACGAGCAGGATCACGGCCGTCACCCCGATCAGGATGCCGAGCATCGTCAGAGCGCTTCGCAGGCGGTTGGCGAGCAGGCCGTTGGCCGCCATGCGCAGCGCTTCGAAGAGGTTCACGCCGCGCTCCTCTCGTCGCGCACGATGCGTCCGTCGCGCAGCTCGACGACTCTCCTGGCGAAGCGCGCGATGTCCCGCTCGTGGGTGATGAGGACGATGGTGCGTCGCTGTTCGGCGTTGAGGGTCGAGAGCAACCGCATGATCTCCACGCTGGAAACGGTGTCCAGGTTTCCGGTCGGCTCATCCGCCAGCAGGATGGCGGGGTTGGTGACCAGGGCGCGCGCGATCGCGGCACGCTGCTGCTGGCCGCCGGAGAGCTCGGTCGGCTGGTGGTGGGCGCGGTCGGCCAGGCCGACGGCTCCGAGCGCCTCGCGTGCTCGCTGCGTGCGGCCACGCTCCCCCGCATAGATGAGGGGCATCTCGACGTTGTGCAGGGCGCTCGTGCGCGGGATCAGGTTGAAGCTCTGGAAGACGAATCCGATCTTGCGGTTGCGGATCCGTGCGAGCTCGTCGTCGCCGAGCCTCGCGACGTCGGTCCCATCGAGCAGGTAGCGCCCGCTCGTCGGCACGTCGAGGCAGCCGAGGATGTTCATCAGGGTCGACTTGCCGGACCCGCTGGCGCCCATGATCGCGACGAACTCTCCCTGGTCGACGTGGAGGTCGATGCCCTGCAGCGCCGGCACCTCGATCCGGCCCATGCGGTAAGTCTTGGTGACCCGTTCGAGGGTGATCATCCGCCGCCGCCCACCCGGACGCCGCCGCCGAACCCACCGCCCCGGGTGGTGCCGGTGCCGGTCGAGGCCCTGATGGTCGGGAGCACGATCTGCTCGCCGTCGTTGAGGCCGCCCGTCACTTCCGTGAACTGGTCGCCCACGACCCCGGTCTCGACCGGAGTCTGGACCGACTGGCCGCCGGCGTAGACGTTCACGTAGGCCTGGCCCGCGGTATGGCTGACGGCGAGGTTGGGCACCGCGAGAGCGCTGGCGGCCTTGCTGACCGTGACCGTCGCGTTCGCGGTCATCCCCTGCTTCAGGGACCTGTCGGTCTGGTTGAGGGCGACCGTCGCGTAGTAGTTCACGACTCCGCTGGTCACGGTCGCCGCGGTGGCGACGGCGATGACGTGGCCTGTGATGGTCAGGTTCGGCACGGCGTCGAACGTCACCTGGGCGGTCTGCTTGAAGGCGAGCCGCGATGCGTCCGACTCAGCGAACGGGATCACGACCTCCATGCCGCTGATGTTGCCGATGACCATGAACGCGTTCGACGCGGCGCTCGTCGGGAGCGGCGCCTGGCTGCCGGGCGCCTCGGGCGTCGTGCCCCCGCCGGGCGCCAGGTTCTCGCCGACGACGCCGCTGATGCTGTTCACCTCGCCGTCCATCGGAGCGACGAGCGTCGTTTCGCTGAGGTTCTGCTGCGCCGTTTGAACGGCGGCCTGCGCGCTGAGCACCTGCGCATTCGCCGACGCGATCTGGTTGGGCCTGGACTCGGTCTGCGTCTTCAGCTGGTCCTGCGCGCCGGTCAGCGACGCCGCGGCCTGGTTGATGCTGCGCTGCCCCGCGTTCTTGTCGGCAGTCTGCTTCGCCGTGTCGACGTTGAGCTTGCCCTGGTCCGCGTTGACGGTCGCGGCCTGGGTGTTGACGGTCAGCTGGTCGGCGTTGACCGTGGACTGGTCTGAGGAGACCGTGTTGAAATCGGTGAGGCAGATCGTCGAGTAGGTCGCGTACGCCTGCGACTGACATCCATCTGAGTTGAAGGTCGCGATCGCCGTCTGCAGGGTGGTCTTGTCGGTGGTCAGCTTCTGCAGCGCGGTCTGGTAGGTGGCGTTGAAAGTGAGCGCCTGCTGGTCGACGGCGAGCTGGTTCTGGTCGGCGGCCACCTGGGTGGCGTCCTGGGCGTTGGTGAGGTTTGTCTGCGCGACGGTGTCGTTGTAGCTCTGCTGCGCGGTGGCGACGTTGTTCTGCAGCTGGGTGATCTGGTTCTGGGTGAGCGGCGTCTGCGCGGACTGCAGGTTGGCCTGCGCGGTGGAGAGGTTGGCCTGGGCCTGCGCAAGCGCGTTCTGCTCCGCCGTCGAGTCGATCTTGGCAAGAGTCTGCCCGGCGGAAACATGGTCGCCGACGTGTACGTCGATCTCGGTCAGCGTGCCCGCGACCTTGAAGTTGACGTTGGACTGCGCCTGCGGCTCGACGTTCCCCGAGCCGGTGATGCTGGCGGTCACCGTCCTCCGCGTGACGGTGTAGAGGTTGAGCGAGCTGCCCGCGTTCTTGGTGGACACGAACATGTCGCGATAGATCAGGGTGCCCAGCACCAGGGCGACAATCGCGAGTCCCGCGACCACCAGGCGCGTCTTGTTCAGCAGGCCAATCAACACAGTCACTCCTCTCCGGTCAGTGAATTACCAATCGAGATCGCCGAAAGACCACCCGCTCGACGAGCCGAATCGCGTCACCACGGCAAGTCCGAGTCCTGCCATTGCCACGGCGGCGAGCGCGAAGACACCCGCGTACGGGATCACCGCAAGGTCGAACACGACGAGAGCGCCGGCGAGCGCGGCGACCAGCGGATGCACGTCGGGCAGGCGCAGCCGGTGGTGCAGGAAGCGCCCGATCGCCAGCGAGATGCAAGCGATGCCGAACAGCGCGGCGACGAGCGCCACGAGAAGCACGAGGGGGACGACCGCGAGGAACAGCAGCGTGAAGCGCAGCAGCGTGATCACCGCCAGCGTCAGCAAAACCATGACCAGGCCGGCGCCGAGCGCGATCTCCGCGCCGTATCGCGCCTCGAGGCGCTCGACCGCGGTGCGCGCCCTGGACGGGAACAGGACCAGCGCGGCGAGCGCGAGCAGGACGAGTCCCGCGCCATTGCTCAGGAAGGCGCGGAGGGCCTGGTAGGGGTTCAGGGGTCCGAATCCGGCGATCGGCGATCCGAAGGTGAACTTCTCGCCGACCCGGCTGCGGTCGAATCTCAGGGTCTGAGGCTTGCCCGACGGGGTCGCTTTGATCGCGACACCGGGTCCGACGATCGATTCGGCCAGGGGGTTGGGCCACCGGTTGCCCGCCGAGATGTCCGCCAGCGCGAGCAGCACGCCGGCGACCGCGAGGAGGCCGATCAGGATCGCCCAGCCGTAGCGGCGCGCCGGGTGCGCCGGATGCGCCGGCTGCGCCGGCTGTGGGTCACTCACGCGCGGTGCGTCCGGTCGGCAGGGTGCTCGGCGTCAGCCGGACGAGCACCGAGAGGTGGTAGCCGGCGACGGCGGCGAGCGCGATGAGCGCGATCAGCAAGACGACGTCGACGCGCGGCACGCTCGGCAGCGGGCCCGTGCCGGAGCCCCACCCCGCGAGCCCCTGCAGGTCGCCGAAGATGCCGGACGCGATCGAGCTGAGGCCATCGAGCCCGGAGAGGTACCACAGGATGAAGGTCGCGAGGACCGCCTCGGGTGCGATCAGTGTCCAGGCGCGGCGATAGCCCGCCCTCGATGGGGCGATCGCTTGCATCACGTCTTTGACCAGCGAGTCTCTTGGCGGCGGCGAGGCCAGGGCCCTGAGGCGAAAGGGGACCGAGACCGCCTGGTGATGCTGGCGGCGGCAGTCGGCGCATCCGGCGAGGTGTTCTCTGACGGCGGCGGCTTTTCTTGGGTCGTCGCGTTCGAGATCTCCGTCGACATACGACTCAAGTAGGACGCGCACGCGCGCGCACGCGAGGGGGGACTCGGTCACCTGGGTTCTCCCTTTTCCTCCGCTTCGGCGAGCGAGTTGCGAAGCTGCGCCCGCGCCCGATGCAGGCGCGACTTGATCGCGGGGATGGAGAGGTTGAGGCTCAGGCCGACCTGCTCGAGCGAGAGGTCGGCGTAGTAGTGGAGGAGGATGGGCATGCGGTACGCCGGGTCGAGCTGGTTCAGCGCTTCGACGAGCGCGGGGTCGTGGGTCGGCAGCTGGTGCTCTGGGCCGGCCGTCTCGTCTGTCGGTTCGGCGGGGATCGGCACGCGCTTGCGGCGGTAGTTGATGGCGGTGTTGGCGGCGAGCTTCCAGAACCAGGGATCGAAGGGCCGCTCGGCGTCGTAGCGCGCGAGGTTGCGATAGAACTTGACGAAGATCTCCTGGGCGAGGTCGTGGGCCTCGTCGGGGTCTCTCAGGTGCTGATAGGCGAAGCCGTAGACGCGGCGCTGGAGCTTTCGGATCAGCTCCTCGAAGGCGTCGAGGTCGCCGCCGGCGGCCTGGCGGACCAGCTGGGAGGCGGGGAGCGCGGCGGATGCGCGGGCGTCGCTCATGGGGAGCGCCTCGATCCCTGCCGTGGCATGCATCAAACCGTAGTTACACATCCTTGGAATTCGGGGTTGCGGGCCGGGGCCAGGAAATGGTGCGGGGGTGGGGCCCTCCCTTCTGCTTCCGGCCCCCTCCCCCGGCCGGCGCACCTGCCAGGCAGCGTATTTCGATTCGAAGGGCGCGACAACCGTGCCTGTTAATGTGTCCCGCCCGTAGTACTTGCGTTCGTATATCAGACGTGATATATTCTATGTGGAGTATGTCAGACACCCCTGAGATCTCACCCCTGGCGCTCAGCATCCTGGAGCTGCTCGACGAGCGTCCGATGCACCCATATGAGCTGGCGTCGACGATGCGCGAGCGCCACCAGGACGAGTTCATCCGCCTCAACTTCGGCTCGCTGTACCACACGGTCGAAGTGCTCGAGCGGAACGGCTGGATCGTGCCGTCCGAGCGCGAGAAGGAAGGCCGGCGGCCGGAGCGCACGATCTACAAGCTCACCGACTCAGGCCGCGAGGTGTTCCTTCGCGTGGTGAGCGACATCATTGCCCAGCCCCGCCGCGAGTACCCCCACTTCTCGGCCGGACTGATGTTCATGCATCACCTGACCTCCGCTGACGCCTCACAACATCTTCGCAACCGTGCGCTTGCATTGAAAGCGTTGACCACAAAATTGAGCGCGATCCTGTCGGAGCTGCACGGGGACGGCTTGCGCCGGCTCGCGCTGATCGAGCTCGAGCACAAGATCGCGATGCTCGACGCCGAGCGCAGGTGGGTCACCGATCTCGAAAAGGAAATCTCGGAAGGCACGCTGGAGTGGAAGGCCGGAATGGCGCCCGGCGCTGAAGGATTGAGGAGGAGACATGTCTCAAGCACGCACCACTAACCCCTGGCTGGTGCTCCTGGTACTGACCACGGGGTTCTTCATGATCATGCTCGACACCACGATCGTGAACGTGGCCATCCCCGCGATGAGCACCGGGCTGAACACCACGTTCGACCAGATCCTGTGGGTGCTCAATGCGTACGTCCTCGTCTATGCGGTCCTGCTCATAACCGCGGGACGTCTTGGCGACCTGTACGGGCAGCGCAGCCTGTTCGCCATCGGGTTGGCCGTATTCACGGTGGCATCGGCCTTGTGCGGTGTGGCCCAGAACGCGGGCGAGCTGATCGCCGCGCGCGTGCTCCAAGGTGTCGGCGGCGCGTTGCTGACGCCGCAGACGCTCGCGATCCTGACCTCGATCTTCCCGCCGGAGAGGCGCGGCGCGGCGTTTGGGATCTGGGGCGGCGTGGCGGGCCTGGCGACGCTGGCAGGCCCGACCCTCGGCGGGGCGATCATCACCTACATCGACTGGCGGTGGATTTTCTACATCAACGTGCCGGTCGGCATCGCCGCCCTCGTCGCGACGTTTCTCGTCATTCCCGACCTGCGACCGGGGCGCGAGCATGGTTGGGACCTCGTCGGAATCGGGCTGGCCACAGCCGGCCTTTTCGCGATCGTCTTCGGGCTGATCGAGGGCCAGCGCTACAACTGGGGCCAGATCGAGTCCTACGCGGTGACCATCCCGGAAGTGATCGCCGCCGGAGTCGTCGTGATCGTTCTGTTTCTCATCTGGGAGCGATTCCAGAAGGAACCACTGCTTCCCCTGTCGCTGTTCGCCAACCGCAACTTCGCTGTGGCCAACTGGATCTCCGCTGCGGTCAGCTTCGGGATGCTGAGCATGTTCCTGCCCTTCACCATATACCTGCAGTCGGCACGCGGGTTTTCCGCGCTGGTCGCGGGCCTGACCCTGGCGCCGATGTCGCTGACCTCGATGTTCACCGCCCCCTTCGCCGGTCGTTTCGCGGACAAGGTCGGCGGCAAGTACATCCTGCTCACGGGGATCGTCCTGTTCACGATCGGGATGGGCAGCCTCGCGTGGGTCGACGGACCAGACTCGACATGGATCAACTTCCTGGTCCCCGCGATCATTGCGGGCGCTGGAATCGGGATGACCTTCGCGCCGATGACCACGGTCGCGATGCGGAACATCGAGCCACGCATCGCCGGCTCTGCATCGGCGGTCCTCAACACGATTCGGCAGCTCGGCGCGGTGATTGGCAGCGCGGTCATCGGAGCGCTTCTCCAGAACCAGCTGGCCACGACGCTTCACGACGAGGCGGTGAGCCATGCCGCGGCGCTGCCCCCAAGCTTCCGCGACCAGTTCATCGCGGCGTTCAGCAACGTGTCGTCGAAAGGGTTCGAGATCGGCGCCGGCCAGACCGGAGCGCGCCTGCCGAGCAATCTCCCGCCGGCGGTGGCGCAGCAGCTGTCGGCGATCGCTCACGAAGTGTTCGTCAGCGGATACATCGACGCGATGAAGCACACCTTCGTCGTCCCGATCGTGTTCCTCGCTTTCACAGCCCTGACTACGCTCTTGATCAAGCGCCGCGCCCGGCAGGCCGCCGTCGAGCAGCCTGCGGAAGAAGTCCGAGCCGCCGCCGGCTAGCTCAGAGGCGTGCTCCCGACACCGCCTTCAACACCGCGAGCAGGACGGCAGCCCCGATGAACGCGACCACGAGGCTGCCCCAGAAGCCGACCGTGCCGGTCGCGCCGAAGACTGCGCTCAGCAGAAAGCCACCGATGATGGCGCCGGCCACGCCGACCACGATGTCGGCGACGCAACCGAAACCGCGTCCGGCCACGACGCGGGCGGCGATCGCACCTGCGATGAGTCCGACCACGATCCATGCGAGCCAAGACCCAGGGTCGAGGTTCAAGCGTCCGGCAAGCAAGCCCGCCGCGATCATTTCCCCAGCCACTCGGCGATCAACGCAAAGACCTCCTCACTGTCCTGATCGTTGAATGGCTCATGGTATCGGCCGTCGAGCATTCGCAGCTCGCTCTTCGCCGGCGCAGCGGCGTGCAGCTGCCGGCTGCCCTCGGGATCGATCAGACGGTCGCCGGTCCCGGCCAGGATCAGAAAAGGAATCGCGATTTCACCAGCCCTCGCTAGGTTTTCAGCGGCTGCGCGCTGCCACTCGGCGTACAGGCGACTCGAGATCTTGTTGTGCACGAGGGGGTCCGCACGGTAGGCCGTGACCACTTCAGGGATTCGCGACACCGTGCCCGCGTCCACCTCGTTGCTCATGGCGAGCCGCGGCGTGATGTTCGAAATCAAATTGCCGAGGCTTGACTTCCATGCAGGGACTGCGGCCTTGAGCTTGAGCGCGGGACTCGACAGCACGAATCTCCTGGCGTTGGAAAGCTTGCCCGACCGGACCGCGCTCAGCATCACGACACCGCCGAACGAATGACCGACCGGCACGACCTCGGCCGCTGAGTGGCTTTCGACGTGGCCCACAAATGCCGCGGTGTCGTCGATCCACTGCGACCAGGAATCGACATGGCCGCGCTGTCCGGCGCTCTCGCCATGACCGCGCAGGTCGACGGCCCACGTCGCCATTCCGAACTCTGCCATGCCCCGCGCGAATCGCTCGTAACGTCCGCTGTGTTCGCCAAGACCGTGGGCCACGGCCAGAGTGAGCCTGGCACCCTGCACTGGCCAGGCACGGTAGGCCAGCCTGGTTCCATCCGGCGAGTTGATGAACCCCTTGGCGGCGGCCGCTGTGTCAGGCACCAAGGTGGCCGAATCCGCGGAGGATCTTGAGCGCCTCCTGCTCCGCTTCGAGCAGCGTTGGCGCGTAGGCCCGGATCCCGCACAACGCGTAAGCCCATTCCGGGCTGGGTGGGCCCTGGGAGTGCAGCCGGAAAGTGGGTGGATAGAAGAAAATCCGCTCGCCCTCGACCTTCTTGATCACTGGTCGCTTGGCGAGCACGTCCTCGAGCGACTGGCCGCGAGGAAGGCGTCCCCGTTCGAAATCGAGGTGTCGCAGCTTGGTGAGCGGGTGGTCATCGTCCCGAATCGAGGCTCGAACGCCGTACTCCGCACTCAGGTCGCGCATGAAGATCGCGATGATCAAGGCGTCGGTTTCGTCGCCCGCCATCTTTACGAATCCCGCGGCGCTCAGCTCATTGCCCTCGTCATTCTTCAGGTGCCGGAAGTACTCCATCTCGAACAGCCCGCGCGAGTGCGAGCTGGCCACCCACGGCGAGCCACATCGCCACGCACGTGCGGCAGCTAGCGCTTCGAACTCCTCGTGAACGCGTTCCAGTCTGTGCTCGGCAAGCCCGTGCAAGCTGTAATGGAGGACTCGCGGCATTTCGGCGTAAGCCTACCGGTCAGGCCGGCGTTCGGGCCACGCGCATCACCTCCTCCTGCCAGGGCGGCGCTTTGACCTGGACCGCGAGGCGGTGGGCGCCGGCGGAGAGCAAGAAGTCGCCCCGATGAGCGGTCTCGAGGAAGGTCCTCTGGTGGGGGCTGAGATGGAACGCGTCCTGGAGCTTGGCGGCTTCGCCAGGCCGCTGGACGCCGAAGAAGACGAGCGCGGGATTGGTGGCCACGACCGAGCCCTGGTCCGAGCCGAGAAGGTCACCCGGATTCTGGGTGGCGAAGACCAGCGAACCCTGGTACTTGCGGATTCGCCGGGCCAGGCTGACGACGAAGCGGCGGATCGTCGGGTCCTCGAAAAGCAGTCCTAGCTCGTCGATCACCAGCATGCGGCGCCGGTCCCTGCGCTTGATGCGGGTCCACAGCGCTTCGGCGAGCAGAAAGTGCACGGGGGCGATCATCTCGTCGCGAAGCTCGCGCATGCCGAAAACGACTATTGGGGCCTCGAGGTCGACGTTGGTGGGCGCGCTGAACATCTGGCCGAGGCTGCCGTGGACCCAGCGGTGCAGGATCACCGCCACGCGCGAGCCGGCCGGGAGACGCTCTGCGACGTCGCGCAGCACGGGCTGGGCCACATCGTCGTAGGCGAGGCGAACCGCGCCTTCGACCAGCGCACGTTCGGATTCATCGAGGCCGCCGCATACGCATGCGCACAGATCCACGGCGTCCGCGGCGGCTGGCCCGAGCCAGGCCTCGTCGCGGCGATCGGCCGGTCTCAGGTCGAGGACGTTGAGGGAATGGCCTGAACCCAGCGCGAGCTGCACGTCAACGCCGCCAAGCTCGCGTGCCAGGCCACCGTACTCATGCTCGGGATCAATGATGTAGACGCTGGTGCCGCGGCCGACGGCGCCCATGAGGATGGTCGACAGCAGGTAGGTCTTGCCCGCTCCCGAATGGCCGAACACGCCGATGTTGGCGTTCGCGTAATGGTTTTGATCGAATGGATCGACCAGCACTGGAGCTCCGGTCGCCGCATTGCGTCCGATGAACAGGCCGCCTGGTTGCTGCAGGTCCGGCTCGTGCCAGGGAAAGAACGTGACGAGCGCGCTCGAGTCGAGCACGCGCTTGCGCTGCAATCGGTCGGGTCCGCCCGGCCGGGTCGCCAGGTAGCCGTCGAGCATCCTGAACGTGCACGGTCGCAGCTCGCAGAGGATCGCTCGCGCGGCGGCTTCGATCCTCCGCGACCCAAGTTCGAGAGCTTCGAGCGTCGCCGATGTCAGCGTGAGATACACCGACACGTGGAACGCTTTGTCCTGGCTCGAGGCAAGACGGCGCTGCAAGTCTTCGGCGTTGGGTAACGCTCCCGCGAGCGTCGGGTCCGAGGAACCGGCGTTGACCTCTATGAGTCTCGACGCGCGCATGTTGATCAGCTGACGCTGCAGGTAGCCAACGATCCACGCGGCGGGCAGCGGGGTCGCGTGCCACGAGAGGTTGATCGCGAGGCCTGGCGGCAATAGGCCGAAGAGCCATCCAGCCTCGATCTCTGTGCCAGGCAAACGCTCGAGGCACCAACTCCGGCTGAAACCGCGCACATGTTGAAAGCGCGTCGCCAGCTCTTTGCCGAATGGATCGTCGCGCTTCGCCGATTCGGCGAATGCGATCCCCATCTCCGTCAGTGCAGCCTCGATGCGCGCCGCGTGTTTGGTCCCGGTGACCAAAGAAGTTGTCAGGCGGTGCGAGGACGAGGCACGCCGGACCTGCTCGGCGAAACAGAGATCAGCTGCGTGCATGTCGTCGATATCTGCTTGCGCCGGACCAAGGATGGCGCCGACTTCGTCGTCGGGACCAGGCTCCACCTCGATTACGACCTGGAGGGGCGCATCGATGCCGTCGACCAGGCGACGGAAGGCCATGAGCCAGCGCCGCCGGTCGTCTTCGGCCGCGCCGGCGAATCCGATCGAGCCAGTCTCGATCACCACGAGGGTCCGTTCCCTGGTCCACACTGCAGCAGCTTCGCGACGCGCGACTCGAATCAACGCCGCCAACTGAGCCTGGGCACGCGCCACCGGACGCGGTAGGTGGCGAGACAGAAGTGAACGATGTCCACAAGCCAGCTGTCGACGGCGCGCCCCCGCCACCTACCCCACGCGACGGCTGCACCGACCAGCGCGATAGCTACGCCGGCAGAAGCGCGAGCCGCTGGGGGCGCCCAGTGCGTAGACCATGTGGAGAATCCGGCGAGTAACGCGACCACGAAATAGGCGAGCCTCGTGGGGGTCAATCCGTAAAGAAGCTTGTCCTCCATGTCCACGTCGAGCGGGATCCGCGCGGGCATGCCACCAACCTACGCAGCGCCGCATCGCAACGGAACCCCGGTTGTTAATCTCCGTGGGCCACTAAAATCGACAGGCGACCCGCTAGTCACACGCTCGCGTAGCTCAACTGGCAGAGCAGGGGACTCTTAATCCCAAGGTTCAGGGTTCGACTCCCTGCGCGAGCACCAACATGTTTTGTGCAAGTTCGGCTGACATGTCCCAAAAGGCCTTCGGCTGATGGGTCACACACTTTCGGTTGATGCGTCACAGCTACTTCGGCTGATTTGTCACGCTCCCGCGCATGAGGGAGATGAGCGTGACTGAGCAGAGGTACA
>WNFC01002572.1_pt1 | contig 34395 bp, 31 predicted proteins | sample 5400541 | NCBI WGS metagenome assembly WNFC01 (sample SAMN13153342, study PRJNA577476) | soil metagenome | isolation source: 120 cm saprolite under Douglas fir tree site 2 hole 2 replicate 1 | place: USA:California | collected 2015-04-18
TGCGAAAATGCGCCGCGCGCACCGTTGAGGCCCTCTGCGCGGCAATCGGCCAGCTGCTCCAAGCCTTCACGCCAGAGGAATGCGCCAATTACTTCGAAAACGCCGGATACGCGCGGGCTTAATATCATCCCGCTTTAGGCGACGGAAGCGTTGCTACAGTTGCCATCATCCCCGACATACGCGGCAATCTTGGTATTTTCGCCTTTGCTGATATCGCTAAGGGGCAATCTGTACTCGGATACAGAAGAGCGGCCATATGGCTATTTGAGACCGAGCTACCGATTGCAGATTATTGTGAACAAGGCATCGCGCCGAATGACCGAAGGCCCTTCGTCGGCGATTTTGAAATGACGCCGCAACAAAAATTGGCACGAATAACTTAATCATCCAGGGATGAGTTAAGCTCGTCGAGCCGTTGCTGCGCCCGCCGCAATGTAGACTGCGCCTCCTCAACGAGGCTGCTCAGGTTTCGTATTGTTTCGATCGCCAGCTCGCGCCAAGCGTCAACCGTCCCCTCGGGAGAGGGGGTAGCGCCAGCCTGTCCAGCGCAGCCTTGCATTGACTCGTGGGCTTTTGTCAAGTATATAATCGCCCACGCGGCCCGCCCTCGTCGCATGGCTGGCATGCGGGCCTCCGGATTGTCGATCCCGGGATGCGACCACATATTTGCCACGTGCTGTGGGTAGCCGGTGTGCAGTTCCTCCCAGGTGGCAGACCGGTTCGCTTGCAGCGGTTCCCCTCTGGAAGGTGATGGTCGGCTCCGTGCCGACAGGACTACGCCGGGCCCGACAGGCCCGGCGTTTTTCATTTCACTCTATCGTCGTCATTCCGGGGCGCGCCCCCGCATCGAGTGCGGGGCGGGCTCCGGCGCGAACCCTTCCGCGAAGGCGGGGGCCGGAACCTATGAACACCGATCGCGATACGTCACACCTTGTGTTCACGGGTCCCGGGTTGCTCGCGGAGCCTGGCCCGGACAACGATCCGGGGCTCGGGCCCCGGGATGACACTTCACACGTACAGCCGCTCGTTCTCGTATCCCTTGTAGAGATTGCCGACATATTCGGCGTAGCCGTTGAACAGCAGCGTCGGTCGGCGCTCGCCGAGCCCGATCAACTCCTCGGTCGCCTGGCTCCAGCGCGGATGCGGCACCTTGGGATTGACGTTGGCCCAGAAACCGTACTCGGACGCCTGCAGCGCTTCCCAAAAGCTCTTCGGCCGCTGATCCGTGAAGCTGAAGCGCACGATCGATTTGATCGACTTGAACCCGTATTTCCACGGCACCGCGAGGCGCAGCGGCGCGCCATGCTGTTTGGGCATCGGCTTGCCGTAGGCGCCGATGGCGAGGAACGCCAGCTCGTTCGTCGCCTCGGCGAGCGTCAGCCCTTCCACATACGGCCACGGATACCAGGTTTGGCGCTGCCCCGACGCGACCGCGGGATCGAGGAACGTCTCCATGCGCACGTATTTGGCCGCCGACAGCGGTCGCGCGAATTGGACGAGCTTGGCGAACGCAAAGCCGGACCACGGGATCGCCATCGACCAGGCTTCGACGCAGCGATGGCGATAGAGCCGCTCCTCCAGCGGCATCTGCCGGACGAGATCGTCGAAGCCGATTTCGCGCGGCTTCTCGACCATGCCGTCGATCTTGATCGTCCACGGCCGGATTTTTAGCGCCTGCGCCGGCTTGGCGATCAGCTTCGAGGAGCCGAACTCGTAAAAATTGTTGTAGGAGCCGTTGACCTTCGCATCGGTGATGGGGCGGTCCAGCACGTATTTGTCGCTGCGCTTGACCGGATAGAGCGCTTCGGTCGGATCGGCATCCTCCTGCGCGCGGGCGCCGGCGGGAATCACCGCCGCGGCCGCGAGTGCGGCTCCCGCGCCGAGCAGGGCGCGGCGATCGAAAAACAGATGCTCGGGAGTGGCGGCGTGCTCGGGCAGCTCCCAGCCCCGGCGGCGCATCCCATGCATGGACGATTTCCTCCGCTTTGGCGCACGCATACCGGTGTGCGAAATCAACAGCAAATCACGGCTCGCTGAAGACGCTTGCGTTCCCCGGACGCGGCGCAGCGCATCGGAACTCGGGTGTTCCCGAGTTCCGCGATATATGAATTCGCAAGTCGGAAACATCCGACTTGCGTGCGGTGCGCCGCAGATCCGGGGTCCAGGGTCCCATCGATTTGCCGAATGGGTCCCGGTTCGGCAGCGCACCATTGCAGGGTGCGCCGCGCCCAGGACACGAGTCGGCGTCACTCCGCGGCGCGGCGCGCCGCCACGATCTGGTCGGCCTGCTTGCCGGTCAGCTCCGCCATGTGATCGAACTTGAACGCGAAGCTGCCGACGCCCGCGGTCGCCGAGCGGATCTCGACGATGAGATCGCCGATCTCGGATTCCGGCATCATCGCCTTGACCGTGTCCCAGCCGGGCCAGCCCTCGCGGGTGTCGAAGCCGAGGATCTGGCCGCGCCGGCCCGACAGGATGGCATTGATCTTCGCGGTCGCCTCCGACGGACACACGATCTCGACGGTGTAGATCGGCTCCAGCAGCACCGGATGGGATTGCGGCAGCGCCTCGACGATACCGATACGGCCGGCGGTGCGGAACGCCTGGTCGGAAGAATCGACCGTATGATACGAGCCGTCGATCAGCGTCACCGCGACATCGACCACCGGGAAGCCGAGCGGCCCGGTCTTGAGCCCGTCGATCACGCCTTCTTCCACCGAGGGAATATAATTCCGCGGCACCACGCCGCCGGTGATTTCTTCGTCGAAGCTGAACCCGCTGCCGCGCGGCAGCGGCTTGATGTCGAGCACCACGTCGCCGAACTGGCCGTGCCCGCCGGATTGCTTCTTGTGCCGCCCGCGCTGGACGATGCCTTTGCGGATGGTCTCGCGGTAACCCACGGTCGGCCGCCGCGATGTCGATGCTACGCCGAAACGGCCCGCCAACCGCTCGGTCGCGACCCGCAGATGCATCTCGCCCTGGCCCCACACGATGACTTCCTGCGCTTCCGGATTGTGCACGACGCTGAGCGAGGGATCCTCTTCGAACAGCTTGTGCAGCGCCTGCCCGAGCTTGACGTCGTCCTTGCGCTCCTTGGCGGCGACGGCGATCGCCAGCACCGGCGGATAAGGCGCAATGCCCGCCACCGGCGCATGCGGTTCCTTGCCGGACGCCAAGGTCTCGCCGGTCCGGGCATGATCGAGCTTGCCGAGCGCGACCGTATCGCCCGGCCCGGCCGTGCCGCGCTTCTCGCTGGTCTGGCCGGTCAGCTTGAACACGCCGGAGACGCGATCGGCGGTGCCCGAGGAACCCATCAGCATCGCGCCCTCGCCGATCGAGCCCGCGAGCACTCGCGCGATCGACATCTTGCCGCCGTGGGTCGTGTGCAGCGTCTTCATCACGTAGGCGATGGCGTCGCCTTTGGCGGCCACGCCGAGGCGCTTGACGGTGTCGGCGATGGCGGGCGCCTCGTGACGCAGCGCCTTGAGCAGGCGCAGCACGCCGTTGGTGCGGGTGGCCGATCCGATCAGCACCGGGCAGATGATGCCGTCGCGCAGCTCCTTGGCGAGATCGTCGAACACCTTGTCGCGCGGCGGCGGGATGTCCTCGAGCAGCTGCTCCATCAGCTCGTCGTCGTGATCGGCGAGCTTCTCCAGCATGCTGAAGCGCGCTTCCTTCTCGCGATCGAGATGCTCGTCGAGCGCCACGACTTCGGAAGCGGCATGCTCCTTGTAGATGAAGGCCCGCTCCAGCGCGAGGTCGACGAAGCCGGTGATGATGTCGTTCGACCAGATCGGGATCTGGCGCAGCACCAGCGGAACCCGGGAAGCCGGCTGCAGGATCTTCAGCGTTTCGCGGACGCGTTTGTCGGCCTTGTCGATCTTGTTCAGGAACAGGAAGCGCGGGACGTGCAGCTCCTCGAGCTCGCGCAGCACCAGCTGCAGCTGCGGGACCTTTCGCTCATCGGCTTCGCAGACCACGACCGCGGCATCGACGCCCGGCAGCGCCGCGCGCATGTCGTGGATGAACTCGATCGAGCCGGGACAATCGACGAAGGTGTAGACGTCGCCGAGAAAATTGGTCGAGGCAACGGAGAGGTCGACGCTCATGCGGTGATGGCGGGATTCGGCGCCGCCGTCGCCCACCGCGGTTCCCGCCTCCACCGTGCCTTGGCGCTGGATGGCTCCGGTGCGGGCCAGCATCGCTTCGAGCAGCGTGGTCTTGCCGCTCTGGAACGGGCCCACCAGTGCGACGCACCGGGGGCCCCGTGGACTCGTGCCTCCGTTCTGTCCCATACGCATCTCCCTGATCGGGTATTCTTAGCTCGTACCCGCATGCAGCGTAGCGCAAGGCGGGGCCCGAAGGCCACCGTCCCCGCGGTCGCAGAGATGCCGATCGGTAACGCGCGGGCGGCCCCGGATTTGGCTTCGCTCCGTCCGGGCTGCGGATCGTGCCGCTACGGGCCGTAGCGCAACTCGAAGGCGGCGACGCCGACCGCGAGATTGAGCCCGGTCTGGCCCTGGAGGCTCAGCGGCTGCAGCGTGATCGAGCTGTTCGATCCGCCGACCAGCACGTTGGCATTGCCGCCGACCCCGACCGCGGCGCCCGCGCTCACGCCGGCGTAATTTCCGGCGAGATCGCCCGGACCGATGTCGCGCGTCGGGGCGAACACCGCCCATCCCAGTACCGATCCCTCGGTCACGCCGAGGTCGAGCCCGACCTTCCGCACCACGCCATGATAGGGCACGATGGGCCCGGCGCCGGCGGAACGGAAAATGCAAGTGAACTCGTGAACCGAGCCGATCAGGAAGCCGATCGAGCCGGACCCGCGGCATTCCAGCACGCCGGCCTGGACCCCGGATTGCGCCGCCGCCGGTCCGACGGAAGCGGCGAGCGCCGCCGCCGCAAACGTACCCATCCACCAAGAACGCATCATGATGTCTCCCCGTGTTGACCCGCAGGAAAGAGAATACAGGAGCCGTGCCGGGAAGGCGACTGAATCTCGGCCGTCGTTCCGGCCGAGCGCAACTGCGGTGCGCAAGAGCCGGAACCCGCGACCCCCGCTCGTAATCGGATCCGCGTGCGTGGATCCCGGCTCGCGCGGCGCTGCGCGCCGCTTGGCCGGGATGACGCCGCCGAACCAGGTTCAGCTCAGATTGCCGCAGAAGCGCTGGATCCGGCGGCAAGCCTCCTCGAGATCTTCCGTCTTGGTCGCGTAGGAGATCCGGAACGCCGGCCCCGACCCGAACGCCGTGCCCTGCACCACCGCCACGCCTTCCGCTTCGAGCAGCTCGGTGACGAAATCCTGGTCGGTCTCGAGCTTCTTGCCCGAGGCCGCCGTTCTGCCCATCGTGCCCGCGCACGACGGGTATACGTAGAACGCGCCTTCCGGCTTCGGACAGCTCAGCCCGCGGGCCTGGTTGAGCATGGAGACGACGAGGTCGCGGCGCTCCTTGAACACCTTGTTGTTCCGCGCGATGAAATCCTGCGGGCCGTTGAGCGCCTCGACCGCCGCCCATTGCGCGATCGAGCACGGATTGGAGGTCGATTGCGACTGCAAGGTCGCCATCGCGTCGATCAGGGGCTTGGGGCCGCCGCCGTAGCCGATGCGCCAGCCGGTCATGCAATAGGTCTTGGACACGCCGTTCACGGTGAGGGTGCGGTCGGAGAGCTTCGGCTCGACCTGCGCCGGCGTGGTGAAGACGAAATCGTCGTAGACCAGGTGCTCGTACATGTCGTCGGTGAGCACCCAGACGTGCGGGTGGCGCAGCAGCACTGCGGTGAGCGCCTTGAGCTCGGCGCGCGTATAGGCGGCGCCGGTCGGGTTCGACGGCGAGTTCAGGATCAGCCATTTGGTTTGCGGCGTGATCGCTTTGTCGAGCGCCGCGGGCTCCAGCTTGAAGCCGCGCTCGAGCTTGGTCGGGACGCTCACCGGAGTGCCGCCCGCGAGCAGCACCATGTCGGGATAGCTCGCCCAATACGGCGCCGGCACGATGACCTCGTCGCCCGGATTGAGCGTCACCGCGAGTGCGTTGTAGAGCACCTGCTTGCCGCCGGTGCCGACGCTGATTTGCGAGGCCTTGTAATCGAGCTCGTTCTCGCGCTTGAACTTGCGCACGATCGCCGCCTTGAGCTCGGGAATGCCGTCGACGGCGGTGTAGCGCGTGTGGCCGGCGTCGATGGCGCGCTTGGCGGCCTCGCGGATGTTGTCCGGCGTATCGAAGTCGGGCTCGCCGGCGCCGAGCCCGATCACGTCGCGGCCGGCGGCTTTGAGCTCGCGCGCCTTGTCCGTCACCGCGATGGTGGGCGAGGGCTTGACGCGTGCCAGCATGTCCGCAAGGAAACCCATAATAATCTCCAGTACGTTCTCCCGTCTTGCCAGAAGGCGGATTCGGGTCCCAAGTGGTTCCAAGTAATGCGCGGGCAAATCCTCGGCAAGTGAAAATCCCAGACGGATTTTGGTCGGCCTTCATGGTGAGGTGGCCGGCCGTCCTTCGAGGCTCAGCGCTATTGTGATGAGGAGGGCGGCCGTCCTTCGAGGCTGGGCGCTTCGCGCCTCGCACCTCAGCATGACGGCCGCCCCACGAACCACGCGCCTCGTGCCTCAAGGATGGACGGCTGGCCCACGAACCACGCGCCTCGCACCTCCAGGATCACGGCCGGCCCTCGAACCACGATCATGTTCGCAGATGCGAACGATCGCGTTCGCTAATGCAGCGCGGAATGATCTTTCTTTCGTCGGCGCAATGGGAGAGCATTCTTCTGATTTCGGCAGCCGCGGTGATCGGTCACACCATTTTGCGCACGGCCGTCATAGCGGCCTTGCAATCGCCGGATCTAATCCGCTTCATGCGACTCATTCGCGAGCATGCGGCGGCAACGACAACAATCGCGAGGACGGGATGAAACACTACAGCGGCACCTATACGCTCTACTCCATGCAATGGTCGGGCAATTGCTACAAGGTCCGGCTGGCGCTGGCGCAGCTGGGAATTTCCTACCGTCTGGTGGAGCTCGATATCGTCAAGGGCGAGACGCGTACGCCGGAGTTTTTGGCCAAGAATCCCGGCGGCCGCGTGCCGCTGCTGGAAGTCGCACCGGGGCGATATCTGCCGGAATCCAACGCGATCCTCTGGTACATCGCCGGCGGCACCTCGCTCGCGCCGGAGGACCGCATCGACCGCGCCGAGGCGCTGCAATGGATGTTCTTCGAGCAGCATTCGCTCGAGCCCAATCTCGGCCAAGCCCGGTTCTGGCTCACCTTGGTCAAGGGCGGACGCGAGCTGCAGCAGCATTCGCTCGAGGACTGGATGGAGAAGGGCTATCAGGCGCTCTCGGTGATGGAAAAGCATCTCGCGCGACGCCGCTTCTTCGCCGCCAACCGCTACACCATCGCCGACATCGCACTCTACGCGTACACCCACGTGGCGCACGAGAGCGATTTCGATCTTTCCGGATTTCCGGCGCTGCGGGCCTGGCTCAAGCGCGTCGCGAGCCAGCCGAACTACATCCCGATGGATTGGCACCCCGCCGCCGCGGCGGCAGTCGCGGAGTAATCCCGCGTCTCCCGGGCGCAACGCGGCCCTCGAAGGAGGGCCGGGCAGCCGCGTCATGCGCTCGCGACGAGCCCCGGCATCGGCTTGGCCAAACGGCTGCCGGGAAACACCCGGCTTGCCAGCGCCTCCTCGTCGAGCCGCAGGTGATCCTTCAGCACGCCTTTGAGCATGGCGCGCAGATCGATGGTCGGCTTGAGATCGCGGCCCTCGTGGAGATTTGCATCGCCGAGCCCGGGCCAGTCGGCGACGACGCACCCGCCGTTGACCGCGCCGCCGGCCAGCAGCGCCAATGTGGCGGTGCCGTGATCGGTGCCGTCGGTGCCGTTGATGCGCGCGGTGCGGCCGAACTCGGTGACGACCGCGACCGCGGTCTCGCGCCAGGCCGCGCCCATGCCGGCCTCGATCGCGGCGATGGCGCCATCGAGCGCGCCGAGCAGCGCGGCGAGCCGACCGCCGACCGCGCCCTCGTCCTGATGCGTGTCCCAGCCATCGTAGGCGAGCGCGCCGATCCGCGGCCCGTCCGGCCGCGCCAGAAATCTCGCCGCGGCACCGGCGGATTCCGCAAAGAACGCCCGCACCTGCGCGGCGCCGCCCGCCGGCGGCTTGCCGGGACGGTTTTCCATGCCGCCGGCGCGCGCGATCGCCGCCAGGCCCATACGCTCCTCGAGCGCGCGCGCGAGCGCCGGATCGGTGTGGCGATAAAGCTCCGCGAGCCGCCGGATGGTGTCGTCGCTCGCCGGCGGTAGCCGCGGCGGCGTCCACGACAGCACCGGGGCCGGGCCCCGGACGACGAGCGGCGTCACCGGGCCGACCGCGAACGCTTCGGGCTTCTTGCGCTCGGCGCGGCCGGCCGGCTCCAAACCGGCGAGCGCCCGATTGAGCCAGCCCGCGTCGGCGGTCCCGGGCCGCTCCAGCCCGCTTTCGAGGACGTCCTGGCCGTCGAAATGCGAACGCTCGCGATAGGACGTGGCCGCCGCGTGCACGAAGGCCGCCTGCCCGCCCCGATACAGCCGGTGCACGTTCGGCATCGCCGGGTTGAGCGCGAAGAAGCCGTCGAGCTCGAGTGCCGCGTTCGGCCCCGCGAGCGTCAAGGCCTTGTCGCCGCGCAGCCTGATCCAATCGGGATCGCCGACCGGCGCGACGGTCGCGAGCCCGTCGAGCGCGCCGCGCAGCACGATCACCAGGAAGCGCGGATCGCGTCCCTCGGCGCGCGCCGCCTTGGGCAGATGCGCCCAGGCGAACAGCACGCCGGATGCGAGCAGCAGCTCGCGGCGGGATGGTGCGTGGAGACTTGGCATCGCATCACCTCCGTTGGAACTCCGGCGCCATCAGCAGGAGCGCCAGCGCCTGCGGGCGGCTTTCGGCGCGGGCGACGGTCTGGCGCGTTTCCGCGGACGCGAGCGGGCCGAACGCGAGATCGACCGTGCCTTCCGGATCGACCAGCGGCGCCACGCGCCGCGCGAGCCGATCGGCGATGTCGAGGCGCTCGGCGAGCCCGTCCATCCAGGCCGTGCTGTCGTCAGGGAATCCTTTCGGAGCGGGCGGCCGCCACACCGGCGCGCCGAGCAGATTGTGCGCCTGGAGCACGGGGCGAATGTCGGGCGGCGCCACGCCGGTCGCGCGCAGCGCCGACACGATCCACTCGCCCGGGGTTTTCAGCTTTTCGCGCGGTGCCGCCCACGCCTCGGGCGCGACAACCAGCGCCTTCGCCATTTCCTTGAGATCGCCGTCCGTATCCAGGAATCGCTTCGCCAGGCTTTCGACCAGTGCCGGCGGCGGCGCATCCGCCACGAAGGCGCGCGCGAGTTTTTGGGCGACGTGCTTGGCGGTCGCCGGATGCCGCGCGAGATCGAGCAGCACCGCGCGTCCCTGCTCGAAGCCGGCCGCCGCATAGCTCTTGCCGATCACCCGCTGCGGCCCGGGCTCGTGCATGCGCGGGTTGAACACGAACTCGCCGCCGCGTTCCGGATTCTGCTTCGGCGGAAACACGGTCCAGCCGGTGATCACCTTGGCAAAACCGGTGACGTCGTCCTGGGTGTAGCCGGCGCGGACGCCGAGCGTGTGCAGCTCCAGAATTTCCCGCGCGAGATTCTCGTTGAGCCCCTTGCCGCGATTGCGACCCGCCGCCGAGTCCGGGCCGATCGATCGCGCGTTGTCGAGATAGACTAGCATGGCCGGATGGCTCTCGACCGCGAGCAGCATGTCGGCGAAGCCGCCCAGCAAATGCGCGCGAATCGCCTCGCGCTCATAGGCGCCGCACAGCGGGCGCACGCCGCCCTTATCGGCGGAGACGCAGAAATGGTTCGACCAGAACCACACCAGCCGTTCGACCAGGCCGAGCTCGGCGCCGAGCGCGGCGTCGATGCGGGCCTTCGCCTCCTCGAGATAGAGCTGCTGCGGAATGCCCGGCCCCGGATCGCGCTTGGGCTTGGGCGCGGGATTTTCCGCAGTGCCGACCATGTCGTTGGCCATGCCGGCGTCGGCCGCACCGGGCGGCGCAAGGGCTGCGCCCGGCTGCGTCGGAGCGCTCGCGGCCTGCTTCTCCATTTCGCGCTCGGCGCGCTCGGCGAGCCGCTGCGCGCGCCTCTCCTGGCGGAAATGAAATGCGGCGCGCGCCGCTTCGCCGCCGCTCAGCAGATCCGGATCGGCGATGCGGCCGATCCCGGGGCGATCGAGCTCGGCCAGGAAGGCGCCGCGCGGGTCCGATTCGATCGCCGCGATCGAGCCGATGCGTGGGCCGAATCCGAACCGGTGCAGCGCCAGCGCGGCTTCCGCCTTGGGATCCCCAGCCATGAACCCTCCGCAGCGAACCCGTTCGATCGGCCGGCCCTGTCCACAATGCCGCGATGTACCTGAACGGCCCATGACCGCCACATGAAAATTTGGCAAGGTTTGGCGCACGTGGGAGTCGTTCCGGGGCGCGGGCGAAGCCCGCGAACCCGGAACCTATGAACACCGCCAGTGAGGTTCGTGCTCGACTGACAAGTCGGTGGTCATGGGTTCCGGGTCTGGCCCTTCGGGCCATCCCGGAACGACGCTCGTTTGAGGAAGAAGCCGCAATTCTGCGGTAATTTCGTGCCGGATTGCGGCTCGCCGACCGCCGGCTCGCCGGCCCCCCCAGGAGGAGATCGCATGCGCCAGGCCCGCCTCGTTTCGATTGCGTTTGCCCTGCTCGTCGCGGCCGGATCGGTATCCGCCCCTGCCCAGCAGCAGGTGCCCTTGCCGATGCAGCCGGCGCCTCCCGGGCCGTACAAATCGATCGCAGTCACGCTGCCGCCGCGCCAAAGCGATGCGAGCCTCGATGCGTTCCGCAAGGAGCTCGGCGACATCGCCAAGAAGAAGGATTCTGCCGCCCTTGCCGGCAAGGTGGTGACGAAGGGCTTCTTCTGGCAGCGCGAGGACAGCGACGACGCCGATGCGAAGAAATCCGGGATCGACAATCTGGCAGCGGCGATCGGGCTCGACGCGCCGGACGGCTCGGGCTGGCAGGCGCTGGCGAATTATGCCGCCGATGCCACCGCCGCGCCGCTGCCGGAGATGAAGGGCGTGGTCTGCAGCCCGGCGGCGCCGAGCTTCAACGAAGCGGAAATGGAGAAGCTCGCGCAGAGCACGCGCACCGATCCGGCCGACTGGGCCTATCCGATCGCGACCGGCGTCGAGGTCCGGGCCAAGCCCGAAGCCGGCGCCGCGGTCGTGGAAAAGCTCGGCATGGTGATGGTGCGCATCCTGCCGGAAGAGGACCAGGCCAATGGCGACTGGCTCAAGCTCGTGACCCCGTCCGGCAAAATCGGCTACGTTTCCGGCAATGTGCTCGCCCCGTTCGGCTCCGACCAGCTCTGCTACCAGAAGGACGGCGGCGGCTGGAAGATCGCCGGCTATATCGGCGCCGGCACCGGGCAGGAGTGACTCTCTGGGCTCGTCGTCCCCGCGAAAGCGGGGACCCATGATCACCGCCCTTCAGTCGCTTGCCAGATCGTGTTCATGGGTCCCGGCTCGCGGCCGCTGCGCGGCCGTGGCCGGGATGACGGTGAGGCGTGCGGCGCCCGGGAATAAATCGCACGCTCAGCCGGTCTCCCTCGCGTCCGCCGACCGCTTGCGCCGAGAGGAATTCGGCGTAAACCGCCCCGAGCCGAGGCGTGCATGCGCATGGAATTTGTAGGGCAGGCCCGGCCGGCCGGCGGAGAGCGCGTGAGCGGCGAGGACGAGAAGGCATTGTTCGCGCGCGTGGTGCTGCCGCATCTCGGCGACGCGTTCGCGTTGGCGCGCTGGCTCACCGGCGACCGCGCCGACGCCGAGGACGTGGTCCAGGATGCGTGCCTGCGCGCGCTGCGCGGGATTGGCGGATTCTCGGGCGGCAATTCGCGCGCCTGGGTGCTGACCATCGTGCGCCACACCGCCTACACCTGGCTCGGCAAGAACCGGCCGGCGGCGCTGGTGGTGACCGAGGATCTCGAGGCGGTGGAGCGCGCGGAGTTTTCGCGCGGCGGGGGCGCCGCCGCAGCGGCGGGCGAGACCCCGGAGGCGGCGCTGATCGCCAAGGCCGACGCGGCGCGGCTCGAGGCGGCGATCCAAAAACTGCCGCCGCCGTTCCGGGAGACGCTGGTGCTGCGCGATCTGCAGGGGCTCGACTACAAGGAGATCGCCAAGGTGACCGGCGTGCCGATCGGCACGGTGATGTCGCGGCTGGCGCGGGCGCGGCAGCGATTGATGACCGCGATCGGAAAGGACGAGGGATGAACATGCCCTTCACTCGACGCGTCGTCCCGGCCAAGGCCGCGCAGCGGCCGCGAGCCGGGATCCATGACCACCGGCGTGTCCGTTCTGCACAAATCGTGGTCATGGGTCCCCGCTTTCGCGGGGACGACGAAGTGGATTGGAATCCGAAATGACCCAAAGTTCCGAAGACGAAAAATTGCTCGTCCACGCCTATGTCGACGGCGAGCTCGACCCCGCCAACGCCCGCGCGCTCGCGGCGCGCATCGAGGAGAATCCGGCGCTCGCGGCCGAGCGCGACCGCATCGAGGCGCTGCAGCGCGCGCTGCGCACGCAGTTTCCGATTGCCGCGCCGCCCGCCGGCTTGCGCGCGCGCATCGAGCGCGCCGCCGGTCTGCGCCGCGCGCCGGCGCGGCCGACCTGGATGGCGATGGCCGCATCGGTGGCGCTCGCGCTGATGCTCGGCAGCGGCGCGACGTTCGTCACGCTCGCCCCGCGCGGCGATGCGGCCGCCGACGCGGTCGTCGCCGATCACATCCGCGCCCTGATGGCGCCGCAGCCGGCCGACGTCGCCTCCTCGGACCGCCACACCGTCAAGCCGTGGTTCAACGGAAAAATTCCGGGATCGCCGCGCGTGGTCGATCTCGCCAAGGCGGATTTTCCGCTGCTGGGCGGCCGCATCGACGTGATCGGCCGAACGCCGGCGCCGGTGCTGGTCTACGGCCATCGCAAGCACGTCATCAGCCTCACGGCGGTGCCCACGCCCGGCAAGCCGGACGCGACGCCCGCCGCGCGCGCCAGCGAGGGCTATCATGTGCTCGCCTGGACCGCGGCCGGCACGACCTATTGGGCGGTCTCCGATGTCGCCGCATCGGATCTCGCGCATTTCGCCGAGCTGTTCCGCACCGCCCCGGCGGAGCAATGATTCAATGTCAGGTTAGACCCGGCCACACGCGCTTCCCCTCTCCCCGCAAGGCGGGGAGAGGGTGGTCCCGAGCGCAGCGAGGAACCGGGTGAGGGGCTGCTATCAAGGGGGGATTGCCCCTCACCCGGCTCGGCTTCGCTGCGCTCGCCTCGCCACCCTCTCCCCGCCTTGCGGGGAGAGGGGAAAGCGCGCGTGTCGAGAGGGCGGCGCCCTTCCCTCGCCGGAGAACTCCGCCCATATTGCGGGCGATGCATCCCGACAACGATGGTAACGAGGACGCCCGGCGGGCGGAACACGCTTCGCCCGATTCCGAGCGCCGGCGCGAAGCCGAACCCGGGCGCGCGGCGGACAAGAAGCGCGCGAAGAAGCCGAAAAAAGATCCCGCGAAGCCGACGCGCGCCAAGGCCAACCGGCCGGATTTTGCGCCGACTTCGCCGGAGCTGGAAAAGCTGCTCAATCCGGGCATCGCCGGCGGCACCGCGGGGCCCGGCCCCAGCACCGGGATCCGGCCGCCCGCGGACAATTCGAAGGACCGCCGCGCGGATTTCAGCGCCGCGCATAGGGCGCGAGCGTCGACGCAAGGTTTCGACGAAAGCCCGCAGGCGAATTACACCGGGTCGGAACCCACACCGCTCGCCGGGATCGATCCGGAGCTGGCGAGCGCGCTCGGGTTCGGTCCGGAAGACGCCCCCTCCCTACCCTCCCCCGCAAGCGGGGGAGGGAGGAGCGCTCCGGCAGGCCGGGGAGGGAAACGGCCGCTCGCGCCCGACTTCATCACCGGCGCGTCCGCGACCGTGCGCGCGCTGGAGCGGCTGCTGCGCGAGGGCCGGCCGGAGTTTGCGGGAAAACCCTGGATGCCGCACCGCCCCGAGCGGCCGGAGAAATCCGAGGGCGGCCGGCGGCTGATCATAAAGTCCGAGTTCGAGCCCGAGGGCGACCAGCCGCAGGCGATCGCGGAGCTGGTCGAGGGCGTGCGCCAGCACGAGCGCACCCAGGTGCTGCTCGGCGTCACCGGCTCGGGCAAGACCTTCACCATGGCCAAGGTGATCGAGGCGACGCAGCGGCCCGCGCTGATTCTCGCCCCCAACAAGACGCTGGCGGCGCAGCTCTACGGCGAGTTCAAGTCGTTCTTTCCCGACAACGCGGTGGAATATTTCGTCTCGTATTACGACTACTACCAGCCCGAGGCCTACGTCCCGCGCACCGACACCTATATCGAGAAGGAAAGCTCGATCAACGAGCAGATCGACCGCATGCGCCATTCCGCGACGCGGTCGCTGCTCGAGCGCGACGACGTCATCATCGTCGCCTCGGTGTCCTGCATCTACGGCATCGGCTCGGTCGAGACCTATTCGGCGATGACGTTCACGCTCAAGCGCGGCGAGCGCATCGACCAGCGCCAGCTGATCGCCGATCTCGTCGCGCTGCAGTACAAGCGCACCTCGATGGATTTCGGCCGCGGCATGTTCCGGGTGCGCGGCGACGTGATCGAGATCTTCCCGGCGCACTATGAGGACCGCGCCTGGCGCGTGTGCCTGTTCGGCGACGAGATCGAAGCGATCGACGAGTTCGATCCGCTCACCGGCCAGAAGAGCGACGAGCTGAAATTCGTCAAAGTCTACGCCAATTCCCATTACGTGACGCCGCGCCCGACCTTGTTGCAGGCGATCGCCGGCATCAAGCTCGAGCTGCGCCAGCGCATCGAGGAGTTGTCGCGCATGGGTCGGCTGCTCGAGGCGCAGCGGCTCGAGCAGCGCACCCGCTTCGATCTGGAGATGATGGAGGCGACCGGCAGCTGCGCGGCCAGCGTCTTGTTGGGGGCGAGGATCAGCGCCGGGCGCTGCGTCGCCTCGATCACCTTGGCCATGGTGAAGGTCTTGCCCGAGCCGGTGACGCCGAGCAGCACCTGGGTGCGCTCGTGCCCGCGGCGATTTCCGCAGGAAGGCGACGCTCGCCGAATACGGCTTCCGGCTGCCCTCGTGCATGGACAATCGGCCGCTGCGGTTCGAGGAATGGGACGCGATGCGCCCGCAGAGCGCGGCCGTGTCGGCGACGCCGGGCCCGTGGGAGCTGGAAGAGTCCGGCGGCGTGTTCGTCGAGCAGGTGATCCGCCCGACCGGGCTGACCGACCCGCCGGTGCTGGTGAGGGCGGCGCGCACCCAGGTCGACGATCTCGTCGGCGAGGTGCGGCAGGTGGCGGCGGCGGGCTTCCGCACGCTGGTCACCGTGCTGACCAAGCGCATGGCCGAGGATCTCACCGAATATCTGCACGAGCAGGGCATCCGCGTGCGCTACATGCATTCCGACATCGAGACTCTCGAGCGCATCGAGATCATCCGCGATCTCCGCCTGGGCGCCTTCGACGTGCTGGTCGGCATCAACCTGTTGCGCGAGGGCCTCGACATTCCCGAATGCGCTTTGGTCGCCATTTTGGACGCCGACAAGGAAGGCTTCCTGCGCTCGGACACCTCGCTGATCCAGACCATCGGCCGCGCCGCGCGCAACATCGAGGGCCGGGTGATCCTCTACGCCGACCAGGTCACGGGGAGCATGCGGCGCGCGATCGAGGAGACCGACCGCCGCCGCGAGAAGCAGATCGAGTACAACCTCGCGAACGGCATCACGCCGGAGAGCATCAAGAAATCGATCGGCGACATCCTGCAGTCGGTCTACGAGCGCGACCACGTGCTGGTCGACGTCGGCGAGGCTTCGGACGAGATCGCGATCGGCCACAACCTGCAGGCCGTGCTGAAGGATCTGGAGAAGCGCATGCGCGCCGCGGCGGGCGATCTCGATTTCGAGGAGGCGGCGCGGCTGCGCGACGAGATCCGGCGGCTCGAGGCGACGCAGCTCGCGGTGGCCGACGATCCGCTGGCGCGCCAGCAGGCGATCGAGGACCGCGCCGGCGCCTACGCCGGCTCGCGCAAATACGGCCGCGCCGCGAATTTGCCGATGCGCGCCTTATCCTCCCCCGGGAAGGGGGAGGTCGGCGCGCGCAGCGCGCCGGGAGGGGGTCCTGATCCCTCCCCGTCAGGGGAGGGTGCCGCGCGCAGCGCGGCGGGTGGGGCCCGTCACCCTGAGGCGGCGGCCGAAGGCCGCCCTCGAAGGGCCCGCAAACCCAATCTCGACGAAATGGGCCCCGGCCCCGCCAAGGAATCCGTGCCCTACCGCCCCGGCGGCGCGGGCGGCTCCCGCCCCCGCTCCACCGCCGGCAAGGGCGGCACCCGCGCCTGGCGGGGAAGAAGGCGGTAACACAACCGGCCGGATTTTCCTCACCAGCGCGCGCGCAATGTCAAAAAAGCACCACGGCCGAACCGGCGGACAGGAGTATTCTTCAATTAAGGAGCACCAGCTTCGGCATAAGGTGCTCTCCCCGCCCATGAAACGCCTCGGAAACCTTCAACTTCACTCTTGGATGGACGATCGATTGCCCGAAGTGCTGTGGGCAGTGTTACTCGCCGGCGCACTAGAAAGAGAGGTGTACCTGGAACTCTTCCGAGCCGTCTCCGATTCAGCAGCGATGTTCCGCGATACGAAGGTATTCGTAACCCACTCGGAAATGGCCAAGATCAGCGATGACGAATTCTCAAAAATTGCGGAACCCTTCATCAGCGATGAGAATGCACGGAAAGCAATAACGCCTCTTCGTATGTTTAAGAGCCTCCCGGATCTAGCGAATTGGGTTGGCCGATTGCCCGAACCAGATCCGTCCAGTGCCTGGGAGCAAATAGCGGAGGCGGTATCAAAATGCTTATTTCACCAATCAGAGACATCAACTGATATCCGTTGGCTGAAGGTACGATTTCTCATTATCCAACATCGCTTACACATTCCAGAGAACTTGGAAATGAAAGCTGACGAGATTCTTGAATTCCCGAATCGAGGTGATATGCGCAGCGTCCGGCCAAGTATCCGTGCCATGGAGAGCGTGACGGCCGATACTCAATTAATTGCTCAATCCGAGTGGCCGGCGAATTTCTGGCGCGAGTGCTTCGAAAGCACTCCCTGCTTGGGTCGCAAAATTACCCCGCCGAATGATAGCTTTCCCCATGACCAAGTAAACGAGACATGGGCAAAGATTTACGTCGCACTTGTTCAACACTGCATGGGAACCATTACGACCACCTCAATCGACGAACGGCATGAAGGGGCATTTGGGTTAGCGCTCTATGGACTTACGCTCCTCGCCAGTTTATTCCGTCCGCATTCAACTCGACCCGGCGGCAGGATAATTCTGCGCGCACTTGTCGAGACCTATCTAACGATGGCCTATTTGGTGAAAAAGGATAATGCGACGCTCTGGAAGACATATCGTGCCTATGGCGGCGGACAAGCAAAACTAGCGTTTCTCAAGCTCGTTGACACAAAAGATTTGCCGCGGTACGTCGAACTTGAGACCCTTGAGACACTCGCGAACGAGGATGTGTGGCAGGAATTCCTCGAAATCGATCTCGGTCATTGGGCAAATAAGGATCTACGGCGGATGAGCGAGGAGGTCGGAGTGAAGCAAATATACGACAAATACTATAACTGGCCCTCCTCTTTCGTTCACGCGCAGTGGCCTGCGGTACGTAATACCGTGTTCGATCAATGCCTGAACCCGCTTCATCGATTGCACCGGATCCCACGTCCGCCACGCCTCGATCTCGAGGATGTAAGCTGGGATGCGATTAAACTTGGTAACCTGATGCTGGATCTTGTGAACGAGGCTTATCCACCCTTTAAACCTCGGTTGCGGATACCAGAGGCCGTGACGGACAAGACAAGCTCTAATGAGACTGGAGCTGCCGCCGGCTAACGACATAGCGGATTTTCCGTCTACCGAATATCCAAGAATTCAGGAAGCGAGCACTATCGAGGGCTTGGCGACACAAGTATGCATCATGACCGAGCGCAAAATTGGCAACATCCGCACTATCCATCCCCCGGAGCTGGCGCCGCCGCCGGGCTATTCGAACGTGGTCGAGGTCAGCGGCGGGCGGCTGGTGTTCATCGCCGGGCAGACCGCGCTCGATCGCGACGGCAACCTCGTCGGCGGCAACAATCTCGAGGCGCAGGCGGACCAGGTTTTTCGCAATCTCGGCTTCGCGCTGGCGGCGGCCGGCTGCACGGCGCGGGACCTCGTCAAGCTCAATGTGTTCGTGCGCGACATGAGCGGGCTGCCGCTCTACCGCAAGGCGCGCGACCGGTTTCTCGGCGCGAAAAATCCGCCGGCGGCGCCGGCGATCACGCTGGTCGAAGTGTCGAAACTGTTCCGGGACGATCTGCTGATCGAGATCGAGGCGGTGGCGGCGTCCTGAAGCGGTCGTCCCGGAAGCCGCAAGGCGGCTATCCGGGACCCATGATCACCGATCGCGCAAACTCGCGCGGCCTGTGGTCATGGGTCCCCGCTTTCGCGGGGACGACCAGCGGATGAGTGGCGCGGCTCCGTTCGCCCCCTCACCTCACTCCGCCGGCGCCACCGCGGCGTCGGGCTGGTTGCTGCGCTGGAGCGCAGCGGCGACGAAGCCGGAGGCCTTCATCTCCTCGACGAAGTTTTTCAGATAGGCCGCGGCGGCCTCGCGCCCCCGCGGCGTGCCCATCGCCTGGCGGATTTCCATGAAGCGGCCGTCCATCACCCGCACGTCCGGATGGTTTTGCGCATAGGCGGCGATCGGCTGCTTCACCCCGGCCGCGGCCTCGAGCTTTTGCTCGACGAACAGCGCAACGCCGTTCTCGCCGCGCACCAGCTGCGCAGCTTTGAGCGTGCGCGTGAGAAACAGGTCGTAGGCGGAGTTCTTGTTGACGCCGATGCGCACGCCCGCGCGGTCGACGTCGGCAACGGTCTTCAGCGGCGAATCCTTCGGCACCAGGTAGACCCCCTCGATGATCACGTAGGGCGCCGTGAAAAAAATCTCGGCGGCGCGCACCGGCTCGATCGCCAAAAACGCCACGTCCCAGGCGCCGGCCTGCAGCGCCTCGAACACTTTTCCGGCGGCCGGAAACGGCACCAGCTCCAACGCGAGCCCGGTGCGTCGCGCGAGCTCGCGCGCGAGATCGACCGTGACGCCGCGCGGCGCCTGCGGCGTTCCCTGCGCCAGCACCGGGTTGCCGAGATTGATCGCGGCCCGCAGCTTGCCGGTGGGCGCCAGCTCTTTCACGACGTCGGACGGAACCTGGCTCACGATGCTGCCTTTCTGCGCCGGCTGGCCGGGAGTTTTCTGGGCCTCCGCCGCGAAGGCTCCGGCGAGCAGGAGGATCGCGGCGCAGGTAGATCGCATGATGCGCAACGATAGCACGGACTCGTGTCCCGGGCGCGGCCGTAGGGTGGGCAAAGGCGCCCGCCCGCGCGCCGTGCCCACCGGTGTGATGCGTGATGATAGCAGTGGTGGGCACGCGCTTCGCGCTTTGCCCACCCTACGGCTTGTTGCAGAGATGGCGCCTCATTCCCCCAGCACCGCCACCACGGTGTAATTCTCCGGCTCGACCAGCAGCACCTTGTCGCCGATCGTGTTGTAGCGATAGCCCTTCATCTCCGGCATCTGCGCGATGACCGCGTCCGGCAGCGCGCGCAAATCGGCCGAGGTCGGCAGTTGCATGCTGGGCTTGGCGTAGGCCTCGGGCGGGGCGGTGCCCTGGGGCGGCGCGGTCCTGGCGTCCTTCACGCTCGCCACGATCGCGCGCCGCTGCGCGTCGGAGAGATTCTTGAACGTGAAGGCGAGGGTCGGCAGGTGATCCTCCGCGTCGTGCTTGGCGGAGAATTTGGCCGGCACCGTCGCGGCGTCCTTGTCCGCGCCGGGCGCGGCGAGCGCGCCGTTGACGAACGCGGGCCCGCTCTGCGGCACCGGCGCGGCGGGCGCGGACGGGGCGGACGGGGCGGACGGATTCACCTCGGCCGGGGCTTTCTGCGCCGCGGCAGAGCCGATGCCGCCGGCGATGAGCAGCGCGGCGGCGGTGCGCAAGCAATCGTGGCTTAAATCATGATTTCGCATGGCGGGCCTCGCTATGGTTCTCGGTAGGGAGAACGCTTGGCACGCCGCAGGCGTTGCAGGGAATTCGAGAAACCGTGGGGCGTTCCCCGGACGCGGCGCAGCGCGCCAGCGGGCGCTAATGCCGCCGGGCCTGCACCAGGTAGCCGCGGATCGTGGTCTCGCCGAGCTCCTTGCAGGCCTCGAGCCGGTGCAAACCCTCGACCAGGACGAAGCGCTTGCCGTCCGGCCGCACCAGGATCGGGGTCTGCTGCCCGGTTTCCAGCATGCTCTCGGCAATTTTTCGCACGCGCGCGGGATCGAGCGTCGCGCGGCGCTTCACCGGCACGTAGATGTCCGCGATGGGAAAAATCTCGGTCTTGAGCATATCGATGGGCTCGTGTCCCGGGCGCAGCGCATCATGCAATGATGCGCTGCTGAACCGGGACCCAGTCTAAATCAATTTCCGGACCCCGGATCTGCGGCGCAACGCTGCAAGTCGGATGTTTCCGACTTGCAAATTTCATATTTGCCGGAACTCGGGAACAAACGAGTTCCGGTGCATTGCGCCTTGTCCGGGGAACGCAGTCACCCCTGCGCGGCGCACCGTACGCGAAAAACCGCTGTCCGGGCCACGCCGAGCGTGTAACTTGCAAGGCGCGGCAAATCCAATTCGAGGGCAAGTCGATGGCGGACCCTGCAGCGCAGCTGAGGCTGAACGTGGAGACCCACCGCATCGGCGCGGGCCGCCCGGTCGTGGCGCTGCACGGTTTCCTTGCCACCTTGGAATCGTGGCGGCGGCTGATGCCGCTCTTGCCCGATCGCGCGCTCTGGCTGTTCGACCTCAAGGGCCACGGCGCCTCGCCCTGCCCCGCGGACGGCAAATACACGGTGCGGGATCAGGCCGACCTCGTGCTGGCGCGCATCCTCGAGGAAGACCTGCGCGAGCTGACGCTGGTCGGTCATTCCTTCGGCGGCGGCGTTGCACTCCTCGTCGCCATCGCGCTCGTGAAGGAAGGCAACCGCCTGACTCGCCTGGTCCTCGTCGACAGCCTGGCGTTTCCCGACGCATTGTCGTGGTGGGCCCGGTTGTTCCGACGGTTCTGGTGGCTCGCCTACGGGGCGGTCCCGCTGTTCGCCGTTTGGCGGGCGGCGGCGGTCTGCGCCGTTCGAACGGGGATGCGGATTCTCTGCAAGCATCCCGAAACCATCACCGAGACTGCCATCCAGGCCTACGCCGGCAACCTGCGGCCGCCGCGGCGCGCGAGCGCGCTGATCCAGACCGGCAGGAATCTAATCGAGCCGCTTTACACCGAGATTGCGGACAATCTGTCGATCATCAATGTACCGACGCTGATCGTCTGGGGCCGCGACGACCCGCTGGTGCCGCTGGAGCCCACGAGCGGCGAGCTGCTTCGGGGCATCAAAGGATCGAAGCTGTACATACCGGACGAACGCTGCGGCCATATCGCGCACGAGGAGCTGCCACATCCCGTGCTGGGCCAGATTGCTGCATTCATCCGATAGCGCGACGCAACAATCTTGCCGAACGCGCGACGCGGTCGCGGGAACCCGATTGCCGGATTCAACATTGACCGTACGCGATCGACGTGCGCCGCCGCGCCGCGGCGGCGAGGCGGCGCGGCATCCGACGATGGAATTCGCAATGAGCTTTCTGTCGAACGCGTTTCGCCGCAGGCCCGACGGGCTGCCGCCGTGGGCGGCGCTGGATCGTGGGCGGCGCTGGATCAGGAATCCTTGCGCATCAGCGCCGCGATGGAGCACATCCGGGACCACGGCAATCTCGACTCTTTTGCCGGCAACCAGAACGAAAAGCTGGCGCTGATGCTGACCGCGAGCCGGCAGGGGCTCGTGAAGTGGGACCGCGCCGGCGAACGTTATGAGCTGACGGGCCTCGGGCGCGCGCGCCTGGGAATGCGCGGTGCGCTGGAGAAATCCGGCGGCCCGATGAATCTGCCGCCCGCGTCCGCGGCCCCGGCCGGACGATCTTTGACGCTCGGATCGGGGACGATTCTGGCCGGCATCGCCGGCGTCGCCATCGGCGCGGCCGCGGTCGCATGGCTGCCGGGGAGTTCCAAACTTCCGCCGCGCGACCGGGCGGCGGTTGCGGCATCCAAGCCATCCGACGCGTCCGACGTCGGCAACGCGCCGCGCCGCGACGAAGCTTCGGCCGCGCGCAATCCGGGCATTCCGTGCCTCGCCGAAAAATGCCTGGAGACCGGCGGCAGCGCCGAGCGACCGGCGCAGCAAGCCGCCGATCCGGAGCAGGTTCGGAATGCGCCGCCGCCGGCACCCGCGAGCGCCAAACCCGAGCCGAGCGAGGCGCAAGCCCAGCAGCCAGCGGGCGTGCATCCCGGCCAAGCCGGCGCGGCCGAGGGCGCGCTTCTGGCGCAGCAGCTTGCGCCCGCCGCCGCCGAGCCCGCGCCGCGGCCGCCGCGCCGGGCCGCCGAACGGGCACGGACGCGCGAGGCTGCGCCGGCGAGCAACCCGGAGCAACCCGGCTATGCCCAGTCCACGGGCGAGCCGCCGGCGCGCGCGGCCGACAAGTCGAGCCGCAACCGCCACGCCGCCACCGAGCCGCGGCAAAGCTGGAGCGAGAGCAAGCGTAAATCCTCGAAGAGCCGTCGCGAGTACATCGAGGAGGAAGCCGGCGAGCCCGAGCAGGGCGCCATCGTGCGCCGCTATCCGGAGCACGACGACGGCCCGCCCTCCGTCGCGACGCGACGCTACCGCGGCGAGCAGGCCGGGCGCCGGGGCGGGGACGAGGACAACCGCCCGGGCTACGCCTATCGCGAGCCCCAAAACTTGGGCTACCGCGAGGGCCCGCGCCGGTTCGGCCTGTTCGATTGGCTGTTCCGCTGAAGATCTGAATGCGTTCCCCGGACAAGACGCGGCGCGGAGCGCTGCGTCGCAGATCCGGGGCCCAGTTTCACCATATACAAATGGGTCCCGGTTCAGCAGCGCACCACTTCGTGCTGCGCTGCGCCCGGGACACGAGTTCTGTGTTTCATTTGTGCAGCAGCGATCCCGCGGTCCCGGTCACCGCGCCCACGGCTCCGCCTCCGGCGGACACGCCACCGGCGCCGGACGATTCGACCGACGGCGCCCCGGACGCGGTGGACGAGGCGGCGGAAACCGGATCCGAGGTGACGAACAGATGAAACGGCGTGTTGTTGGTCAACAGCCCGACCGGCGAGGACGGCGCCGGCATGGACATCGTCGCGGCGGGCGTCAGCCTCGAGACGTCCGGGACCGCTGCGGTCAAGGGCACCGCGAGCGGCGCATTCGGCAGCAGTTTGGCGGGCTCCAGCAGATCCGCGATGGACGGCAGGGTGAAGCCTGATGGCGGTGCCGCCAGCGTGCCGCGACCCCAATCCGCCGGCACATAGGCGGACGACGCATACGAATAGGTCGCGTAGTAATTCCGGTTGAAATATTCCTCGTAGCGCGCGAACCCGCCTGGCGGCGCGGACGACGATTCCGCCGGAGCGGTCCCTGTGTCGAGCTTGCGCGCCGGCGCCGGCGCCTCGATCGGCTTCGATGGGACGGGCCCGGACACGCGGGCGTTCGCCTCGCCGTCGTGCGACGCGCGATTCCAAACCAACGCGACGACTGCGGCGAGCGCGCCGCCGAGCGCGAGCCCCGCCCACAGACGCCGGTTTCGAAACGCTGCCCTCGCTGTCCGCATGGACCCCCGCCGGCTGTTTGCCGCCGCCAGTATCGGGGTCCCCCGGGTAAGGTCAAGTGACGGCCCGTAGCCCGGATGGAGCCTCCGCGGAGCGGGCGTGCAGTCCGGGTCCCCGATTTCGCTCCGCTCCATCCGGGCTACGACTACGGTCGGACCAGGAATTTGCTCACCGTGTCCAAAAATGCGCCGAGCTGATCGTGGTGCACCCAGTGCCCCGCCTTTTCGAACAGCACCACCTGCGCGTTCTGGAAATGCGCGGCGCGGCCGTCCTCGGCCGGATTGGAAGCCCAGCTCTCCTTGCCGTAGACCAAGAGCGTCGGGCAGGCGATCCGCGCCCACAGCTCCTCGAGCTCGGCCTGGGTGAGGTCGTAGGGCGGCCAGACCCGGACGTAATTGTCGAACTTCCAGCTGTAGGTCCCGTCCTCGTTCTGATTGACGCCGTGCTGGGTCAGATGCCGCGCCTGCTCCGGCGAGAGATGGCGGTTGGCCTCCTGCATCCGCTTGAACGCCTCCTCGATCGAGGCGTAGCGCCGCGGCAGCCGGCCGGCGAGCTCGCGCTGCAGCTCGACCCAGCGCGTCATGCGGTCGGCGATCGGCTTGACCCCGCGCTCCGCCATCACCTTCGGCGAGGGGCCGAGGCCCTCGATGGCGACGAGCTTGCGCACGTTGTCCGGAAAGATGCCGGCATAGCGCAGCGCGATGTTGCCGCCGAGCGAATGCGCCACGATGGTCGCGGGCGCGAGCTGCTGCTGATGGACGAGCTGGGCGAGGTCGTAGATGTAGCCCGGCATGTTGTAATAGCCGTCGGTCGACCATTGGCTGTCACCGTGGCCGCGCAGATCGGGCGCGATGATGTGCCATTCGCGCCGGAGCCGCGACGCCACCCAGTCCCAGTTGCGGCAATGATCGCGGCCGCCGTGTAGCAGGATGAGCGGCGGCGCGCCCGGATTGCCCCAGTCGACGTAATGCAGGCGCAGGCGCTGCGAGAAGTACACCCGCGAGGTCGGGCCGGAGGCTTCGTAGTCGAGCATGGAGGAAAATCCGGATCCGGAATGCGCGGGTGGACTAGATCACCCCCTGCGCGATCTGCATATCCTCGGCATTTGCCGCGCTGCGCCGGCGCATGGTCGAGGACATGAGCGCGCGCCGGCTCTCTACGAGTTACGCCGCGGGCAAACCCATGCACCGTGCGATCAGATGCTTTTGAATTTCCACGGTGCCTCCGGCGTAGAGCGCCAACGGCGCCTCACGGTAGTAACGCTCCATATCCTCAGGTTGGAAATAGGCCCGCCCCCCCAGCACTCGCATGCCGCAAGCCACGACATGCTGCAGTTGCTCGGCACAATAATACTTCGCCATGCAGACCTGTTCGGTGGCATCCGCCCCGCTCTCCAGCAGCTCCGCGGCATGGGCGACCATCAGGCTCATGGCACGCACCAGGGTGCGCATTTCCACCAGTTTGTGCTGGATGCTTTGAAAGGCGGCGATCGGCTTGCCAAATTGCTGCCGTGCCTTGGCAAATTCCACGGCACGATCCGCCGCGGCTCGCGCAAGACCGACATTGGATGCCGCGACGACGAAACGCTCCAAGGTGCCAAGAACGCGCAATCCGGACCAGGCGGCATCCATTCGCTCCAATCCGCCCAGCACCATATCCTCCGGGAGAAACACATCCTGTATCACGACCCGACACGAGGCATGCAGGTTCGCGGCCATCTTCTGCAGTGGTTCTATGGTCAATCCCTCGGTGTTTTGTTTGACCATGAAAACGCTGACCTGCCGCCCTTCCATCCCGACGGCTTCGTTGCGGGCGACGACGAAGATGTAGTCGGCCACTGCGGCACCGGTCGTGAAGATCTTCTCGCCGTTGAGCCGGAACCCCCCTGGGACTCTGGTCGCGACGGTCTTTATGGAAGTAGCGTCCGAACCCGCTTCGGGCTCGGTCAACGCGAACGCGACCTGGCATTTGCCGGCCTTGATGTCGGGCAAGAATCGCGCCTTCTGTGCCGAATTTCCAAGCAGAGCCAGGCAGGTACCGCCGAATACGGCGTTGACCACATAGATCGACGCGACGGCGCCGGAATAGCTGGCCAAAGTCTCCGTTATCGCCGCCAGTCGGCCGAAATCCCCGCCGCTATTGCGACCAGAGTCGAGGAAACCGATCTCCATCAACCCGTGCGCCGCGATTTCCATCATGACGAGATCAATCGCCTCGCGTTCGGAGTTCGGCCGATCCAACACCTTAAGCTCGGCTAGTCGGCGGTTGACCGCTGCCGCATCCGCGACGGCCCGTGCGGATGGGGCCAGCCCCTGATCTGCCTGCATCTTTGCGTTTCCTTGCAAGAATGATGAGACGGTGTTCGCGGGACTCAGGTTATACACACTTAGTTGCCGATTGGCCCGCGTCGTGACGGCTTCTTCAACCGAGGTCAGCAAGAAAATCCTTCTTGCGGAGCGACAAAAGCGCGAAATAGAGCACGCTCCAAGCCAAAAACAGCCGGAAGCAGATCGAGTACCTGATCCAGCGGCCAAAGATGAATTCGTAGTTCGACTTGCGCGTCCAGATTTTCTTGATGCGGCCGTCCCGGATCAGGTAGCGGACCTCGCCGTCGGCCGCCGCCATTCCGGGTGTCCGCCGCGATCGGATCGTTCCCGTCCAGCGGGCCGACAGGTGGACAAGCGACGGGTCGCGGGCATCGCAACGCGCCCGGCACTGCGTCATGCGCAAATCGGCGACGCGTCCGCAGTTGCGGATCAGATGGATCCACTTGTACCAGGCGTCGATCCCGCAATACTCCGTCGAATCCATGCGGATCTCGACCATGGGATCGAGAATCTCCCGCGCTGCCAGCCGCGGCGCTTCGCCGTTGACGACCCGAACCAGCGCGAGAACCAGGTCGATCGGCGACCTGCTCTCGATCACGCGGCGCGCTCCGCCGGCCTCCGGTCGGCAGCGGCGGCGCACACGACGCTCCGCGGCGCGGATTGCTTCCGCCACACGAAGTGCTCGTTGATGAACAGGCGGATGCGGCTGATCAGCCCGACAAATGGCAGGATCGGCGCCAGCGCCAGTAGGATATAGACCTCGCTGGCCTGATTGAAGCGATAGCGCGCGAAGGTGGCGAAGATGCGCTCGTGGTGGGACTCGTCGTTGAGCCAGAATTGGCAGCCGTTCCACGGCGACGAGACCGCCCACCACCATTTGCGCGGCGCGGTGAACAGCAGCTTCCAGAACCGCGGACGGCAGCCGATCAGCCGGGCAAGCTGATCGTTGTAATACGGCATATCCACCAATCCCCGCAGCCGCCGCGACGTGAAGCGGAAACGATGATTCCAGAAAGCGGCGTCCGCCCGGGTGATGCGCTCGCGATCCGCGAGCGGCGGCAGCGCGCGCCGTCCTGCGAATACCATCGCGGCGTAACGCGACTGCAGCTCCGCGATCGCCGGAATGGAGCCGATGACCGGGCGAACGAACCCCACGAAGGCCACGGATGGTTCCGTCCCAAACAGATATTTGTAGCACTGCTGCGGGTCCGCCTTCATCCCGGGCTCGAAGAACGGGGCCACCAATTTGTACCCCGAGCAGGTGACCATGACGTCGGCCCGCACCGCACTGCCGTCGGTGAAATAAATCCGATTGCCCTCGCAGCGCTCGATGTCGCGCTTGGCGACGATCTTCCCGCTCTTCACCTGCGGCATCACCTCGTAGCTCTTGTTGAAAAACGACTGGTGATAGGGCGCGTGGGTTCTCCACGCCTCCTGGCCGTGGCCGTTGAAGCCAAGGGAAAACTGCAGAAATTGGTTGATGAACGGCGAGAAGCCGCGCGTGGGCGACAGCAACAGCCGCACCCGCGACGACGCCTGGTCGCCGACCTTGGGGCGCTTGCTGGGAAACGGCCACCAACGGTTGACGACCTTCGGGACGAACCACTGGCCGTTCGGAATGCACCAGTAGATGCGGGCGGCCGTCTTGCTGATCTGAAAGGCGATATCGCTGGCGCTCTCCCCCCCACCCCACATCACGACCGTCTTGCCCGCGAGATCCGGAGGCGCCTCCTTCACGGCGGCGCTATGCAGGATCGGCCCCTCGAAGCGGTTGAAGGGCGCGTCGCCCGACACGTCGTTGGGATGCTGGTGCACGCCGGACGACACGATCAGGTTCTTGGCGCGGAACTTCGAACCGTTGGCGCACGTGACATGCCAAACGTCGCCGGCCTTGCGCGCGCTATCCACCCGATGATCGAGGCGTATGTGCCGTTCGAGAGCGAAGCGGTCGCGGTAAGCCTTGAGATAGGCGAGGATGTGGCCGTGGGACGGAAACTCCGGATAGCTCTCCGGCATGGGGAAATCCGACATCTCGGTGACGCAACGCGACGAGGTCGTCTCCGTTGTCGTCATCACGCCGCCGTAGCGGCCGTCCTGGGTGAACGACCACACGCCGCCGATCGAATCGCGGCGTTCCAGCACCAGCGTCTTCAGTCCCTCGCCCAAACAGTACTTGCACGCCATCAACCCCGACCAGCCCGCACCGAGAATGATTACATCGAAGAACGGCAGGCCTTCATTCTTGTCCATGGCGCATGTACCCACGCAACGCTCCTAAAGCCCCGGGGCGACACGGTCAGACTACTGGCGTCAAGCGTTGCGCGTCAGGCCCCTCTAGAAATGGTTTCCCAATCCTAAGTCGCGCTCAGTATGCACAGCCCTTGTGCTGCTGACAATACTTTCCGCAACTTTCCGCGTACTCCGAGAAGGCGATCACAATACTCACGGCCGGCAGCCGAAATGTGCCCGGCCGGCGGTGCGCAAGGGTGCCGCCAGCCCCGCGAAGCGAGTGAGATAGGAGCGTGTCCGGCGCGGGTCGATGATTTCCTCGACGGCGAAGGCCTCCGCCGTCCGCATCGGCGATGGCCGGGCTTCGAGCTTGGCCTCGATCTCGGCGCGCTTGGCGGCCGGATCGCGGGCGGCCTCGATCGCCGCGCGGTCGGCGGCCTCGACGCCGCCAGCAATCGGCAGCGAGCCCTCGACGGTCGCGCAAAGCATGCTTTCGTCGTAATATGGTTCGCTGGCGTTGCACGTGGGTTTTCCCGCCGTGGAGTGCGTCGATGGAGTGCCCGGCCTGCAAGGCGGACCTGCCCGGCGGCAGCAAGTTCTGCGCCAAGTGTGGTGCGGACGTATCACGGGTATGCAGTACCTGCGGGCGCCCTAACCAAGCTCATTCAAATTTCTGTTCTGACTGTGGTGCCTCCCTAACCCTGGATACACCGGCGTCCCCGACAGCAATTGGACAACCACCTTCATCTCCGTCAAGCCTCACCGCCGAGCACCGGCAGCTTAGCGTAATGTTCTGTGACCTCGTGGACTCGGTGGCGCTCGCCGAGCGCCTTGATGCTGAGAGCCTTCGTGACGTCCTCACGGCCTATCAGCGCCGAGCGACAGAAATCGTCGAGGCAGCCGGCGGCGTAGTCGCTCAATACCAGGGCGACGGCATCCTCGCATATTTCGGATATCCGGTGGCCAGCGAGGACGATACGGAACGTGCCATTAGGGCGGGGCTAGGCCTCGTCAAAGACGTCGAAACCTCGGCATCTGCGCTCGAAAAGCTTCGCCTGCGCGTGGGCATTGCGACCGGCATGGTGGTCATCGGCGAACTTGTTGCTTCCGCTGGAGCGGACCAACCTGCAATCGTCGGTGGAACACCGAATTTAGCAGCTCGGCTGCAGTCGATCGCCGAGCCGAATACGATCATCATCGCGCCCACCACAAGGCGCCTCGCGGGCGGCTTGTTCGAGTATGCGGATCTAGGCCCTCGGAATCTCAAGGGATTTTCCCAACCGATACGCGCCTGGCAGGTGCTCGGGGAGAGTGTCGTCGGGAGTCGTATCGAGGCTCTGCGTTCGGCACACACGCCGCTCATCGGCCGTGAAGAGGAGGTTGAGCTGCTGCTGCGCCGTTGGGCGCGCGCCAAGCGCGGCGAGGGGCAGGTCGTGCTGGTAACCGGCGAGGCCGGCATCGGCAAGTCGCGTCTCACGCTTGCGCTGCAGGAGCGGGTGGCCGCAGAGGCTCATACGCGACTGATCTACCACGGCTCGCCCTATCACCAGGACAGTGCGCTTTATCCTGTGATCAGCCAATTGGTCCGAGCCGCCGGCATAGAGCATGAGGACAGCGCGGATCAGAAGCTCGCAAAACTCGAAACCGCGCTTGCGCCGACCGCAGAAAACCCCAAGGAAGCCCTGTCGCTGTTTGCTCCCTTGCTGTCTATCCCGCTTGGCTCGCAGCATGCTCCGCTGGACCTCACGCCGCAGCGCCGCAAGGACCGTACGTTCAGGGCATTACTGGGCCAGCTCGAGGTGCTCGCTACCCGGCAGCCGGTGCTCATGGTCTTGGAGGACGCCCATTGGTTTGACCCGACTTCACTCGAGATTTTCTCGCTGACCGTCGAGCGCATCACCAGCCTACCGGTGTTGCTGGTCATCACGGCGCGCCCGGAATTTGCTCCGCCTTGGCCAAGCCACGCATACGTCTCCACGGTGACGCTCAACCGTCTCGGGAAGCACGAAGGCGAGGCACTCGCCTTCAGCATTGCCAAGGGCAAGGAATTGCCGCCGGAGGTCTTGAACCGCATCCTCGAGCACACCGACGGCGTGCCGTTGTTCGTTGAGGAGCTCACCAAGACGGTGCTCGAAAGCGGGCTGCTCCATGATGAAGGCGACCGCTATGTGCTGCGCGGCACATTACCGCCGCTTGCCATCCCCTCAACGCTGCACGCCTCGTTGCTCGCGCGCCTGGATCGGCTCGCCGCCGTGAAAGACGTGGTGCAGACGGCTGCCGCCATCGGCCGGGAGTTCTCCTATTCGCTGATCGCTGCTGTAACCGGCCTCATAGAACAAGATTTGCGAGCCGCTCTCGCACAGCTCGTCGCGGCTGAGCTCATCTTTCAGCGCGGCCTGCCACCGGAAGCTAAGTATCTGTTCAAGCACGCACTGGTCCAGGACGCGGTCTACGCAAGCCTGGTGCGAAGCCGTCGCCAGCAAATCCACGCGCAAATTGCCAGAGCGCTTGAAGAGCAGTTTCCCGATGGGGTGGCGAGCGAGCCGGAGATGCTGGCGCATCATTTCACCGCGGCGGGGCTGACCGAGCGCGGCGTGCTCTACTGGAAGCAGGCGGGGCAACACGCCAGCGACCGTTCGGCCTTTGTGGAAGCCACGAGGCATTTCAACACCGGGATCGAGCTGCTCAAGACCCTCCCGGACACGCCTGCGCGTACTCAGCAGGAATTGGCGCTGCACATCGGCCTGGGCGCGGCGCTGATCGCGACCACGGGTCACGGCTCGGTCGAGGTGGAGCACGCCTACCTGAAGGCGCATGCGTTGTGCCTGCGGATGGATGAGACGCCGGAACTTGCTCCGGTCCTGCTTGGCCTGTGGCGTTGCTACATAGCCCGGTCGCAGCTGCGCACGGCACGAGAGCTCGGAGAAACCCTGCTTCGCCTGTCGCACCTCAACGACGACCCTGCGCTGGCTGTTGTCGCCCACTACGCGCTAGGCCAGTCCTCGCTTTTATTGGCTGAGTTACCCGATGCTCGACGGCATTTCGAAGACGGCTTCTCACACTACTCGCCGGAACAGCGCCGCGTTCAGGAGTTTCGCAGTGCCCACGACCCGGGTGTCTCCTGCCGAAGCTACTCAGCACTATGCCTTTGGCTACTGGGGTTCCCCGATCAAGCTCACGCACGTGGCCGAGATGCCCTGGCATTGGCCCATGAGCTGAAGCATCCCTTCAGTGTGGCGTATGCGCTGTGTTGTTGCGCGTTCGTCTCTCAATTTCGCCGGGACGGGCGAAATGTGCGCGAGCAGGCAGAGGCGGCTGTGGCGCTCGCGACCGAGCACGGATTTGCGCCTTGGGCCGCCCTGGCAACCAGTTTCCGCGGGTGGGCGCTCGCGATGGAGGGTAAGAGCGAGAAGGGGCTGGTGGAGCTGCAGCAGGGGATCGCCGCTTTGCGGGCCCAGGGGGCCGGTATCTGGCTTCCATTCCGTTGCACCATGCTGGCCGAGGTCTTCGACCTCCTTGGCAACACGGAGGAAGGCCTCCGAAGTCTCGCCGAGGCGCAAACCCTGATGGACCAAACCGAGGAACGTTGGTGGGAAGCTGAAATCTGCCGCCTCCAGGGCACTTTGCTATTGCGGCATTCGATGGCACCGCCGGCAGAGGTGGAAACCTGGCTTCGACGCGCTTTGGACGTTGCCCGCCGCCAAGAGGCCAGATCGCTGGAACTGCGCGCTGCCACCAGCCTTGCCCGTCTGTGGCACCATCAGGGCAAGCATGCTGAAGCGCATGATCTGCTTGCGCCGGTCTATGACTGGTTCACCGAAGGGTTCGACGCGCCTGACCTCAAGGAGGCGAACGCGCTGCTCGAGGAGTTCCGCGGGAAGACCCTGTGACGGCATGAACGTCGGCAATCCGGGTGCGCTTTCCGGCATCGCACGGTTTGCGCCCGAACGCGCCCCTTCCGCAGCATCGGTGCCATTCTTAGATTCGGGGCATGGCGGACGATCCCCGCGACGACGAGGCCGAGGTCGAGGTCATCTGTCCACGCTGCGGTTACCACCTGACGCGCAGCGTCGCCCGCTTGCGCCGCGACACCCCTGTGGTCTGCCCGAAATGCGGGTACCGTATGGCCGAGGACGGACGGACCACGAGCGAGTAGGGCGGGTTGAGCACAGCGACCCGATGGCCGAAGGCCATCGTCCCCGCGGAAAGCGGGGACCTCGTTCATCAATCGCAATCAGTCCAACGATGGAGCGCTTGGCTCGACCCACCCCTGCGCTCTGCGCCCCCTGTGTCCCGCGACCCACAGCCGCAGAAAATTCGTCCGATCCCTGGCATTCTGGTGTTTTCCACAGGCGGCACTCTCTGGTATTCCAGAGGGCAGCCGGGTGGGAACTCGATTCGGAAGCCTTGGGAGGGGGGAATGATCCTCGCAGCCCTGGTGGGTTTGTTGCTCGTGTCCAACGCGTCGTTCGACCCGCAGCTCACCGCACCGATGGGATTGGCCGCGATCCAGCCCGGCACGCAAATGAGCCTGCACCAAAAGACCGCGGTGCTGCGCCCGCTGATCCGCTCCGCCAACGATTGCGTGGCGCGCGCGGTGGCGGCGAACCCACGCTTTCACAAGCACGAAGACGCCGGCGAGGTGAACGAGCTGATCGTCGCCGCGATGGACGCCTGCATCGACGCCATGCGGGCGATGATCAGCGCGCACGACCGGCTGTTCGGCGAAGGCTCGGGCGAGGCCTTCTTCATGGGCCCGTACCTCGACGTCCTGCCCGCGACCGTGAACAAGCTGGTCAACGACACCACGGAGTGACGTCGTCCTGAGGCGCGAGGCGCGAAGTGCCGAGCCTCGAAGGACGAGCGCGGACGAGCGCGGACCAGCACGAAAACGAGCGGGCCCGGGCAGCGACCGTCCTTCGAGGCTCGCTTCGCGAGCACCTCAGGATGACGGCCGGGGAGAGCCCAAAAAGCCTTCACTGCCGGATGATGTCGACCACCTTCATTTTGGTCGGATCGACGATCACCACCTGGCTCTGGACCAGCGTGTATTTGTAGAGCTTGGTCGCTGGAATATCCGCGGCGATATTGGGCGGCAGATCGTAGAGCTCCATCGAGGCGGGCAGGTCGCCGCCGACCGCCACGTGCAGATTCGCCGGCGGCGGCGTTCGACTGAGCTTCTGCTTGCTCACGCTGTCGTAGATGTCGGCGCGCTGCTGCGGCGTCAGCTGCAAGTCGATGCCGGTCGTCGCCGTAGAGCTGGTCCCCGTCATGGGGCCGGGTTGCTGGGCCGCGGCGAGCCCGGCGCTCGCCCACAGGGCCAACACCAGACCCGCCATCCGCAGGGGGTATCCCATCGCGTCCTCCTTCGAACAGACCTCGTGGAGGCAACGGACGAGCCCGAGGTTTGGTTTCCCGGCCACAATCCTTTGCACGCGTTAGCGATTTTTCGACGATCGGAGCAAATGGACCGCAATATCTCCGCGCTAGCCTCGCTCCAGGTGCCGATCGCCCGAAGCCCAATGCATGCCCATGCCGACGATGCTCTCGCTTCGCCTGATGCTAACCCTGGTTCCGCTCGTGCTCGCCGTCGCCCCGGCTCCGGCCGGGTTGCAGACGCGGGGCTGCGGGATCGCCGTCGCCAGCTCCGATCCGGAGCTGCGCGCGAGCTTCGAGCGCTTCGATCGCCTGCAATCGCCGACGGCCGCCAGGACCTGCGCGCTGTTCCTCAACATTGTCCCGGTACTTTGAGCGGCGGGTCATCCCCGCCCCCGCTTCGCCCTACGCCGGCTGCTTCCGTGGCCTTACGGTCACGCCCAGCCACGATTTCTTCGCAAGGCGTGCTGGCCCCTTGACCGCGGTCCGGCCGCGCGGCACCGTCCGCAATGCAAGGGGATCGGGCATGCTTGGCCGGACTAGCATCCTAGCCGTGCTGCTGACGGCAACGTCGGTGCTGGCGTTCGCGCCTGCCGCCGAGGCTGCCGGCTGGCT
>WNFC01001380.1_pt1 | contig 34374 bp, 29 predicted proteins | sample 5400541 | NCBI WGS metagenome assembly WNFC01 (sample SAMN13153342, study PRJNA577476) | soil metagenome | isolation source: 120 cm saprolite under Douglas fir tree site 2 hole 2 replicate 1 | place: USA:California | collected 2015-04-18
GCCGACACCCATCGCAACGTGATTCACATGGGCGAGCGCGACTGCTCGATCCAGCGCCGCCATCAGAAGGTGCTCGAAGAGGCGCCGTGCCCGGTGATGACGGCGCGGCTACGCGAGAAGATGGGCAAGGCGGCCGTGCGCGCCGCGCAAGTCGTCGGCTATTCGAACGTCGGCACGGTGGAATTCCTGCTCGCTCCCGACGGCAATTTCTATTTCATCGAGATGAACACGAGGATTCAGGTCGAGCACGGCGTGACCGAGATGGTGACCGGAGTCGATCTGGTGCGCGAGAGCCTAACGCTCGCGATGGGCGAGCGGCTGCATCTCAAACAGCGCCAGGTCGCGTTCAACGGCGCGGCGATCGAATTCCGGATCTACGCCGAGGATCCCGACACGCACCTTCCGTCGCCCGGCGTGGTGTCGAATCATCATGCGCCCGGAGGACTGGGAGTTCGTGTCGAATCGGCGCTGTACGACGGCTACCGCGTCCCAGTGCAATACGATCCGCTGATTGCCAAGCTGATCGTGCACGCCGGCGATCGCGCGGGGGTGGTCACACGCGCACGGGCCGCGCTGCGCGAGTACCTCGTTGACGGCATCAAGACCAATATCCCACTCCATCTGCGGATCCTGGAGGACCCCGATTTTCTGCGCGGCGAGTTCGCGACCGATTTTCTAAGCCGCTTCGAGCGCGATACGCACGCTGCCGAGGCCGTCCGCGCCGCGGGGCGCTGACCTGCGATTCGTTCCACAGCAACGGGCAATTCTTCCGGGCATCCCATTATGAACACCAACTTCCCCTCAGTTCTGGCGCTTGCCGCGCTGCTCTCGATCGGCGCGCGCTCTACCATATCGCCGCGCTACGCCTTTGCCGCCGATTTGCCCTCTGGAGGATCGGCCTTGCTCGGAGAGCAGCAACCGGGCACGGCCACGGCCGGAGCGCCCAAGGCGGAGATCGCCGAGCCGGCTTACAATTTTGGCACCGCGCTTAGCGGCCCGCCGATCAATCACGTCTTCCTGATCAAGAACGTGGGCAACGGACCGCTCGAGATCAGGAAAGTCACCTCGTCGTGCGGATGCACTGCCGCCAAGCCCAGCAAAACCATCCTCGCGCCCGGCGAAGTTTCGACCATCGCAGCTTCCGTGGACACGCACTTCGAGCAGGGCCACAGCCTCTCCGTAGTTACCTTGACCACCAACGATCCGGCCAACCCGTCGCTACAGCTCAAGCTCGAAGGCGTGATCAAACCGCAAGTGGCGGCGCAGCCGATGGACGTGGACTTCGGCAGCGTCCATCAAGGCAGCGCGGCCGCCCGCGAGGTCGTCGTTAGCGACATGATCGGCGGTCCGGGGTTCGTGCTTAAGTCGGTCAAGAACGATAGCCCGTATATAAAGGTGACCGAGTCGGCGCGCAAGGACGGCAAGCCGGGAGCGCTGCTGCACGTGGCGCTCGCGCCGTCGATGCCGCCCGGGCCGATCAGCGATACGCTGCGGATCGAGACCAGCCGCGCGCCGCTTAGAGTCGCGATTCTCGGCGTGGTAACCGGCGATCTGGTCGTCAAGCCGAACCAGGTCTCGTTCGGCATCCTGCTGCACCATCAGGGCGCGGTGCGGATCGTGCGGCTCACCAACCAGGGCAGTCACACGATCAACGTGCTCGGTGTGGATAGCACCAGCAACAGCGTCTTCGCGCAGGTCGCGCCCGTGACGCCGGGCAAGGAATACAAGCTCACAGTGGCGCTCAGGCCCAACACGCCCGACGGCCAGATTCGCGGCGCGCTCACCATCCGCACCGACGACCCTCAGCAGACAACGCTGACCGTGCCCTATTACGGAATCGTCGGATCGTTCAGAAGCTAAGTTCCAGCAGGCTCACCCGACCGTTCGCCCCCGCGCAGAGCGTTTGCAATGGCCGGGGCGCGGCACTATGAATCGCCCATCTCGTCAAAGCGGATGAGGCGATCATGGATTACGATGACATCGTCGTCGGTGCTGGCTCCTCCGGGGCGGTCCTTGCCGCTCGGCTGAGCGAGGACTCCAATCGCAGCGTGATGCTGCTCGAAGCCGGCGCCGATTATCCGGCCGTTGATCAAACACCGTCTGATCTGTTGCACACGTGGTGCTCGGCGGGGCCGCATGATTGGGGACTGGTTGCCAAAGCCACCGCCGATCGTGAAATTGCTTACCCGCGGGGCAAGGTCACCGGCGGATGCTCCGCGGTTAACGGCCATATTGCGCTCCGCGGCACGCCCGAGGATTTCGACGAATGGGCCGCATGGGGCAACTCCGAATGGAGCTTCCCGAAGATTCTCCCGTTCTACCGCAAGCTCGAAAACGATCGTGATGCGCAGGGTGACTTTCACGGCGCAACCGGCCCAATCTGGATTGAACGCCCACGCGCCGACACCTGGCAGCCGATCAATCGCGCCTTCCACGAGGCCGGACGCGAGCTCGGTTATGCCGACGTCTGGGACCATAACGATCCGCGATCGACCGGCATCGGACCGTGGCCGCGCAATCGCCGCGACGGCATTCGCATCTCCACCGCCATCGGCTACCTGCATCCCGCGCGCCATAGGCTCAACCTGACCATCCGGCCCTTCAGCAATATCCATCACGTAATCGTCGAGCGCGGCCGCGCGACCGGCGTTGAAGTCGAATGCGGCGGCGTCGTCCAAACGATTCGCGGCCGCCGCGTCACGCTCTCGGCCGGCGCGATCAATTCACCCGCCATCCTGATGCGCTCAGGCATCGGGCCGCGCGCCGAGCTCGAAGCGCTCGGCATTGAGTCCGTAGCCGATCTGCCCGGTGTCGGCCGCAACCTGATCGATCACGTGCTGGTTGCAGTCGTCGCCAATCCGCGGCCCGGTGTGCCCCACGATCCGCGGGTCACCAACCCGGTCGGCATCCGCTACACCGCGAGCGGGTCGAACGAGTTCAACGACATGCAGATGTACGTCGTCACCTATTTCGATAAGTCGGCGTTAGTCGGTTCTTCAATCGATCTGCCGTTCCCGTGCGTCGCGGTGGTTCCAGGATTGCAGCGTCCGCGCGCGCGTGGCCGCGTCAGTTTGCGAAGCGCCGATCCCAGCGTTCCGGCAGTTATCGACTTGAACTATTTCGGCGACCCGGAAGACATGCGCCGGATGGTGGACGGCGTGCGTATCGCATGGCGCCTGATGAACAGCCGGCGCTTCGCCCCCTACGTCAAGGACTTCGTCAACATCACGCGTGAGGTCGTTGATTCCGATAGCGCCACTGCCGAATTCGTACGCAACAATTGCGGCACCATCTTTCATCCGGTCAGCACGGCGAAGATGGGGCCGGATTCGGACAAGGACGCGGTGGTCGATCAGTACTGCCGCGTGCGCGGCGTCGAGGGGCTGCGTGTGGTTGATGCCTCGGTGATGCCCAACATCGTGCGCGCCAATACCAACTTGACCTGCATCATGATAGGCGAACGCGTGGCTGACTGGATGCGCGCACAGGCATAGTGAAAAGAGTCCGCAGTGGCGCCGGCGCACTGACCATCCGCACCAACGACGCTGACTACGGAATCATCGGCTCCTTCAGCAGCTAAAGTCACGTTTTCGCAGGGGTTACCCCCATCTCCGCCAGCTTCTTACTTGTTTCGATAGGTTAACGCCCCGTATACTAGTCTTAGAGGCCGTGGCGCGCCTGCAGGTGCTTCGGCTTTAAAAGGCGGCTCGCCGATGGGCGCGTCAATATTGCTGGAGCCCTTTCGCCGCGTGCGTGGCGCGCTGACGCGCTTTGCGGTCCGCCAGCTCACCAAGCCGCTCAAACGCTACACCCTCGTTTATCCCAACGATCTCGCGGAGCTGAAGCGTCAGATCCGCAAGGGTGACGTGATCCTGGTCGAGGGCAACGAGCGCATCAGCGAAGTCATCAAGTACCTGACCCAGAGTTCGTGGTCGCATTCGGCGCTCTATATCGGCGATGAGGCGATCAAGCGCGACCCGGAACTGCGGCTCAAACTCGCCGAGGAATACGGCGAAGAAGCCAACTACATGGTGGTCGAGGCGCTGGTGCAGAGCGGAGTCGTGCTGACGCCGCTGGCGAATTACCGCAACTTCAACATCCGCCTCTGCCGCCCATACCGGCTCTCCGAATCCGACCTCCGGATCGTGATGGATGAGGCTCTGGCGCACATCGGACGCGAGTATGATGTCAGAAACGCGTTCGATCTCGCCCGCTACTTCCTGCCGGTAAGCCTGGTGCCCGCGCGCTTTCGCCGCACTGCTCTGCGCTTTGGCAGCGGCGACCCGACCCGCGCCATCTGCTCGAGCATGATCGCCGAGTGTTTTGACAGGGTGCGATTCCCGATCGTGCCCAAGATCGAGCCGCTGCCCGAGGGCTATCCAACCGTGCACGATCCGCCGCGCCGGTTCGGTAAGTTGATCTCGAGGCCGGCCCGTCTTCCCCCCGGGCTCTATCACATGATTTCGCCTTCGCTGGTCACGCCGCGCGACTTCGACCTCTCGCCATATTTCGAGGTGATCAAGTTCAACCTGATCGCAGGCGCGCGCTTCGACTATCGCAGGATCGTCTGGGCCGACGCCGAGACCGAGGAAGCCTCAAAGCTGAAGGCCGGCTGACGGGACTTGTGCGACGCGCGCCGGGTCTGCGATAACTAAACAGCGCAGGCGCGCCATGCCGTATTAAAGGCGGTATCCGAGCTCGCCCCGCGAACCCTGGACGGTATCGTGTGCATGAGCAGTCGCGAACTTTTGGAGAAGGCGATAGCCAGAATTTTGCATCGTCACTGCAACTTTGGCTGGGCGCACTACTATATCCCGAGCGAGAAGTTTCCCAGCCTCATCGAAGAGCTGGTTGAAGTGGCCAGCCCCGCCGGGCAGGTGAGTCAGGAGGAATTGGTGCAGTTCTTTCTGCGCACCCAGCGGCTGAGTTCCGCACAGGAGCGCGCCGCCAGGTTCGAAGAGGAATTCGCGGTCTATCGCAGGGGCTGATCAGCGTCCAGAGTGGTTGTTTCGGGGCGCTCGTACCTGCGCGAAGCGGGGTACGAGCGCCCCGGCGCTTTACCCGGCGCGGGCGCTCTCCCAAGCGCCCCGCGCTTTGACAGACGCCGGGAGCTCTGTGAAGCGACCGGCGCTTTGATTAACATAGCCGTCGGCCGGCGCGGGCCGCCGAAGCCCTACGCTTCGGCCACCCGCGCGCGAGGAGGGGGGGCGCCATCGATTTCTCCCGACGGAGGTTTCAATCCGACAATGCCAATCAATCAAGTCGAGCCGCCGCAAGCTCACGAAATACTCAAGAGCAACCCGGACGCCATCTATCTCGACGTTCGCACCGAGCCCGAATTCGCCCAGGGCCATCCGGACGGCGCGATCAACGTGCCGGTGGTCTTCATCAAAGGCCCGGGCCAGATGGAGCTCAACGGCGAGTTCGTCGACGTGGTGGCCAAGACGCTGCCGCGCGAGAAGAAGCTGGTGGTCGGATGCCTTGCCGGTGGACGTTCGCAGCGCGCGTGCGAATTGCTGGAGGCGGCCGGCTACGCCGACCTCACCAACGTGCGCGGCGGGTTTGGCGGCGCGCGCGACGCCTCGGGCCAGGTGGTGGTCGCGGGATGGCGTGACGCGGGGCTGCCGGTCTCGACCGAGGTCGGCGACAACAGCTACCAGGCGCTGCGACGCAAGGCCGGGCTCTAGCGCGCGGACTGAGGCGCACGGGTGACGCTTACAAACTGGATTACGCAAAACTGAGTACGAGAGATGGCGATTCGGCTCACACGGATTTACACCCGCAGCGGCGACCGCGGCCTGACCGCGCTGGTCGGCGGCGCCCGCGTGGCCAAGGAAAGCGGCCGCTTGGAGGCATACGGCACGATCGACGAACTGAACTCCATCGTCGGCATCGTGCGCAGCTATCTCCCCGGCTACAAGCGCCGCTTTGGCAAGGACTACGGATGGTACTCCGAGAGCCTGCGGCGTATCCAGAACGAGCTATTTGACGTCGGTTCCGAGCTGGCGACGCCGCCGCCCGCCGAATACGCCGGGATGCACAAGATGAGCGCGGCGGAAACGAAGAAGCTCGAAGACGAGATGGACCGGATGCAGCAGGAGCTGAAACCGCTCAACTCCTTCACGCTTCCGGGCGGCGGAGTGCTCAACGCGTTCCTGCATCAGGCGCGCACCGTATGCCGGCGGGCCGAGCGCGTGTGTTGGGCGCTGAGACGCATCGAACCGATCAACGACCATCTGATGGTCTATATCAACCGGCTGAGCGATCATCTGTTCGTGCAATCGCGATGGGTCGCCAAGCGGCTCAAGGAGCCCGAGTTCCTGTGGGACCGCGGCTTGCGAATCGATCCGCGCGCGGCGGTCATCGCCAAGCGGCTGGCGGCCGCGGCTGAGGGGGCGGAGAGCGGAAGGGACAAGGATGCGCCCCGAAGCGGCAAGCGTTAAAATTAATTCAGATCCCCGCGCTGAACGCGCCGAGAAGAACTTAAAAGGTAAAAGTCCGATGGCGGAATCGGAACGAATTGCTCTGCATCAGGCCCAGGTGGGCCCGATGGCCAACTTCGTATATCTCATCGGCGATCCGGTGACCCGCAAGGCCGCCGTGGTCGATCCCGCGTGGGACGTCGACAAGATCATCAAGTGGGCCGAGCGCCATGGGATGGAAATCGAGCACATCCTGATAACCCACTACCATCCCGACCATCTCGGCGGCAGCATGGCGGGGATGACAATCGAGGGCGCCGCGCGGATGCTCGAGCGGGTGAAGGCCAAGGTCTACGTCAACAAGGCGGAGGCCGAGGGCACACGCAAGGTGGCCGGCCTCAGCGATTCGGACCTGGTCAAGATGGACGCCGGCGACACACTCAAGCTGGGCGACCAGACGATCACTTTTCTGCACACGCCGGGTCATACGCCGGGGTCGCAGTGCTTTCTTGTCGACGGCAACCTGGTTTCCGGCGACACGCTGTTCGTCAACTCGTGCGGGCGCGTGGACCTGCCGGGCTCGGATCCGGAAGCGATGTACTACAGTCTCAATCGCACGCTGCGCAGCCTGCCCGACACGACGGTGATCTATCCTGGGCACGCGTACTCGCCGGAGTCGAGCACGACGATCGGCGCGCAGAAGCGGACCAACATGTACATGCGCTTTCCGAGCCTCGAAGACTTCCTCGACGCGATGGGCTACTCCCGCCGCTGAATCGGCCCCCGCAGACTGACCGGCGATGCCCAAGGACGATCTCAAGCGCGCAGCGAAAAATTCGCCGTCGTCGTCCATCGCCGGATGATGATGTCGCTCGCCAACGCGATGGACGCCGAGGAGATGCGCGAGTTCGACCGCCGCATCAAACGCTTCCTCCATAGCGAGGCCGATATCGAGTACGTCGCCGAGGTTAAGCTCGACGGCCTCGCGGTCGAACTGGTCTACGAGGACGGCCGGCTGACTGTGGGATCGACTCGCGGCGACGGAGTCAACGGCGAGGACGTGACCCAGAACATCCGCACGATCAAGAGCGTGCCGCTGCGCCTCATCCATCCGGCGCATGGGGCGATGCCGCGCCTGCTTGAAGCTCGCGGCGAAGTGATCCTGCCGCGGCGCGCGTTCGAGCGGCTCAATAACGAGCGCGTCGCGGCGGGCGAGCCGCCGTTCGCCAATCCGCGCAACGCCGCGGCCGGTTCGCTCCGCCAGCTCGATCCCAAGATCAGCGCCGCGCGCCCGCTCGACATCTTTTGCCACACGCCCGGCGCGATCGAGGGCCTGAGTTACCAGAGCCAGTGGGAATTTCTCCAGGGAATCAAGTCCCTGGGGCTCAAAGTGAACCCGTTGACGAAACTCTGTCACGGCGTGGACGAAGTCCTCGAATATCACGCACGGATTTCCGAGCAGCGCCACGAGCTCGACTATGAAGCCGACGGCGTGGTCGCCAAGGTAAACTCGCTCGCGCTCCAGGAGCAGTTGGGTGAGGTATCGCGCTCGCCGCGATGGGCGGTCGCGTTCAAGTTCAAGGCCCAGCAGGCCGAGACCCGGGTCAACAGGATTGCGGTGTACGTCGGACGGATCGGATCGCTCACCCCGGTCGCCCAGCTCGAGCCGGTAGCGCTCGCCGGGGTGACGATTTCCAACGCCTCGCTGCACAACCTCGACGAAATCCGGCGCAAGGACGTCCGCGAAGGCGACACGGTGCTGATCGAACGCGCCGGCGACGTCATTCCCTACGTCGTGCGCGTGACCGAGGAGGGCAAGCCGCGCGCGAAGGAGTTTCAGATGCCGGCGCACTGCCCGAATTGCGGCGGCGCGATCGTGCACGAGGACGGCGAAGTCGGCTACTTCTGCGTCAACGTCAATTGCCCGGCGCGAATGCGCGAGTCGATCCGCCATTTCGCCTCCAAGGGTTGCATGGATATTGACGGCCTCGGCGACAAGCTGGTCGGCCAGTTGGTCGAGACCGGGATGGTCAAGGATCTCGACGACCTCTACCGGTTGACGCATGAGCAGCTTGCCGGGCTGGAGCGGATGGCCGAGAAGAGCGCGCAAAACCTGCTCGACGCGATCGAGCGCTCGCGCCATCGGACGTTCGACCGCTTTATCAACGGGCTCGGAATCCGCCACGTCGGCGAGAGCACGGCACGCGCTCTCGCGTTGCGCTTCAAGACGATCGACGCGCTCCGCGACGCAAGCGAGGACGACTTGCGTGCCGTCCGCGACATCGGCGACGAGGTCGCACGCAGCATCCGCGAGTACTTCGACGAGCCGCGCAACCGCAAGGCGGTCGAGCGGCTGATGAAGCATGTCGATCTCAAGCCGCTCGAAGCGCCGTCCACGCAAGGGCGCGCCGCGCTCCGCGACAAGAGCTTCGTCCTGACCGGGACGCTCGAGACGATGACGCGTGAGGAGGCGGAACAGAAGATTCGCGCCGCCGGCGGCCGCGTGACCTCCGCCGTCAGCCGCAAGACCGACTTCGTCGTGGCCGGCGCGGAGGCGGGCTCCAAGCTGCGCAAGGCGACCGACCTGGGAGTGAAAACGCTCGACGAGCAGGCGTTCATGACGATGCTCGGCGGGGAGGAGCGCCGCTGAGGCGTCGCGACGATGCGCGGACCAGATTTGGCGCGGCTCAGGCTACTGGTGCACGGGCGGGTGCAGGGAGTATTTTTCCGCCAGGCGGCCGCCGAGGAGGCGCGCTCGCTTGGGCTCCGAGGATGGGTAAGGAATCTCCCCAACGGCGACGTCGAAATAGTTGCCGAAGGGCCGCGTCGCGAGCTAAAGATCCTTGCCGCGTGGGCCAATCAGGGGCCACGCCTGGCGCGCGTAATCGGAGTGGAGGAAGAGTGGTCGGATTATCGGGGCGAGGAGGGGCCTTTTGCGATCCGGTAGGCTCGCGGGGTTAAGCATCGGACCCTTTCACCGTTTTCTGTTATTAGCTATAGTTCTAGATGGCATAAGGACCGTGGCCTTGGCTATGACGCCTAAGCGCGTCCGCCGGCCATGTAGCGCAAGGAGTTTGAACAAAAATGGCTCTACCACCTGAGGCAGCCGGACAAGCCGCGGATTCGCACAGCCTTGCCGGCGGCGGTGCGGGACACAAACGGCGCGAGAAGGTCGACCACGTCGTCATTCGCTTTGCCGGTGACTCGGGCGACGGGATGCAGCTCGCCGGCATGCAGTTCACCACCGAATCGGCACTGGCCGGCAACGATATCGCGACTCTGCCCGATTTCCCGGCCGAGATACGCGCTCCCGCGGGGACCCTGGCCGGCGTCAGCGGCTTCCAGGTCAACTTTTCCAGCAACGAAATCTTCACCGCCGGCGACGAGCCCAATGTGCTGGTCGCGATGAATCCGGCGGCGCTAAAGGCCAACCTCGACGACGTTCCGCCCAACGGCGTGATCATCGCGGACGTTGCCGCGTTTAGCGACTCCAACCTCAAACGCGCAGGCTTCACTTCCAACCCGCTCAACGATCACTCGCTCGACAAGTACCAGGTCTTCCAGGTCGACGTGACCAAGATGACGACGCTGGCGCTGCGCGACTCCGGCCTCAACAACCGGGGCGTGATGCGCTGCCGCAACCTGTTCGTTCTCGGCCTGGTGTCGTGGCTCTATCAAAGGCCGATCGAGAGCACCGAGAACTGGTTGGCCGGCCGCTTCCGCAAAACGCCGGACGTGCTGGCCGCCAACGTCAAGGCGCTCAAGGCGGGCTACAACTACGGCGAAACCACCGAGGCGTTCGCCAGCTCATACATCGTGGACCCGGCCCGGATAGCCTCGGGCTTTTACCGCAACATCACCGGCAACAGCGCGACCGCGCTCGGCTTCGTCGTGGCGGCGTGCCGGGCCAAGCGCCCGTTGTTCCTGGGTTCCTATCCGATCACGCCCGCCAGCGACGTGCTTCACGAACTCGCCGGCTTCAAGAATTTCCCGGTCTACACTTTTCAGGCCGAGGACGAGATTGCCGGGATGGCTTCCGCGATCGGCGCGGCTTTCGGCGGTGCGATCGCGATCACCACGACCTCGGGCCCGGGGATGAATCTCAAGGCCGAGGCGGTGGGCCTGGCGGTCAAGACCGAACTGCCGGTCGTCATCACGGACATCCAGCGCGCCGGCCCGTCGACCGGGATGCCGACCAAGCCGGAGCAGGCGGACCTGCTGATGGCGATGTACGGGCGGCACGGTGAATCGCCGATTCCGATTATCGCGGCGGCGACGCCGTCGGACTGCTTCGATTGCGCCTACGAGGCCGTGCGTATCGCGACCAAATACATGAGCCCGGTCATCCTGCTCACCGACGGTCAGCTTGCCAACGGCGCCGAGCCGTGGCTGGTGCCCGACGTAAGCAAGCTGCCCGACATCAAGGTCGAGTTCCGCACCGATCCCGAAGGCTACATGCCTTATGTTCGCGATCCCGAAACGATGTCGCGGCCGTGGGCGGTGCCCGGCACGCCGGGACTTGAGCATCGGCTCGGCGGCCTCTCGACCGAGGACCAGACCGGCAATATCAGCTACTCGCCGGCCAACAACGAGTTGATGGTGCGGCAGCGCGCGCGCAAGATCGCCGGTATTGCGCGCGAGATTCCGCCGATCGAAATTTTCGGCGACGCGGGCGGTGGCGAGTTGCTGATGCTCGGATGGGGCTCGACCTTCGGGCCGATTCGCGAGGCGGTCAAACAGTTGCGCGCCAAGGGCAAAAACGTCTCGCACATCCACCTGCGCTATCTCAATCCGCTGCCGAGCGATCTGGGCGACAAGCTGCGCATGTTCCACAAGGTGATGGTCGCCGAGATGAACATGGGACAACTGCTCAAGATGGTGCGCGCCGATTACCTCGTCGACGCCGTGGGTTGTAACAAGATCCAGGGCCGTCCGTTCAAGGTCAGCGAACTAACTAATCGCATCCTGCGCGCGCTGGAGGGCTGAGAGAAATGGCTACCGCTTTAACTCGCAAAGACTTCATCTCCGACCAGGAAGTACGCTGGTGCCCGGGATGCGGCGATTACGCAATCCTGGCGCAGGTGCAGAAGATCATGCCGGAGCTGGGCGTCGCGCGCGAGAACACGGTCTTCATCTCGGGCATCGGATGCTCGAGCCGCTTCCCGTACTACATGAATACTTACGGCTTCCATACGATTCACGGCCGCGCGCCGGCGGTCGCGACCGGGCTGAAAGTCACCCGGCCCGAGCTCGACGTATGGGTGGTCACGGGCGACGGCGACGGACTGTCGATCGGCGGCAACCATCTGATTCACGTGCTGCGCCGCAACGTCGATCTCAAGATCCTGCTGTTCAACAACAAAATCTACGGCCTCACCAAGGGCCAGTATTCGCCGACCTCGGAAGTGGGCAAGGTCACCAAGTCCACCCCCGCCGGCTCGGTTGATTTCCCGTTCAATCCGATTACCGTCGCGCTCGGCGCGCATGCGGCATTCGTCGCGCGTACTATCGACGTCGAGCAGAAGCATCTCGGCGAAGTTCTTAAACGCGCCCACAATCACCGCGGCGCGTCGTTTGTCGAGATCCTCCAGAACTGCAACATCTTCAACGACGACGCTTTCAAGGAAGTTAGCGACAAGACGATCAAGGCCGACCATCAGCTTGTGCTCGAAAACGGCAAGCCGCTCATTTTCGGCAAAAATCGCGACCGCGGCATCCGCATGAACGGTATGCGTCCCGAGGTGGTGCAGCTCGGTAACGGCGCGAGCGAAAGCGATCTGGTGGTGCATGACGAGAGCAACCTCGCGCTGGCCTTCATGCTAGGGAACTTCGAGCCGCCGATGCCGACGCCGGTCGGCGTATTCTACTGCGCGCCGCGTCCGACGTACGATGCGGCGATGAACAAGCAGCTCGAAGAGGCGCGCGCCAAGATGGGCGCGGGCGATCCGCAAAAGCTGCTGCGATCGGGCGATACCTGGACCGTCCATTAGGCCGCCGCTAATTTCGTCGAGAGCAAAGGCCCGGAGGCTTCAGCCCCGGGCCTTTTTCACTGATATCAAGCCCGTCGCTCCGATGTCGCGGGGACCGCTATTCGCTCGTAGCGTCAGCTCCGGTTCCACGGCCGCCGCTGCGGCATCCCGGGTCGGCTGTTCGCTGCGTCAGCTTCTTCGAGGAAGCTCGACTCGCGCCCAGCCCGACGCGCATAGCTCACCCTTTTGATTGCGTTCTTCGAGCTCGCACTCGACCACGCCCTCCTCGACTTTCGCCACCGTGCCGGAGCAGGTGAGCACGTCACCGGGGATCGCGATTCCGCGGTTCTGCCATCGGAACCTGAGCACGCGCGCGCGCGGTCCGGCCCAGTCCGCGACCGCCTGGTAGAGGAAGCTTCCGTGCAGATGCGCCTGCACCAGAACGTCGGGATAGCCTTCAGTAGCTGCGTAGGGTTTGTCGAAGTGAATCCGATGCGCGTTCCAGGTCACTGCGCTGAAGCGAAAGAGCTGAACGGTGCTCGGCCGCTTGACCAGCGGCGTGAGCGCGACGCCCGGTTTTACGTCCTCGAAGCAAAGCTGATGGCCATGCATAGTCGGGCTCTCCCTGTTCAGCGCGCGATAAAAGTTTCGCGGCAGGTCACGAGCGGACGGTCGTCGGCGTCACGATAAATCTGGATCACCTTGATCAGAAGCAGATCGCCGGAGCGTCCCTGCTTCAGTTCGACTCCCTCAAGCCGCAATTCCATCGAGACTCGCGTGCCGTCGGTCACCGGCGCATGAAGCTCCAGGTCCTGTCCGCCGCCCATGATACGCATTCCCTCCAGCGGCAGGAATGCGAACTCGTGGCTCGTGGTGCCATCCGGACGCAGCGAGTCCTGCGGCGGGCCGACTTGCCAATTGCGGACCGCGCTCAGGAATAGCGGCGGCGCGATTGTGTCGGAATAGCCGGCAGCCCTGGCCGCTTCGGGCTCGAAGAAGATCGGGTTAAGATTGTCGGCGGCGATGGCGAAGCGCTGGAAAGCTTCCTTGCGCATAATCCCAAGGTCGGTCCGTTCGCTCCGCCCCACGTAGGGTTTGAGTTCTTCGCACAGATCGGGAATCGAGACGCTCATGAGCCGGTCTCCTTTCACCGCCGTTTAGTCTCGGGATGATTGGCCGAGCATATTGCGCGCGATCATCCAGCGATGGATTTCCGCCGTGCCATGGCCGATTCGCCACACCCGTACCTGGCGGAAAAAACTCTGGATCGGCAGCTCGCGCGTATAGCCGAGACCGCCGAAAATCTGGATACAGCGGTCGGTGACGCGCTGCGCCATTTCGGTTGCGTAGAGCTTCGCGATGAAGGCCTCGTTGCGAATTTTTTGCTTGGCGTCGGCCATCCAGCCGGCCCGATAAACCAGCAGTCGCGCCGCTTCCAGCTCGACCTCGGAATCAGCCAGCATCCATTGGATCGCCTGCCGGCTCGCGATCGGCTTGCCCCAGGTGGTGCGCTGCTTGGCCCATTCGACCGCCATGTCGATCGAGCGCTGGGCGATTCCAAGCTGGAACGCGCCGATCTTCAGACGCCCATGGGTGAGCTGATAGTCCGCCACCGCGAAGCCGCCGTCAGCCTCGCCTAGCCGGTTTGCATCGGAGACGACGCAATCGGTGAATTGCAGCTCATGTGGGTCCCAGTTGTCGCCCATCGTGGGAATCTCGCGCGCGATTCTAAATCCCGGCGTACCCATCTCGACCAGGAAGCAGGTGATTCCCCGGGCGCCCATCTTGGGGTTGGAGGTAGTGAAAAGGATGACGAAATCGGCGCCCTCGACGTACGAGATGAAGGTCTTGGTACCGTTGACGATCCATCGATCTCCGTTGCGCACGGAGCTGGTCCGGATGCGCGCTAAATCCGACCCGGCGTCAGGCTCGGTGAACGCGTAGCAACTGTGCTTTTCGCCCTTGATGATCGGATAAAAAAACCGCTGCTTTTGCTCGTCGTTGCAGAGATAGAGCGCCGGCTCCGGGCTGCCGCCGAATTCGAACATCGCGGGATGCTTGAACAGCTCCTCGTTGATGAGACACATCGCGAGCTGGCCGACGTCGTTACCCCCATATTCGGCAGGCACTTCGAGCGCCCAGAAACCCGCCTCGCGCCCCTTGCGCTCCAGCCCATGACGAACCTCGATATCGAGTTTGCCTTTGATCAGGAATTCCTTCTCTAGCGGCATCAGCTCCTTCTCGCGGAACTGGCGGACGCTGTCGACCATCATGCGATGCTCTTCGGTAATGGCGAAATCCATAGGCTCCTCCCACCGGACGTGTCGAATATTGAGCGCGGCGATAGGTTTTTGGCAAGCGGAATTGCCTTGAGCAATTCCCGCAAGTTCGCCATCCTGAAGGCCGCCGGGGCAGAGCAGGGCGCTTTCGAAAAATGGGAGAAGAAAGATGACGGAATCGAGATATGGCGACGTGTCGGTCGCGGTGAAGGACTACGTGGCGACTGTCGAGATCCACCGGCCGCCGCACAATTTTTTTGACGTTCAGCTCATCCGCGACCTCGCCACCGCCTTCAACGCGCTGGACGAAGATGCCGCCTGCCGCGCGTCGGTGCTATGCGCGGAGGGTAGGTCGTTCTGCGCCGGCGCCAACTTCGCGAATCGCGCCGCGACAGGAGTCGAAGCCGGCACTGAGAAGCGCAACCCGCTCTATTCGGAGGCGGTGCGGCTCTTCAGTTGTAAGAAGCCAATGGTGGCAGCAATCCAGGGACCGGCAGTCGGCGGCGGTCTCGGACTCGCGCTGGTGCCGGACTTCCGGATCGCTTCGCCCGAGGCGCGCTTCGCCGCGAACTTCGTCAAAATCGGATTCCATCCGGGCTTCGGCCTCACCTACACCCTGCCGCGGTTGATCGGAGTCCAGAGAGCGAACCTGATGTTTCTTACGGGCCGGCGCATCACGGGAGAAGAAGCCTTTGCGTGGGGACTCGCCGACGTATTGGTCGAGCCCGACCGCCTGCGTGAGGCGGCGACGAAACTCGCAGCCGAGATTGCCGAGAACGCTCCGCTCGCCGTGAACTCAACCCGCGCAACCGTCCGCCGTGGATTGGCGGAAGCCGTGCAGGCGCAAACGGATATCGAGTTCGTCGAGCAGGATTGGCTGATGCGCACCGAGGACCATCGCGAGGGTATCAAGGCCGTCGCCGAACGCCGCCCCGGCCGCTTCATCGGAAAGTGAACGGGGAGCGCCGTCTCGCCACCGTTAATAGTTGTGAGGGTTCGCGAATCCGGTTTGAGAAATCCTTAAAAATTCTCCGTACTTTCATACATGAAAAGTATGAAGGCTCGTGTCGCCGAGCGCGGCAGGTGACAATCCCGAAGCGGCTAAGGGAAAGACTCGGCGTGAAGCCCGGTACGGTTCTGGAGTTTAGCGAAGAGCATGGGCGTCTCATCGCGGTGAAAAGCGGTGGCGCGGATCCGATTAGCGAGGTATACGGATGCCTCGGCAAGAAGATCGACACTGACCGCTATGGTCTCATCCGTGCGGTAACCAATAGTAAGTGCGACGCGGAGGAGGAACGAGATGGCGACTCCGAAGGTGATCGTTCAGCTATATCCAGTGTTGCCCGCCGAGGATCGCGCGGATCGCGAACGCAAGCGTCCGCTAGGACGCAATAGCGAGCTCTATCATCGCGTCCTCCACGAATCGCTCGATCTCGTCAAGGCGATCGACGAGATGGGAGTTTGGGGCATCAGCACGATCGAACACCATCTCCACTCCGAGGGCTACGAACTCGGGCCCAATCCGGGCGTGCTCAATGCCTGGTGGGCCGGCCAGGTGAAGCGCGCGTACCTGGGCGCGTTGGGCTACGTGATGGCGACGCGGGATCCGATCCGAGTCGCCGAGGAAACGGCCATCCTCGACCACATGACCAAGGGCCGTTTCTTCGTGGGCCTGACGCGCGGCTACCAGGCGCGCTGGACCAACATCCTGGGCCAGTCCATCGACGCGGTCGCGACGCTTTCGGACGGCAGCGCGGATGACGCACGCAACCGCGAAATCTTCGAAGAGCGCACGCTGATGCTGATGCAGTGCTGGATGCAGGAGTCTGTCGCGGCCAAGCAACCTCACTACGAAATTCCCTATCCTTATGAGACCGGAGTGCGCGGTTATCCGGCGTGGAAGAGCGCCGAGACTGCGGGCGCGCCTGGTGAAGTCGGACCCGACGGCAGCATCAGGCGAGTGAGCGTGGTTCCGAGTCCTTACACACGCCCATATCCCCCGGTCTTCGTCGCGATGAGCGGCAGCGCGAGCTCGATTCCGTTCCTCGCACGACATGGATTTCGGCCCACCTACTTCACCAGTCTCGAAAACGTGCAGCAGTTCGCACGCCTGTACGTCGATGAGGGACGTGCTGCCGGATTGCCGTATGCGCTGGGTGAACGCCAAAACCTCGTGCGCTGGATTCATGTGGGCAGAAACGAACAAGAATTCCGCGACAAACTGATGCGTTACGACTACGAAATGTATGCAAACTTTTACACCGCGTTCTTTCCCAAGTTGCCGCACTTCGCGGATGCCGACGCCACCCTGCAGAGCATGAAAGAGAGCGGCATTTTCCTTGGCGGCACCGTCGAGCAGCTAAAGCAGCAATGGCGTCATATCTACGCCACTATCCCCGCCGAATACATCACGCTCATCTGGCACTACGCGCAGTGCCCCAAGGAAGTAGTGCTCGAGGAGCTCGACACATTCATGACCAAGGTGCTCCCCGAACTCGACGCGCCCTCTTCTGCGGAACGCGCTGTCGAGGCCCATGCGCCATGATGTATTCGTCATCGTCATCCTGAGCGCAGCGAGTCTGCGAGCGCCGACTCCGGTAGCCTTTGCTCAGGATGACCGAAAAAAACAAGTCGCCTGGAACCGCGGCGCGCGCGCTCAGAGTTCGAGCGCGCTGCCGGTGCCGACGGCCGTCTTGGTGCCGTCGGACTTCTCGCACCATACCTCAACTTCGGCGCGAGTGCGCGCGCCTTCTCGCCGACGCTCCAGGATGCGGCCGCGCGCGGCGCTGGTCTCGTTGGCCCACAGCACGTTGACGAGGCGCAGGTCGAAACGTCCGCCGCAGAGGAAGCCAACTCCGAACCGCCGCGTCATCATCGCGCCCGCCAGACACACCGACAGCATCCCCTGCACCACGATCTCCGGGAAGCCGAGCTTGCGCGCCGCCTCGCGGTCGGTATGGTAGTTAATCGCCGGTCCCGAGAACGCCATGCACATCGCTTCGCTCACGTGAATCATCGGCGACTCGATCGGCTCGCCGCCGCGCTCTCCCACCTTGAAGGTGCGAGCCGCGTCGCGCTCGCGCGACTTGTCGACCGCGAACGAACCGGCCGCATGCTCGGGGAGCAGGAAACTCTGATGGGTGCGGCCGCGGGTTACGACACGTCCGCCGGAGTCGAAGATCAGCGTCTCGTTGACCACGTACTCGCGGTCGCGCTTCATGTAACGGTCGACGATGACCGATCGCGAGTGCAGCCGCTCGCCCACCATCACCGGCGCGAGGAAGTCGAATTCCTGGCGCGCATGCAGGTTGCCGTAGAGGTTGGGCAAGTACCAGTCAAGCGTATGGAAGACCGCCGAATGAACGATGAGCGCGGGCGCGACCGGGCCGCCGAGCGGCGAGGGTCCGCGATACCATGGATTGTCGTCGCCGGTGCCCGCGATGTAGCGTTCGACCAGGTCCGGCGTGATTTCGTATTCGGCGCCGCCGAAGTCGCGGCCGACATAGACCTCATTTCTGTCAAAGACGGTCGTTGGTTTAATCCCGCTCACGTTTTGCCAGCCCTCATGCCTGTTTGATCTTTTTCTTCAGCCGCTCGTCGAACTTCGCCCGATCGGCCACCGCGCGGCTATGTGTGCCGGTCCCGATTTCGTCCACTTCGTCCGCCGCGCGCACGTTGAATTCGACGCGCCGCCCGTCGACCTTGGTCACTTCGGCGTAGGCGGTGACCTTGTGCCCCTCGGGCGTGGCGGCGAGATGCTGCACGTTGACCACGATCCCGACCGACATCTCGCCCGGCTCCAGGTAGGGCCGCATCGCGTCAATCGCCGCCATTTCCATCATCAGGCTCATCACGCAGGTGGCCATCACCGGCGGCAGCGACGGCTCCATCGTGCCTGCGAGGTCCTTTTTTCCAACCGTGATGCTGTGGCTGCCCTTGGTTCCCACCGGTATCGGTCGCATCGTAACCCCCGCCTCGATAGGTCTGTTTACGCGGCGCGCGTGCGCCGGAGTTTCATATGGTCGAGTTTCTTTATCATCCACTCGACGCGGTCGTTGCCCCAGAACAGCTCGCCCGAGACGTTGAACATAGGCACGCCGAACACGCCGTCGCTCTCGGCTTCGGCGGCCGCGGCTTGTAGGTCGCCCGGACCGTCGTCATTCGCGTAGCGCCGGAAGCCCGCGGCATCGAGGCCGACTTCGGCCATCACGGCGGCGAGCGCGTCGAAGTTCTCGATATTGAGTTCGCGCTTGAAGAAGCGCTCGAACACCCGGTCGGCGTATGGTCGGAAGCGGCCGTTGCGATCCGCATACAACCCGCTCATCAGCGCGAGCCGCGAGTCGAAAATCTTTTGCGGGCCGCGGATGATCAATCCGCGCTCGTTTGCGAAACGGCGCATGTCCATATAGAGGTAGCGCACCTTGTCCCAATCGCGCTGCGCCCGCTGCTCGAGGTCGCCGCCATACGCCTCGCGAATCGCGAGTTCGAGCGGGATGAAACGCAGGCGCACGCAATGGGTTTCTTCGAGCTTGTACGCCGGCTCCATCGCCAGGTACGTGAACGGGCTCTTGAAATCGTAATAAAGCTTTATTGTCTCAACGGCATCGGCCATCGCGATCACCAATTAAGTGGATAGCCTAAAAGCGCGTGGCGAAAAAGCGCCGGCGCATCGCCCAAAAGCGCGGCGCGGCGCAGATGATCGGCCTGCACTTGCTGCCCCCCGCTCGATTCGCCTCTCTCCGGATGCGAAGATAGTTGTTTGGCAGGCTGCATCGTCAGGATGTTCTTCTAGGGAGCCCGCTATGGCGAAGCGTTCCACCAGTTCCAGCGCCGTGCCGCGCACCTCCGGCGGCATGTCGCCCGAAGTAAGGGCCGAGCCGGCCGCAGGGCCGCCGCCCGGGTCGCGATATCACGTTATCGAGGCGATTACGCCGATGGTCGATTGCGGCCGCTATCCGGTCAAACGCGTGATGGGCGAGCCATGCGTGGTCGAGGCCGATATTTTCCGCGACGGCGATCACGTGCTGCATGCGATGATTAAATGGCGGTCCAGCCGCGAGACGCAATTCTCTGAATCGCCGATGGTGCTCGTGGACAACGATCGCTGGCGCGGTGAATTCCCGCTCGAGCGTAACGACCGCTACTTCTTCACGATCGAGGCGTGGACCGATCTCTTCGCTTCGTGGGAGCGCGGCTTCAGAAAAAAGGCCGAAGCGGGACGCGACGTCGCCTCCGACCTGCTTGAGGGGATTGCCTTCATCGAGTCGGCTGCGCGTCGTGCCAGAGACGCGGACCGCACGGCGATTGACGCGGCGCTCGAGCGCGTGCGTGCGCTTGGTGAGCCGCGCGATGCGGTCGCGATTGTTTCCGATCCGCAGTTGCTCGCACTGATGGCGCGGCTCGGCGACCGCTTTAGCGCCACCGAGTATCAGCCGCTGCTGGAGGTGGTGGCGGACCGGCTACTGGCGCGTTTCGGCGCCTGGTACGAGATGTTCCCGCGCTCGCAAAGCGACGTCCCGGGACGCGCCGCGACGCTGCGAGAGGCCGAGCGCCGGCTGCCCGCAATCCATGACCTCGGCTTCGACGTGGTCTATCTTCCGCCGATACATCCGATCGGCCATACGCATCGCAAGGGGCCTAACAACTCGCTGACCCCGCTGCCGCATAGTCCGGGCAGCCCCTGGGCGATTGGCAGCGAGGCTGGCGGCCATACCGCGGTCGAGCCGGCGCTCGGCAGTCTCGAGGATTTCGATCATTTCGTGTCGGCCGCTCGGCGTCTGGGACTGGAAATCGCGCTCGACTTCGCAATCCAATGCTCGCCCGACCATCCGTGGGCGCGCGAGCATCCCGAATGGTTTCGTCATCGGCCCGACGGCTCGATCAAATACGCCGAGAATCCACCCAAGGAGTATCAGGATATATATCCGCTCGATTTCGAGGCGCCGGCGGCCGGCGCGTTGATGGAGGCGCTCAAGGAAGTGGTGCTGTTCTGGATCGGCCACGGGGTGCGGATTTTCCGGGTCGACAACCCCCACACTAAGCCGGTACCATTCTGGCGCTGGCTGCTCGCGGACGTGCGGGAACGCTATCCAGATACGATCTTCCTGGCCGAGGCGTTCACGCGGCCCAAGATGATGATGGCGCTCGCCAAGGCGGGTTTTACTCAGTCGTATACCTATTTCACCTGGCGGAATACCAAGGCGGAATTCGTTGAGTACCTGACCGAGTTGAGCCAGCCGCCGGTGAGCGATTTCTTTCGGCCCAATCTCTTCACCAACACCCCCGACATTTTGAGTCCGATCCTGCAGAGTTACGGGCGGCCGGCCTTCAAGATGCGCCTCGTGCTGGCGGCGACCCTGTCTCCGTCCTACGGCATATATAGCGGATACGAACTGTGTGAAAACCAGGCAGTGCCCGGCACCGAGGAATATCTGAACTCCGAAAAATACGAAATTCGCACGCGCGACTGGCACGCCCCCGGCAATATCAACGAGTTCATCGCGCGCATCAATGCGATCCGCCACGAGAATCCCTGTCTCCGCCTGTTCACCAACCTGCGCTTCCTGGATACCGACAGCGAACAGATCCTGTGCTACGCCAAGGCCACGCCGGACGGGAGCAATACTATTCTCGTGGCAGTGAACCTCGATCCCGCCGGGCCGCATTACTGCACCGCCGTCGTGCCGCCGCAAGTCGTGGGAGTCGCGCCGGGCGAGAGCTACGGCGTGACGGACCTGGTGACGGGTTCGTCGTGGACCTGGGGGGAGCGCAACTACGTGCGGCTCGATCCGGCGATCGAACCGGCCCACATTCTGCTGGTTACGAAACACACATGAAGAACGGCAACAACAATGGGCTGCCCAACGATCCGCTGTGGTACAAGGACGCAATCTTTTACGAGCTGCGCGTGCGCTCGTTCTATGACAGCAATGGTGACGGGATAGGGGATTTCCCCGGCCTGACGCAGAAGCTCGATTATCTGCGCGACCTTGGTATCACTACGATCTGGCTATTGCCATTCTATCCGTCGCCGATGCGCGATGACGGGTACGACATCTCTGACTACACCGGCGTGCATCCTGATTGTGGCACGCTGCACGATTTCAGAGCCTTCCTGCGCGCCGCGCACGAGCGCGGTTTGCGCGTGGTGACCGAGCTGGTGCTCAATCATACCTCGGACCAGCATCCGTGGTTTCAACGGGCGCGCCGCTCGCCGCCGGGGAGTCCTTACCGCGATTTTTACGTCTGGAGCGATACGCCCGAGCGTTACAAAGAAGCGCGCGTCATCTTCAAGGACTTCGAGCTTTCCAACTGGACCTGGGACCCGGTGGCCAAGGCGTATTACTGGCATCGCTTTTACTCGCATCAGCCGGATCTCAACTACGACAATCCGGCGCTGAAGCGCGCGGCCTTTCGCGCGGTGCACTTCTGGTTCGGGATGGGCGTCGACGGGCTGCGCCTGGACGCGGTGCCGTACCTGTTCGAGCGTGAGGGCACGACTTGCGAGAACCTGCCCGAGACCCACGCCTTCCTGCGCGAACTGCGCCGCCATGTCGACGCGAATTTTCCCAACCGGATGCTGCTCGCGGAAGCCAACCAGTGGCCCGAGGACGCGGTCACCTACCTCGAAGGCGGCAAGGAATGTCACATGGCGTTCCATTTTCCGATCATGCCGCGGATGTTCATGGCGGTGCGGATGGAAGATCGCTTTCCGCTGACCGACATCTGGGCGCAGACGCCGCCGATCGAGGAGTCCTGCCAGTGGGCGATCTTCCTGCGCAATCACGACGAGCTGACGCTCGAGATGGTGACCGAGGAGGAGCGCGATTTCATGTACCGCGCGTACGCGCGCGAGTCGCGGATGCGAGTCAACCTGGGCATCCGGCGCCGGCTGGCGCCGCTGCTCGGCAACAATCGCCGCGCGATGGAACTGATGAACGGGCTGCTGCTGTCGCTGCCCGGCACGCCGGTCGTCTATTACGGCGACGAAATCGGGATGGGCGACAACATCTATCTCGGCGACCGCGATGGCGTGCGCACCCCGATGCAGTGGAGCGGCGACCGCAACGCGGGTTTCTCGGCGACCGATCCGCAGCGGCTGATTCTGCCGGTGATCATCGATCACGAGTACCACTACCAGACCGTCAACGTGGAGAACCAGGAACATAACCTGCACTCGATGCTCTGGTGGATGCGCCGGGTAATTGCGCTACGCAAGAAGTTCAAGGCCTTCGGACGCGGCACGGTCGAGTTTCTCAGCCCCGAAAATCCGCACGTGCTGGCTTTCCTGCGCATGTACCAGGACGAGCGCATCCTGGTGGTCGCGAATCTTTCGCGTTTCGTGCAGTATGTCGAACTCGACCTCGCGCGCTTCAAAGGAATGGTGCCGGTGGAGTTGTTCGGGCGCACCGAATTTCCCGCCATCACTGAAAAGCCCTACCTGCTCACGCTCGGACCTCATCTGTTCGACTGGTTCTCGATCCAGCCGCCGCGCAATGCGCCGGCGGTGGTCGAGGTCGCGAGCAACGAGGTCCCGCGCATCGAGAGCGCCGCCGGATGGGACGGCTTCATGCGCGGCGAGGGCTGGGAGATGCTGGCCAAAGCGATGCCCGATTTTCTGCCGCGATGCCGATGGTTTCGCAGCAAAGCGCGCACCATAAAGACGGTCAAGGTGGCCGACACGATGGCGCTGAGCGAGGGCCCCGGCGGAGCGCATCTGGTGCTGGCCAACGTCGAGTACAGCAACGCTGAGCCCGAGACCTACGTCATACCGCTGGCTCTGGGAGCGAACGGCGCGGCTCCGGAGGAGGAACATCCGGAACTCACCATCGCCCACCTGCGGCTCTCCGGAGCGCGCAACAGCGTGGTCGAGGGGCGGCTGTTCGAGGCTTCGGCCGATCCGCGCTTCGCCGGCGCTCTGCTCGATATGGTCGACCGTCGCCGCCGCGTGCGCGGCCAGCGGGGCGAGCTTATCGCGACGGCCGTGCCTGCGTGGCGTGCGCTTCGCGGTGATCGCGAAAGCCCCTGCGAGCCCCGCGCACTTAAGGCCGAGCAGAGCAACTCCTCGGTGGTTTACGGCGACCGCTTAATCCTGAAGCTTTTTCGCATGCTCGACCCGGGCGTCAACCCCGACCTCGAGATCGGCCGCATGCTCGACGCGCATGCGCATTTCGCGCATACGCCGCCGCTCGCCGGATGGCTCGAGTACCTGACCGGACGGGACGAGCCGCGCACCATCGGCGTGCTCCACGGCTTCATCCCGAACCAGGGCGATGCCTGGACGCATGCGCAGGGTGAGCTCAGTCAGTATTTCGAACGCGCGCTCACTCACAAAGACCGCACGGTCGAGCTGCCGGTCAAGCCACTGGTGAACCTGGTTGCGGAAGATCAGCCGGGACCGATGGTCACCGAGGCGATTGGAGCATTTCTGGAAACCGCGGGACTCTTGGGCCGCCGCACCGCCGAACTGCATATAGCGCTGGCCGCGGCCACGGACGATCCCGACTTCTCCCCCGAACTTTATTCGGCGCTCTATCAGCGCTCGGAGTACCAGTCGATGCGCAATCTGGCGGGCCAGGTTTTTCGCGTGCTGCGTGCTCGCCTGTCCTTCCTGGCGGAGGCCGACCGCGCGAAGGCGAGTGCGCTGCTCTCGAACCAGGACCTCGTCACTGCGCGCTTCCAGGAATATTTGCGGCGCAGATTCACCGTCACGCGTATACGCACGCACGGCGATTTACATCTCGGCCAGGTGCTGCACGCCGGCAAGGACTTCGCCATAATTGATTTCGAGGGTGAGCCGGCACGTCCGTTGAGCGAGCGGCGGCGCAAGCGCTCGGCGCTGCGCGACGTGTCGGGGATGCTGCGCTCGTTCCATTACGCGGCGCTCGGTTCGATGCTCGATCATCTGCGCACGGGCACGCTGAGTCCGAGCGTGCTGGACGCGCTTGGGCCGTGGGCGCGGCTGTGGCAGGTATGGGCCTCGTGGGCATACTTAAAGGGATACTTGAATGCCGCGGGCGAGGCGGATTTCATCCCTCGCGATCGCGAGGAACTGAAGATCCTGCTCGACGCCTTTTTGCTCGACAAGGCGATCTACGAGCTGGCGTACGAGTTGAACAACCGTCCCGACTGGGTGGCGATTCCGCTACAGGGCGTCAGCCAGGTTCTCAGCGGAGCGGTCTAGGAAGCGAAACCTAAACAGGAAGCGCATTTCATCATGGAGCCTGATATCGCGGCGGCAGACCGCCAGGATGCGGCGGACGGCCTCGAGCGCCTGGTCGCGCTCGAACATCTCGATCCGCATTCCATTCTCGGCGCGCACGTGGAGCCCGACGGTGTCGTGGTGCGAGTGTTTCGGCCCGACGCCGAGCGCGTCACGTTGCTCATCGACGGCGAGAAGAGCGGGCGCGCGATGACGCGCGTGCATCCGGCGGGAGTCTTCGAGATTCGGCTGAAGGGACGGCGCGAGCTGTTTGCATACCGGCTCGAGATGTCTTTTCCTGGCGGCACCTCGACGACGACTCACGATCCTTACTGCTTCCTGCCCACGATCGGCGACCTCGACCTTTACCTGCTCGGCGAGCTCAAACACGAGCGGCCCTACGAGGTGCTCGGCGCACATCCGCGCGAGCTGGGCGGCGTCACCGGCGTGGCGTTCGCGGTTTGGGCGCCCAACGCGCGGGGCCTCAGCGTGGTCGGCGACTTCAATGCGTGGGACGGCCGCATCCACATGATGCGTTCGATGGGCGGGTCGGGAATCTGGGAACTGTTTGTCCCGGGGCTCGAGACTGGCGCGCGCTACAAGTATGAAATTCGTCCGCGCGAAGGCCCGCCGTACCTCAAGACCGATCCGTGGGCGGCCGAGTTGGAGATGCCGCCGGCAACCGCGTCGATCATTTATCGCTCGCGCTATCGCTTCGAGGACGAGCAGTGGATGGAGGCGCGGGCGGCGCGCGATACGCTGCGTTCGCCGGTTTCGATCTACGAAGTTCACCTCGGCTCGTGGCGGCGCGTCTCCGAGGAGCGCAACCGCTGGCTCACTTATCGCGAGCTCGCGCCCGCGCTCGCCGACTACGTGACTGAACTCGGCTTCACGCACGTAGAGTTGATGCCCGTGATGGAGCATCCGTTCAGCGGCTCATGGGGATACCAGGTGAGCGGCTACTTCACGCCCACTTCGCGTTTCGGCACGCCAGACGATTTCCGTTTCTTCGTCGACTATCTCCATCGCCGCGGTATCGGCGTAATCCTCGACTGGGTTCCGGGCCATTTTCCCACCGACGCTTTCGCGCTCGCGCGTTTCGACGGCACCGCTCTGTACGAGCATCTCGATCCGCGGATGGGATTCCAGCCCGAATGGGGGACTTACATTTTCAACTTCGGCCGCACCGAGGTGCGCAACTTCCTGCTCGGCAGCGCGGAATGCTGGCTGCGCGAGTTCCACGCCGACGGCCTGCGCGTCGACGCGGTCGCCTCGATGCTCTATCTCGACTACGCGCGGCGCGAGGGCGAATGGATTCCCAACGCCGAGGGCGGACGTGAGAACCTGGAGGCAGTCGCTTTCCTGCGGATGCTCAACGAGCAGGCTTACGAGCGCAACCCCGGCGTGATGACGCTGGCCGAGGAGTCAACCTCGTGGCCGGCCGTAAGCCGTCCGACCTACGCCGGCGGGTTGGGCTTCAGCTTCAAGTGGGACATGGGCTGGATGCACGACACGCTGAATTATTTTTCCAAAGATCCGGTGCATCGCCGCTGGGAGCATCGCGACCTCACCTTCGGCATGATCTACGCGTGGAACGAGAATTTCGTCCTCCCGCTCTCGCACGACGAGGTCGTGCACGGCAAGCGCTCGATGCTCTCCAAGATGCCGGGCGACCGCTGGCAACAGTTTGCCAACCTGCGCGCGCTCTACGGCTACATGTGGGCGCGGCCGGGCAAGAAGCTGCTCTTCATGGGCAGCGAGTTCGGCCAGTGGAAGGAATGGAACTACGACGAGAGCCTCGACTGGGACGTGCTCCAGGGCAGCGAGCATCGCGGTCTCCAGGCGCTCGTGGGCGAACTCAACCGCTTCTATCGCGCGCAGCCGGCGTTGTGGGAGGCCGACCACGATCACGCGGGCTTTCAATGGATCGCCGCCGACAACGCCGACGACAATATGATCGCTTTCATGCGGATTGCCCCTACAAGCGGCCAGCGGCTGGTTTGCGTCAGCCATTTCTCGCCGGTAGTCCGCCGCGAGTACCGCATCGGCGTGCCGCGCTCCGGCTATTACCGCGAGATTCTCAACACCGACGCCGAAATCTGGGGCGGCAGCAACGTCGGCAACGGCGGCGGCGTCTCGGCCGAGCCTACTCCATACAACGGCCTGCCGTATTCCATTTCGATTACGCTGCCGCCGCTCGGCGTGTTGTGGTTCGAGGTGCCGCGCGACTGACGGCCGGCGCACGTTCCTTGCAAACCGGTTGGGAGCCGCTATGATGCGCGCTGCAAGACGTGCGCGATAAGACCCGCGCTGAAAATGGCTGCCTGGCGCTCCCGGGGAGGGCTCCTTGCGATGAAAACCGTCGAAGAAACGCTGGCCGAACTCATTGACCGCGAAGAGATTCGCGATCTGCCGGTGCGCTACTGCGATTGCGTGTGGCGCAACGACGTTGCTGGACTTGTCGACTTATTCGCCGCTGACGGATCGTTCACCGTCAAAACGCGGGATAGCGAAACCGTCCACAAAGGACGCGAGGCCCTGATCAAGACGTACACCGAAGGACTGCGCGATCTGAAGCCGCGTCCCTACATTCACAACCACGTGGTCGAATTGGGCTACTATGGCCGTGCGACCGGACGATGCTACCTCGATCTGCGCAGCGAAAATCGCAACATGGAATGGATCGGATCGGGCCACTATCTCGACGAATACGTGAAGGTGGGCGATCACTGGAAATTCGCGTCGCGCTACTTCACCGCTATCCGCTTCGACCCCGCTACCGCCGCCAAGGCGGCCGCTCCCGCCAAGGCCAGCTCACGCGCCAAGCCCGCCCGCAAAGTATCCGCCGCGCCGAGACCCGCCAAGGCCAAGGCGGTAGTGCGCAAGAAGGCCGCACCGCCGAAGCGCAAGTCCAGAAGCTGACAATTTCCGGCGTTGACGCAACGGCGGCCACGCGGTTCGCCCATCGATTAAAGAAGCGAGTCTATTTGAGGAAGCCGACTCTAGTTGATGCGCAAACGATGAGGAGCACACCTATGGAGATTGGGCTGCACTACCCACCGTTGATGGGGTCGTCCAAAGAAATTCTCCAGGGCATGGCCGGACAACGGACGGACCTTTACCAGCGCATGCTCAAGAATCTCGTCGAACAAGCCCAATACGCGGATGAGACCGGCTACTACGGCTTTGGCTTTTCCGAGCACCACCTCAGCATTGAAGGCATCACGGTCTCCAACAATCCAGCGATGCTGGATCTGTATATCGCAACCCACACCAAACGGATCAACGTCGGCGAACTGGGATTCGTACTGCCGGCACACGATCCTTTGCGAGTCGCATCGGACATCGCAGTGCTCGACCAGATGTCGCAGGGGCGCGCGTATGCGGGCTTCGTGCGGGGGATTCAGGAGCGGTGGCTCAATACCTTCGGACAACATGTTTCGCCCGCGCTCGCCGACAATGTGACTGACCTGAACGCGCACATGCAGGCCCGTGCACAACTATTCGCGGAAAGCATCACTATTATCCGTAAGGCATTCACGTCAGATACCTTCAGTTTCAATGGCGAGTTTTGGCAAATTCCCGCCCCGCGAATCAAGTGGACCGGTGCGCCGGTCACCCGTGAAGTAGGTAAAGGATTGGACGCCGACAATCGGCTGGTGGAGGTGGGTATCGCGCCGCGATGCTACAACAATCGCGTGCCGACCTTCTTTGAGCCGTTCGCGATTTCGACGCGCCAGGGTGAAGAAGCCGCTGCGCGCGGCTCGGTGCCGATCATCGCCGCAACCGATCCTGAACTGGTGAAGCAGTACTTGCGCATGGCGCAGCAGGGATGGGCGCGGGCCGGCCGCACCACCCGGCTCGGCGAAGGAGTCGGCCTGGTTCGTTACGTGCTCGTTGCCGACACAGATACGGAGGCGCAGGAACTCGCGTCCGAGTATGTGTTTGAATGGCTGTACTGGTTTTCGCGCTGGGGCTTCAATGCGGTCATTGCACAGAACGGCGAGGATCCGGCGCGCATTCCGACGACTGCGCAGAGTCTGATCGATCGCGGGATGCTGATCGTCGGGTCACCATCGACGGTCTGCAAGCAGATTGAGACGGTCTTAAACTATGCCCCGGTCGAATACTTCTGGCTCTTCATGCAGAACGAGTCGATTCCACAAAACAAGCTAATGCGCAGCCTCGAATTGATGACGACCAAAGTATGGCCGAACTTTACCGACGTGATCGGCAAGGCGCGACCACTAGTGAATGGAATCATTGACGCGGCGGCACAGCCGAACTAGAAATGTCACGCGCCCGGTTCGCGAACTAGTCCCGCTTCGACCAGCCGCTCCTCGAGCATCGGAATACGGTCGTATCCCCAGAACGGCTCGTTTTCGAATACGAAGATAGGCACGCCGAAGATATGATCCGCCGCGGCTTCTTCCTGCAGCCGGTCGTACTCGACTGCACCCTCGCTCGCGAGATATCCGCGATATTCGTCAGCCGAAAGACCAAAATTGGCAACCAACGTGGCGACCTGATCGGCATCATCGGGTACCAACTCGCGTTTCCAGAAAAGCTCGTAAACCTTGAGATTAAACGGCAGTAGCTGACCATGCTTCTGCGCGAACAGCCCGCCGATCAGTGCGATACGCGTGTCATAAACCTTGAGCTGGCTTCGGATTACCAGGCCTCGCGGCTTGGCCCATCTGCGCGCGTCCAGATACGAATACCTGGTCTTGTACTCCGAATAGATGCTTCTCTGGCCCTTGTCTTTTATGCGTAGTTGAAAGGGCTTCCAGCTTACCTTCACTTGATAGCGCTTTTCGAGTGCGAGTCCCGGCTCGAAAGCGAGGTAGGCGAAAGGGCTCTTGAAGTCTGAATACATCTTGACTTCCTTCGTTGCCATCTGCGATCTCCCGAGTTGCGAAAGAATTCGCGAGTTGTTTCAGCCCAGGATGCTTCTGCCTTAAAGAGGACGAGACCATCGAGTTAAAGGCGGTCAAACCCGCGCGCACAGAGAAGAAGTAATAGCGCGGCGCCTACGGCGGTTGCGAGGTCCCGGCCAACAGCGATTGCGCGCCGCGCAGGCTCTCCTCGGTCTCGCGCAAAATGTTCGCGAACACTTCCGCGGCAGGCTTGATGCTGTCGACGAGGCCGGCGCCCTGGCCGGTCGGCATGAAGGTGCGGTCGGGGTCGGCGGTCTGGCCCTCGCGTCCGGAGAATCCCATCACGCCGTTGCGATACGAGACTCGCACCTGTTCCGGGAATGGTTTGATCTTCGCCGGCTCGCGTTCCCACTCGAGCGCGTAGCCGGTGCGGATCACGCGGCACGGCTTGCCCGTGTAGCAGCGCGTGCGCAGCGTCGAATCGTCGCGCGCCTTGACGATCGCGTCGCGATAGACCTGGGCCGCCTGCGCCTCGGGAGTCGCGATGAAGCGCGTGCCGATAACCACGGCCCGCGCTCCGAGCGTCAGCGCCGCGGCGACTTGGCTGCCATGCGCGATTCCTCCGGCCGCGAGCACCGGCAAGCGGACCGCGCGGATCATCTGCGGCACCAGCGACATCATCCCGATCTCGCCGGTATGTCCTCCGGCCTCCGAGCCCTGCGCGACGACCACGTCGGCGCCGGCCTCTGCGGCCTTCTCGCCGTGATGCACCTTGCCGCACATCACGACCACTTTCATGCCGTGCTCGTGCATCGTGCGGATGAACTCGGCGGGGACGGCCAGGCCGGCGACGAAAATTTTTATCTTCTCCTCGATCAGGACCGGCATGTGCGGCCGCATCATGTCGGGAATCGGCGCCAGCAGGTCGACCGCGAACGGCTTGTCGGTAAGTTCGCGCGTCCGGCGGATTTCCTCGCGCAACTCCTCGGGTGAGCATCCGGCCGCGCCGATAACGCCAAGGCCGCCCGCGTTGGAGACCGCGGCGACCAGCCGATGCATCGCGACGCCGCCCATCCCGGCCAGCAGAATCGGGTACTCGATACCGAAATAATCGCAAATCGGCGTATGTAGCATCCTTCGTTCCTCTACTTCAGCGGCCGCAATCGGCCGCATCGAGGATTAACAAAACTCCATGCGCGGAGCCATCGCTCGTCAACCCTTGAGAAAGACGACGGCCTGAGGCAGTCTCGCAATCGGCAGTGCGAGCGGTGAAGGGAGCCGCCGCCGACCATTTCGATGGAGGAGCAATCATGAGCTGGGATTTTGAAACCGAACCGGAGTTCCAAAAGGAACTCGACTGGATCGATAAATTCGTGCGCGAGGAAGTCGAGCCGCTCGACTACGTGCTGGAGTCGCCGTACGACGTCCGCGATCCTAATCGCAACAAGCTGGTACGTCCGCTGCAAGCCGAGGTTCGCAAGCACAAGCTATGGGCGTGCCATCTCGAGCCCGAACTCGGCGGCCAGGGATACGGCCAGGTTAAGCTCGCGCTGATGAACGAAATCCTGGGCCGCTCGCGCTTCGCGCCCACCGTTTTCGGCTGCCAGGCGCCGGATTCAGGCAACGGAGAGATTCTCGCCAAGTACGGCACGCCGGAGCAAAAGAAGCGTTACCTCGAACCGCTGCTCGCAAACGAGATCGTTTCGTGCTTCTCGATGACCGAGCCGCAGGGCGGCGCCGACCCCAAGGTCTTCACCACGCATGCCGAATTGCACGGCGACAACTGGGTGATCAACGGCGAGAAATGGTTCTCCTCCAACGCGCACTACTCCTCGTTTCTGATCGCGATGGTGGTGACGGAGCCCGACGCGCCCCCATACAAGCGGCTCTCGACCTTCATCGTGCCGACCGATGCTCCGGGCGTGAGCATCGTGCGCCGCGTTGGCGTCGGCCAGGAGGCTAACGGCACCCACGCCTACGTGCGCTACCAGGACGTCCACGTGCCGAAGGACCATCTGCTGGGAGAGCGCGGCGGCGGCTTCGTGGTCGCGCAAACGCGCCTGGGGGGCGGACGCATTCATCACGCGATGCGCACGATCGGGCAAGTCCGCAAGTCATTCGACCAGATGTGCGAGCGCGCTCTCTCGCGCACGACTCAGGGCTCGCTGCTGGCCGACAAGCAGATGGTGCAGGAGAAGATCGCGGATTCCTGGATCGACATCGAACAGTTCCGCCTGCTGGTGCTCCGCACCGCGTGGCGCATCGACAAGTACAAGGACTATCTCAAGGTGCGCAAAGACATCGCCGCCGTGAAGGCCGCGATGCCCAAGGTGTTCCACGACGTCGTGGTGCGCGCGCTCCAGGTCCACGGCTCGCTCGGGGTGACGCCCGAGATGCCGTTCGCCGAGCAGGTGATGGAGAGTTTCGTGATGGGTCTGGCCGATGGGCCGACCGAGGTCCACAAGATCACGCTCGCGCGCCAGGTGCTGCGCGATTACAAGGGCACCGCCGGCCTTTTCCCGACCAGCCATATCCCAGCACTGCGCGAGGCTGCGATCCGGAAATTTGCGGACCGCATCGAACTCGAGGTGGCCGCGCAATGACGACGCGTGCCGTGCAATACGATTTCAGTGGCAAGGTGGTAGTGATAACCGGTGGCAGCCGTGGCATCGGGCGCGCGATGGCCCTCGGATTTGCGGCGGCGGGCGCCAAGCTAATGGGAGGATTGCAACCGCCTCGCCGAAGAGGTTTACGCGCGCTGGGGGCGCGCCGACGTGCTGATCAACAATGCTGGCCTCTCGCCGCTCGCACCGTCGTCAGTGGAAACCGGCGAAGAACTGTTCGACAAGATCATCGGCGTGAATCTCAGGGGGCCGTTTCGGCTCTCGGCGCTTTTCGGCTCGCGGATGGCGGCGGGCGAGGGCGGCTCGATCATTAACATCTCTTCGACCGCCGCGATTCGGCCGGACCCGGAAACTGCGCCGTACGCCGCGGCCAAGGCCGGGCTCAATATTCTGACCGTGGCCTTCGCCAAAGAATACGGTCCCAAGGTGCGCGTGAATTGCATTATGTGCGGCCCGTTTCACACCGACATCAGCAAGGGATGGTCCCGGACGGAGGATTTCGCCAAGCGCGCGAAGGAGACGTTCCCGCTGCAGCGCGCCGGCGAGGCCGAAGAGGTCGTGGGCGCGGCGCTTTACTTCGCAAGCCCGGCCGCCAGCTACACCACCGGTGCGATACTGACGATCGACGGCGGCTCGGCGCATCTGATCACGCGGACCACGTACGAATCGTGAGCCGGCCGGGCGGCATCTTCTAACCTCTCCTTGACCTGGGCGAGGTCGTCGCGAGCAGCGGGAGCGGCGGGAGAGGTTAGTCTGAATTCCGGTGTACCGCAGCCACTTCGAGGGGGGTCTCGTAAAGCGGCCACCGGACCTCTCCCCAGCCCTCCCCTTGGACAAGGGGAGGGCATTAGTCAGTTACACAACGGGCAGCCGCTCAGTATTTCGCGATCACCTCGCGGCTGAACTCTTCGATCATCTCGCGCCCCTGCGGATAGACCACCTGGATCGCGACCTGCCGAAGCCCTGCCGCCTCCATCGCTTTCAGCCGCGCGATTATCTCTTCCGCTGTACCGGTCAGGGTGCTGGCACGGATTATCGGGTCGTCGAGGTATTTTTCCTCGCCCGGTTTGAGATAGATGAGATGGCCCTCGTGAACTTCGAGATAGCGGCGATCCGCGGGCGTCTTCAACTTCGCCACGTACTCGTCGCGGTAGCGCTCCCATTGCTTCTGGAACGGCGAGGACTCTGACGCCGTGATCGCGGAGGCCTCCCACATCGCGTGCAGCAGCACCACCGCGAACGGCCCGACGCGTTTTATCGCGCGCGGCGAAGCGGCCGACTCGCCCGGCTGGAGCACGCAAGCCGAAGTCAGCAGCATCGCGGGGAAATTGTTAAGCTTGCGCCCGGCGCGCGCGGCGCCCGCCTCGATATGCTTGAAATCGCCGCGAATGCGGTCGGGATCGGAGAGCGCGGTGATCCATCCGTCGCCGACCTCGCCCGTGAGCTCGAGCGCCTTGGGCCCGTTGGCCGCGACGAGGATCGGAATTGGATCCTTCAGATTGATGTAACCGTGATTGGGATGGAGAAAGCGGATCGCGCGCTCACGCTTGCCTTCGCGGTACATCACTTCCTCGCCGCGCAGCAGCTTGCGGCACATCTCGATATACTCGCGCATCCGCTCGAGCTTGACCGGCGGCAGGCCCATCGTATTGCGTCCGGTAAAGCCAGTGCCGATACCCAGCATCGCGCGGCCCGGCGCGAGCAGATTGATCGTCGCGATCGAATGCGCAGTGACCGGCTCGATGCGGTTCGATGGAATCGCCACGCCGGTGCCGAGCTTGATTCGCTTGGTATGCTCGGCGGCGAGCGCCAGGCATACGTAGACGTCGCTGTAGATCATTTGCGAATCGTAAAACCAGGCGTGACTGAAGCCGTGATCCTCGGCTATTACCAGGTCTTTCCAGGCATCCGGACGGGCCGGGTATGCGATCGCAAATTCCATCGCTCTGCTCTCCTTACGGCCGCGATCGGTGCGGCCGCGCGTGCGGAAGTTCGCCCGATA
>WNFC01000838.1_pt1 | contig 34353 bp, 31 predicted proteins | sample 5400541 | NCBI WGS metagenome assembly WNFC01 (sample SAMN13153342, study PRJNA577476) | soil metagenome | isolation source: 120 cm saprolite under Douglas fir tree site 2 hole 2 replicate 1 | place: USA:California | collected 2015-04-18
ACCGGAACTGACACTCGCTCTCGCCCCGCTTCGTGGAAAATACTGCTCGCATTCGCCATCATTTATCTGGTCTGGGGTTCGACCTATCTGGCGATTCGCGTGGGCGTGCGCGAAATGCCGCCGTTCTTGATGGCAGGGCTGCGCTTCACCGCGGCAGGATTGGCGCTATACGGCTGGATGAGGCTCTCCGGAGTTCCCTCCCCGAGTTGGCCCGAGTGGCGCGGCGCAACCATCCTGGGCGCACTAATGTTCCTCATAGACTACGCTTGCCTGTTCTGGGCGGAGCAGCGGGTGCCGTCCGGGGTGAGCGCGGTAATTCTGGCTGCGATTCCGGTTTGCATCACGTTGCTTGAGATCATTTTCCTTCGCACCCAGCGGCTTACCGTGCGTTTGTCTCTGGGCTTGCTGGTCGGGATTGTGGGAGTCGCGGTGTTGATGGACCCTTCGTCTTCGCTGGGCGAGGCGCCGCTCGATCGCGCTGGCGCAATCGCGCTGCTGGTGGCATGTTGCGGATGGTCTATCGGTACCATCGTCAGCCGCCGGCTTGTACTGCCCGAATCGAAACCCATGAGCGCCGCCGCTCAAATGCTCTCCGGCGGGGTGCAATTGCTGATTCTGGCTGCGGTGAGCGGCGAGTTCTTGCATTTTCGAATAAGCGAAGTTTCCAGCATCGCGTGGTTTTCGCTGATTTATCTGATCATCGCCGGCTCGATTGTTGCATACACCGCTTACGTCTGGCTGCTGCATTACGAATCGCCGACAAAGGTGGGCACCTATGCATATGTCAACCCCGTCGTGGCGGTGATCATCGGAGCGGGGCTGGGTGGCGAAATCATCGGCCGGCGCACCATGCTGGGGACGGCACTGATATTGGTCAGCGTGGTGGCGATCACGACCATGAAGGCGAAACAGCCGAGCACTGTGCCTGACAAAGTTGGCGGGAAAACTCGTGACGAGGCGGCTGCGGACTAGCGCTGATCATTAAGTCCGCCGCAATGAGCTCGCGACTAGGACTGCGTTGAGCACTGCGCTGGCGAAGATCAGAGCAAGCGAAGTTAAGCACAGGACGCACCACACGCCCAGCACGTGGGCCTCAACGTAAGTCAGATACAGCGCAAAGCCCAGTCCTGCAGCCGAGACGATGAGCAGCATGACCGGCGTCTCGGCTTTGTCACGATAAACGGTCGCCAGACCCAAGATCAGCAGATAGCCCAGAATTCCGATCAACGCCACCGGAACTCCCAGCACCGTCGAGTAAATGCTGCGATTCACCAGGTCGCAGTTGAAGGACTCGTTGATGTCACAAAACGACGTCTTCGACTTGCTGAAGTGATGATAGAGCGAAACCGACGAAACCGAGACTCCGGCCAAGGCTACCAGAGATACCGCAACCATCAACCGGCGGTGCAGGGTCATGGCAGTTTGCAGCCCGTCTTCTCGCTGAGCACGGTGAGCGGTTGTGGCCCTTCGGTCCGCGAGCCGTCAGGGAATTGCCATGTGGGAAAGTTCTTGATTTCCGCCTGCTTGCATACTTGGTTCAGCGGCTCGCGTTTACCTTCCGGACTGCACTCAACATAATTTACGTACTGAAAGGCAAAGCCGAACATTTCCTTCTGCTCGGCGCAGTGCGGACACCACCACGCCCCATACATGCGGGCGCCCTTCGCCCTCAGACACTGCGCGAAGCCGTCGAGAGTGCTGACCGGCTTCTGATAGTAGAGAAAGTAGTAGGCGGCCCACGCGGCCACGACGACGACCAGAGCTAACCCAACCCACAGCCATCGTGGACCCGGCTTGGCGGCCATTTGCTCTTCGCGCTTCTCACTGAAATTCGACATGCGGATGGATTCTTATACCACGACGTTCAGGGCGCCAGGCAGCACGTCCAAAGTTTGGCAATGCAGGGTGAGAACTTCTCCATCAATCATCACATCCACTGGCGCGTCGAGGTGAAAATCAATGCGCCGCACTCTGCGAACTTCGGCCAGCGGATGGTGGATATGCGTGCCATCGTAGAGTCCGGGCAGATTGCGGACCAGTCCGATGCGCCCAATCGGCCCCCAGCGGACAAACTCGATAAATCCATCATCCACCTCAGCCGTGGGCGCGATCATCATGGTGCCGCCGGTGTATTTACTGTTGTTGAAAGTCAGGAACAGGCAGGGACGGCGGTCGATTTGCGGCTCTCCGTCGGCGCTGAGGGGAAACGGACGGCGGCGAAAACGTGCCAGGCAAATAAAAATAGACGCTTGATAACCAACTTCTCCCCAGCTGCTGAAACGGCGCATCCGCAGCGTCGCAACATCGGCGGAGAAACCGATGCTGAGAATGTTGATGTAGTGGAGAACACCATCTTTGTGGCGCAGGTGCAGAACATCGCATTTTCGCGAGCGTCCGGCAATCAGCGATTGCATCGCATATTCGACTCCCTGATCGCTGAAGTCACGCATAAAGGAATTGCCGGTCCCGAGTGGAAGGAAAGCTAGGGTCGGTGGCTCAGCTCCGTCAGCAAGCGGAAAAAGACCGTTCACGATCTCGTAGGACGTGCCATCTCCGCCGACCGAGATGAACTTGCGATAGCCTTCCTGCCAGGCATCGCGGGCCAGATCGGCGGCGTGTCCGGAAGCCGAAGTTTCACGTACCTCGACTTCGAGTCCTGCGGCGCGCAAGCGATCGAGAGCAGGCCCCAGCAGCTTGCGGCTGCGGCCTCCGCCGGCTGCGGGATTGATGATCGCGAGGTACTTGCCGGGCAACTCAGAGCTCTTTCACCGCGGGGTTGCGGTCGAGGGAATTGCGAATCTCGTCTGCGAGTTCAGCGCGCTTGATTTTCATCGAAGCCGTTCGCGGAAAGTCTTTGTCCCATAGTACGTACCCGCCAACGCGTTTGTAGTCTGGCAAACCGCGGTTGCGCGAAGTAATACCTTCTTTGATCGTCTGGGTGAACTCCTGGTTCAAGTCCGGATGCACAACCAGCACCAGCGCTTCCCGGCGCAGTTCTTTCTGCGGCCAAATGTAGTTGGCGGCGAAAATGCAGTGCTCCTTGACCGCGATGCCCTCAAAGGCGGACTCAATGTCTTCCGGATAAATATTCTTGCCGCCTTCGGTGACAATCATATTTTTCTTGCGGCCGAATAACTGTAGGTGTCCCGAGCCATCGAAGCGTCCCAGGTCGCCCGTAAGCAGCCAGCCGTCCACGATGGTCTCGGCGGTCAGTTCGGGGTCGTCGAGGTAATGCGACATGACGGTTGCGCTCTTGGCAGCCACTTCGCCGATGCCGTCGGCATCAGGATTCAGGATGCGTAGTTCGACTCCGGGCAGTGGTTTGCCCACCGTGTCCGCGCGAAACGGTTTCAGGTCATTCACTGTAAGCACCGTTCCGGCCTCGGTCAGGCCATAGCCGTTGGCGACGGGAATCCCCAGATCGTAAAAGAACTGCGGCGTTGCTGGCTCAATGAACGCTCCCCCGGTGATCAATGCCAGCAGGTCTCCGCCGAAGGCTTTGTGGACTTCCGGCAACAGCCTGCGACTTAGCTTGACGTTGGGTTGCTTGCGGGTCAGGGTTTTGTTGAGCGCGATCATGCGATTGAGCACAACTCGCTTCCATCCGGGCAAAGCCTCGAACTTGGCCCGCAGCCCACGCTCCAGGTTCTTCAGGATCATCGGCACCAGGGTCACGTACGTGATGCGATAGCGCACAAATGCATCGCGCACAAACTCAGGCCGCAGCGTGCGCAGATGCACCACACACGCACCGCACACGAACGGTCCGATGAACCCGACCATAAAATCGATTGCGTGATTGGTGGGCAGGACACTCAGGTAACGCACCCCGGGCCAGAAGGGATACCACGCGGTCAGCGCCTTGCACTGCTCGAGATAATTCGCATGAGTGAGCACACAGCCTTTGGCGCGGCCTCCGGTGCCGGACGAGTACACGATGCAGGCTGCGTCTTCCCTGCCGCGTGGGATAAAGACGGGATCACCCTTGCGCCGGAATTCTTCCCAGCGAAATCCGCCGCGCAGGTCGGCGGTGGGCGGGGCCTCCGTGACCATAACAATCTTCAGTTTGTGGTCTTTGAATTCGGGCCTCTGCGTAATCGCCCGCCACAGATGATACTCAACCACCAGGAATTTCGATTTCGAGTGCGCCAGCAGTTGCAAGTGCTCTTCCGCGCTCCGCATGTAGTCGAGCGGGACCAGCACTCCTCCAGCGTGAAAGACTGCGTAGGCCGAAATCAGCCACTTCGACTGATTGGTCATGATGATGGCGGCTCGGTCTCCGGGATGAAATTCCGCGTCCTGGAGCGCGCGCGCCAGTGGCAGAGCCATCTGCTTGAAGTCGGAATAAGTGAGACGAGTGCGTTCCTTGTCGCGATCGGACTCGATCAGGCAAGTCTCATTCGGCCAGCGGTCCAGGGCGTCACGAAGGGCTTCGCCGAGACAAGTGTATTGATCGAGATCGAGCATTAAAGGTCTATTTCACCACAGAGACACAGTGTCACAGAGAAAACGTGCTTTATTCATTCGATTCCTGATTCATTCGATCTCTGGATACGCGAAGGATGAGAGGCATTGTGTCGATTTGCCGCTCTGTGGCTCTGTGCCTCTGTGGTGAATTCTACAGCCTGGCTTGGATTCGCTCCGCCAGGGTTCTGAAATCTGAGACTCCCTGCAACTCGTAGTCCGGCAACTCGACGTTGAAATGCTGCTCCAGCCGCGTGAGCAGGCTTAGGGCTTGCAGACTGTCGATGCCCAGCTTCTTGAAAAAGTCATCATCCGGCGACAGTTTTTCGCGCGGCACTTTGAATTGCGCTGCCGCAAGGTCGAGGACTTCATCTATGGTCTGTTGTTGAGTCGGCATCGGTCTCCCCCTCACGGCAAATACGGCTGCGCGTCGGCGCTCTCCACAAATTTTTTCAGTGCGGCCTGGACGGCGGGCCGGGCGTACAGTTCGCTCACGATCTCGATCTCCTGCCGCAATTCAGCGTAAGGAATCGGCTTGATAAATTTCTTGGCGGCCACCGCGGTGGTGCGATCAAATTTTCCCAGTTGGGCGGCGGTCGCGCGCGCGACCCGCAGTGCCTCGCCCTCGGCAACCACCTGGCTCACCAATCCAATCTGCTGGGCCTTTGTGGCATTGAAGCTGCGGCCAGTAAGCAACAAGTCGCGCACGACAGCGTTCCCCAGATCGCGCTTGAGGCGCGGAATGCCGCCGAAGCCCGGAATCAGTCCCAGCCGCAGTTCGGGAAAACAAAAGCGCGCGGTTTTGTCGGCAATGATCAGATCGCAAGTCAATGCCAGTTCCAACCCACCGCCAAAAACAATTCCATGAACCGCGGCAATCGTGTTCAACGGAGAGGCGTCGAGCACATTCATTGCATGGTGAATCCGCTGGTGAAACTCCGTGATGCCTGTAAGTGCCTCCTGCCTTTCCGTTTCCCCTATCCGGCGATGCAGTTCGCGCAAGTCGCCGCCGGCCGAGAACCCTGGACTCATCTCACTGTAAATAATCAGCGCATGCGCGTTCTCTTCCAGCGCGGGCAGCGCACTCGCCAGTTGCTCCAGTTCCTCGAGCGACTGGGTCCCGATTTCGTTACAGGGCTCGCGGTGCAGCGCCACTTCGATGGCGCCGTCCTTCACCTGCCAGGAGAGCGCTTTGCCGTGAAATTGCTTCATGATCCAAGAACCGAATGCTTGCGGGGACAGCTGCCCTCGGCTGTCCTCCGGGCCGCAGGCCCCCGTCTGCTGCTCCACCACCGAAAAACTTGTCGAGCTGCGCTCGACCGGACAGCCGAGGGCGGCCGTCCCCACATTCCCCAAAGAATACGAAGAGAAAAATCCTTACACTGCCTGCTTCACCACGTACATGTCTTCAATCTCTGACGTAAATCGCTGCGCAATCACATCACGCTTCAGCTTCCCATTGGCGGTGAGCAGGCCGTTTTCAATTGTAAAGGCTTCCAGGATGATCCTAAAGCTGCGCACCTGTTTGTAGTGCGGCAAGTCCGTGTTCACTGCGTCTAGCGCAGCCTGAACCTCGTCCGGCCCCACACCTCCCGCGACCAGCGCGGAAAGATAGCTGCGGCCATTGCCGACCAGGACCACTTGCTGGCCTCCGGGAAGGCGCTCAAGGATTTCCTCCTCGATCGGCTCGGGAGCGATATTGTGGCCGGAATTCAGGATGATGAGGTTCTTGATGCGGCCAACAATTTTCCAGTTCCCGACGGCGTTCACCTCACCCTGATCGCCGGTGTGAAACCAGTCGTCCCGCAACACTTTGGCGGTCTCTTCCGGGCGGTTCCAGTATCCGGGAAAAATGTTGGGTCCGCGAACAATGATCTCTTGATTCTCACCCAACTTCATTTCGATGCCGGTGATTGCCGGCCCCACCCGGCCTGGCTCAACCTGGCGTGGATCATCCAGAGTGCAGATTCCGGTGGTCTCGGTCAGCCCGTACACCTGCAACACCGGAATGCCGAGCATCATGAAGTAAAGCTGCGTATCAAGGCTGAGCGGCGCAGAGCCGCAGATCAGGGCCTTGAGGTTCGCGCCAATCATCTTCTTGCGAATGGCGGGAAAGACCATTGCATTAGCCAGCGCCAGCCAGATGGAATCCCAAAGGGTTGCGCGGGTTTCCTGCTTTCGCATATACGCGGCTTTGGCGCGGGTGTAGATCGCGCGTATCATGCCGCCGGTTTTCCAAAGCTGCTCATCCACAGCTCGGCGAACACGTTCCAACAACGCCGGGACATTCACGAAGTAGTCCGGCGCAACGGTACGAAGCTCACCTGCGAGTTTCGAGAGATCGGTGTTCATTGCGACCGAGCTGCCGCGGAGCAAGCTGGTGAGCAGCGTGATCCAGGCCGCCGCGAAATTCAGCGGGGCCCACTGATAGACGTGGTCTTGACCGGTACGGTGGTCCATCAGAGTATCGAGCTGCGCCGAGGTGCATTTCAGGATGTGCCCGACATTCCCGGCGGTGAGCATGACGCCCTTGGCCTCACCTGAGGTGCCGGAAGTATAGATGATGGCCACGACGTCGGAGTCTTTATGTGGCGCGGGCGCCCCCGCCCGCGTGTTCTGACCCTCATCGGTATCTTGAGGATCTTTTCTGTCGAATATCTCGCCGAACAGAACTTGTACTGGCAACTCGGGCCACTCTTGCAGGATCGCGTCGCGCAGCGCAGCATCTCCGCAGCAGATCAGCGACGGCGAGCAGTCCTTCATCATACTGGCCAGTTCGGCGGGTGCCTGGCGGGAATAAAGAGGGACAACGATCAGGCCCTCGGCCATGATGGCCAAATCCATCGCAACCCACTCGATGCTGTTCGCAGCCAGCAGAGCGCAGCGATCGCCTTTTTTCAAGCCTCGTGCAGCCAGGAAGGTACGGCACTGCGCGACCCGCAGCAGCAAGCCGCGACCAGTGACACCCCAACTCACCTTGTTGGTGGTGACCTGGTCGCGCAACTCCCAAAGCACGGTGTGGTCGGGCGCCGCTTCAAGGCGCGCGAAAATATCTTCCAGAAAACTCATTGTCTTTAGTCAACAAGAACAGGCGAGCGTTGCTCGCCCGCCCAGACGAGGGCGTCTGGGCCTACATGGTTTTTCAACCGTACATCCCAATCAGCCGCCGCAGCCCTGCGTCCATTGGAGGCAGATAATCCTCCCAGCCCCACTGGCCCTTGCGAGTGGGAAACTCGGGATAGCGGCGCTGCAACTCTTCCTCGAAGTACACTCCCATGCGGGCCATCACTTTCAGATTCTTAACTACGGTGCGGCCAATTCCGTCCGCGATCTGCTCGCCGTCGGTGGCCAGCTTTTCGAGCGATGCCAAAAGCTTCGGTTCGAGATCCGGGTCATCCACATTCATCAGCAAGTCTTCATGACCGCGCTCGCGCATCAGGTTGCGGATGCGTTCATCCATGGTGATACCTGCCGAAGGCACCAACGCAGGCATCGAGGTCACAATGCCGTGAAAGCGCGACGAAGCCATCAGATTACCGGCGCGCAGGATGCTCACCATCTGATACATGTCGTGCTCCTCGGAGGTAAACACGGGGACTCCGCCGGCAAGTTTTTCGGAAATGCTCCGGCAGGCTCGGACATCCAGCGCCTCGGTGGCCACCAAGATTGGGAACACGCGGTGCCGCTGGCGGAAGGCATCGACGGCTTTAGCGATGGAAGTCAAATAACGTTCGAAGGCGGTGTCCACGTCGGTGCCCGACTTGTGAAAGTACACTGTGCGGTAATGACTGTCCTTGTAAGCGCCGGTAGTGGAGCGGGCGGCGTATTTTACCAGCGAGGGCTTTACCGGCCACCAGAACGGATTAATCGGGCAAACGACCAAGACCGGTAGCTTGCCGTCCCAGCCCGAGTCGCTCAAGGCTTTGCGGCCATACTCAGGAGGAAGCGGCTCGAAGGTCCATGCCGTGTCAGTGCCTAGCTCTGTGGGGACGCCAAGATTGCGCAGCACGGTGCGCGATTCTTCATTGCGGGTGATGATGAGCGAATTCTTGCAGTATCGGCCGCACATCTTGGCAACCAGCGGGTCCATCTGCCCTGCCTCCGACCCATAGCCCACGGCCAGCTTGTTCTGCGCCGTCGCCATCCCTAATGAGCCCACAATCATGGTGGTCAGCGCGTTGGCGAACTTGCTCTTGAAGGCCGAGCCCTCGACCACAACCACGCCGTGGTGCTTTGGGACCTCGCGCGACAAAAACGGCGGAAAGACGTCCGGAAGATGGACTTGCTCTGCGCCAGCGAAATAGCCGCGCGTCAAATCAAAGTTCTGGGACATGGCGCTGAACTCAACATTGTCCGCGCCCAGAATGTGCCGGAGCTGGCGAAGAGTTTCTTCGGGCCGCACGTCGGAGCCGGTGTTGCGCGTGCCGTTGTATCCGGCGAAGAGCAGCTTGAGCTTTTGTCCCGGCTGCCAGCGTTCGCCTTTGCCGAGGATCCAACCAGCTTTGGCGCGCTCAATATTGCCGCTGACCCAGGCTTCGAGGACAAAATCCATCATGCGGCCGAACCTCCCGCTTTGGCAGGCCAGGCCCGGTACGGATAGGTGAAATCGGTTTCGCGGCTGAACTTCAACAAGGGGTAGCTGTACTGCGAGAATGGCACTGGCTTACGACCCAACTCCGAGGTGACACGACTGTTATCAAAAACCGTATTGAAAGTGAGATAGGGCATGAACACTTTCATCAGTGCGGCGCCGCGGCCCATTGAACTCTTGTAACTTGAGAGGGCGTTCACCGACGACGCGAACGGCCTTTGCAGAAAGGGCAGGTAAACGGGGCCTCGCCTGTCCTGCGCCGCCGCCAGCGATTCGGTCAACTGCCGGAAGGTCTGAGATTCGCTACCCGAGGAAAGATGATAGGTATCGAACTGGGTCTTTTCTTTCACATGCAGCGTCGCAATCGCGTCGGCTACGAAGTCCACGTTGACGATGTCCACACGGTCTTTGGAACGCAGCGGAAGCACGGGCAATCCGGCTAGGAAGACAAAGGCCCGCACCATATCGAATTGCGAGGTCTCGGCACGGCGGCTGTCGCCTAGCACAATGCTGGGACGGAAAATTGTCTTCGGCACTTCCGGAAGAAGCTGGCGGATCATGTGCTCGCAGAATTTCTTGGTGCGAGCATACGGATCGTAATCCGAGCGGTCCCAGTCGATGGACTTGTCTTCGGTGAGGACTTCGTCCTGCCTCTTCCCTGCCACCGCAACCGTGCTCACATGACTGAAGCGGCGCAAACCGTGGTAGTGATCCACCTGCGTGCCGAGCTTGAGGACTTCGAGCGTCCCCCGCAGATTCACATTCAGGCAGCTCTTTTCGGACTTGCGGTTCAGAGATGCGGCGCAGTGAACGATGGAATCCGTAGTGTGGACCAAACGATCGTAATCGTCTGTCGAAAGTCCGAATTGGTCACTGGTCAGATCGCCGCGAAAGACGCGGATACGAGTCTGCAGGTATTCGTAGAACGCCGGGAAATCCAGATGCAACTGCAGGCCGCGCCACAGGCGATCCTCAGCCTCATGGGGATCACGCGCCCGCACCAAAAGGTTCAGCGACGCGCCGTGCTCGGTCAGCAGATTGGCGGCAACGTGCGCGCCGATGTAGCCGGTGGATCCGGTCAGGAATATCGCCACGTTGCTCCATTCGTTCCGGTCTTGACCGTTTCAGTATCTTCGCTATGCACCGGCAACAAGTTGCGGGGAGAACGCGCTTCCAACGGACGGCCTTCGATTAGCGGATAAGTCCACCTGCGCAATGCGGGAATGTGAATGTTGATCCAGTAATCCCACCAGTCGAGCGCAGAGGCGTTGTAGGCGAAGAGTTCTCGTTCCTCCGGAACCAGGGCGTAAGAAAGCTTTTCCACGTTCTCGGCGACAAAGTCGTGTTCATTGTGCAGGATGAAAGGTTCGAACAACTCAATGAGTTTTTCTACCCGCTCCAAACTGCGGTCGGCGCGGGAAAAAGGCATTTTCTTAAGCGGCAAGGGCGCGGCAATCCGCTGAATGGATTTTATGATGGCCCGTTGCGCCGGCGCCGACATCCGCTCGTAGCGCTCTTTTGAAACCGGAATGGCGTCGAAACGCAGCCGCAGCCAATATTCCATCCCTTCGTGGGCGCGGTAGTGCTTGCGGTGCGCCAGAGACGTGAGCTCGATGGAACGCCGCATGTCGCAGGGATTGGTGACCGAGGTGGCGAGCTGATAGACCGAATCATTTCGCCGCTCCATGATCGCCGCCCCAATCAGCGTCATGCCGCGGCAGACTGCATCCACAGGGATCACATCCAGCCGCTTGCGTTCATTGGTGGGCAGCTGCCGGAAGAATGTCCCCAGCAGATAGGAGAGCGATGCCGAAGTGTTAATGCCCTCGTTCCATCCTCGGCAGGGCTGGGCGACGGAGCTTTCCACAATTGCCGGACGGACGATGGCGAGGGGGAATCCTGCGCCGTTTCTGGCCAGCAACGATTCGGCCAGGCTTTTGGTCAAAGTGTAGGTGTTGGGCCAGCCGAGTTCGCGGGCCCGTCTCTTCCCTGCTTCGGTCAGTTCATTCCGCAACCAGCGTACCCGGTTCTTGCGGACCTGATTTTCCAGCGCTGCACCATGAAGATCCTTGGCAGCGTGCTCTTTGGCCAACGCCTGGCGGCGCAGTTCTTTGGTGACCTCCGGCCCTTCGGCGCGGCGCTCGGTTTCTTCGACCAGACGATGCAGCGCCTTCCATTCGCGTTCGGCATCGAACTCAGGGGCGCCAATCGGGGTGTAGTCCAGGCGCGCAGTTTCGCTCACGCGCCCGTCACGGGCGCCAGCAACATAGCAGGTGGAAAGATGTAGCAGGCCGGCGTGGTTGCACTGGCGAATAAACTCGAGTACGTTCAATGCTGCGTCCACGTTCGTGCTCAGGGCATCACGTAGGTCAGGATTGAAGTCGGTCAGGCCGGAACTGTTGACCACCAGGTCAAGCTTTGGCCGCAGAGACTGGGCGACGTCGCGATCCAAACCCAGGTCGGGCTGCGCCACGTCTCCCTCCATCACTCGAACTCGTTGGTTGATAAATTGAAGCAGACTCTGGCCGTAGCGCTCGTAAAGCGGATCGAATACCGGAGACTCTTCCACAAGTTTTTCGAAGCGCTTCTGCGCCGGATTCGACTTCTGCCGCCGGATGAGGAGGTAGATACACCCGATGTCCGGCAAATCGATCAGCGTATTCACCAGCCAGACTTTGCCAATGAATCCGGTGACTCCGATCAGCAGGATATGTTTGCCGCGAAACGCCGACCGGACGGACAGCGGCGCATCCGACCGGTTGTCTTCAAAGTCCACGATCGCCCGCGCCACTTTTGTGACCGTTCGTTCGGCAGGGACTACCGCCTTCTCCAGAATTTCCGGATTGGATATCCCTAGATCATGCGCCAGCTTTTGCGGAGAGCGAATCCCATCCGGCCCAGATGATCGGATCCTGGCAAATATCCCTCGCGGGCGAATTACTGGATTGAGCAGTCTTCCCGTGGATATTCCGTCACGGAAGTCCAGGCGATTGGCGATGATCCACTTGACCCCAAGGTGCTGGGCCAGCGGACGCATCACGTGGTCCAGTCCCTGGCTGACCAGTACAACCTGGACTCCCGAGCGCACCAACTCCTGCAGCCGGGCGACGCCATCCGGCTTCAAGTTGGGCTTCAGCTTGTACTGGAAATACTCCTCACCCAGCAGGTCGAGACGGTCGCGGCTTATCCCCCGAAGGATGGAGTGAACCAGGCGGGTGGCGAAATTACGGTTCGTGGCATACAAGAATGGTCGCAATGCCGCCATCAGCAGCACCGAACCCCGGCGCATCCAACGTGCGGCGAAAGTCTGAGCGTTCCAGGTGAAGAAGGCCACGGAGCGGACGGTGGTGAGCTCCAGCAGGCTGCCTTCAACGCGCCAGTACGCGTATCCGGAATTTAGTTCAGATTGCCCCAAGTCTTATCTCGAAAAACGACTGTCTCGAAAATAAACAGTCGAATCCCCGCAATGGAGGCGGAGTTTCTTATTGTAAAGGATTAGGGCGGGCAGGCGCAGGACGTTCCCGCGCGGGCTGAACCACTAATGCCAAAACTCCGGCCAGGGCCAGGAAAACTGCAATAATGAGCATACCTCCGCGAAACCCTCCCCCTGAGCTCCGCTTCACGCCAATGATGTAGGGGCCGAAAAATCCGCCCAGGTTGCCGACGGAATTAATCAACGCGATGCCGGCGGCGGCGGCCGTACCGCTCAACAATGAGGTGGCGGTCGCCCAAAACGGCCCCTGCATGGAGAATGTTGCCATCAGCCCGAGACTAATGGCCGCCAGTGCGGGCACGATTGAATGTGTGTACGCCGCCATCAACAAGGCCGCGGCGGCTGCGAATGCTGAACCTGCCAGATGCCAGCGGCGCTCGCCGGTATGGTCGGAGTGCATTCCCACCAGCACCATGGCGATGGCGGTTGCCACATAGGGAATCACTGAGATCACGCCAATTCCCAGATTGCTTGCTGCCGAAAGGCTGTGGATGAAATTGGGCATCCACAAAACAATGCCATAGCCCGAGGTGGCTAGGCCGAAGAAAACGACGGTCAGAAGCCATATCCGCCAGCTCAGGAAAGCCGCCCAGGCATCGCTGCCGGTTATTTTTGCCTGCTGCTCGCGCTCCTGGTCCAGGGTCGCTACCAGCCACAGCTTCTCTTGGGACGGAAGCCATGCGGCTTCATGCGGATGATCTTTCAGACGACTAAGGACCACTAAAGCCAGAACGATCGCAGGCAGTCCTTCCAGCACGAACAGCCACTGCCACCCGGCGATTCCGAACTGATGCAGCCCCAGGAGTGCTCCTGACAAAGGGCCGCCAATCACCCCGGCCAGCGGGTTCGCCGTCATGAACCATGCCACCGCACGCGCCCGGGCTCCGCGCGGAAACCAGCTGCGCAGATAAAGAATCATGCCTGGGAAAAATCCCGCCTCGGCGACTCCCAGCAGAAATCGCAGAAGATAGAATTCCCGCGCAGTAGTGATCAGCGCCATCGAGCAGGAAATCACCCCCCAGGCCACCATGATGACCGCAATCCATCGCCGAGCCCCAACTCGCGCCAGCACCAGGTTGCTGGGTAATTGAAAGAAAAAATATCCGGCAAAAAAAAGACCAGCGGCAAGGCCATAGACTTTGTCGTTCAGCCCCAGTTTCTTCTGCATCTCCAGGGCGGCGAATCCCACGTTGATGCGATCGAGAAAAGCCACAATGTAGAGCAGGAAGAGAAAGGGCAACAATCGCCACAGCAGCTTGGAGATGGTCTTTGCTTCCAACTCGCTGGTGGCGACGGGAGTGGAGGCGGGGTTCACCTGGTGCGGAACAGAATACTACGATGGCAATTTCAAGTTGGCAATGATTTTAGAGACGATCGCCTGGGGAGTCTCGTCGATCCCAACGGTGATCGCGTCCCGTTCATCGCCACCCGGTTCTTCGAGCGTCTCCAACTGACTGGCGAGGATCTTTTCATCAGCGAAGTGGCCGTGACGCAGGCGCAGTCGCTCTAGGAGCAGTTCGTAATTGCCTTTGAGAAACACGAAGCGCACTTTCCCGGCTCGGAGCTCATAGCGATAGCTGCCTTTGAGAGCGGAACAGGCCAGGACTACATTCTCTCCAGCGGCGTTCCATTGCAGAATCGCGCTGCGCATAGCCGCCAGCCAGGGCGCTCGATCGGAGTCGGTGAGCGCAATTCCGCGACTGATCTTCTCGATATTCTCCGACGGATGAAAATCATCCGCATCGGCAAACCGCCAGCCGAGTTTGTGAGCAAGCAAGGTCCCGACCGTGGTTTTGCCAGATCCGGCAACTCCCATCACGATTAGGACCAATCGCGCCTCCCGCCAGGGCAACAGCTGCGAAACGGATATTGTCACATATCGACTTCTGGTGATGTCATCTTGCGAGCCGACAGGAGTGATACCATTTTCGGTCACCCGGAACTCATATGCCACAGCCGCTCCCGAAAATCGTCTCCGACTTTGATCCCAGTAAACCCCTGGGCCAAGCCTCTACCATCCCCGGCACCTGGTACACCGACGAACGCATCGCCGGCCTAGAGCGGCAGACGGTTTTCAGTCGCACATGGCAAGTGGTGGGCCGCGCGGAACAAGTCGCCGCGCCCGGGCAGTACATCACAGCCGAAGTGGCGGGCGAACCCGTTCTAGTAGTCCGCGGGCAAGATGGGAAGCTGCGCGGATTCTTCAACGTATGCCGCCACCACGCTGCCGCCGTCATGACGGAGCCTTGCGGCACAGCCGCGCGGTTGCAATGCCCGTATCACGGCTGGACGTATGGGCTCGATGGATCGCTCAAGGGCATTCCAGACTTTGAGGGCGTAGAGAACTTCGATCGCAAAGAGAACGGCCTGATTCCGCTCAACGTTGACGTGTGGGAAAAATTTGTTTTCGTGCATCTCGATCCCGACCCTCTGCCATTGGCAGAGTATCTCGGCGACATGGTCGAGCAGTTCGAGCCGCTACGGCTCGATCAACTCCATTTTGCTGGGCGCCGGGAATTTATCATCGACTGCAACTGGAAGGTGTTCGTGGACAACTACCTCGACGGTGGCTATCACGTGCCATATTTGCACAAAGGCCTAGACAGTATTCTCAGTTACGCGAATTACACCATCACTAACGGAGCGCGCTTTTGCCTGCAATCCAGCCCGATTGATGCCACGGGTGGCGAGGCGATGACGGCAAGCGTGCGCGCGGGTCGGGCGCTTTACTACTGGCTCTATCCCAACTTCATGCTGAACTGGTACGAGGGCTATCTGGACACGAATCTGGTGCTGCCGCTGGGCATCGACAAGATGAAAGTAATCTTTGAGTTTTACTTTAGCGATGTCGGCCAAACCGCAGAAGAAACAAACAGAAAGAGCATGGACGTAAGCGAGCGCATTCAGGACGAAGATCATTCGATCTGCGTCTCAGTGCAGCGGGGTTTGAAGTCGCGGGCTTACGGTGCGGGGAGATTGTCGGTGCGGCGAGAGGCGGGAGAGAATTTGTTTCATAAACTGCTGCACGCGGACTTGAGTTCCGGATTAAGTCCGGACAAATAGCTGCCAGCTAGCTTTCCAGCTTGAAGATCCTCTCCATCCTCAACCACTTCTCGCCCCGTTTAGCTTGCGGAAGCGGCTTCTGGAATTTCCACATGAGTTCTTCCCACTCCTGCACCTTGGGACTCCGCTTGTCGGCTTTGGCCTTTTTGTCGAAGGTGAAGCTATCGTTTACTTCCATGATCATGAACATGCGCGTGCCCTGCAGATAAATCTCCAGGTCTTCGATCCCGGAGCCTTTGATGCTTTGGGTAATCTCGGGCCAGATTTTCTCGTGATGGCGCTTGTACTCAGCGATTAGTTTCGGCTCGTTCTTGAGGTCAAGGGTAAGGCAGAAGCGGCGGCTCATAATCTGTTGTCCTTGGGCGAACGCAGTCTCAGGTCAACGCCCGATCCAGATGCACGTAGCCACCATCTACAAAAACATGTTGGCCGGTGATGTGTCCCGCCCGGGCAGAAAGGAGAAATACTACCATTGCGGCAATTTCTTCCGGCGTGGTCATTCGCTTTTCCAGTGGAATTTTAGCCAAGACGGTTTTGAGTGCTTCCTCGGGATTCGCGAAAGTATCGAGCCACTGCCGATAAAGCGGGGTCATGACTTCCGCCGGAACTACGGCATTCACCCGGATTCCGTATCCCAGCAACTCTGCCGCCCACTCGCGCGTCAACCCCAGGATTCCGCCCTTCGCTGCGACGTATCCCGATGTCCCACTCTGGCCGGTGACCGCTGTTTTGGAACTGATGTTGACGATGGTTCCGCGGGACTGTTTCAAATAAGGCAGCGCGTAGTGCGCCAGATTGTAGTAGTGCAGCAGATTGCGGCCGAGCGAATCCACGAATTGCGCGGGGCTTCCGTGCTCCAGGCCCACTTTGTCGTTGACCCCGGCATTGTTTACCAGCGCATCGAGTCGGCCGCACTTCCGAACAGTTTGTTCGATGGCAGCCTGGCAGAATTCCGGGGTTGAGAGTTCTCCAACTATCAGTTCACTCCTCGGCACTTCAGATTGCATCTTCCTGCCGGCTTCCGCGTCGCGATCCACGATGACGGGAATCGCGCCTTCGCCGGTGGCGGTTCGCACGATCGCCCCGCCGATGCCTTTGGCACCGCCGGTTACCAGAACAACTTTGTCTTTCAGTTGCAAGTCCATGAGAATCTCTCTTTCGCGGGTGCGAAAACCGAAAGCAAACCGCGGCGGCTGAAGCCGGGCCAGAAACAGACTCCGTACCGGCACGAGTAAACTCGTGCCCTTCCCGGCGCATCGCGGGAGATTCTCGCCAATCCGCTCAGCCGTGCAGATTCCTGAAGCCACCGTCCAGCGGGTAATCAACACCCGTGATGAACCCGGCCGCATCCGAACACAGAAATAGCGCCAACGACGCCACTTCCTCCGGTTCTCCCATTCTGCCTATGGGTTGAGTCTTCGCCAGTTGGTCATACATTTCCTGTTCGCGGCCGGGATAGTTCTTGCGGAGATATCCATCTACGAACGGTGTATGCACTCGCGCCGGAGAAATGCAGTTGCAGCGAATGTTGTAAGCGATGTAGTCGCGCGCGACCGAGTAAGTCATGGCGATCACCGCGCCTTTGCTGGTGGAATAGGCAAACCGGTCCGCGAGTCCCGCAGAACCCGCAATTGACGCCATGTTCAGAATGACCCCGCCGCCAGCTTTCATGTGTCCGATGCCGGCATGAATGCAGTTGTAGATGCCCTTCACATTCACGCGAAGAACGCGGTCGAAATCCTCTTCGCTGGTGCTCTCAGCGTTGCCGATGTGCGAGACTCCGGCGTTATTGACCAGAATGTGGATGCCTCCCTGCCGCCTAATCTCGCTGAATGTTGACTTGACGTGCGGCTGGTTGCTCACATCGCAAGCATGCGCCGACGCGGTTCCGCCGGCGTTAGAGATTTCTGTGGCAACCGTCTCCGCCTCGTTTTGGGTGATGTCCAGGATACGAACGACTGCCCCGTTCGCGGCAAACTTCAGCGCGATCGCCCGGCCAATGCCGCTGCCGCCGCCGGTGATCACCGCAACTTTGCCGTCTAGCCGGAACTCGCTTGCGCCAGTCTGTCCGCTCAGAGCGAAACCCCTCGTTTCCACGGGATGAAATCTTCCTGCGTCTTCTGTTCAGCCTTAGTGCGCACTTCCCCACTCGCCACCTGGATCACCAGGTCCAGAACCTCTTCGCCCATCTGCTCAACGGTGGCCTCGCCGGCGATGATTGCACCCGTATCAAGATCAATAATATCGGGCATGCGCTCGCAGAGCCTGGTATTGGTGGATAGTTTGATGACAGGGGTGATGGGATTCCCGGTCGGCGTTCCCAGGCCAGTCGTGAACAGGACGACACTCGCGCCCGCTCCAACTTGCGCAGTTACGCACTCAACATCGTTCCCTGGCGTGCACTGGAGATTCAAGCCGGGCGTGGTTGAGTATTCGGGATAGTCGAGAGCGGCGGTCACAGGCGACGTTCCGCCTTTTTTGGCGGCTCCGGCCGATTTCATTGCGTCGGTCAGCAGGCCGTCGCGCATATTCCCCGGAGAAGGATTCATGTCGAAACTCGCGTGCACGGCTTTCGCCCGGTCGGAATAATCCTGCATTACCTGAATGAAGCGGTCGGCGACTTCCACGCTCGATGCCCGATTGATGAGTTCCTGTTCCACGCCACATAACTCGGGGAACTCGGAAAGAATGGTTCGGGCACCAAGCGCCACCAGCAGATCGGATGTGTGTCCAATCGCCGGATTGGCCGAGAGTCCCGAAAAACCGTCTGACCCTCCACATTTCAGGCCCACGCACAAATGAGAAAGATGCGCGGGAGCCCGCCTCGCCTGGTTCGCCTCCACTAGTCCCTCGAAGGTCTGGCGGATCGCATCGGAGAGCATGGCAAACTCCGACCCGCTCTGCTGCTGCTCCAGGATGAACAACGGTTTGTTGAAATTCGGATTGCGCCGGCGAATCTCCTGCCGCAAAATTCCGGTTTGCGCGTGCTGGCACCCCAGGCTGAGGACCGTGGCCCCGGCAACATTCGGATGGTTGATATAACCGGCGATCAAGCCGCAGAGATTGTTCGAGTCTTCCCGCGTCCCCCCGCAGCCGCCTTCATGCAGCAGAAACCGGATGCCGTCAACGTGCTCGAAAAGTTTGTTGGACGGCGCACCGGGAAGACCCTCACTCGGACGGTGCTGCTTGATTTCTTCGGTCCGGCCTTGCCGATACAAACTGGCCAATTCCGCAACCTGCTTGCGATACACCTGCGGCGCGGCGAATCCTAACTCATCTTCAAACGCCTGTTTCAGGTTAACGATGTTCCGGTTTTCACAAAATACCAGCGGCACCACCAGCCAGTAGTTCCTGGTTCCGACCTGGCCGTCGGCACGGTGATATCCCAGGAACTGGCGCTGCTTCCAGGCCGAAACATCGGGAGGTGTCCAACGATACTCTTCCGATTTTTCATGGAACGGCGCTGCCTGGTGATGAATATTGCCGACCGTGAGCAGTTCTCCCCGCTTGATCGGCTTGAAGGCTTTGCCGACCAGCACACCGTACATAACGACGTCGCTTCCAACCCCAAGATCTTGACTGGCGAACTTGTGTTTGGCGGGAACACTCGAAACTAGAGAGTACGCAGCTCCCGTGTGCTCCACGGTCTGACCTTGCTTCAGATCGATGAGCGCGATTAGGGCATTGTCTCGGGGATCGAGTTGTAGGACCTGTTTCTGCATTTCGCACAATGTCCGCTGTCCGATTGTATGACACGCCCGTCAGCGCCAGAAATAGTGGTGAGCGTCAATCAGCATGGTTAGGAGTATGAAAAATCCTCAGGAATAGTTCACGACCTGCTGCCGCGACTCGCCGAGTCCTTCAATTCCCAATTCGACCACATCTCCGGCTCGCAGATACTGCGGCGGCTTCATGCCCAATCCCACGCCGGCCGGAGTTCCGGTGCTGATCACATCGCCCGGAAGAAGGGTCATGAACTCGGTCACGTAGGAAACCAAGGTTGCGACATCGAAAATCATGTTCGCCGTGGAACTGTTCTGCCGCGTTTGACCATTCACCTTCAGCCACATTTTGAGATTGCCCGGACCAGGAATTTCGTCCCGAGTGGCCAGAAACGGGCCCAGCGGAGCGAACGTGTCGGCGCTCTTGCCTTTCACCCATTGTCCTCCGCGGTCTTTCTGAAACGCTCGTTCGGAGTAATCATTGTGCAAAACGTAGCCAGCGACAAAATCAAGCGCCTTATCTTTCGGCACGTAGAGCGCCTGTTTCTTGATAACCACCGCCAGTTCAACTTCCCAGTCAACCTGGGTCGCATTTTTTGGAATGACTAGATTATCGTTTGGCCCAACCAGCGCCGTAGTTGATTTGAAAAAAATCACCGGCTCTTTGGGAATCTGGGCCCCGGTCTCGGCCGCATGATCGCGGAAGTTAAGGCCGATGCACACAATCTTGCTGGGCCGGCAAACCGCAGAACCCAAGCGCATCGAAGGGGAGACTCGCGGAGCGGATGCGGCATTATTTTTCATCCAAGCTGCCAGCGCCTCCAGACCCCCGCCCCGAAAGAACGCCTCGTCGTAGTCCGCTCCGAAGCCAGAGACATCGAGGCGGGTTCCGTCGCCCAAAAGAGTCCCAGGCTTCTCTTTACCAAGTTCACCATGCCGAATCAGTTTCATGCTGTGTCGCTCCAGGAGCAGTCGTGATCGCTAAAGTGCGAACGAACAGAATACCGGAGGCGCGGAGATTCAGGAACCACCGAATTGAAAAACTTCGCGCCCGGTTGGACTTGCCATCCACGGGACGCGCAGCTAGCATCTGTGGACATCGGAGAAATGCCGATCATGATATCGCACCCCTCACGTCGTGAATTCCTCGGCTGCCTGGGGGCCCTGAGCGCTTACGGTCTTACTGCGCTTCCGGGAGCTGCAACAACAGGTGTGGATTTGTCGAACTCTCCTTTCCGAATCAGCGCCATTAACGATGAGATCTCGCAGGATTTCGGGCGGGCATGCGAGGTTGCCTCGCGTCAGTTTGGCATGAGGTGGATTGAGCTTCGCGGCATGTGGAACAAGAACATAATGAACCTGGATTCGAACGAGGTCGCCGAGTCGCGGCGCATCCTTGAGAAGTACAACCTCCGGGTCACCGACATTGCCAGTCCGCTATTCAAGGTGGACTGGCCAGGAGCGCCGAAATCCAGTTTCAGCCCCAAGCACGACCAATTCCACGCCGATTTCACTTTCGAGCAGCAGGGCGAGGTCCTGGAAAAGACCCTGGATTTGGCAAAGACCTTCGGCACCGACCGCGTCCGCTGCTTCGATTTTTGGAGGCTGGACGATCCCAAACCGCATCGCCTGGCGATGAACGAGGAGCTGCGCGACGCTGCCGAGAAAGCCGCAAAAAAAAGAATTGTGCTCGTACTTGAGAACGAAGCTTCGTGCAATACGGCTACCGGCGCCGAGGCAGCAGAGGTGCTCCGCGCAGTGCAAACTCCGTCGTTGATGTTGAACTGGGATCCCGGAAACGCGGCTTCGATTGGAGAAAAGGCCTTCCCCGACGGATACGCCGCATTGCCAAAAGACCGCATCGGACATTGCCACTGCAAAGACGTGGTGAAGAAAGATCACGGTTATGAATGGGCGGCGATGGGCCTAGGCCTGATTGATTGGGTTGGACAATTCAAAGCTCTGAAGAACGACGGCTACCACCACGCTGTGAGTCTTGAGACCCACTGGCGGGGAGCCGGGAGCGCAGAAGATTCGACTATCAAGAGTTGGGCGGGCATGAAGGACGAACTCCAGAAAGCGGGAGCGCTCTGATGGCTATCACCCGGCGAAAGTTCATCGAGTACTCAGCCATCGCGGCCACAGCTTCTCCGCTGCTCGGGTCAACTGCGAGGATTGAACAACAGCCCCTCGGCTTCTCCACTCTGGGATGCCCCGCCTGGAACTGGAACAAGATTCTCGATTTCGCCAAGCAGAACGGCTTCTCCGCGGTCGAATTACGTGGGCTACAAGGGACGATGGATTTACCCTCCCGGCCCGAGTTCGCCTCCGGTCGCATTGAGCAATCCCGAAAGGAAGTCTCGGCACGAGGGTTGCGAATTTCGTGCGTGAGCAGCTCGGCAAACATGCACGACACCGATCCCGAAAAGCACGAGGCGCAACTCGCCGACGCCCGGAAATTCATAGACCTGGCGTCAGCACTGGGAACGGCTTACGTTCGCGTTTTTGGAAACAAGGTCATAGGAGACCGCGACGCCGCGGTTAAGAATGTTGCGCAGTCTCTGCATGCGCTCGGCGAATACTCTGGCCCAAAGAAAGTCACCGTGGTGATTGAATCTCACGGCGACTTTACGGATTCTCCCACTCTTCGCGCGGTTCTCGAAGCGGCTGACTCGCCGCATGTGGCGCTGCTTTGGGACGCGCATCACACTTTTGTTTCCGGCAAAGAAGAGCCCGAATTCACCGTGAGTCAGCTGGGTAAGTACATTCGGCACACTCACCTGAAAGATTCAATCCGGAAGGGCAACGATGTTCAGTACGTGCTGACCGGACGCGGGCAAGTTCCAGTGAAGCGTCAAGTGGCAGCGCTCACCGGAATCGGTTATGCCGGGTCTTACTCGTTCGAATGGGAAAAAGTTTGGCATCCCGAACTCGAAGACCCAGAGATCGCCTTCCCAGACTATGCTCGCGTAATGCGCGAGTATCTCGCTGCGGCCGGCTTGAGGTTTGACGCACCATAATTGTAGACCGCGATTGCCAGACAAGGGATTGCACCAAGGAGCGAACCGATGACCGATAGCACACGCCGTGACTTCATGAAAACAACCGCGATTGGAGCGGCCGCCCTCCTTGCTTCCCCGTCTCGCGTACTTGGCGCAAATGATCGCGTCCGGGTCGGCATGATTGGCGTCGGCGCCCGCGGGCAGGATTTGCTGAAACAATTGCTCGCGCTCCCAAACGCCCAACTGGTGGCCATTGCTGACGTGTACGGCCGCCGACGGGATGAGGCCCGGCAAATGGCGCCGGGCATCCAGACCCTCGACGACCACCGCCGCTTGCTCGAGATGAAAGACCTGGACGGCATCATCGTTGCCAGCCCTCTCCACCTTCATGCCCACCATTTCCTCGACGTGCTGGCGGCCGGCAAAGACCTCTATTGCGAAAAGACGATGACCTGGTCCATCCCTGAAGCCGAGCAGTGCCTGGCCGCTGCCGACAAGTCGGACCGCGTCGTGCAGATCGGATTGCAGCATGAAAGCTCCGGCGCGTTAGCCGACGCCAGGAAGTGGATCAAAGATGGCATAGTCGGCAAGGTCACGCAGGTTGAGTCGTGGATGAGCCGCAATTCGCCGCACGGTCAGGGGCAGTGGGTGCGGCCTCTGCCATCGGACTGCAATCCGCGGAACGTTAACTGGAGCGCATTTCTGAACGGGCGCGCTGACCAGCCCTTTGATGCCAACAGATTTATCAACTGGCGTCTGTTCTGGGAATTTTCCGGCGGCAATGTTACTGAAAACATGGTGCACCAGATTGCCTGGATCATGTCCGCACTGGAACTGTCGGTGCCGAGTGCGGCGTACATGTCGGGTGGAGTTTTTTCAGAAAAAGACGGCCGCGAAGTACCTGACACCATTGCGATCACTCTCGATTTTCCAAATGACACCGTGGTCACGTGGCAATCCACTTTCAGCAACAGTCGTTACGGATTGGGCGAACATATCCTGGGCAGCGACGGAACCATCGAGCACGTGGCCGGGGCAACCGACATGGTGACTGGCCGCTCGCAGGAGTTCACCCGATATTTTCCGGAAGCGGTGAATCGGCGAAGCGGCACTGCAATCACGTCGGAAACAAAAGATCAGAATCACATGGCGAATTGGATTGATTGCATACGCAGCCGCAAAACACCGAACGCGCCCGTGGAGATTGGCTACCGGTCGGCGGTTGCGGCGCACATGGCCAACCTGTCCTATCGCCAGCGACAACGAGTCACGCTGGAAATGGCGAAGGCGGCACAGCCGCAGCTCTGACCGATTTCCTAAAGCGTTCCCATTTGAGAGCAGCAGCACTTTTTCGCCAGCGGCAGCACGTCCCACTAAGGCGTGGCACATAACTCTATGGATTGTGCAAATCTTGCTGGCCTTGATCTTTGGCTTGGCCGGAGCGCTGAAGGCCGCAACCCCGATGCCAATCCTGTTGCAGAAAATGGCCTGGGTGGGAATCGTTCCCCCCGGCCTGGTGCGGTTCATTGGCGTGTGCGAGTTCGCGGGCCCGATCGGCCTGATTTTGCCCGCGGCCACTAGAATCAAGCCTAGCCTCACAGCTCTGGCCGCAATCGGCCTGCTAGCGATTATGGCGTTGGCGGTTCCATTTCATATCTCTCGCAGTGAAACCAAGATGGTTGCCGCACCCATGACTGTGGGTCTGCTGGCCGCCTTTGTGGTCTGGGGGCGATTGCGAAAAGCAGTGATCGCACCGCGCGTCCAGGCGCGCTGAATCGTGCGGCGCGGGATTGTGAAATACGCTTATAGTGCAGAATAAGCACTTGTGAACCTGCACTCTGATCGCGACCGGGCTGTCGTCAATCTCGCTGGATTTCTCCGCTCGTTCGGCGTTGGTCTGATGGGAGTAGTCCTGGGAATCTATCTTTCCCGCCTGGGATTTTCGTCACTTACCATCGGGATCGTCATCGCTCTCGGGCTGGCTGGCGCAGCGTCGGCCACCGCGATTGTGAGCTTGTTCGCCGACCGCTTCGGCCGCAAGCAGTCACTCCTGCTGCTCTCGCTTTTTACTGCGATTGGCGGCATGGCGCTGGCGTTCTCACCTGCGCTCCCCCTGCTGCTCGTGATGGTCTTCGTCGGCATGCTCAACGGCACCGGTACGGAGCGCTCCGCGTCCTATGCCCTGGAACAGGCCGTGCTGCCCGGTCTGGTCCCAGATTCGCGGAGGACGTGGAGTCTGGCCTTCTACAACGTTCTGATTGACGGCGGCGGCTCGCTGGGTGCTCTCAGCGCGGGCCTGCCGCTGATTCTCCATAACAGGCTCGGCTTCCCGCTTCTCACCGCGTACAAGTTCGTCTTCATGGGATACTCGGCGCTCTATCTGGCCACAGCCGGACTTTACACGTTCCTGTCGCCAGCCATCGAGGTCGCGGCCTCAACTGGAAGGCCACGCGCCACCAGAATTGCCCCCGAAACCAGGAAGGTTGTAACCCATCTCACCGCTCTGTTTTCGCTCGACGCTTTCGGCGGCGGCTTCCTGACCGACGCACTGGTCTCGTACTGGTTTTTCCATCGCTTTGGAATCGCCGAACGCGAGCTAGGAGTCGTGTTCTTCGTGGTGCACGTGTTGAACGCTCTCTCGCATCTCGGCGCCGCATGGCTGGCCCGCCGCATCGGCCTGCTCAACACCATGGTCTTCACCCATTTGCCGTCCAGTGTTTTTCTGATGGCTGTGCCCTTTGCGACTTCGTTCAAGTGGGCGGTCATACTCTTCTTTTGCCGCGAGGCCCTGGTCGAGATGGACGTCCCCACCCGGCAATCCTATGTGGCAGCTTTGGTGAAACCGGCAGAGCGAACCTTCACCAGCGGAGTCACCAATCTTGCGCGCAACGTTTGCTGGGCGGTTGGCTCGGCCACGGCAGGGGTGGCGATGCAAGTGTTTGGGTTTTCTACTCCCCTGTTCATCGGAGGCGGCGCCAAGATAGCGTATGACGCTCTGCTCTACAAATCCTTCCGCCAGTTAAAGCCTCCCGAAGAGACGGCGCGGTCGTCGGGATGAATTCCAGGTTTTACGGGCACTGGACGTACGAAGCATCAAGTTGCGCGATCGACGCGCACCCGAGAAGTCGCAGGGTACGCTCCACGTCCTCGCGCAGAATTTCGAGCGCTCGAGTCACACCGGGCTGTCCAGCCGCCGCCAGACCATACGCATAAGCGCGGCCGATCAACACCGCGCGCGCGCCCAGGCAAATTGCTTTGACGATGTCGGTTCCCCGCCGGACGCCTCCATCCATAAGCACTTCGACCCGGCCATTCGCCGCCGCCACCACTTCCGGCAGCGCCCGGATCGATGCCGAAACGCCATCCAACTGCCTCCCGCCGTGATTGGAAACTGAAATTGCCGCCGCGCCTTCATCCACCGCGCGGCGCGCGTCTTCTGCGGTAAGAATCCCCTTAATCACGATCGGGCCTGTCCAGCTTTGCCGAATCCAGCGAATGTCTTCCCAGGTCACGACCGAGCGCCGCAGAGCCGTGCCCACGTCAAGCATAGGCATTCCGCCTTGGCCGGGCACAACCACGTTTTCCAGTTTGGGTACTCCGCCGTCGAGGAGAAAAGACGTCAGCCATCCCGGATGGGCCAACAGTTCCGGCAAGAACGGAAGTTTGGCAAAAATGCTCCCCGTCAGAAGCTCGGTCATGCCGTTGCGCGGATCGCGCTCGCGCAAGCCTGCTACCGGAGTATCAATAGTGATGACGAGCGCTGAGAACCCGGCTTTGCGTGCCCGCTCAATGGCTCCCTCCGCCACTTCCCTGCCTCCAACCAGATAAAGCTGATACCAGGCGAATCCCTTCGTGCCAGCCTTTACATCCTCCATCTTGTGGCCTGAAATGGTGGAGAGGATGTATCCCGTGCCCGCCTCGCCCGCGGCGCGGGCAGCTGCAATTTCTCCGCCGGGATGCATCAGCCGGCTGTATCCAACTGGCGCAAGCATGGCGGGAAATGAGATTTCCGTGCCCAGTACACGCGTCCGCAGATCACACTCGCTCACCGCAACCGCATGGCGCGGGCGGAAAGTGATGGCTTCGAAAGCGCGGCAGTTTTCGCGCAGCGTGACTTCACCCTCCGCTCCGCCGTCCAGATAATCAAAAACCGCCCTGGGCACACGCCGCCGGGCAATCTGCCGAAGGTCAGCGATGTTCACCACCCGCGAAGGCCTAAGTCTGCGCGTCATTGTCATTGAGATGGCTGTTGCATCATTTCCCACACTTGAGTTCGACATCAAGGGTGATCTGAATTTCGTTTCCGGCAACCCCGGTGTGCGCCTAGCCTGGTTTGGATTATCAGGAAATCTGTCGCAGGCGTCAAAGAGCGGGACGCAGGGAGAGCGCAAACAGTACATCAAGGTCAGCGGACTGGCCCGTGAGGCCTAGAGCCTGAAGCCCACAGCCCGAAGTTCTCAGTGACAATCGCCCTTGCCGGAATCGTTAAATGTCTTCCCTTCTTCCGGAACAAACTGCCAGTCGTAGCTCTTGGGATGCAGTGTCAGCTTTAGGACGCCAAAAGTGTCGGCTTGCCGGGATTCACTATTGGGTTTGGGAGTGGTAAAAAACCGGTGCGAGTTCTTCCCGCCGGTGCCGACGACGAATTCGCGGATCCCATGCTTGGGGTCGGCGTTCCCGTCGGGATCCTGAGGCGTAAAGCGCTCGTAGTCGTGATCGTGCCCATTGATGACCACATCCGCGCCGGCATGGTACAGCATCTGCCACAGTGCTTTCATTTGCGGATCGTTCCCATGGGCCAGGCCTGAACTGAACAGCGGCTTGTGGAAATAGGCCAGCGTGCATCCCGCGGGATGCTGGGTCAGATCCTCTTGCAGCCATTTCCCTTGCGGAGACGCTTCGTCGCAGCCTCCAACCTCTGCGCATTCGCTGTTCAGAGCAATGATGTGCCACTGCCCGAGATCGTAACTGTAATATGCCTTCGTCGGGTCTCCCGCGACCGCACCGAAATAGCGCGTATAACCAGTCGCGCCGCCGCTGTGGTACTCGTGATTCCCCGGCGCCGGCCGTGTCCGATCCTTGAAGGGTCCCCATGTCGGTCCGTAGCAGTTGGCGAACTGCTCATCACTTCCATCCGGATAGGCCAGGTCCCCCGCTGCAAAAACCGTGCCCGGAATTTTCTCAATCAGCTTCGCAGTGGCATATGCGCCCGCAAGATCATCACAACTGGCAATGTCGCCCGCGCCCACCAGGACCGGGTCGGAAGCCTCATCGCGGACGGCGCCTACCACCAATACTTCGAATTGCCCCGAATCCGCTGTGGAGAGGAACAACTGGTGCGTTTTAGGATCAAGCGCCATGGTCTTCGCCCGCGGCGCGGTCTTCACACTCTCCACCACTGAATACTTGTCGGGACTGTCCTGATGAACCACAGTAATCGTGCCTTCGCCGTTGGAGTTGAAAATCAGGCGCGTCTTTGGGTCAAAGGCAGTCGCGTCCACGTGATCGCCAATCGGCAGTGTAGTGATGATCTTTCCGGTGTCCGCGTTCATCACCGCCATCACCTTGCTCCTGCAGCCAATGAACAACCGACGGTTGGGGCGATCCATGGCCATACTGGAAGGCGATTGGCAAGGTGCGGTTGGCCAGCGCTGTTCGACTTTGAGCTTGCGGGAGTCGATCTTCACGACCAGGCTCTGGTCTTCCAGATTGTCGAAGACATGTCCCGCGCCGTCTGCGGCGGCAAATTCGGGGCCGCCGCCCAGATCGATTGTGCCGGCCACTCTCCCGTCAGCAGCCTGGAGCACGGTTGCGCTGTTGCCGTCCCCATTAAATGCAAAAACTCGCGAGGTGGCAGGATCGTAAATGATTGCGTCGGGTCCTTTGCCGGTCGCCACATGCCCGATGGTCTTGAGCGTCTTCAAATCGAAAATGGTGACCTTCGACGACTTGCCGTCACTGACAAAGCCGCGGCCCAACTCGGGAGCGATGGCGATCCCGTGCACGCCCAGGGTGTTGGGGACCTTGCCGACGATGGCGCCCGAATCGACATCCAGCACCTCAACCTGAGTTCCGTGAGAGACGTATAGACGACGACCAGCTTCATCAACGATGAGGTAGTCCCAACTGCCCTGACCGGGGATCGGGATCTTCTTGACCACTTGATAGCCCGGGGTGGACTGAGCTGACGCGGCAAGAATGTTCAGTAACAAAGCGAAGAGAAAGATAACTAGATTCTTCAGTCGATCCTCCTGCGAAAAATGTCGTGCCGGTCATCTTCAACGGAAAGCTGCGTACCGGTGTGACACAAGCCACACTTATTCCAGACACGGGGAGCACCCACACTGCGACGCTCTCTCGGCTGCGAGGTCATTTTGCTTCACTCGCCAGCGTGTACCTCAGGCCGAACTCATAGCTGGGTTTGTAGTACTCCCGCTGAATCGGGAATCGCGGACTGCCCTGATAGAAACCAAAGACTTCATTGGTGAGATTCAGGCCGGAAACAATGAGTTGTAATCCGCGATACATGCGGAAGCTGCCCTGCGCGTCCACCTGCGTGTGCGCATAGAGATAGACATCGCCGAGAGGACCCTTAATTCCAAGGGGCACCGGATTCGGAGAACCGTCGGGGTTCAGGTTGAAGTAGTTGTACTGAAAAATATTCGCATCGTTGTGGGAAACGCCGAGCCTCGCCGAGAGTCGGCCACGATCGTATGTGGGACTGATGTTCCAGCTATTCGGGGCCTGTCGCTGCAGCGCGGGGCTGTCGGTGCGAAGCGGCACATTGTCAACTTTTGAGTTGGTGTAGCTGTAGTTCGCGGAGATTCCGGCGCCACCCAACAAACCCGGCAAGAAGGTGAGATGTTGTTGATACGCGATCTCAAATCCCCACAAGTGGGCATTCGTGCCGTTGACTGGCTGGGTTTGGGTGAATCCGGCATAGGGCCCGGAAGCCACGATGCTGTCCACGGAATAAATCGGATCGGTAAGCTGCTTGAAAAAGAACCCACCCTGGATTACGCCCAGCGGTTTTAAGTACTGCTCAAACAGAAGATCGTAGTTATTGGCGTGTGTCGGCTTCAGATCAGGGTTTCCGACGCTCGTCTTTTGATTGAAAATATCCACACCGAAAGTGGGCGGCAAGTCGCCGAAGTTTGGGCGCGCGATTCCGCGGCCATAGGCCACACGAACAGCAGAATCGTGTCCCAGCCCAAACCGAAGTTGGACGCTCGGTAGAACATCGAGATAAGAAGGATTCCTTGTCAGTTGACTAATTCCATTCGTAACACCCTGGCAGCCGGGATCGGTCGAGTTGGGCGTGCAGATGTTGCCGTTGGAATCGTAAAACACCTGATAGCCCAACAGGTTCTCGTTGGTGTTCTCAAAACGCACGCCCGTCTGCAAACGAACCCGTCCGAACTGCAACGTGTTCATCGCATACCCTGCCGAGACGCGCTCAATAATGTCGTAGTTGTTGGGAAAACTGTTTTGCACAGTTGCGGTAATGTCCGGCGTAAAGAAGCTGGGATTGCTATCGAAGAACGACCTCACCTTCGGATAATCAACCGTAGGCCCGAAGGTGTAAGACTTGTCATAGTAGTCAGAGTTGGTGAAGCTGCCCAAGAACTGCGACATCAAGGCGCTACTGTTGTTGGCGTTCCAGAGTTGATCGTTCGCATCCTCGAACTTGTGGGCATTGCGAACTTTGGCGCCGAACTCGAAAGTCCCGAAGTGCCCTCCCAGCGAGTAGTTCCGCGCCGCGGAAAAGGCCCCCTGCAAATTGAGCTGTGGGCTGTAGTTCTTGCTGATCTCGATGGCATCGCCCGGGCTAAGCGAATATAGACTCGGGTCATAAATGTTGAAGTTCTGGGGAATGAGTCTTGGCCGATAGGGGTCCGACCAATCCAGCTTGAAGAGAATTCCGCTCGGACCATCGAAGGTTGCTGTCGCGTAGCCGCGATCTTCGGAGCTGGCATGCGAGACGGAAAGGTCGTAGATCAGCAGCCATTTGTTCAAAGCGTGTCTGCCCCCGGCTTCCAAACTTCCGATGACCTCGACCGGGCGCCGAATCTGGGCGTTGAAGGCAACATCTCCGTTGCCATCACCCTGAGTCGGCGTTACGAAGCCGGTCTGCGGACTGTATACCCAGCGGTCGCCGAAGTTGTTGAAATGAGAGTACAGGCCGCGGATGTAAATGCTGGATACGTCTCCCAGTTTGTAGTCCACGGTGCCGGTAAAGCCGTAGCGAGTGCGGTAGTAGCGATACTCGCGAAGGTCAACCGACGTCACCACCGGCGAATTATTGAACACGTCTAACGACGGCTCAATATCGTCGATCCCTCGGCCGTTCCAGTCATAACTCCCGCCGAAGAGAACTCCGAGTTTCTTGTTTGCACCAAACCGCTGGCCCACCGCTCCGTCAAATTCTGAGAGCGACCGTCCGCCCACAATCGGCGTGTATCCGCCAATCCCGTTGAGATAGATCGTGGGTCGTTCCTGTGCTGTCTTGGTCACCAGATTTACGGAGCCGCCAATCGCGTCTCCGTCCTGATTCGCCGACAGCGTCTTGCTGATCTCCACCGAATCAACCAGGTTGGCTGGGATAATGTCCAACTTGATTTGACGGACGCTGGACTCCGGCGATGGCACGTTCACGCCGTCGATAGTTACGTTGTTCAGCCGCGGCTCAAGGCCGCGAATCTGCACATACTTACCTTCGCCCTCGTCGCGCTCAAGAGTGACGCTGGGCAGGCGTCCAAGGGCGTCAGCAATATTGGTATTAGGCAAACTGGTGATGACTTCAACCGGCAGTACCTGCAGAATATCGTCCGATTCCCGCTGGCGGTTGATTGCCTCTGCCTCGCCGTGCACCCGTTCGGCATAGACCATGATCTCTTCGCTTGAATTCACCCTGCTGGCTTGTGACCGCAGAAGCTCCACCCGGTTGCAGCTCGACTCGCGCGCCTTGCAACACGGCGCCGCCAGAGTCCACAACCCTACCGCTGATGGCGCCTTTACCAGTTTGTCCTGACGCGAACGTTGCCAGGAAGAAACTAAGAACCAACGCCGCTGAAAGTACAGCCAGCACGCTCTTCGAAGTCATCGCCCACTCCTTTGCCCCGACGAGTCCATTCCTCTAACGCGAGAGGGTTGGCCGGATTCTAGAGACACGGAAGTGAATGGATTGTGAACAGCGAGTGAACCGGTCGTAAAAATTTGCTTGGCTGAGGCGAGGACAATTTTGGTTTGTCCAGTCGGCCTCTGCTTCGGCCGCCTTTGCTTTAATCGCAGTTGCCTTTACAGCAGTTTTTCGCGCCTGTGCGGAAGCGGTGGAACTGGCAGACACAGCATCGAAATCCCTAAATTATGCGTTTTTCAGCAAGTTCCGAGTACAATTCTGCCAGAACCAAAGTTCCCCCCTGGAATCTCAAGGACTGAGGAGTGTATGCGTTTAGACCTCAAACAAGAAATCCGGCCACAATCCGAGGATTGAGGCACGCCGAGGTCAGGTGATCTTCGTCTTCGACGGCGACCTGATTTGGGGTAAAGGCGAAGCGCTCATTCTGCCGAACGAAATGTGTGGTCAGACATTCCTCCTGAAGGCGAAGCTCGATGCGGATATCCTTCAATACATCCGGTCTGCCCTTAACATGCCAAATCGCGCCCGTGAACGACAAATGTGCCTTCAGTGATCAGCTGATTCCGGCGGCCCACTCCGCCGTATAAAGTATTCCTCTGGAGATGGCCCGCGGACATTTTCAGCCAAGAGCGCCCTCTACCTTCAACAGAACTTTACCGCCTTGCAGTGCGTGGGTGACGGCGGACTTGATCTCGCGCAGCGGATAGGTCGCCGTGATTGGCACGGCCACCTCTCTGGTCGCAATCATCTTCGCTGCTGCGCGGATCGCGTGCGGGATCTGCCCGGCAAAAGCAGGATTGCCAAGGGAAAAGCCCCGGATGGTGAGGTCGTTGAAGATTACGTCGAAGGGGCTGATCGCCATGGGCGCGAAGCTCTGACCGGCATAGGACACAAATACGCCACCTTGCCCGAGAAGCTTCGCTAGTCGGCCGCTCGCATCGCCGCCATTGGCGTCCAGTGCCAAGCGAGGCCGTTTCTTGCCCAAAGCCTCGGCCATCTTACTTGGTGCGGTGTCCTCGTCGAGCAGCGAGAGATCGCAACCTGCAGCACGGACCTCATCGAGGACCTCAGCGCGGCGCGCCAATCCGACCATTCTTAAGCCCTTTTTCTTGGCGAAGCCGATAATCCATCGTGCGACGGACGAGTTGGCAGCGTTCATCGCAATCCAGTCGCCGTGATGCAACTCCAGGAACTTCTCAAGCAATAGATGCGCCGAGGGCGGGTTGATGCTCACCATCGCGAGCTGGCGAGGATCGGCGTCTTCCGGCAACACAATCAGGTCGGCGGCTGGAAGGACGAGGCGCTCCCGCCATACGAAGCTTCCGAGCGGCAGCGCAACCCGTGCACCGACTTTAATATCTCCTACCTGTTGGCCAATTTCGAGCACCCGTCCAACGCCTTCATTGCCAATCACTGAGGGTAGCTCCGGGCGAAGTGCGTAGAGTCCGCGTGCGACAAGAATGTCGCTGAAGTTAATGGGCGAGAATTCGACGCCGACCAGCGCCTGGCCAACGCCGGGCTTTTCGGGCTCTGGCACGTCACGATATTGAAGTCCCGTAGCAGGATCGCCATAGGTCGTGAGCACGACTGCTTTCATGATCTATCCCTTTCTCAGCTGCTGCTGATGGTCTTTTTGCGGTCGTCACTTGGGGAATGTGTCGCCGAACATCGGCAGGCCGCTCTGTGATTGTTCGCGCGTCGCCTCGTCTTGGATCACATCCCAGTGCTCGACCAAAATGCCGTCTTTCATCCGGACGATGTCCGTCACAATCCAGTTCGCAGGCTGGCCGACGTCAGAAAACCGGCCATGCAGCATCAGAAGGTTTCCTTCTGCCAAGATCGACCCGTTTTCGTATTTCATCGTCGCCGGTGCATGTTTGACCAAACTGAAGAGGCCTTCGCGACCGGGCGGGATGTGGGCGCTGTGTTGAATGTAGTTCGGTGACCAGAAGCGTTCCGCCGTCGCGTAGTCACGCTTGTTGAATAGCGTGTCGAAAGCTTCAAGGACGAGCGCTTTGTTTTTTGATTCAATCGTCTGACTCATTTTTGTTTTCCGCCTGTCTTTTTATATGTGGTGAGAATGTGCACATATAGACACAAAAAAACGCTAGCTCACTCGACGGATTTCCCCAACTACGTCGGCGAGGGTTATCCCATCGAGAGTATTCTCGAAGCTGCCCTGCGCTTTTTTTAGGACCGACGACATGCATCCTTTAATGTTGGAACTGATCGGGCATCTCTTGTTCACTGGATAGCCATGAATCGCGAATGTCTGAGGTGCCGCGCTGGCGCGATAAATGTCCAAAAGCGTTATTTTCTCAGGCGAACGCGTAAGCGTGCTCGCGCCGTTCTTGCCGCGAGTTGTAATGATCAGGCCTGCCTTGGAGAGTTTCGAGAGAGATTTCCTCACGAAGGTGCGGTCCGCATTCACACTTTCAGCGAGGGTGGCCGAAGGGATTTCCTTGCCGTGATAAAAACCAAGAGATGTCATGATGTGCGCTGCAACCGCGAATTGAAGGCTAGTGGCGGCCATCAGACCTCCTAACAGCATATGTGATGTTTAACAGCACATTTTGGATACAAGTTTTTGAAACAACCGGAAGTGGTCGCGACTTCGAAACTCAATTCATGAGATGAACCCTGCTTGTGCTTCCTCGAAATTCCCGCAGATTTCCTGAACTCTGTCGAATGGGCTGCCTCTCATCCGTCATACGTTCAGGCGCACACAGGCGCTCACAATGGTTCCCAAAGGAGAAAATCCAATGCAATTTGCCCTGCTAGTCTATGAATCACCGGAAGCTTTTGCGACGCGGAACAGCGACGGAAGCGACCCCTACACCGGTGCTTGGCGGGCGTACCATAAGGCCCTCGTCGAATCC
>WNFC01000677.1_pt1 | contig 34316 bp, 35 predicted proteins | sample 5400541 | NCBI WGS metagenome assembly WNFC01 (sample SAMN13153342, study PRJNA577476) | soil metagenome | isolation source: 120 cm saprolite under Douglas fir tree site 2 hole 2 replicate 1 | place: USA:California | collected 2015-04-18
GCTGGTGGTCGCCCTCCCGCAGTGTGCGCGCAGCGCAGATCACCCGCCCGCCCTCGCCGGCGAAGAGCCGCGCGATCTCGGCTCCGATGCCGCGGGAGGCGCCGGTCACCACCACGACCTTGCCGTCGAGCTTTCTCATTGGTACCTCGCCTCGGCCTGGGGCCCCAGCCCCCGGGCGACCCTGCGGCTCGCACCGCGGCCCCGCGGCTCGCACCACGCCGCCAATCAATAACGCCGTGGCCCACCCTGCGCAAGACCGTGTCCCCGAAGGGTGAGCCCCTGGGGATTTCCCCCGCACGCTTCCGGGAAACGCCCGATGGAAGGGGTCCTCCCACGACGCCTACAGTGGCCCCACGCTCACTCAAGGAGGGTCCACATGAAGGTCGTGTGTGCGTGGTGCGAGCGGCTTGGAAACGTGGTGGTGCTTCCCGACAAAGAACCCCAGGGCGACGCGATCTCTCATGGCATCTGCGACGAGCATGTCCTCGTCGTGCTCGCCGAGGCTCGAAGGGCGATGCCGCATGCGCGCGGCACGGCCCCGCGGCCCTCGTAGCTCCTCGCGGCCATGCATTCGTCGGTAGTCGGGCGGTCAGACGCGTTCGATGGCGGCCGGGATGCGCGGGGACGCGGCATGAGCCGCCTCCTGCTCATCGTGTCACAGGCGGAGCCGCGGAAATTCACGTATCTCAATTACATGTATGGCAGCGAGACGATCGAGGTGATCGTCGACCGCAGGGTGAGTCAGCGCCGTCAACACCGTGGGCTCACGACCACCGAGCGCCGGTGCGCGAATCGCCGCCGGCGAGACGTCACCGAAGACCTCGTGAACTTCGGCTGGGCACTGGTGAGGTGCTAGCGCCATGGGGCTTCCGGACGTTCGAGACCGCGATCTCACCGACCACGTCCCGCTTCTGGGCGGCAGCCCGAAGATGCGGGCCATTCTGACGATCATCGAGAACATCGCCGACACGGACGCGACGGTGCTGATCCGGGGGGAGAGCGGCGTGGGCAAGGACCTGGTCGCCCGGGCCATCCATGCGCGGTCGGCCCGTCGGGCCGGGCCGTTCGTGAAGGTCAACTGCGCGGCGATCCCGCCGGGGCTGCTCGAGTCCGAGCTGTTCGGCCACGAGAAGGGCGCTTTCACCGGTGCGCACCGGCGCAAGCCCGGGCAATTCGAGTACGCGCAAGGGGGCACGATCTATCTGGACGAGATCGCGGAGCTCCCGCTGGCCCTTCAGGCGAAGCTCCTCCACGTGCTTCAGGACTTCCGCTTCGCCCGCGTGGGGGGGCACGGGCTGATCGAGGTCGATGCGCGTGTGATCGCCGCCACGAACCGGGACCTGGAAGACGCGCTGACGCGCGGTGAGTTCCGTCAGGACCTCTACTACCGCCTCGACGTGGTGGAGCTGCGGATTCCGCCGCTCCGGGAGCGGCGCGAGGAGATCCCGAACCTGGCGGCGTGGTTTCTCGCCCGCTTCAACGCGCAGTACGGACGGCAGAAGCAGCTGGCGCCGGAGACGCTGATCCGCCTGAGCGAATATCCGTGGTCGGGGAATGTCCGCGAGCTCGAGAATGTGGTGCGCCGGATGGTGGTGCTCACCGACGGCGAGCAGGCGTTCGAGGCCCTGGTCGCACGCGGTCAAATCGGGCACGCGGCGGCCCCGCGCCCGGCGCCCATGGTCACCGAGAGCTTGAGGGAGATCGCCCGCCGGAGCGCCCGCGAGGCCGAGCGCCAAGCTCTGGCGGAGGTGCTCGAGCGCGTGCGGTGGAATCGCGCCGAGGCGTCGCGGATTCTCAAAGTCAGCTACAAGACGCTGCTCCGCAAGATCGCCGAGTGCGAGCTGACATCGCCCGCCCGTCGCGTCGTCTCGGTGGACGGGTTGGTCAGGGCATCCGGTCGAGCACCCCACCGGACGCGGCTGCCTGGATTTTCGCCTGGCCCGGTCAGGTAAACACCCGATGGGACCGGTGGCCTTCGGCGCGGTACACTCCTGCCGATGGAAGCGCGGCAGTCCCGTCAACACCCGTCGACAGAGATCGAGCAAGGCGGGAGGTGGCCGGTGGCCAACAACCAGGAGATTACTACGATCACGGAAGCCCGTCTGGAGACCACGGGCTCACGACTGCGCGAGCTGGTTGCGCACCTTCGGCAGCAGCGAGCCCAGCTCCGCGAGGAGTGGGCCCGGCTGATCACCGAGGCGAAGCTGCTGACGGCGATGACGAAGGAAGAGATCTTCGCTGAGGCGACCTCGGTGTACGACAACTACGTCGAGGCCCTGGAAACGGGCACCTACGAGGCTCTGCAGGCCTACGCGCGGAACCTCTCGGAACGCATCATCCCGCGGGGCGTCGAAACGCATGAGGTCGTCGGGATCGTGCTCCTGCTCCGCGACGTGCTCGCGCGCTCGCTGTTCGCCAAGTATCGCGAGGACTTCAACAAGCTGGACCGTATCCTCGACGCCTACGAGCCCGCCGCCAACCGCATCGCGGGCACGGTCGCCGTCGGCTTCGTCCAGGAGCGCGAGCGTATCATCCGCGAGCAGCAGGAGGCGATCCGCGAGCTGTCGACCCCCGTGCTCCAGGTCCGCGAGCGCCTGCTCATCCTGCCGATCATCGGTGTCATCGACCCCCAGCGCACGCGCCAGCTGACCGAGCAGCTGCTCCGGGGTATCCGGACCAACCGTGCCAAGGTCGTCGTGCTGGATATCACGGGCGTGCCATACATCGACTCACCCGTGGCGAACAATCTCGTGCAGACCGTCGAAGCCGCGAGGCTCCTCGGCGCGAACGTGATCGTCACCGGGCTGTCGCCCGAGATCGCCCAGACCCTCGTCAATATCGGGGTGGACCTGGGCAAGATGAACACGGTCGGCGATCTCCAGGGCGGCATCGAGGAGGCCGAGCGCCTGCTGGGGTACAAGGTCGTGCTGATGCAGGAGCAGACAACCGGGCACTCCGCGTAGCTGCGGCGAGGGGGGCTCATGCAGGTTCCGATCCTCAAGCAGGGCGCCTATCTGATCGCGACGGTGCAATCCGCGCTCACCGACGAGGACCTGAAGCAGCTGCGGGACACGCTGGTCCTGTCGGTCAGCAGGGTCCGGGCCCGGGGGGTCATCGTGGACGTCACCGCGCTCGACGTGATCGATTCGTTCGCGACCCGTACCCTCCGCGACGTCGCCCACATGATCAGGCTTCGCGGGGCGGAGACCGTCATCGTGGGGATCCAGCCGGAGGTGGCCTTCTCGATGGTCAAGCTGGGGCTCACGCTGGAGGGGATCGCAACCTCGCTGGACCTGGAAGAGGGCCTCGCCTACCTTAACCGCAAGGGGAATGGGTCCGACCATGGGGTTCGCACTCATCGCTGATGAAGTGCGAGTGTCCATCGACTGTGACGCCGACATCGTCTCAGCCCGCCAGAAGGGACGGGATTTGGCGTCGCAGTGCGGGTTGCCCACGACAGACCTGGCGGTCGTCGCCACGGCGATCTCGGAGCTGGCCAGAAACATCCTCCGCTACGCGGCGCACGGCGAGATCATCCTGCGACTCGTCGAGGACCACGGCAAACGAGGAGTCGAGGTCGTGGCCACCGACGACGGACCCGGAATCCCCGACCTCACCCTGGCCATGCAGGACGGCTACTCTACCTGTGGAGGTCTCGGCCTCGGCCTGCCGGGCACTCGGCGGCTGATGCACGAGTTCGAGATCATTTCCGAATTTGGCAAGGGCACGACGGTGACGGTCCGACGATGGAAGCGGTGAGGCCTGGATTGATCGAGTGGGCGGTCGCCGAGTTGGCCCGGCCAGGCCAAACCGAGTCCGGCGACCGCTACCTGGCGATGGCAACCTCGGATGACGCGCTCGTCGCCGTCGTCGACGGGCTGGGACACGGAGCCGAGGCCGCAGACGCGGCGAAAATGGCCGTGAGCTCGATCGAGCGTCATGCGCAACAACCCGTCATCGCACTGATCCGTGAATGTCACCGGAGCCTGACCGGGTCCCGTGGCGCCGTCATCAGCGTGGCCGCGTTCAGCGCGCGCGACGAGACGATGACGTGGCTCGGGGTGGGCAACGTGGAGGGGCTGCTGCTGCGTGCGCAGACGACGATGAGCCCGCGGCGGGAGTCGCTCCTCCTGCGAGGCGGCGTGGTTGGAGTCCACCTGCCGGCGCTCGCCGCGGCGATCGTCCCGGTCATGCCCGGCGATACGCTGATCTTCGCCACCGACGGCATTCGGAGCGACTTCCTCAACGAGCTCCTCTCACCTCGGGATTCACCCCGGACGCTGGCCGATCGCGTCCTCGCGGGCTGGGGTCGGCAGACCGACGACTCGCTCGTGCTCGTCGCTCGTTATCTGGGGCTCGCGACGTGAACCAGGAGCTCCGCGAGCTGACGCGACAGCATGCGCGTGCGCTGCTGGACTACCTGTCCGGGCGCGGGGAGGCGGCCCTGCAGGAGGCCTACGACCTCGGGAGAAAGGCGCTCGGGCAGGGCCTCGGCGTGCACGACATGGCGGCGATCCAGCATCGTGCCCTGCTGAAGTCTCTCCTGCGGGTGCGGACCATGAAGGAGGGCTCGCGCACGCTCCAGGCGGCCGGCAAGTTCTTCGTCGAAGGCGTCCTGCCCTTCGAGATGTCCCATCGACGGAGTCAGGAGGTCAACGCCGCCCTGCGCGAATCCGAGGAACGCTACCGGAGCGTGGTCGACACCGCCCGGGACGTCATCTTCACGCTCTCACCCGACGGAACGATCATCTCCCTGAACCCGGTCTTCGAGACGGTTACGGGCTGGGCCCGCGCCGAGTGGATCGGCAAGGACTTCTTCCCCCTCGTGCATCCCGATGATCGAGCCCGCGCCGCCGATGTCCACCGGGCTGCCCTGCAGGGCCAGGCGCCTTCCGTATTCGAGCTAGGCATCCGGGCGAAGTCGGGCGCCACGATTCCCGGCGAGGTCGTCGCGACGCCCCTGGTGCGGGACGCGCGGGTCGTCGGGGTTCTGGGCGTCGCGCGTGACATCACCGATCGCAAGCTCGCCGAGCGGGCGCTGCACCACCTGAACGAGGCGTTGGAGGAGGAAATCAAGCGCATCGCCCACGCGCTCCACGACGAAGCGGGGCAGCTGCTCGCCTCCGTCCACATCGGACTGGCCGAAATCGCGCGGGACCTGCCGCCCCACGCCGCGCAGCGCCTGGAGGACGTTCAGGGGCTCTTGGACAAGATCGAGGAGCAGCTGCGACACCTGTCCCACGAGCTGCACCCGACGATCCTCGACGATCTCGGCCTCCGGCCCGCCCTCGAGTTCCTCGCCGACGGCGTCTCGCGGCGGACCGGGCTCCAGGTCGGGGTCGAGGGGTCGCCGGGCGCGCGGTTGTCGACGCCGACCGAGACCGTGCTGTACCGCGTCGTCCAGGAGGCGCTGACCAACGTGACGAAGCACGCGCAGGCGACGCGCGTGTCTATCACGCTCGCACGGGGTGGCCGTCTCCTTCGCTGCGCCATCCGGGACGACGGCGTGGGATTCGACGCGGCGAGGGTGCTGGCGCGACGCGGCTCGCGCGGCCTCGGGCTCATCGGCATCCAGGAGCGGCTGCACGGAGTCGGAGGAAGGCTGGACATCATCGCGACCCCGGGGAGCGGGACCCAGCTGATCATGTCTGTTCCGGCGGAGGTGGACGGTGCCGAATCGGATTCTCCTCGCGGATGACCACGTCATCGTTCGGCAGGGGCTGAAGGCCCTGCTGGAGCGAGAAGGGTTCGCTGTCGTTGCGGAAGCCGGCGACGGTCATGCGGCCGTGCGGGCCGCCCGCGAGCACTGCCCGGACGTGGCCGTCCTGGATTTCGCGATGCCGCTGCTGAACGGACGCGACGCCGCTCGAGAGATCCTCCAGGCGTGCCCGCGCTCGCGTGCGATCCTCCTCACGATGCACACGGACGACCACTACGTTCTCGAGGCGTTCCAGGTCGGCATCAAGGGGTACGTCGTCAAGACTCAGGCGCCGGAGGACCTCGTGCGGGCGATCCATGAGGTGCAGCGAGGCATGATGTACCTGAGCCCCGGCATCGCGCAGACGGTCGTCGAGGCCTACCTGGCGAAGTCCGACCTCCCGCGCGACCCGTTGACCTCCCGCGAACGCGAGGTCCTGCAGCTCGTCGCCGAGGGAAAGTCGACGAAGGAGGTCGCCCAGCTCCTAGGGATCAGCTTCAAGACCGCAGAGTCCCATCGGACGCGGATCATGAGGAAGACCGACATCCACGAGACCGCCGGTCTCGTCCGCTACGCCGTCCGCCGCGGCTTGATCCAGGCCTGATCACCCGTCTACCCCCGCCGCTTTCGGGCGGATGCCGTCCTTTCTCGTCGGCCTCGTGACGGTGAGCCTGCTCCTCGTGCTCGCGACCGGGCTGGTGCAGTGGCGGACACCCGACGGCACCCTCCGCGCAGTGCTCGTTGGCCAGATCGCCGGCCCCGCCGAAGGTATGAGGTTCCGGTAAGGGCCTGTCGCTCCGCCTCACTCCAGCGTGACGAAGATGCAGTTGCGCAGCTTGGCCTCGATGGCCTTGGAGAGATGGCCCTTACCGTGCGTGTCCTCGACGAGAAGGACCTCGCCGGCGCCGATCCGGCGCTCCTCGCCGTCGCTCGCGGTGATCTGAACGCCCGCGTCGAGGTTGATGATGTACTGGCGCCGTGGCGCGGGATGCCAGTCGAGATCGTAATCGGGCTGGACCTCGCGGAAGATGATGCCGGTGGCGGGGATCCGCTTCGAGAGCCGCCCGGCGCGGGTCGTCTCCGCGTACTCGACCTCGACGTCCTGGAAATGCGACTCGCCGTTCTTGTCCGCGTAGAGCCTGTGGATCTTCATGAGGGTCTCCTTCCCGTAAGGTGGGCCGATCATAGTGAGGCCGGGGCGCCGTGGCAAGGACACCGGTATACTCGCGGGAATGACCACCAAACCGGCAGTCGGCCTCGTCGCGGTGGCCGGACGGCGCCGCGTGATGCTGGAGGTGGCCCAGCGGTTCGAGCGCGAGGGATTCGCCGGGCTCTACTGCCCGAGCCCCGGCGACGGTCTGGCCCTGTGCGAGGCGCTGGCGCTCTCGACCCACGAGATCCCGTTCGGCACCAGCATCGCCAACATCTACACGCGCCACCCCCTCGAGTACGCGCAGATGGCGGCGTTCATCCATGAGCTGTCGAACGGCAGGTTCAGGTTTGGGATCGGCGTGAGTCACGGGCCGACCCACGCGCGTCTGGGAATCCGCGCGGGCAAGCCCCTCGACGACGTCCGGAAGTTCGTCGCCGACCTGCGCGCGCATGCGACCCAGGTGGGCGGGCTTCCACCGATTGTCCTCGCGACGCTCCGCCGCCGCATGGTCGAGCTGGCCGGCGAGATCGCGCAGGGGGTCGTGTGGGCGAATGGCGCGCGATCGCACATGGCGGCCTCGCTTCGCGGTCTCCCGGCGTCGGCGCGGCAGGACCCCGCGTTCTTCATCGGCAACATGGTGCCGACCTGCATCGACGCGGATCGCGCCGCTGCGGCGGCGCTCTTGCGCCGGATTCTCGTCCCCTACGTGCGCCTGCCGAACTACCAGAACTACTGGATCGAGGCGGGCTATGAGGAGGAGATGCTCGCGATCCGCGGCGCCATCGCGAGCGGCGAGTCCCAGCGCATCCCCGAGCTCATGTCCGATCGCTGGCTCCAGGACGTCACGCTCTTCGGGAGCGCGGCAGAGGTTCGCGAGGGCTTCGAGGCGTGGCGTGCGGCCGGCGTACGGACGCTCATCGTGGTGGCGTCCTCGACGCGGGGGGGGCAGATGGTGGCCGCCGAGGAGCTCATCCAGGCGTTCCGCTGACCACGGGAGGAAGGACCATGGGGCAGCTCGAGGGAAAAGTCGCGCTCATCACCGGCGCGAGCAAGGGTGTCGGGCGTGTGATGAGTCGCATGTTCGCCCGCGAGGGTGCCGCCGTGGTCTGCGCGGCGCGCTCGCGGGATCTGGTGGAGGAGACGGCGGAGCTCGTCAAGGCCGACGGGGGCCGAGCGGTCGCCGTCACCGGCGACGCCGCCGTCGAGGCCGACGTGCAGCGCCTCGTGGCGGCCGCCGTGAAGACCTTCGGCAAGCTCGACACCCTCGTGAACAATGCCGGTGACGGCGGTCCCACCAAGCCGGTGCAGGACTACACGGCCGAGGACTGGTTCTACACGATCAACTCGTGTCTGACCAGTTCGTATATGTGCACGCGGTTCGCGGTGCCCCAGATGATCACGGCTGGTGGGGGCGCGATCGTGAACATCGCCTCCACGGCGGGCCGGCACGGGCTTGCCTATCGCATCGGCTACTGTTCGGCCAAGGCCGGGCAGGTCGGGATGACGTACGGTCTCGCTCTCGAGCTGGCGGCGCACAACATCCGGGTCAACGCGATCGCTCCCGGCGCCATCGCCGGCGACCGCATCGATCGGGTCATCGCCGGTCAAGCTCAGGTGAAAGGGGTGCCGGTCGAGGAGGAGCGCCGCCGGTGGGTCGAGCGCTCACCGCTCAAGCGCATGTCGACCGCCGAGGACATCGCCTCGCTCGCAGTCTATCTGTGCAGCGATGCGGCGCGAAACCTCTCCGGCCAGTGCATCGCGGTGACGGCCGGCGAGCCCGCGCTCTGATGCGGCCGAAGGCGACCAGTTTCCCTACCAGGCGTTGCGACGATCCAGACGGTCTTCGACCCAGTCGAAGGACAGGACCGAAACTCGATAGGAAGGCGCGTTCGACACCGCGACTTCGAAGAACGCGCGGTTGTTGGGCGGGACATCGCGAACCCACGTCATGGTCTTGGTGATTACCGTGCCGGCGGCGTCGAGGCCCTCCACGAGCAGCTGCATGTGCGCGGCGCGCCGATTCGAAGAGTTGTACACGTAGCCGTTGACATTCCGCGCGGTCTTCGACCACTCCAGCCGGAAAGTCTGATCCAGAGACTCGCGCGTATAGGTCTCCGCAGCCTGGACGGGGGCGCTCGTCGGCGAGAGAAACGAGACCAGGCTGACCGTTCCGAGGAGCGCGCTGGCAATGACGCGGCGCATGCGGCCAGTGTCTCACGCAAGCGGCCGTCAGGCCACCTCGCCGGCCCAAGGCAACCGCCGCCGGTCGGGCGAGACACGGAACGAGAATTCGGGTATCTTCTGGCGCACCGGGGTACATAAGGAGAAGGCGCAATGGGATCGATCACTGGTTCGGAGCTCCTGGCAAAGTCACTCAAGGCGCAGGGTATGGACACGCTGTTTTACCTCATGGGCGGACCGATGCTCGAGACCGAGAGCGCCTGCATCAAGCTCGGTGTGCGGGCCATCGACAGCCGTCATGAGCAGGGTGCCTCGATGATGGCGCACGCCTACAGCCGCCTGACGCGCCGGCCGGGCGTATGCATGGCCTCCTCCGGGCCGGGCACGATCAACATGGCAACGGGTGTCGCCAACGCGTTCATCGACGCCGCCCCGCTGGTCGCCGTCGGCGGCTCGAGCCCGCGCGTTTATTTCGGAATGGATGCCTTCCAGGAGGTCGATCAGCTCTCGCTGTTCAAGCCGATCACCAAGTGGGCCACGCGCATCCTCGACGCCAAGCGCATTCCCGATGTCGTGGCGACGGCCTTCCGTCAGGCGACGTCGGGCCGGCCCGGGCCCGTGTTTCTCGACCTTCCCGGCGACATCCTGGGCGAGGTCGTCGACGAGTCCTCCGTCACGATGCCGGCCCAGTGGAAGCCGGCGCCGCGCGCCCACGGCGATCCGGCGGCGATCGCGGAAGCGATCGCGCTGCTCGGGCGGGCCGAGCGGCCGCTGATCATCGCCGGAAGTGGCGTGTGGTGGTCGGACGCCGCGTCGGCGCTCCAGACCTTCGTCGAGACGGCGGGGATCCCCTTCTACACGACGCCGATCTCCCGCGGGTCCGTCCCGGAGGACCACGACCTCGCGTTCCTCTTCGCCCGCGCCAAGGCGTTCTCCGAGGCGGACGTCATCCTCAACGTCGGCACGCGATTCAACTACGTCATCCAGTTCGGTCGTGCGCCTCGATTCGCCGACAACCTGAAAGTCATCCAGGTCGACGTGGACCCGACCGAGCTCGGCCACAACCGCCCGGCGGACGTCCCCATCTTCGGCGACGCCCGCGCCGTCCTGCAGCAGCTGACGACCGAGGCGCGGGGCAAGCTCGACAAGGGACGCTATGGCGCGTGGGTCGGGAAGCTGAAGGCGCTCGACATGGAGAAGGCCCTCGAGTCGGAGAAGGCCATGAGCTCCGACGAGGTGCCGATCCACCCGCTCCGGCTCTGCAAGGAGGTCCGTGATTTCCTGCGTCGCGACGCGATCCTCGTCGTGGACGGTCAGGAGATCCTCAACTTCGGGCGCCAGTCGATCCCGACATTCACGGCGGGCCATCGGCTGAACTCCGGCCCCTTCGGGTGCATGGGCGTGGGACTGCCGTTCGGCGTCGGCGCGAAGGTCGCGTGCCCGGACACGCAGGTGGTCGTCCTGCACGGCGACGGATCCTACGGCATCAACGCGATGGAGTTCGACACGGCGGTGCGCCACCGGATCCCCATCCTCGTCGTGATCAGCAACAACGGAGGCTGGACCGCGGACCCGAAGCAGGACAAGCCCGGACGCAATCTCGGCTACACCCGCTACGACAAGGTCGCCGAGGACTTCGGCGGGCACGGCGAGTTCGTCGAGAAGCCGCACGAGATTCGACCTGCGCTCGAGCGGGCCTATACGTCCGGCAAGCCGGCCGTGGTCAATGTCAAGACCGATTACAAGGCCCGCGCCACGACGGTCCGTTTCTCGGCCTACACCACCTAGCATCGCGGGAAGCTTAGGGGGCCGTCGAGGCCCCATGACAATGAAGCGAGCTCGAGGGGCGCCCCGGTTGAGCCGGGGCGTCTCCGAGCGATGGGGGCTTGGGGGGCCCGTCGAGGCCCCCCATGTAAATCGAATGGCCAAGGCGCTCGACGGGATCGTGGTGCTTGACCTCACGCAGTACGAGGCGGGGCCGAGCTGTGCCCAGATGCTGGCGTGGCTCGGCGCCGACGTCATCAAGATCGAGCCGCCCGGCGGCGAGCCGGGGCGCCGTGCGCTATCGGAGCGGCCTGATCAGGACGCCTTTTTCTTTCTGCTCCTCAACGCCAACAAGAAGAGCGTCACGCTCGACCTCAAGTCCGCCGAGGGACGCGCCCTCCTCACGCGGATGGTCGAGCGCGCTGACGTCCTGGTGGAGAACTTCGGCCCGGGCTCGATGGAGCGACTGGGCTTCGGGTACGAGGATCTTCGCCGGCTCAACCCCCGGATCATCGCGGCCTCGGTCAAGGGCTTCGGCAGCAGCGGTCCGTACGCCGACTACAAGAGCTTCGAGATGATCGCCCAGGCAATGGGCGGCGCGATGAGCGTCACGGGTGCCGCCGACGGGCCGCCCGTTCGGGTCGAAGCCGGACTGGGGGACACGGGCGCCGGGCTCCACCTGGCCATCGGCATCCTGGCCGCGATCGTCCAGCGCCAGACGACCGGCATTGGCCAGCGCGTCGAGGTCGCCCAGCAAGACGCGGTGCTCAACCTGGTGCGCATTCACCTGCGCGAGCAGTATGTGACCGGAAAACCGGTGCCGCGGCGCGGGAACCGCTCTCCCGGCGCCTCGCCCTCGAACATGTACCGCTGTCGGCCGTTCGGGCCGAACGACTACGTCTTCATCCACTGCGCCACGCTCGAGATGTGGCGCACGCTCTCGAAGATCCTCGGGCGCCCGGAGCTCGGCGACGACCCGAAGCTCGCCGACCGCATGGGGCGGGCCGCGCGGAACGACGAGCTCGACGCGCTCGTCGAAGCGTGGACCGAGAAGCGAACGAAGCACGAAGCGATGGAGACCCTGGCCGGCGCGGGAATCCCCTGCGGCGCCGTCCTCGACTCCGGCGAGGTTCTCACTGATCCCTCGCTGGTCGAGCGTGGCATGGTGGTCGAGCTCGACCACCCGACGCGCGGCCGGTTCCCGATGCCCGGCAACCCCGTGCGCCTTTCCGACTCGCCCACGGACGTGAAGCGCGCGCCGCTTCTGGGAGAGCACAACGCCGAGGTGCTCGGCCGGTGGCTCGGCTGCGGAGCCGACGAGCTCACGGCGCTCGCGCGGAAGCGCGTGATCTGACGCGCGCGCGAGGGGTCCGATTCCGGAAAGAATGATGGGTCGGATTGGCAAACCAGCCTGTCACAAGCCCCGGAAACCAGCCACGTAACCCCCCGGGAACAATCGCCATTTTTCACTGAGACCCGTGGCATTTCGCTTGCTCGTTCGAGAACATGCTGCCCATGGCTCGCACGGAAAAGCGCACGGACAAACCGTTTGATCGACCCACGAAGCGGGTCCTCATCATCGACGACGAGGAAACCATCCGGCAGGTGCTGACGGAGTTTTTCAACAGCTTCAACCACGGAACCAACTACAAGGTCGAGACAGCCTGCAACGGCGCGGACGGAGTCATGATGGTGCTCCGCGGACGTCCCGATCTGGTCCTCATCGACCTGCACATGCCGGTGATGGACGGGCTCCAGGCGCTCAAGCAGCTTCGCAGCATCGACACGACGGTTCCCGTGATGGTGATTACCGCGAGCCGCGACAGCAAGGCCGCCGCCGAGGCTCTCAACCGCGGGGTCTTCGCCTTCATCCCCAAGCCCTTCGACTTCGGCCAGCTCGACCATCTGGTCGCGCTGGCTCTGGCGGCTGGGCGACCCCGGCCGCCGTCGATGAGCCACGCGTGATGGTTCTCTGAAACGAGCGCGCAGTCTTTCCGCGCTACCTGATCAACCCGTAGAGCTTCCCGGCGTTCTCGCAGACGATCTTGCGGCGTACCCCGGCCGGCAGATGACCCAGCTCGCGGGCGATGTACTCGCGAGAATCAGGCCACACGCCGTCGGGATGCGGAAAGTCCGAGCCCCACATCACCTTGTCCTCGCCGAGCTCGTCGATCAGCTTCACGCCGATCGGGTCCGTCTGGTAGGTCGCCCAGCACTGCCGCTTCCAGTACTCGCTCGGCGGCATCGTGAGCGAGAGGTCCTTGAACTGATCCTCCCACTCGGCGTCCATGCGCCAGAGGACGTAGGGGATCCAGCCGATCCCGGACTCGCCGAGCACGAGCTTCATGCGCGGATAGCGCTCGAACACGCCCGCGAAGATCATCGACGTGAGGATGTTGGACATGTTCATCTGGAACTGGGTGATGTTCGACGCGAATGCTGACCGCGCCACCGGGAGCTCGACCTTCGGCGCGTCGGGGGCGTTTGCGCGCGTCGGATCCGAGCCGATGAGGATGATCTTGCGGATGTGGTCGGGCGTGTAACCGCCGACCGTGTGGAAATGCAGCGGCAGCCCGCAGCCGTCGATCACGTCCCAGAGCGGGTTCCAGTAAGGATCCCAGAGCGGTTTCAGGTCCGCCGAGTTGGCGATGTCGAGCCCGCGGAGGGCACCGCGCTTGACGACGCGCTCGACCTCGGTGATGGCCGCCTCCAGCGGATGGTTCGGGATCGAGGCGAGCCCGGCGTAGCGGTCCGGATGAGTCGAGCAGAAGTCGGCGAGCCACTCGTTGTAGATGCGCAGGACCTCGACCGCCGCCTCCGGGTCGTTCATGCGCCCCGTGGTGCCGAGGACCCCGTAGAGCACCTCGGCCTGGACACCGTCGCGGTCCTGGTCCTTCAAGCGTAGCTCGGGGTCGGTGACGCGGCGGATCCCGCGCTTGCCGTCCTCGTAGAGACCCGTCGATGCCATCCGATCGGAGCGGTGGATACGCCCGGGGATGTACTCCCGGCCCGCCGAGCCCATCCCACACGCGAGGCCAAGGCTGGCGCCCTTGTTGGTGACCCAGGCCGGACCCCGCGGCCCCTCCCTCGTGTACGGCATCCGTTCCTGGAGGGCCGCAGAGGCCTTGGACGTGAAGAGGTCGGGCGGAAGCCAGCAGAGATCGAGGTGGCAGTCGGCAGAGATCATTTCGTATCGCATGGCCGGGAGCGTAGCAGCAGCGAATTGACAAGGCAAGTCGGCGGCTCTAGGGTGCAGCGAGCGTCTCCGGGTCGAGCCACAGAGGGAGGACGGAACATGAGATTCAAGGGACGGATTGCGCTGATCACAGCTGCGGGCCGGGGCATCGGGCGGGCGACCGCCGAGATCATCGGTCGAGAGGGCGGGACCGTGGTCGCCGTCGAGCTCGACAAGGAGAGCCTGGATCAGGCGGTCGGCGCCATCCGTACCGCGGGCGGCACCGCCCACGGTCTCGCGGCCGATGCGCTCGACGCCTCCCAGGTTGCGGGCGTGGTGCGACGGGTCATCGATGAGCACGGCCGCATCGATGTCCTGGTCAATGCGGTCGGCGGCAGTACCATCATCCCGAAGCCCGCCGCCGCGGTGGACGAGCTGACGCTCGACGACTGGCAGCGCCTGCTCCATTTCAACCTCACCGGAACCTTTCTCTTCTGCAACGCGGTCGCGCCCGTCATGAAGCGCCAGCGGGGCGGCAAGATCGTCAACATCTCGTCGATCGCGGGGCGCGGCCTGAGCCCCACGAGCAGCAGCGCCTACGCCACCGCCAAAGGCGGGATCATCGCCTTCACCCGCAAGCTCTCGTTCGAGCTCGGCCCGTACGGGGTCACGGTGAACGCCATCGCTCCGAGCCTCACGTTGAGCCCGCGGCTACGCCCGCGCTGGGATCGGATGTCTCAGGAGGAGCGCGCTCGGGAGAATTCGCGGACGCCCCTGGGCCGGGTGGCGGAGCCCGAGGACCAGGCGCGCGTCATCTGCTTTCTCGCGTCCAGCGACGCCGACTTCGTCACCGGGGTGACGATCGACGTGACGGGAGGTCAGTAGCCGACTGCCTGCCGCGCGATGTCGGTGTCGACGAGCTCCTCGAAGCGGTGCGATCGCTTGATGAAGCCGCCGGCCAGAAGAATCGCTTGCAGCGCGTCGAACCCCGTCCGCGTCAGCACCGGATCGCGCGCCCAGGTGGATTGCCGGAGGTAGCGGTCGACGGCCGCGACGCGGATCCTCGGATCGATGTCGCCGAACGCGGGGGCGATGACGGCGGCGATCTCGGTTGCGCCACTCGACGCCATCCAGCGCTGCGCCCGGTAGAGGCCGCGGACGAAACTGACGAGGACGTCGCGGTTCCCCGCGAGCGTCTCCGGCGTTGCCATAAACGAGCTGAACGGCACCGGCCCGGTGGCCTCGCCCATCGAGGCGACGAGGTGCCCGGTACCGTCCGCGATGAGCTGATCGACCACGGGTGGGCCGTGCTCGATGAAATCGGCTTTGCGCGCTCGGAAGGCGGCCACCGCGTCGGGCGTGGAGAGATCGCGCAGGAACGTGACCCGCGTCGGCTCGACGCCGTGGCGACGCAGCACCGCCTGCATGCAGAGCCAGGGGGTCGGCGCGCCTCCGAACGAAATCACCGTCCGGCCGACCAGGTCCGACCATCCGAAGCCGGGTCGCGCTTCGCGGCTCAGGAGGAAGAACCCGTTACGATCGTTCGCCCCGGCGAAGTGGACGAGGCGTGACGCGCCGCGGTCGAGGAGCTCGAAGCTCCGCATGAGTCCAGACAGGGCGATGTCCGCGTGGCCGTTCCGGAGCGCGTCCACCGTTCCCGCTCCCAACTCCGCCGTCGCCAGCTCGATCTCGAGGCCCTCGTCCGCGAAGTGACCGCCATGGATGGCGACCGGCAGTGACGCGTAGAAGATGGAACGGAACGCTTCGACGACTCGGAGACCGGCCCGGCGTCACGACCCCGGAGTATACTCCCGGCTGATTTCTCACCGCCCCCTGGGATCTTTCTTTCCAGAAATCACCGTCGAGCGTCCTCTATCCGAGTGATTTTAATAGAGGCGAACCGTGGCACCCGCCTTGCGTACCAACTCCGGCGGTGCATACGGGACCCAGAGCGAACTACGCCCGGCCGTTGCTCGAGCGGGCCTACGACAACCCCGCGGCGAGAGACCTCCGCCGGCGACAGCGGCTCTACCAGGAGCTCGCGGTCCGCGGCGGCGTCACGTTCGTCATCCTGGTGTTCCAGATCGTCTTTCCCATCGAGCCCGAGGCCATCGCCCGGCGCATAGCGCTGATCGCGCTCTGCGGGCTCTTCCTCAACTGGCCGTACTACCTTGCGGCGCGCAGCGGGCGCGGCTACCGCGCCCAGGCCTATGCCCGCATGCTCGCGGACATTCTCCTGATGAGCCTCGGGCTCTACGTGGCGGGCGGACTCGCCGCGGCGCAGTACCTCGGGGTCTACTTGATCGTGACGATCTACGCGGGGATCACGTTCTCGAGCCGGGCCTGCCTCATGGCGACGGCGGCGGCGACGGCCAGCTACGGTGCGATCCTCCTGCTGCAGCACGCGGGGATCCTGAGCGCGCCGTTCGATCTCCCGAACGCCGCGACGATCGCCGCGTTCAACCTCGTCATCCTCAACATCGCTGGCGCGCTCACTGCGATCCTGGCGCGCGCGCTGCGTGACAGCCGTCGCCGCCTCCGGGCGACGGCTCAAGAGCTCGAGCGCTTCGTCGAGGCGATCCCCGACGTCATCTACGTGCTCGACCGCGCCGGACGTCTGAGCCTCTGGAACCAGAAGCTTGAGAGCGTGACCGGCCGCGGAGCGGAGGACCTCAAGGGCAAGCCGCTGATCGACCTGCTCGCCGAGGACGACCGCGATGCGTTCCGCGCAGCGCTGGCCTCGGGCCTCGAAGACAAGCCGTTCGAGGTCGAGAGCCGATTGGGTGGCGCCGACGGCGCCCTCACCGCCTACCAGTGGACGGGCGCGGCGCTCACGGATGAGCACGGCCAGGTGAGCGGTCTCACCGGCGTGGGCCGGGACGTCACGGAGCGCCAGCGGGCCGAAGAGGTTCTGCGCCAGCGCGAGAGCGAGATGCGCCAGCTCCAGAAGATCGAGGCGATCGGGCGCCTTGCGGGCGGCGTCGCGCACGACTTCAACAACGTGCTCACCGTGGTCATCGGACGCTGCCAGCTCCTGCTCGCCCGCTACCAACCCGAGGACCCGGTGTACCAGGACCTCGACCAGATCGAGAGCACCGCCCAGCGGGCCGCGAGCCTGACGCGGCAGCTCCTCGCGTTCAGCCGCAACCAGGCGTCCGCCCAGCAGCCACTCGACCTCAACACCACCGTCGCCAGCGTGAGCGACATGCTCGGGCGCCTGATCGGCGAGAACATCCGGCTCGCCGTCACGCTCGACCCGACGCTCGACCTCGTCATGGCCGACCCGGGACAGATCGAGCAGGTCATCGTCAACTTCGCGGTCAATGCGCGAGACGCCATGCCGGACGGCGGCCGCCTGAGCATCGCGACACGCAACATCACGCTGAACGCCGAGTTCGTGTCGGTTCATCCGGGCGCCATCGCCGGACCGCACGTGCTGCTCGAGGTCCGCGACACGGGCCTCGGCATGGACGAGGAGACGCGGCAGCGCGCCTTCGAGCCCTTCTTCACGACCAAGGCGCCCGGCAAAGGATGCGGACTCGGGCTGTCGACGGTGTACGGGATCATCAAGCAGCACGGTGGGTGCATCGCCGTCGAGAGCGCGCCGGGGCGGGGTGCGGCGTTCAGCGTCTATCTGCCGAGGATCGAAGCGGCGATTGAAGCTCCCCGCGTCGACGCCGGGCGAGGTCCGTTTCCCGGCGGAGAGGAGACGATCCTCATCGCCGAGGACGAGGAGGCCGTCCGGGGGCTGGTGTGCGAGATCCTGAGGAGGCTCGGCTACCGCGTGCTGGTCGCGGGTGACGGAGTCGAGGCGCTTGCGCTGAGCCAGCGCTTCCCCGACCGGATTCATCTCCTCCTCACCGACGTCATCATGCCCGGGATGGACGGCCGCGAGCTGGCCGAACGGATGCTGGCCGCGCGCCCGGACACGCGGACGCTCTTCATGTCGGGCTATGCGGAGCCGCCGATCCCCGACGACGTTTTGCTCCAGAAGCCCGTTACGCCAGACGCGCTCGCACGGAAGGTCGCCGAGGTCTTGCGCCAACCGCCGCCGCATCGTCGCCACGCGGTTGGCGCCGGGCCGGCGCTCGCCGACTGACTACAGGTCAACCGTCGCGGTTGACTTCACAGGTCAACCGTCCGCGGTTGACTTCGCGGACGGTTCGCCCATAATCCCTGGCTATGAAATTCTCGACCCAGAACCTCTTGTCGATTCGCGAGTGGCAGACGCACGCCGAGGTGTACCGGAACGCGCTCGAGGAGTGCCGTCTGGCCGACGAGCTCGGCTTCGACGTCGTGTGGCTGGCGGAGCACCACTTCTCGCCGTACGGCATCTGCCCCTCGCTCGCCCCGTTCGCCGGGGCCGTCGCCGTCGCGACGCGCCGGGTGCGCATCGGCACGGCCGTGGTCATCGCCCCGTTCGAGCACCCGCTGCGGATCGCCGAGGAGTGGGCCGAGATCGACATCATCTCGGGCGGGCGGCTCGAGTTCGGCCTGGGCCGCGGCTACCAGCCGACCGAGTTCCGCGGCCTCGGCGTCTCGATGGAGGGCACGCGCGAGCGCTTCGACGAGAGCCTCGAGATCGTCCGTCGCGCCTGGACTGAAGACCGCCTGTCGTTCACCGGTAAGCACTACACGGTCGAGGACGTGCGCGTCCTGCCGAAGCCGATCCAGAAACCACACCCGCCGCTCTGGACGGCGGCGGTCTCGCCCGACACCTACACTCTGGCCGCGCGCCGCGGGCTCAAGATCCTGACCTCACCGTCCTTCACGCCTCTCGATGTCCTCCGCAAGAACTACGACGCCTACCACGCCGAGTGGCGTGCCGCGCACGGCACCGACGAGGGCGCCGAGATCTGCGTCAACAAGATCATCCACGTCGCCGAGACGTCGAAGCAGGCGCGCGAGGATCTGCGGGAGCCCATCGTGTGGTTCTACCGCACGCAGGCCGGTCTGATCTCCGATCCGGCCGGCGCGCCGCCCGACCAGTACCGCTTCTATCGGCGCGTGCGCGAGAACCTGTTGTCGCTCACGGAAGAAAAGGCGCTCGATCAGGCGGCGATCACCGGCGACCCCGAGGAGGTCGCGGACAAGATCCGCATGCACCACGAGACGCTCGGGGTCAGCCACTTCATGGGCGCCTTCGCGCGCGGTGGCCTCGCCCATGACAAGGTCGTCCGCTCGATGCGGCTCTTCGCCGAGAAGGTCATCCCGAAGGTCGCCTGAGCCAGCCGTGCGGCTGACACCGGCGAGGCGCCCGCGGCGCGCCAAACGCTGATACACTACGGGGCACCCGGGCGAGTCGATTGCCGACCTCGAGAGGAGCCCACCATGACCTACGAGCTCGACGTAGAAGACGTCGAATACGTCCGTCACGGAAACACGCCGCTGCTGGCCCGGCTCTTCAAGCCGCGCGGTGAGGGACCATTCCCCCTGATCGTCGAGCTGCACGGCGGGGCGTGGTGCCGGGGCGACCGGCTGAACGACAACGTCATGAACGAGGCGCTCGCGAAGACCGGAGTGGTGGTGGCGTCGCTGGACTTCCGCATGCCGCCGGTGGCGCCGTATCCGGGGTCGATGGCTGACATCAACTACGGGATCCGCTGGGCCAAGACTCGGGCCGCCCAGTGGCATAGCCGCCCGGATATGGTGGGTACCATGGGGAGCTCGAGCGGCGGCCACCAGGCCATGCTGAGCGCGATGCGGCCGAAGGACGCGCGCTACTCGGCGGTGCCGCTCGCCGCCGGCTCGCCGGCCGTTGACGCCACCGTGCGCTGCGTCGTCATGTGCTGGCCGGTCATCGATCCGCTTGGCCGCTATCAGTACGCGAAGCAGCTGAAGGAAGCCGGCAAGCCGTACCCGGAGATCGTCGACCGTGTCCTGCCCTGCCACGATCAGTACTGGCAGACCGAAGAGGCGATGGCCGAGGGCAATCCGGTGCGGGCACTCGAGCGCGGCGAGCGTGTCGAGATGCCTCCGGCGGTCGTCATCCAGGGCACCAACGACGCTGCGCATCCCCGCCCGCAGCTCGACCGTTTCGTCACGCTGTACCGGCAGGCGGGCGGCCAGGTCGAGGTGGAGCTGCTCGAGGGCGAGTCGGAAGGGTTCATGACCAGGAATCCGAATTCACCGAAGGCCAAGCAGGCGATCGAAAAGATCATCGAGTTCGTTCACAAGCAGCTCGGGTAATTCTCACCGTCCGTTCGGGCCTCGGGCGGGATGGCGACAGTCATCCCGCCCGCGCTCGCCCGATTCCGCCGTCTTGACCACCCGCGAGCAACGCGGCTAAGCTCGGTCCGCTCAGCCGCGATCTCAGGATGGAAAGGACACCTACATGGCTCGATTCGTGACGGTGGCAAAAGCGGACAGCATCCAGCCCGGGCAGATGGTCAAGGTCGAGATCGACAACCTGCCGGTGGCGGTGGCGAACGTCGGCGGCACCTTCCACGCGTTCGACGACACGTGCACGCACGAGGACTGCTCGCTGGCCGAGGGCGAACTCGCACGCACGGTGGTGACCTGCCCCTGCCACTTCGCCGAGTTCGACATTCGCACTGGCGCCGTGCTCGCTCCGCCGGCCACCGTACCGCTCAAGGTCTATCCGGTTCGCGTCGAGGGTAACGACCTGCAAGTGGAGGTCTGATGCCTCAGACCATCGCGATCGTCGGCGCCAGCCTCACCGGCGCCTCCGCGGCGGCGACGTTGCGCGAGGACGGCTTCGACGGGCGGGTCGTGCTTCTGGGCGCGGAGCCCCAGCTGCCGTACGATCGCCCGCCGCTCTCCAAGGCGTATCTGCGCGGCGGGATGCCGTTCGAGAAGACACTGCTGCGCCCGCCGGAGTTCTACCGCGAGCGCAACATCGAGACGCGGCTCGAGACCAGGGTCGTGAGCGTCGATCCTGAAAAGCGGACGCTCGAGATCCAGGGCGGTGAACGGCTCGAGTTCGACAGCGTCCTCATCGCCACCGGCGGGCGGAACCGGCGCTTCCCGATTCCCGGTCTCGACTTGCCGGGCGTCTACGACCTGCGCACGGTGGCCGACGCCGATCGGATCCGCGACGCGATCGCGCGCGGAGGCCGTGCCGTCGTGGTCGGCATGGGCTTCATCGGCGCCGAAGTGGCGGCGTCGATGCGCCAGTGCGGTCTCGAGGTCACCGCGATCGAGCCCTTCAAGACGCCACTCTACCGGGCGCTCGGCGAGGAGATCGGTCGGGTGGTCGAGGGGCTCCACCGTGATCACGGGGTCGAGCTTGTCCTGGGCGACGCCGTCTCGGCGTTCGAGGGGGCCGGCCGGGTCGAGCGCGTCGTGACCCGGGGCGGGCGCCGCGTCGAGTGCGATCTGGCGGTCTTCGGACTCGGCATCGAGCCCGCCACCGAGCTGGTCGCCGGGACCAGCGTCCGGACCGACAACGGTATCGTGGTCGACGAGTACTGCCGCACGAACGTGCCGGGCATCTTCGCGGCGGGCGACGTCGCCAATCACTATCACCCGGTGTGCGCGCGCCAGATGCGCGTCGAGCACTGGCAGAACGGCGTGAAGCAAGGCGCCGCCGCCGCGCGCAGCATGCTCGGCCGGGCTCAGCCCTACGACGAGGTCCACTGGTTCTGGTCCGATCAATACGACGCGAACATCCAGTACGCGGGATTCCACACGGCCTGGGACACGGTCGTCGTGCGCGGTAGCCTCCCGACGCGGAAGTTCATGGCGTTCTACATGGCCGAAGGGCGTGTCGAGTCGGTCGTCGCGATCAATCAGGGGCGGGATCTGCGGCGGGCGCTCCCGATCATCAAGGCGCGCGTGGCGGTCGATTTGGCGCGCCTCGAAGATCCGAACGTCGATCTCAGAACGCTCGCCCCGGCGGAGAAACCCGGATGATCAAGCGCTTCTCGACCCTCTACATCGGACACATCGAGCTGGAGAACTGCGGACACGCCGGGACTCCCGCCGACGACCGCCGCTACTCGAACGAGCGGGTGATCGAGGCGTTCGACACGACGCTCGAGCTGGCCCAGACGATGGACGAGCTGGGGTACGAGGCCCTGTGGCTGGCCGAGCACCACTTCCAGCACGAGGGCTACGAGTGCATCCCGAACATCCCGCTGCTGGCCGTTCACATCGCCAACCACACGAAGCGCCTCAAGATCGGCTGCGGGTTCAACATCATCCCGACCTGGCATCCGATCCGGCTGGCCGAGGACTACGCGACTGCGGACATCCTGACGGGCGGCCGCCTGATCTTCGGTGTGGGGCGCGGCTATCACACGCGCGAGGTGGAGAGCTTCGGCAACCCCATGCTCGACGCCGAGGCGAACCGCGCGCTCTTCGAGGAGCAGCTCGAGATCATCCTGAAGGCGTTCAACCAGGGGTCGTTCTCACATCAGGGGAAGTACTACACGATTCCCCCTGCGGTGCCGTACCGCGGCTACACGATGAAAGAGATCACGCTGGTGCCGCGGCCGGTGCGCCTGCCCGTGGAGATCTGGCAGCCGATCGTGAGCGGCAGCGCCCGGGGGCTCGACTTCATGGTGAGGCACGGCATCAAGGGCGTCGTCTCCGCCACGGCCGAGCAGTTCGTCGATCGCTGGTTCCGCGACTACCAGGCGGTGGCGCGGCGCTACAGCCGTGAGCTCCAGCTCGGCGAGGAGCTCATCCTCGGGTTTCGCATGAGCATCGACGACACTCAGGAGCTCGCCATCCGCAAGGCGCGGCCGTACTTCGAGGAGCACGCCAAGTTCATGGGGCCGCTCGGGATGCTGCGCTACAGCGAAGAGCATGTGAAGGCGGTGGCGGCTCGCCAGCCCCAGTCGCCCACTGCCGCGACGATCGAAAACGGCGTGCAGAACCGCACCTGGCTCTGCGGCCCCGCCGAGGAGTTCATCACCTATCTGAAGGGCGTGGAGCAGCGGTATCCCGGGCTCGAGCACGTCATGGTCTCGTGCCCGCTGGGCACGCCGAGGAAGATCATGAAGGAGAATCTCGCGCGCTTCGCCCGAGAGGTGATGCCAGCGTTCAGCTAGCGGGGCGGGATCGTCGGGGCGATACCTCCCGGGCGGGAGTCTACCGGACGTCCCCGGCCCCTGATTGACTGGATCGCCCCGGCGAGCTATGGTCCGCGCATCGGCCTGACCGGGTCGCCCCCTGGGCGTGGGAGCAACGATGCACTTCCGCCCCGCTGCCTTCCGGTTCCCTCGCATGGTTCCCTCGGACCCGTACACGCGTCCCTAGGCCCCCCGTACCAACGGAGGGAAGGATCATGAAACGGTACTTCGTGGTGGCCGCAGTCGGCCTGCTGAGCGCTCTGCTCGCTGGAGCTCCCGGCGGAGAAGTCGCCGCCCAGCAAAGACCCTCGTCCCCGCCTAAAGCGGAGGCGTCCCAGGCAAAGCCGGAGGGTGAGATGCGCTGGGCGATCTACGTGACGCTGGCCCCCCAGTGGTTCGATCCGGCCGAGGTGTTGGGCCAGATCACGCCGTTCTGGGTGCTCTACGCGATGCACGACGCGCTCGTGAAACCGATGCCCGGCAACCTCATGACGCCGGGCCTGGCGGAATCGTGGACGGTGAGCCCGGATCAGCGCGCTTACGAGTTCAAGCTGCGCGAGGGCCTGAAGTTCCACAACGGCGACCCCTTCACCGCCGAGGACGTGAAGTTCAGCTTCCATCGCACCAAGGGCACCAAAATCCTCAAGGACAAGGTGCGCGAGATCACGGTGGTCGATCCCTACCGGGTGCGGTTCCAGCTCCACGAGCCCTTCCCCGATTTCATGGCCTTCTATGGAACCCTGACGACCGGCGCCGGCTGGGTCGTGCCCAAGAAGTACGTCGAGAAGGTCGGCGACGAGGGCTTCAAGAAACACCCGATCGGGCTCGGGCCGTATCGTTTTGTGAGCCACAACCTGGGCGTCGAGCTCGTGATGGAGGCCTTCGAGGGCTACTGGCGCAAGATGCCCTCGGTCAAGCGGCTCGTCTTCAAGGTCGTCCCGGATCCCACCACGCGGGCGGCCATGCTGAAGCGGGGAGAAGTCGATGTCGCCTACATGCTCGACGCCCCACAGGCCCTGGAGCTCCAAAAGGATCCCTCGCTGAGGCTCGCATTTTCCGGGGGAATCGGAATCGCCGCGCTGGATTTCCTCGACATGTGGGACCCCAAGTCGCCCTGGGCCGACAAGCGGGTGCGTCTGGCCGCCAACTATGCTCTCGACCGCCGGGCGCTGAGCGAGATGGAAACGCTGGGGGCCTCGAAGCCCACGGGGAGCATCATTCCCCGCGCCTTCGAGTTCGCGCTGCCCATCGAGCCGTATCCCTACGACCCCGTGAAGGCGAAGCAACTGCTGGCCGAGGCGGGCTATCCCAACGGGTTCGATTCCGGTGAGCTGCATGTGACTCCGCCGTTCTTTGCGCGGGGCGAAGCGGTCATGAATTATCTCGGGGCCCTGGGCATCAAGCTCCGGATGCGGCCCATGGAGCGCGCGGCCTTCTTCGCGGCCTGGGGAGCGAAGAAGCTGAAGGGCGTGTGCGTCTGCGGGAGCGGACTCTACGGCAACGCCGCCACGCGGATGTCGGAGATCGTGCCGAGCGACGGGACCTACGCGTACGGCGGCTATCCCGACATCGACGCGCTCTACAAGCAGCAGGCCCTGGAGACCGACCGCAAGAAGCGCGAGGCCATGCTGCACCAGATCCAGCAGACCCTCCACGAGCGCGTGAGATTCGGGCCCATCTTCGAATTCATCTGGCCGAGCGCGATCGGGCCGCGCGTGGAGGAGCCCGCGCTGATGCTGATCAACCCGTATCCGTGGTCGGCGCCTCTCGAGGAGGTGCGGCTGAAGAAGAAGTAAGCAGGAGAACTGCGATGACCGGACTCTCCTGGCGTCTCCCGCCGCGCGGAGGCGCCCGCGGGGCGCTCGGAAGCGCCCGTGGGGCAGATCACGATCGCGGCTCCCGTGTCGATCGCGCCGCGGCGGTTCGATCCCGCCGTCCTCCGCAAGGGCGCAGCTGTTGAAGGACCGCGTCACCGCGGTCGAGATCGGAACCGGGCGGGACTACTCGGGCCTCGGCGGGACCTTCACCCATACTTCTGGGCAGGTCGGAGCGGTCGGATAGTAGGACCGAGCGCTGGGACAGTAGTACCAGTACGCCTGCGGTGGCGAGTCCGGAGCCGGCGCTGCCTCGGGATAGACCGGCGGCTCCTGAACGATGACCGGGGGTGGCGCGTACGCGTAAGGCGCATACGCGTAAGGCGCGTAGGCGTAATAGGGTGGGTAGTACCACGGATACGCCGCGCCCCACCAAAATGCGGGCCCGACCCCGATGAAGACCCGCCCGTGGCCTCCCCCGCGCCAGGTGCCCTGGCTTCCCCCGCGCCAGGTGGTGCCCTGGCCCCCGCCGCCATTGCGCCAAGCGTCGCTCGGCACAGGGGCGACGACAAGAAGCGCGATAGCCAGAAGGGATGACGAAATTACCCTTCGCATGCTCCTACTATATCAGGTATATCAGGACGCCGACGTCCTGCGTCAGGGCGTAACGTAGTCAAGATCAGCAACGCGATCGCGGCTCGCCCGGCTCGCCGGCGATACTCCGATAGCTCTGAGGCTACCGTGCAGGTGGGGGAGGGGGCGGCGGTGGTCCCGGTGGCGATTGTCGCGGCGGCGGTCCCGGTGGCGACCCCGTCGGCGGCGGCGGGACTCGTGACGGAGCGTTCGCGGCGGCTGGACACCGGTAAACCTCGGCGTGAATCGTCGACATGTCCTCGATTTCGAACGAGAGCACCGCCGCATTCCCGCCTGCTTTCACGATCTTTCGCCGCAGATCCTTGATGGAATCATCACTCACCGCACCGACCCGAGCGCATCCCGCGGTCAGGCCCGGCTCGGTGGTGAGACGCAGGTGGGCCATCAAGCTCCTTTCGGAGTCCTGCGCCCAGGCGCTGGAGACCGAAACGAGCAGCACGGCCAGACACGTCGCTCTTGCAATCAGGACGTCACCCATCGGAGAGAGCCTGTAAGTCGGTAGAATACCAGTTTCCGGGGGCTACTTCGAACCGGGGGAAATCTGGACCCAGCCGGCCGAACGCAACGTCCAATCGCGATCGGCCGAGCGGCGATCCTCGTGGCGGCGCTCGATCAGGGGCGCGCGCGTCTGTTGACGCCGCTCGGCTCGGCGGCGATCAAAGATCACCCGCACGCCGCGGTCGCCATCGAACGCGTAGGCCAGGGAGTTGTAGCGCTCGGGAAGGTCCCGGGACACGATGAACAGGGCGCGGCGGCTCGGAGCCGGGGTCGAGCGGTGCGCGGGCCGCGACGGGATCAGGAGCGTCATCGCCCCAAGCATAGACTGGGACCGTCGAAGATCCCAAGGTTTGCCGTCGCCGTCAGGCTGGTCCAGCGACCCTCTTCAGGAGGTCGAGTTCATCGAGGACCCGCCCGAGCCCCAGGACCACACACGACATCGGGTCCGGAGCGATCTTCACGGGAAGCTGCATTTCCTGTCCAAGCAGCCGGTCCAGCCCCCGCAGGAGGCCACCGCCGCCAGTAATGACGATGCCCGTGTCGACGATGTCCGCCGCCAACTCGGGCGGAGTCCGCTCGAGGCAGGTACGAACCGTCTCGACGATTGTCGTCACGGGCTCGCGAAGCGCCTCACGAATTTCGTCCTCGGTGAGGACGATCGTCTTCGGGATGCCGTCGGCGAGGTCCCGTCCCTTCACTTCCACCGTTCGTGGTTCATGCTCTCCGGGGCAGGCCGAACCGAGCGTGATCTTGAGCTCCTCGGCCTGACGCTCACCAATCAAGAGATTGTAGTGTTTCCTGATGTGCTGCAGGATCGCCTCGTCCATCTCGTCGCCCGCGACCCTGACCGACGTGCAGAAGATGACACCCGCCAGCGAGATTACCGCGACCTCGGTGGTTCCGCCTCCGATGTCGACGATCAGGTTCCCGCCAGGCTCCTGAACTGGCAGCCCGGCCCCGATCGCCGCCGCGACAGGCCCCTCGACGAGATACACGTCGTTCGCCCCGGCATGCTTTGCGGAATCGCGGACCGCCCGCCGTTCGACCTGCGTGATTCCCGAGGGAACGCCGATCACCACCCGCGGCTTGAGGATCGTGCGAAGCCACCGCTGCGTCCGCGAAATGAAGTGGCTCAGCATCCGTTCGGTCATCTCGAAGTCCGCGATCACTCCGTCTTTCAACGGCTGAATGACGCGGATGTTGCCGGGCGTACGCCCGAGCATCGCCTTCGCTTCGGTCCCGACGGCGATGACCGAGTGGTCACTCTCGTGAATCGCCACGATCGAGGGCTCATTGAGGACGATGCCCTCGCCTCGCACGAACACGAGCGTGTTCGCCGTGCCCAGGTCGATCGCGAGGTCCCTCGAGAATGTGCGCAACAACGTTCCGCCCCTCTAGGTGGTGTTCACGAGCGCGCGATCACAGAGAATTCGCCACCAGCGTAGTGGACCGCGCGGGCAACCGGAAGAAATTTCTTCGGGCGGCGGTGGGCGGTAGGAACACTCCCTCGCTCCCGGGGAGCGTAACCGTCGAGACGGTCGAGGATCAGTCGGCCCTGCGCCGGGGTTCAGCTGGCGGTGGCGCGCACCGCGTCCAGGAACTGTTCGCCGGTGAAGGGCTTGTAGAGGAGCGCCGCCCCGGCGTCGCGGAGCGCCGTGTCCGCTTCCTTGCCGATGGGACCGGCCGTGATGAAGATGAATCGATGACCGACGGCGGTGCCGCGGGCCGCGACCTGACGCAAGAGCTCGAGCCAGTCGACACCGTCGAGATTGAAGTCGGCGACCACGAGGTCGATGCCGTCGCGGAGCTGCTGGCGAGCCTCATCGGCGCGGGCCACGGTGAGCGCCGTGCAGCCAGTGGGCTCGAGGTGCTCGAGCAGGATCTTCTGCACCGCTTGATCGTGCTCCACGATGAGGATCCGCATCCCGTCGAGACGAAGAGCCTGACCGCCGGTCTCGGAGAGCGCGCCGCTGGCGGCGGTGCCCACGGGCAGGTCGATCGTAAACGTGGCGCCGTGGCCCGGCCGACTGTCCGCCGTGATCTGGCCCCCGTGTTCGCGGATGATCCCGTAGGAGATGCTGAGTCCGAGCCCGGTGCCGGCCGAGCCCTTGGTGGTGACGAACGGGTCGAAGATCTTCGGTAGGACCTCGGACGGGATTCCCGGGCCCGTGTCCTCCACCAAGATCCGGACCCGGTCCGAGCCGAGCGCCCGGGTGGTGAGCTTCAGCCGGCGCTCCGCCTCCGGCAGCTCGGCCATCGCCTGTTTGGCGTTCGTCACGAGATTGACGAGGACCTGCTGGAGCTGGTGACCGTCGGCCCACACCGGAGGCAGGTCGGCCGCCATGTCCCGGTCCACCTTCACGCTCTCGATCCGGAGGTCGGCGGCCGTGAGGGCCAGCGCCTTCTCGATGAGATCGTCGAGCATCACGTGGCGCCGCTCGAGCGGCATCTGGCGGCCGAATGTCATGAGGCCCCGCACAATGTGGCGGGCCGCATCGGTCGCCTCGCTGATCATCTGAGCGTACTCCTTGAGGCCCTCGGGCGCCTGTTGCTCGAGGATTTCGCTCGCGCCGACGAGCACGGTGAGCGGGTTGTTGAGCTCGTGGGCAACGCCGGCAACGAGCTCACCGAGCGCGGAGAGCTTTGCGGCCTGGATCATCTGCTGCTGGGCGAGCGTCAGGCGCAGTTTCTGGTCTTCGACAACCTCCTGGAGGCGCTGCGCCGCCTGCTGCGCCTCCTCGAAGAGGCGCGCGTTATCGACGGCGTACGCGGTATAGGTGGCCAGCGCGTTGAGGAACTGCAGATCGGTCTGACTGAAGACGCCGGTGCTGCCGGGCCCGACTTCCTTCTTGGCGAGGTTGACCACCCCAACGATGCGCTCGGCGACGCGGAGCGGCATGCAGATGAAGGAGCCGCCGCCGTAGCGCGGGTCGCTCGCCCGACCGAAGCGCGGATCCTTCTCGATGTCCTCGACCACCACCGCCTCGCCCATCTCGACGACCTTTCCGGCGATGCCCTCACCGACCTTCACCTCCACCGGCCCGCGGCCGGCCTCCAGAAGCCCGCGCCCGACCGCGACGCGCAGGGTCCGGCGCTCGCGGTCGAGGAGCATGATCGACCCGATGCCGGCGCTCACCGCGCGCATGGTGCGCTCGAGAACGTGGGAGAGGAGGTCCTCGATACGCGGGATGCGGGAGGCCATCTCGACCACGTCGTTGAGGGCGCCGAGCTTGAACACGAGGTCCTCGAGACGCTCGGTCGAGGCGCGCAGCTCGACGAGCATGCGCCCGAACGCCTGCGCGATCTCGCCGATCTCATTCACCTGACCGAGTCCCGGCACCGCGCCGGTCGCGCCCTTGGCCGCCAGCGTGGACGTGGCCGCCGCGGGCGGCGCATTCAAGGTCTGCCCGAGGGCGCGGCCCAGGTCAGCGACCCGTCCGGTGAGCCGTCGGAAGAGGACGTAACCGAGGAGGGCGATCGCGAGGGCGAAGAAAATGCCGAGCTGGACCTCCGGCGACTCCAGCAGGCCGAACCGCCACATGAAGTACATGAAGATCAGCAGTGGCAGGATGGCGGTCAGCGAGAAGATCGTGCTCGCCGCCTCACGGAGCCTCACCGGACGGTCACCTGCTTTCGATCCACTGAAGATGAACCACGGCTGAGTTTGCCTCGCTTCTCTTAGTGTGACCGGGGGTCCCGGATAGTCAAAGCAGAAAAGGCTCGTGACGAGGTTCGGGCTGTTCCGAAAGCTCCTGAAAGATAAGGTGCGCCAGAGAAGGCCTGTAAGCCGGGTAACAATCCTCGCGGCGAAGGCCGTGTCAGATCGCGGACTTGCCCCCCCGTTCGTTACTGGCCTCGTCTTTGTCGTGTAAGCGTCGCCTCTCCCTGCACTCACCTCCCGCCGAGCCCCTGCCCCTCGGAGGCACACCGTGACGGACACCCGGCTCCGCCTGGCCCCCGAGCTCGTCCTGCCCGCGGAGACTGTCACGCAGACGTTCGCGATCCTCGCCAAGCGCGGCGCCGGCAAGACCTACACCGCACTTGCCCTGGTCGAGGAGCTGCTCCGAGTCGGCACCCAGGTCGTCGTCGCGGATCCGGTCGGACCGGGCTCTTCTGTGGGCTCCGCGTCGCTGAACTGGCCACACTCCGGCGGGAGGACGTCGACGTCGAGGCTGGCGTGCTGCGCGTGATCGGCAAAGGAGACCAGCAGCGTGAGTGCGTCATCATCCCGCGGCTGGCCGCGATCCTCGGCGACTATCTCGAGCGTGCCCGGCCTGACCTGATGGCCCGGGCGGTCAGCGGCTGGCTCCGGCGGTGTCGTGGGCGGTGGTACCTCACCGTGACGGAGAACGGCCGCCCACGGGAGCGCTCCACGGGCGTTTCACATACTCGCGGCGATCGCCGAGTTCGAGCGCGACCTCATCCGGGACCGGGTGCTCGCTGGCCTCCGGCGCGCGAGGGCCGAGGGGCAGCACCTTGTTCGGCCTCGGAAACATCAGGTCGACGTCGAGCACGCGCGCACTGGATCAGCAGGGCCCGTCATGATGATTAGAGGCGTCTTGGTCGCTTGTTGGGCAGCCTGAGTCGGTGGCACACGCCCCGTGAGATGGCAACGCGGTTGACGCCGCCGCTCGCTTGAGCGATGTTCTCGGTGACTTGTCGATGCCGCCGATATGGGGGACCGCGCCATGAAAAAGCTGGTTTTGGAGACTACCGCGCCGTTCCAGGGCCTTCCGGAGCTGGTCGCCTATGACGAACGCCTGTTCGAGAAGGAAGGGCTCCTCGTCGAATGGGCCGACCGCGACGCCGGCGTCGAGAAGAAGACCGAGATCGATGTCACCAGCCCCAAGGGGGTGAACCCGTTCACGAGCCATGGCCGCCTTTTCGAGCAGGGCCAGGCGGACATGTACAACGCCTGCGAGTGGGGCAATTACTGCCGCGTCCAGGAGACCGACGTCAAGAGCCGCCAGCTCGGCCGGCGCGCCATCGTCACCTATGCGGCGCTGGTGGTGCCGCCGGAGTCCCCGGTCTACACGGCGCAACAGCTCGCCAACCGGACCATCGGCGTGCCCTTCTATTTCGGCACGCACTACATCGCCCTCCACATGCTCGAAGGTTTCCTGCCGCGCGACATGATCAAGCTGTGCCAGGCTCCCAACGGCTCGCGCTTCCGCCTCGCCTCGATGCTGAAGGGCGAGGTCGAGGCGACGACCCTGACCGAACCCCACCTCACGCTCGCCGAGAAGAAGGGCTGCCGGACGATCTGCTCCGCCTTCTTCCACGGCACCGAGGTCGCCTCCGAGCGCGTCGATGCCGAGACCTATGCCGCATTCGCCCGCGCGGTGCGCGAGGCGGTGCGCCGTATCAACGCGAACAAGCGCGCGTATCTCCACTACTTCATCGATTACCACGCCAAGACCGACCCCGAGATCGCCGCGCTCACCATCGACGATCTCCGCGAGAGCCGCGTCGTGGTGTGCGATCCTGCGCCGATCCCCCTCGACGAGATGCAGCGCACCTTCGACTGGCTGAAGAGCTGGGGCATGCTGGAAGCGACGGCCTCGCCCTTCGATCTCGTCAACCTCGATGTGCAGGCGCAAGCGCACTCGCGCACTGTCGCGGCCCGCACCTGAGGCTGAGGGGGGCAGAGTGGTATCTTCCACTACCTCACCGAGCCCGGCGAGCGGGTCTATTTGGTCGCGGAAACGATATGCTGAGGTCAGCCAGGAAGATCAAGGAGGGACGAATGAGCACCCCGGTGAACGTGAAGAAGCTCGGCCACGTCGTTTTCACGGTGAGTGACATCGAGCGGAGCACGAAGTTCTGGACCGACATCATGGGTTTCCACGTGTCCGACCGCAACGAAATAGGGATGGTCTTTCTCCGCAACGCGTCGGATCATCACACTGTGGCGCTGGCGCCTGCGAAGACACAGAGCGAGCTGCCCAAGGAAGGACAGCCCGGCTTTCACCATTGCGCCCTGGAGGTCGGCAGCGTCTCGGAGTTGCTCAAGATTCGCGACTTTCTCCGCACCAGGGGCGTGGCGATCGTGTATGAAGGGCGGCGGGGCCCGGGGGGTAACCCGGGCGTCGAGTTCAAGGATCCCGACGGGTTCAACATCGAGCTCTATGCCTCGATGGATCAGATCGGCGCGGACGGGAAAAGCCGGCCGGCGGAGCAGTGGAGCCGGGCCAAGACTCTCGAGGAGGCCGTGGCCCATCCGCTGCCGGGCGTGACCTATCGATAGCTCGACGTGAACGAAAGAGAAACCTGCAGAACCTATTGAGCGCACACGCGATGCTGTGGGGGCGTCTTGGCGTCGGTGCCGCGCGGGCGGCTAGGCCTAGGGGTGAGGCGACGGCCCAAGAACGTCGCGTATGAGATTGCGTCCGATCATCCTCGACTTGGCCCTCGCGATCGCCGTTTGGACGCTCGTACTGTGGACAGTGCGTCAACGGCGGGCGCGCATGGCCGCCGACCCCTCTCCCCAAGAGGTGCGGAGCTACCGTCTGCACACCGTTGCAGTCATCTCTGCTACCGTCGGAGTCACATGGTTCTTCGCCTGGCTCATCAGTGACACCATCGGGCCTCATTGGCTGCACACCCTGTCGCTGCCGGCGGCCGTTATATTCATCGCTGTTGCCTCCCTCGTGGCCGGATACGCCGGTTGGGTCGGGGGTCCTTAGCCTTGCGGGATTGGGTCCTCTGCGGCCCCGTGAGCAACCGGGAAGATCGGTAACAGAACAAAGCAAGAGTGCATCCCCGTCTCGTTTTCCAGCAAGTCCGCCCCCCTCACACGAGCCCGATGTCCCGCCCTCTGCGCCCTTGAGGATCTTGTCCACGAAGGTGGCCGCACGATGGAACATGTCCGGCACGCCCGCTCCATAGGCCATGAGGCCACCTGCCCGAACAAATTCCGCGAAGCCGTAGATCGTCGACAGCCGGTTCTTTGCCGCGAGTTCCACGATCCGAGTTCGGTAACGGACAGTCAAGGGGTCCCCGATTACGATGAGCCCGTCGACTCGTTTCCTGGTCATCGCGGCAAAAGTGCCGTCGAACTCGCCCGGATCCCCGACCTCGAACGACTCAAGCTTCACGCGCAGCGCCTTGGCCGCGTCCTGCACCTCCTTCGCGCGAGCGGCGTGTATATTCTTTGGATTCCAGAGCAGCGCCACCAGCGAAGCTCTCGGCACGACCTCTTTCAGCAGTTCCACCCATTTCGCGGCGTACTCCTCTGACAGGGTGGACGCAGAAACCGACTTGATTTCTTTGTCCGTCTCGAAGCCAACCGAACCTAGGCGACGTTTGACACCTATTTGCCTGGGGTCTACCATTCGAGTTGTAGTGAGGTAGAAGTGAGAAGGATAGCAGCAGTTTCCCTCTTCGCGGTTGCACTCATCCTTGTTGCCGCAGTGCCAAGCTACGCATGGGGCCACGGGGGACACGGCTTCAGTCATCATCCCGGGTTCCGGGGCCATGGCGTCGTCGTGTTCGGCCCCTCATTCTGGTGGGACCCGTGGTGGTATTACCCGCCGCCCTACTACTATCCTCCGCCGCAGGTCGTCGTACAGCCGGCGCCGGTTATCGTGGAAGAGCAACCGCCGCAGTCGTACTGGTACTACTGTCCCAGCGCCAAAGCCTACTATCCGGCTGCTCCCACGTGCCCAGAGGTGTGGATCAAGGTCCCGCCGCGTCAAGGTGCGGCTCCATAATCACGGAAGAGACCATCCATGGCGACCCGTCGACTCGTGCTCTTGGTGAGCCTGATCGTGGCGATGACGGCGGCCTGCGCGGGCACAGGCGCCAGCCCACCGCTGACCATGACAGCCACCACTTTGATGTACGGCTGGGAGCACCACTTCACCCTCGAATGGACTGCTGGTCAGGGGCAGAACAGTTCCCGACGAGTCACTGGTTACGTTTATAACTGGCACGGCGAGTACGCACAGGACCTCCGTGTCCTCGCACAGGCCCTGGACCCCGCCGGCGCCGTGATCGGTCAGCGCATCGCGTTTGTGCCCGGCGGCGTGGGAGGATCCGGGCGCGCCTACTTCGAGGTCCCGAATCTGCCGGTGGCCAGCTCGTATCGAGTCAGCGTTTGGGACTACACCTGGGTCCAAGGCACAGGCAACAAGCGCTGATGGTCCGGCACGGATCCCGTCTGACGCGGAACACGCCGGGAGGTGACCGCGGGTGTAGGCAGTCTTTTGATGTCTTTGCCGAGCACTATGACGACGCCACTGTCATTCGGTGATTGCGGAGCCCGCAACCAAACAAATCTAGCGGTTGCACGGCGGTCGGCGCTACGGCAGCAGCTGGAGGACGGCGGTCTGGAGGCTTC